>Ga0307489_10000875_pt1 | contig 19176 bp, 14 predicted proteins | sample SB12metaG_FD_202247 | JGI IMG/M metagenome (GOLD analysis project Ga0307489, IMG submission 202247) | Sea-ice brine microbial communities from Beaufort Sea near Barrow, Alaska, United States - SB 1.2 | ecosystem: Environmental > Aquatic > Marine > Coastal | place: USA: Alaska | collected...
GCGTCATTGCTTCAACCCCGCCAGCTATTGCCATTGATTGCGCGCCACAGGCGATAGCGCGAGCAGCTGTGCCAATAGCGTCCATACCTGAGCCACATAGTCGGTTAATGGTTACTGCGGGGATTACTTGAGGCAGGCCAGCGAGTAATACACTCATGCGAGCAACGTTACGATTATCTTCACCTGATTGGTTAGCGCAGCCATAATAAACTTCATCTATTTGGCTCCAATCTACTTGTGGGTTGCGCTCCATCAATGCTGTCATCGGTAGTGCACCTAAATCATCAGCACGAACGGTTGCTAGTGAGCCGCCATAACGACCTATTGGGGTGCGAACGGCATCGCAAATATAGACATCTTTCATTGTAATCCTTAGTTAATCTTGGTTAATACTGTTGCTTTATTATTTACCAACAAACTTAGCGGGGCGTTTTTCGAGAAAAGCGGCGACACCTTCTTTATAATCATCACTTTTACCCAAGTGTTGCATGGTTTGACGTTCACGCTCTAATTGATCGTGTAAGCTGTGATCAAATGAAGTATTTAATAAACGTTTAATATTAGCTAATGCTTCGGTCGGTTGAGTCGCTAAGTGGTTAGCTAGCATCATTGACTCTTGTGCTAATGCTTCATTGTCCACTACCTGATAAATTAAGCCCCATTGTTCCGCTTTTTCTGCACTGAGTTTATTACCTAGTAATGCTAAAGCTTTGGCACGAGGTAAACCGAGTGCCCGGGTGAAATGCCAAGAGCTTCCTGAGTCAGGTACTAAACCCACTTTACAAAAGGATAAAACAAATGAGGCACAGCGTGCAGCAATAACAATATCACAAGCCATCGCAATACTTGCTCCAGCACCAGCAGCTACACCGTTAAGAGCACAAATCACGGGCATTTTTAAGCCGGTTAAGCGCTGGATAAGCGGATTGTAATATTTTTCAACTGATAGACCTAAGTCTGGTCGAGCATCATCGGCTGCTACCGCCCGATCACTTAGATCTTGGCCAGCACAAAAACCTCGACCATTACCCGTTAATAATAGACAACGAGTGAAACCATCACTACTAATATTATCGAGTGCAGTACGAATCTCTTCATGCATCTGCACGTTAATACTATTCATTTTATCTGGACGGTTCAATGTGAGTTTTGCTACACCATTAGCTTTTGTTAAGCTAATAGCTTTAAACGTAAGTTGTTCGTTATTTTCTAGGTGCATGGGTAAACCTCATTTATAATATTACTCACAATTGAGCTTAACGCTCGATCATCAATTTATTTATTAGCTTTGGAGCTTCTATGCCTATTTACGCCCTTGATGACTTTATTCCTGTCATTGACCCAAGCAGTTTTATTCACCCAAGTGCCGATATCATTGGTGATGTTATCATCGAAGCTAATTGTTATATTGGACCAAATTCGGTGTTGCGTGGTGATTTTGGTCGTATTCATATCTGTGCCAATTCAAACGTTCAAGACGCTTGTGTTTTACACAGTTTTCCAAATAAAGACTGTTACCTCGAACCTTATAGCCATATTGGCCACTGTGCGGTTTTACATGGTTGTCACATTGGCGAGCATGCTTTGATTGGCATGAACTCAGTGGTGATGGACGATGCAAAAATTGGTGCTGAGTCTATTGTTGCCGCTTCATCTTTTGTTAAAGCCGGTTTTAGCTGTAAACCATGCTCTATGGTTGTTGGTACTCCAGCTAAAGTTATTAGAGACTTAAGTGAGCAAGAAGTTAATTGGAAAAAAGCCGGTACACAAGAATACATTACCTTAGTGACTCGATGTAAAGAAAGCCTTCGCCTGGTTGAACCCCTTGAGTCGATACAAGCGGGTCGTCCTCGTTTTGAGCAGACGTCACACCAAACAAAATAACAGGAAGACAAGTGTAGTAAGGGACACTTTTTAACTTGCTACTATTGACCCTACTTACCTTTGGCTTGCGATACTGGCTTACTATTAGTCACTCATTTTTCGTTCAACTAATGTTAAAATATCATAAATTGCTACCGCTTCATCCCTTTGATTAGTCACTTCTATATCCCAAACCACAACACCGGTATGGTATTTATCATCAGGACGTTTTACCTTGTTAATTTTACGTTTAGCGGTTAACTTAACTTGAATAGTATCGCCGATAGCCACTGGTTCAACAAAACGTAAATTATCAATACCATAGTTGGCAATGACAGGACCTTGACCGGGATCAACAAACAAGCCTGCGGCGGCGGCAATAACAAAATAACCATGGGCAACACGTTGGCCAAAAAATGAATCCTTTGCTGCTATGTCATCAAAGTGTGCGTAAAAATGGTCGCCAGACAAACAACCAAAATTGACAATATCGGCTTCTGTGACGGTACGTCGGTGAGTGGTTAACGACTCACCAATTTGTAATTCTTCAAAGTATTTTCTAAATGGGTGGATACGATCTTCCTTGGTGGTAGCCCCTTTAACATATTCATTAGTAATGGCCATTAATGAGGATGGTGACCCCTGAATTGCGCTGCGTTGCATATAATGTTTAATTGCTCTGACACCACCGAGTTCTTCGCCACCACCGGCACGTCCAGGACCACCGTGAACTAAGTTAGCAAGTGGTGAACCGTGGCCCGTTGACTCTTTTGCACAATCTCTATCGATAACCAACATACGACCATGATGGGAAGCTGACCCTAAAATCAAGTCACGTGCGTAGTTTTTATCATAAGTAAATACTGAACCAACCAAACTTCCTTTACCTAATTTTGCCAATTTAATCGCTTGTTCAATGTCAGTGTAAGGCATTAAAGTACTTACTGGGCCAAAGGCTTCAACATCATGGACAGTATTATTGGTAAGAGGGTTTTGACAATGTATTAAGGTCGGCGCTAAAAATGCACCCTTGGCGCTATCAATACCAATGGTTTTAAAGTTTTCCATACCGGAAAGCAGGATGTTATTGCCTTGACTTAGTTGGTCGATCACCGAGATAACATCATCACGTTGTGATTTACCAACCAATGCGCCCATACGAACACCTTCTCGGCTGGGATCACCAATCGTTGTTTTTAACAGTTTGGCTTTAAGTGCATCTCCTACTGCTTCTGTCATGTTGGTTGGCGCAAAAATACGACGAATGGCAGTACATTTCTGGCCTGCTTTGGTGGTCATCTCGCGGGCTATTTCTTTGATGTATAAATCAAATTCAGGGTCTTCAACTTTAACATCAGGTGCTAAAATGCAACAGTTAAGAGAGTCAGCTTCCATAGTAAAAGGAATCGATTTAGCAATAATGTTTTTATGCACTTTTAACATCTGCCCTGTTGATGCAGAACCGGTAAAAGTCACAACATCTTGTTCATTTAAGTGATCAAATAAATCACCAACATTGCCACAAATTAATTGAATTGACCCTTGCGGAAATATTTTGGACTCAACCATAGCTTTAACAACCGCTTCAGTTAAATAGCAAGTGACACTGCCTGGTTTAACGACCACTGGCACACCAGCAATTAAGCTTGGCGTGATTTTTTCTAGCATGCCCCAAATAGGAAAGTTAAAGGCATTGATATGGACAGACACACCTTCTTTAGGGGTTAATATATGACGACCAACAAAAGTGCCATTTTTTGATAATGGCTCAACAGGGCCTTCAACAATGAAAGTATCGTTATTTAACTCACGACGCGCAATACCGCTATAGCTAAACATGGTACCGATACCGCCTTCGATATCTACCCAAGAATCGCTTTTCGTTGCCCCTGATAAATAGGAAATTCGATAAAAGTCTTCTTTGCGTTCAAGTAAATAACTTGCCAGTGCTTTAATCATTTGAGCACGTTGATGAATGGTTAATTTACGTAGCGCAGGGCCCGCTTTAGTGCGGCCATAATCAAGTAGGCTATCAAAACCAGAGGTTAGCGAGTTTACTTCACCAATAACTTCATCGTTTACCGCATTTAAACATTCGACCGAGCGACCATCACCACTGACCCATTGACCATTGACATAACTTTGGATTTTCATTGTTTTATTCTTCCTGTTTACCATTATTTCTTATTTAAGTTTTTTAGTGGCAAGACTTACTCACCCCAAGTTTCAATAACGTCAACAAATTTAGCTAAAAATAGGTTGGTTTGGTGTGCGTCTAAGGCGCGATGATCTATGCTAAGTGATACATAACACTTAGGTCTAATTATTATAGTATCTACACCGTTGACATCTTCAACTACCACGCGCTTTTCTAGTTTACCAACACCTAAAATAGCAACTTCAGGTTGGTTGATAATAATAGGAGTTGCAATTAAACTGCCACTGACACCATGATTTGAAATAGTGAAAGTGCCATTTTTCATATCACTTGGCTTTAGTTTGCCATTTCGGGCTTTTATCGTTTGTGCCGTTAATGCTTTAGCAATACCAAAGAGGCTAAGCGATTGTACTTGTTGCACGACAGGCACAACTAAACCAGCATCTCCAAGAGCGGTACCAACCCCAATATTAATATCACTAAATAATTCAAGGGCATGATCATGAAACCGCGCATTAACTTGAGGCACGGTTTGGACTGCCTTAACTACTGCGGCCAAAAAATATGCAGTAAAAGTTAAATTAACATCACACTCTGCATATTCTTTTTTGTGCCATTTTCTGTGCTCAATGATGTTGCTCATGTTCATTTCAAAAATACTGGTCACATGCGGTGATGTTTCCAATAGGCTTTTAACCATATGTTTAGCAATAGATTTCCGCATATTGGTGTGAGGTACCATCGTCCCCTTAAGCGGTCGAGCGGCGATTGAATCGGCAGACGTAGGAGAGGCTGTTGGGTTTAATAGACCTGATGCTGGTGTGTTTTTGATATAGGCACTTACGTCATTGCGGGTCACTCTACCTCTACGACCTGAGCCAGTGATGAGGTTAAGATCTATATGGTGATTTTTTAATAAACGGCGAGCGGCAGGGCCAATAAGATCCTGAACGCTCTTGCTGTCTTCAAGTTCATTGTCGATACCGTGGTTTGTCACGTTATTTAAAGCGTTATTTAGGGGCTGGCTGATAGCTTCATTATCTTTTTTTGCATGGATAACGACTGCAGAGTCTTTGCTGTCTAGGAGAGCCGTATTTATATGGCCAAGTACAGTATCAACGGCAATCTCCTCGCCCTCATAGGCAATAATGTCAGATAAAAATCCTGTTTCTGGTGCACATATTTCCATGGAGACTTTATCGGTTTCCAATTCTATTAATGGCTCTCCCGCTTTCACTTGCTGACCAATAGCAACTAGCCACTTTGATAAGGTAGCCGAAGTGCCTTCTAACTGTGCGGCGGGTAGGGTGATATCAATGGTACTCATCTTTGTTACTCGCTTATAACTGAACATGACTTCATTCAATGGGTATTGGTTAAAATTCTACGTTATCGATAATGGTTTGTATTATCCGTTCAACTGTAGGGACAGCCGCATTTAATAAATGAATATTGTGGGGGTTGGGTATATCAGGCATAGTTAAACGTTGGATAGGAGCGTCTAAATCAAAAAATCCCTCTTTAGCAACTACTGCAGCGATTTCTGCGCCAAAGCCTGCGGTCATATTATCTTCATGAACAATTAAACACCGGCCCGTTTTTTTTACGCTCGCTAATACGGCGTCTTTATCCCATGGGACTATAGTGCGTAAATCAATCAGTTCGATACTGTCAGGGGTATGTTCTTTTTTAAGTTCTTCTATTGCCATTTCGCAGCGTTCGACCATAGCACCCCAAGTGACCAGTGTTAGTTTGTCACCGGCCGCTAAAATATTAGCCTTACCAAAGGGGATAACAAAATCATCGCCGGGGTAGGGACGACGTGCCCATCGGTTATCAAGTAATGATCTGTGTTCAAAAAAAATAGTGGGATTATTATCACGTAAGGCGTAACGTAATAAACCTACGGCATCTTCGGCATTTGAAGGCATAACAACTTGCCAGCCAGTTTTATGTGCCCATTCAACTTCATCACACATTGAGTGCCATGGATCGCCGCGGCCAGCAAAACCGCCAGGAATACGAATGACCATAGGGGCAGCAAATTGATTATTGGTTCGCCAACGCATAATGCCAGTATCAGTAATTTGTTCAGCAGCAGGCTCAGCATATTTTCTAAATTGAATTTCAGGTACTGGCATTAACCCCGCAAGCGCCATACCGACAGCACGACCAATGATACCCTCTTCAGAAAGGCTAGTATCAAAGACGCGGTGATCACCAAACTTTTCATTTAAGCCTAAAGTTGCGCCATGAACCCCTCCTTTTGGACCAACATCCTCACCAAAAACTAACACTTTAGGATTAGTTTCTAGCTCGTGAGCTAAGACCTTCCGAATCGCGGTTTGCATGTTTAAACGTTGGCCTTCAGGCTTAGCTGTTTCATTTACTGCTGGAAATTGGTAACCATCGGCATGCAAGCCACCACGCAACTGAACTTCTGCTTGACCATTTTTATCTGTCTCGGCATAAACATAGCGGGTTAAGTTATCAATATTGGGTTCAGGCCTCTTTTTTGCGCGTTCAACACTGGCTAGAATATCTTGTAATGTTTCTTCTTCGAGTATTTGCCACTGTTCTTCAGAAATAATATTTTGTTGTGCTAAGTAATTTTTTACTTTAGGTAATGGATCGTTAGCCTGCTCACTAGCGATCATTGTTTCTGGTTTATATGTTTGAGTATCTTGAAAGGTATGACCACATAAGCGTGGTACTTTTAAACGGAGTAAGCAGGTGCCTTGACCACTTCGGACATAATCAACGGCTTGTTGGATGAGATTTGGTGTTAATAGTGGATCTGTGCCGTCACCATCGATAATTTTCAGGTTTTTATAAGCGGCTAAGTTTGCGACTTGATCGCCGCCGGGTGTCTGCAAAGCTTGTGGTACTGAAATACCATAGCCGTTATCTTCGATATAAAATAAATGGGGTAAATTATTGGTAGTAGAGATATTCAATGATGCCCAAAAACCACTGGTAGACATTGATGAATCCCCGCCCATAGACAAACCTAATGCGCCTCTATAAGATTCATCCTTAAGCTCATCACGGTGATAGATAATAGATTGTGCCCAACCTGCGATAGGTGAGTATTGCGCTCCAACCCCCCCACACATTGGAAATAACATTGCACCAGTACGTTCAATATTTGGGTAGTTACACACTACACCAATATCACGACCATTACTGTAACCACCCGATTTTGCCATTGGCGAGGCAACTGCCTCATCAATATCTAAGCCAAGTGATAAAACAAATGGTCGAGAGCGGTAATAGCCAGTCGCACCATCATGAGGGTGAGTTAATTGAAGGCCTAAAAGAATTTGAGCAAAGTCATGGCCACGGGCTGAAAATTGATTAAAAACCAATTTAGCGGGAACTAATTCTTGCTCTTCTACATGGTCCATTGCCCGGGATAATAATAATAAGTAGCTAAGCTTATGCCAATCTACCTCAGCAGTTTCGTGGGGGCTGCTCTCTTGGGCACTATTAGTAGTTGACTGCAGTGAAACGGTATTCATTGTGCTATTCCTCAAGGTAATAATATCAATATTACGGTAATCATCCTACGAACTATATTTATTGATAATACAAGTGAATAGTTGCATCTGCAACAATCTGTATTTTTTTAGAGGTATTGTTTTTAATAAAAACGTAAAACTGTAAAATGATAATGACAGTTATAGCGGTTAACCATGCGTTAACTCTTTATCAAGTCCACTTATCCTATATAATAGCTGTAGAGATTTTTTAGGAGTTTTTTTTTATGCGGTTATTTGATCATATGTTACTGCTTGTTAGTTTGTCTTTTGTTTTACTTTTCATTGGCTGTAGCGAAAAGACAGAGGTCTTTAAAGAAGTTATTCGTCCTATTGCTTGGCTGGAAGTGCAACAATCTTCTTTTAACCAAGTGAGACGCCTATCTGGAAGTGTTTATCCGGTTGAGGCGACAAATTTAAGCTTTGAACTCGGTGGTAAAGTTGAGTGGGTAAAGGTCAAGTTAGGAGCCGCCGTAAAACGTGGTGATGAATTAGCACGTTTAGATCAACGAAATTTCAATTTAAGCATGCAAACATCTCAAGCTAACCAACAAAAAGCTAACGCGTCACTCTCTGAAGCGGAGAATGAATTTAAACGTTATACCGAGTTATCTAACAAAGGCTTGGTCTCAAAATCAGGTTATGATAATGCTAAAGCGGCCTATGAGTCTGCGATTAGCACAGTCAATTTAGCAAAAGCACAAGTCGCAATGTCAAGTAAAGATTTAAGTGACTCAGTATTAACAGCCCCTTATGATGGAAAAATAACCAAGCGCTTAGTGGAGCCCTCCATGCAAGTTTCGCCTGGGCAATCAATCTTTGAAATCGAAGGTGAAGATGGTCTTGAAGTACAACTAACGGTTCCTGAAACGCTTATCCAAGAATTGGTTATGGGTAGCGAGGTTGATATTCACTATTCTGCTTTTCCACAGTTAAAGAGCAAAGGAAAAATTACCGAAATTAGCTCGCGCGCGGGTATAGCTAATACTTTTCCGGTGACGATTGTTATTACTTCTTCTCTTAAAGGGTTGCGCGCAGGTATGACTGCAGAAGTTGATTTTGTTTTTGCGGGTGTTGGTCGTACTGGTTATGCAGGAGAAACCTTTCATTTACCTATTTCAGCACTAGGAGCCGACGAAGGGCAAAAATCTTATGTCTATGTTTATGATGTTGACCAACAAGTGATTAATAAAAGACAGGTGCAAACTGAAAGTATTATCAACAATCGAGTGATCGTCTCCTCGGGATTAAAAAATGGTGAAATCATCGCTACTGCGGGAATTTCATTTTTACTTGATGGACAAACAGTGGACCTACTAGATAAACACGTACAACGTTTTAATTAACCGCCATCATTATTATTACTGACGAGATTGAAAATGAATTTAACCCAAGTTGCATTTACTTACCGCAAGTCAATTTTAATGATATTGACCTTATTATTAATTAATGGTGTTTTTGCTTATCTAACATTACCCGCACAAGAAGACCCTACTATTACCATACGGACTGCAGTGGTAACAACATCATATCCAGGTATGGCACCAGAGCGTGTAGAACAGCTGATTACTCGGGCACTAGAAAAAGAAATTAGGAAAATTCCTGAAGTTGAAAAGTTAACATCAACATCAACCACTGGTCAATCGGTTATCCATGTCGAGATTTATGACCGTTATTTTAACTTAGATACTATTTGGCAAGATTTACGCAACAAAGTTAAGCAAGCAGAGGCAAACCTGCCACAAGGTACCAGAACCCCCTTTGTAAATGACGAATTTGGTGATGTTTCTGTTGTAACATTAGCGTTAACAGCCGATGGTTTTAACTTAGGTGAAATGTATGATATGGCGAAACATATTAGGGATAACATTTATGCGATAGCGGGTACTAAAAAAGTTGACATTTTAGGTACCCAAGCTGAGCGTATATTTTTAGAAGCCGGAACGGCAAAGCTTACTCAGTTAGGGATCTCACCACAAACGATTATCAAAGAATTACAAACTCAAAATATTATTAGCCCGGGTGGACAAGTAGATACTGGAACACGTTTTATTGTTGTTGAGCCGACGGGTAATTTTTCGTCGCTCGCTGATATCAGCAATACCCATATTACCCTTCCCGGTACCGATGATACTATTGCGTTAAAAGATATTGTCAGTGTGCGCCGAGGTTATATTGACCCCCCTCATCAACCGGCCTATTTTAATGGTCAGCCAGCAATAATTTTGGCTATTGCCATGTTGCCTAATTATAACTTACTTGAATATGCACCGCGGGTTAAAACCAAGGTGACCACAATAGAAAATAGTCTCCCTATTGGTTACCAATTAAATATTGCGACCTATCAGGCCGACCAGGTGAAAAAAGCAGTACAAGGGGTTTCCATAAGTGTTTTACAAACACTGGCTATTGTTCTTGTTGTGGTTATTTTTTTCTTAGGGATGAGAACCGGATTAATTGTCGGCTCAATTGTGCCATTTGTGATGTTGACGACGTTAGCCATTATGCAATTCTCAGGCATGGCATTAGAGAAAATGAGCTTGGCAACACTCATTATTGCGCTAGGTTTATTAGTCGACAATGGTATTGTTATCGCTGAAGACTTTAAAAGTCGTCTTGAAAAAGGAGAAGAGCGCTTCTCTGCTATGATTAATGGCGGAAAAGAACTTGCTATGCCTTTATTAAGCTCTTCTGTAACGACTATTTTATTCTTTTTACCATTAATGTTGGCGGAACATGTCGCCGGTGAATTTACTCGGTCAATTTCTTTAGTTATTTTAATTACCTTAATGACCAGCTGGGTAATGGCTTTGTGTGTGACTCCTACATTATGTTATTTATTCATTCGAGTTGATAAATTACCAACCAATAGTGATTTAATTCAGCAGGTTAATAAAAATGGTGTTTTATATAAAGTCTATGAAAGGTTTTTACATTGGCTATTAAGTCATAAAGCTTTTTTTATGCTATCAATGGTCACCTTACTCGTTATCTCAATGAGTGGTTTTAAGTATGTCGAACAACAATTTTTCCCTAGTTCAGACCGTACACAGATCATGATGTACATTGATCTACCAAATGGTACCTCAGCGCGAGAAACTAATCGTCAAATGCTTGAAGTGTTTGATTGGCTTGATAATAAAAAGCGCTTTCCTGAAATTACCAGTTATTCAGGTTACTCAGGCTTTAATGGGCCTCGTTTTGTATTGACACTGAACCCAGAAGATCCGGCCGATAATAAAGGTTTTGTCGTGTTAAATGTTAAAGAAGGCACTGAACTGGATATCTTGGTAAACCGACTACACAACGGAATCATTAAAACCTTCCCAAATGTTTCAGGGCGAGTAAAACGGATGTTTGCTGGGCCTTCGGACTCAAGTACCATTAATATTCAAGTCAAAGGCCCTGATAAGAACGTTATCTATGCCAAAGCCAATGAGGTCATGGCAGTATTGCAAAACGTGCCTCACACCAAAAATATCCGTACTGATTGGGAAAATCGGATTGTTAAAGTGAAAGTGAAAGTTGACCAGCATAGAGCAAGACGAGCCGGGGTCACTTCAAAAGACATTGCTACTGCACTGCAAACCTTTTTTAGTGGTGTAACAGTGACTGAATTTAGAGAAGGAGATGACATTATTCCGGTCATACTTAGAGCTAATGACGAAGAACGTTTTAATCTTGATAGGTTACGGACGGTTTCGGTCTATTCTAATGCGACTGGTGTCGCTATTCCATTATTCCAAGTCGCTGATTTTATGCCTGTTAATCAATATGCTAAACTGCAAAGAGAAGATATGTTTAGCACGATAACCATTGAAGCTAATAATACTGAAATGACGGCAGAGGATCTTAAACTTATTATTGATGCGGATATTGAGGCATTAAAATCAGATTTACCTGTTAATCACCATATTGAATATGATGGTGTTATTGTCGTATCCAAAGAAGCACAACAAGCCCTAGGTGCTAGTATGCCTATGGTGATTGGTTTTGTATTAGTTTTATTAGTCATGCAATTTAATTCATACCGTCGAGCAATGATTATTGTCTTAACTATTCCTCTGTTGCTCATTGGGACTATTATTGGTCTATTGGTGATGAACGCGCCCTTTGGCTTTATGGTGACATTAGGTGTTTATAGCTTGGCGGGTATCATTATTAACAACGGTATTGTTTTAATAGATCGTATTGATATTGAACGTGGAAAAGGGGTTAGTGATTATCAATCGATTATTAACGCATGTTTAACGCGAATACGTCCTATCACCATGACAACAGTAACAACCATTATGGGTTTGTTACCCTTAATTATGAATTCAGAGTCAATGTTTTTTGGTATGGCAACTGTATTAGCCTTTGGTTTAGGGGTAGGCACCCTATTAACCTTAGGTGTTGTACCTGTTTTATATGCGTCGTTTTTTAAGGTACATCGGTAAATTTCTTTTTGAGGTTAATACTAATAGACTCATTTGATGGGTTAGGGCTTATGAAAGTGATGATTATTACGATATTGCTGGTTGGCAGTTAATTGAGTAACAACCAAGTTATTATTCCTAAAAAATTACTGGTTAATAAAAAAAACCGCTAAAGATATTTAGCGGTTTTTTTGTCGTCGACTTAATCTAAATTAATTAAGCGTTAACGAGAAAGTGCACCCAAATACTCGCGGCGTAACCTAACGCGATAACCGGTGTCCATTTCAAATGGCTGAAGAAAGTATAATAACCACGGGCTTGACCCATTAAGGCAACACCTGCAGCTGAGCCAACAGACAGTAAGCTACCACCAACACCAGCAGTTAATGTCACTAATAACCATTGAAAATGAGACATGTCAGGGTTCATCGTTAATACCGCAAACATGACGGGGATGTTATCAACAATAGCCGATAAAACACCAACAAGAATGTTTGCATAGGTCGCACCTAATTGAACGTACATAAACTCAGAAGTCATACCTAAGTAACCAATAAAACCTAAGCCGCCTACGGCTAAGATAACACCATAGAAGAAAAATAAAGTGTCCCACTCGGCTTTTGCTATTTTATCAAAAATATCGAAGCTTTCATGGCTTGTTGGAATATCTGAATGATCGATCTCAGGTTGACCTGATTTGCGAATATAATAGCCAAAGAATTTAAGATACGCCAAACCTAGCATCATGCCAAATACTGGTGGTAAATGAAGGAAGTTATGAAAAGAAACGGCGGTAATAATGGTTAGAATAAATAAACCAACAATCACTAGCCCACCTTTTTTAATCGGTGTCATTTCACCGCTAATAGCGTTAGGACTGCCTGCAGGAATATAAAATTGCATGATTAGCGCTGGAATAAGGTAGTTAACTACAGACGGAAGGAATAGTGCAAAAAACTCACTAAAATTAACGATACCTTTTTGCCAGACCATTAGGGTTGTAATATCACCGAATGGACTAAAGGCACCACCGGCATTTGCGCCAACAACAATACCAATACAACTAATAGCTATAAATTTAGGTTCATCTTTACCTACAGCGAGAACAACGGCACACATAATTAATGCGGTAGTTAAATTATCAGCAATAGGTGAGATAAAGAAAGCAAGAATACCGGTTAGCCAAAACAACTGTTTATAGCTAAAGCCTTTGGCAACTAACCAATCACGTAAAGAATCAAAAACATTACGCTCTAACATCGCATTGATGTAGGTCATGGCAACAAGTAAGAAGAAGAAAAGTTCGGCATATTCAAGGAAGTTATGACGAATAGCAACTTCTGCTGTATGTGGCATACCATTAGCAGCGTAATAAGCCGCAATTAATATCCAAATTAATCCAGCCGCGAGAAGAACGGGTTTAGATTTTCTTAAATGTAGCTTTTCTTCTAAAATAACTAGGCTATAGGCAGCTACAAAAATAGCGATGGCAGCGTAACCAACCCAGTGGCTAGTTAAATCAATAGTCTCGTGCAAAGCATCGGACGCAAAGGCAATGCTTGGAACACACATTGCCAGTAAAACGAATAAAAGTTTTTTCATGTTATTCTCAAATATGATTAGGTTTAATTATTATGAATAATTACTATGATTAATTATTGTTTTTATTTATAGAGTCAAAAACAGTTAAATTATAACAAGGGTAGTACAAAATGATACCACAAGGTTTTTGATTATATCAATCATAGTGTGTGATAAAGTCTTGTGCAATACTGTAAATAAACTAACAGTTAACCTTGATTAAATAACAAACACTCGTTTGATGGTTTGTATGTAAAATTGAAATAGCTTTAACGGAGTAGCGGATGTCCCAAGAAACGATTAAATTTGAATACGAGAAGTCAACAAAAAATAGTGTTCGTTACCAAGAGGTGTCAGAAGATGGTAAGGCACCTATCCTAGGGACCTTATATGTACAGAAATGGTTTGCAGGTAATACTAAAACCTTAGAAATTACCATAGAGAAAAAAGACTAGTATAGCCGTTACTTATTCGTCCAGTAAAATTTTAGCTATCACTGGGTTAGCATACATAGTTAATAACCAATGCTGCTGAAGTGCATCAAGGTTTTTCATCCGTTTCTTAAGCTTCTTAAGGACAGTATCATCGGTAAATTTGTTGTTTAAATGCGCAAATGCCGCAAGGTTGCTATCGAATAACTGATAATGACCAATAATTTGTTCATCAATGGCTAATGAAATATCTTTGCTGTTTTCAAAATTCCCTTTAAGAGGAGGGCAAAACTCTAAATGAATTCGCCCCTTTTGCCCAAGCAGACCTCGAGTGATACTGTTTAAGTCCTCATTATCGGTTTTGTTATATTCTCCGGTACTTTCCTTCGTCGCCAGTTCTATCGCTTTTTGTTGGTCACAGGGGTCAAATTCATAAGAAATAGCAACGGGAATAATATTGATCTGTTCTAGATAATCACTAATTGCTATAGTTTTATCTTTGTTGAGCAATAACATGGAAATAAGCGCAGGATTTGTTTTATCCAACCCATCTTTAGCTCGGCCTTCACGTTGAGCAAGCCAAATACTTTGTCGGTTATGGGTTATTGAATGATGAATATAAGCAGATAGATCTTTAGATGCTTTAAGCATTCCTCGCTTGGTCGTCTCACTACGTTTGACAATAAAGCTTTTATTCAGTCGCATTAAGTCTGAAACCCAAGGAGTAGCCAGTAAGTTATCACCAACAGCAGACTCTACGGTATTTATGCCTTTTTGATGAAGCGCTAAATTAACTAGGGCGGCGTCAAGTACAATATCTCGGTGATTACTAATAAATAATGCCGGTTTATTTAAATCAAACTTTTCTAAACCATGGTATGAGAAACCTTTTGCACTTTTATTAATGATTTTTTTAAGATATTTGGCACCTTCAAGATGAATTTGATCGACAGAGGTAAAAAACTTAGTGCGAAATTTCAATGAAACTTTAGTGATCTTTTTAGCAAACCATGGTGATAATTGGTAGATGCGGGGTATAGCTAATTGGGCAACACAAGCTTGGAATTCATTTTCATTAATTAATCTGTCGATAACGATACTGACTTCGTTATCGCGAAACGGGCGGATATCATCAAACATTGGAAGTCTCAAATAAAAAACTGCGCCTTATTCCATTTATCAACATGAATTATCTAAAAATAGCTTCACTTTAAATAGTAGGCATTACAAAACAGTCTAAATTATATGACAATGTGTCGGTTTACCTTAGTCATTTTTATTTTTATTTTTATTGAGTTTTTTTGACCTGAGTAAACCCTCTTTGATATTAATTGGTTAGCTCTTGATAATTGTTGAAACCACATCAATAAAATTGCAGAAGGCTAGAAGATGGAAACTCAAAATGACTCATAATATAAAAAATTTAAAGACTCTGATTTTTAGCAATACAGGTGCGCTTAAAAAGGAGTTTACCCCGTAAAATCAACAAGGAATTAACAGTAAGTTAACAATAAAATAAATAATATCAAGCAACAAAAAATATTTGTTTAATTATAATAAAATACCCTTTCAAAAATCAGTCATAAAGAATACTATTCTGAGTAACCAGTGCAGAAATAATAATAAAACACAGACATTGCAGAGCTGATTTTGCTGTCTGTAAACTAATAAACTTTTAATAACGATACGGTTAGTTCCTATTATTAATATTCACATGTTTTTGTATTATGGTTTAATCAGTTGTTAGGAGAGCGGTCATGATGAAATTTTGCAACAACCACACTAGAAGATTAAAAAAATTACCCCTGTATTTAGAAGTAATCTTACTGGTAAATTTAGCTATTATTGTTTGCTTACTTATTATGTAGTCGTCTTTGTGCTGTTTAAGCATGTATCCAGATATATGCTTAAACAATATAAGTTGATGGTTTACCTCCTAAAATTACATTTAATAAATATAGATTTAATTTTGATAAAAGTGAATCCGTCGTGAAGATAAAATAAAATACCGTTTAATTCGTTTGGTGAGTTACCTCTATTGCTAATATGAGGTAATGGTTAAATTTTATCTTCACCAAGTTCCAGGAATTCAATCTTATTTGCCACGTCATCCCACACTTTCGCATCTTTAGGCGGTGCTTTGACCTCAGTAATACGAGGCCATACTTTGGCAAGTTCAGCGTTTAATTCTATAAACTCTTTCTGGTGCTCTGGCACCTCATCTTCTTGATAAATAGCGCCAACAGGGCACTCAACCGGACATAAGTCGCAATCAATACAGTCATCAGGACTAATAACTAAAAAATTAGGCCCCTCAAAAAAAGCATCAACAGGGCAAACTGCGACACAATCGGTGTATTTACATTTTATACAACTATCAGTTACTACAAAGGCCATAAGACGAATTTAACAAACTATTGAGATGAGTCGATTTAAGGTGCCGATCATACCTTGGATTAATCGTAATACCAAACAGATTGCGTATTTAAACCATTTGAGTATGTCCAATAAATTAATCTGTTGGTTATAAATCAAATAAGTTTCTTAAATAGGCCGCGATACGTTAAAATACCTCTTGTTATTTTTCATTACCAAAATTGTACTACTGGACTTATTATGTTGCGCTTAACTGATATAAAACTAGATCTGAATCATCAACCAGAAGAGTTGCGCCAAGCGGTGCTTGATAAACTTAATATTAGTGATGGGCAACTTATTGACTTTACCGTTTTTAAGCGTGGTTATGATGCCCGTAAAAACAATGTTATCACCCTCATATATACATTAGACGTTGAAACTCCATTAGAGGAGAGTTTATTAGTCAGTTTTATAAAAGATCACAATGTTAAAGTTACTCCTGATATGAGTTATAAATATGTCGCTCAAGCTAATGGTGAAAGTAGCCAACGTCCAGTGGTTATTGGTTTTGGTCCTTGTGGTTTATTTATTGGTTTAGTCTTAGCACAAATGGGCTTTAAGCCGATTGTGTTAGAACGCGGTAAAGAGGTTCGGGAACGAACAAAAGATACGTTTGGTTTTTGGCGTAAAAAAATTCTTAATACAGAATCAAACGTACAGTTTGGCGAAGGTGGCGCCGGTACATTTTCTGATGGTAAGCTTTGGAGTCAAGTTAAAGATCCCTATCACTATAGCCGTAAGGTGCTTAATGAGTTTGTTGATGCGGGTGCGCCAGAGGAAATACTATATGTCAGTAAACCTCATATTGGTACTTTCAAATTGGTGACAATGGTCGAAAAAATGCGAGCTAAAATAATTGAACTCGGAGGTGAAATTCGTTTTGGCCAACGTGTTGACCAAATTCATATTGAAGGAGAGGGTGAGACTCGACAAGTGACGGGGGTAACGTTATCAACGGGTGAGAAAATACATACTCACTATATTGCGCTTGCCATTGGTCATAGTGCTCGTGATACCTTTGAAATGCTTTATAAAAATGATGTCTTCATTAAGGCGAAGCCTTTCTCAATCGGTTTCCGTATTGAACATGAACAATCAACCATAGATAAAGCACGCTTTGGCAAAAATGCTGGTAATGAAATTTTAGGGGCGGCAGACTATAAATTAGTTCATCACTGTAAAAATGGGCGCTCGGTCTATAGTTTTTGTATGTGTCCAGGGGGTACGGTAGTAGCGGCAGCATCTGAAGAAGGTCGTTTAGTGACTAATGGTATGAGCCAATATTCTCGTCATGAACGTAATGCCAATAGTGCCATCGTTGTTGGTATCTCTCCAGAGGATTATCCCTTAAAAGACGGGAAAGTTGATGTGCTTGCGGGCATCGAATTACAACGTCGATTAGAAGAAAAAGCTTTTAAATTAGGGGGTGGGAACTATGATGCGCCAATACAACTGGTGGGTGACTTTATCGCTGGCCGCGCCAGTGGTGAACATGGCGAAGTCGTCCCTTCATACAAACCCGGTGTCACTTATTGTGATTTAAGTGAAATATTACCAAACTATGCGAATGAAGCGATACGAGAGGCTCTTCCTGCCTTTGAACGAAAGGTTAAGGGATTTGCTAATAAGGATGCCACTTTAACCGCTGTTGAAACGCGAACCTCTTCACCTATTCAAATTAGTAGAGATAAAGTGTCATTAGAGAGTATTAATACCAAGGGACTTTATCCTGCCGGTGAAGGTGCTGGATATGCGGGAGGTATTTTATCAGCAGGAATAGATGGTATTAAAATTGCTGAAGCTATGGCTTTATCAATGATGAGTTTAAACAAATAAGAGACATCAACCAAGGATTCAAAGCACTGTAAAGCTTTCTATTAACGCTTTCCTTTTATTTATTGATAGAGGAGAGTGAGAATTGTTGATTTTTATTGAAGATGAATTATTTTTAGTCAACTTTTGCCTAAGTATTTTTTTACACTCAACGTCCATATAAAAATAGCATATCCAGAGTCAGAATAGGCGTTATAACCTGATGAATTAAAGAGCAAAAGCCTTCCAAAACATGTCAAAAATCGCTTCACGATGGACCGGGTCATTAATCAATTCAGGGTTATTTATTAAATACATCGTACTACTTATAAATTGGCTGTGAGCATTGTCAACCATCAGTTTTAATGGGTAGTTAGCAATGATTTGATGCTGTTGACCAAATTGGATTAGTAGTGGTAAATAACCAAAATCTTCAGCTAATACTTCTATTTTTACTTGGCTTGATAGTTGAGCGTATTGACTGACTTGCTGACAAAACTGCTGTTTGTCAGCATTGATTATTCCCCAATCAATTGCTTGATCCCATACCCGTTTTGCCTGTTGCTTAAGCTTGTTTTGATTAAGTTGAAAGGGTTTTATTTGCAAGGCAAAGTCTTGTTTTATTTTTTTATATAAGGCTAATACTAAGGCTTCTTTTGAAGGGAAATGATGAAATAAAGTCCCATTAGCGACACTGGCATGTTTGGCGATAGATGCGGTAGATGTTGCGTCTATGCCTCGGTTAACAAAAAGTGTTAATGCACTATCGAGTAATTGCTGCTTTTTGTTTATTTTTACAGGGGCAGTAATTGACATATCTATCTCATAAACATCTTTAGCATCATCTTTTGAATAAAACCGCCATAAGGAGGATATACTAGTTTTCCCGTGTTTAATTTACCACGTGACAAAACTGTTTTTGCTTTTGAGAAAGTTAAAAATCCTTCTTTACCATG
>Ga0307489_10000876_pt1 | contig 19165 bp, 35 predicted proteins | sample SB12metaG_FD_202247 | JGI IMG/M metagenome (GOLD analysis project Ga0307489, IMG submission 202247) | Sea-ice brine microbial communities from Beaufort Sea near Barrow, Alaska, United States - SB 1.2 | ecosystem: Environmental > Aquatic > Marine > Coastal | place: USA: Alaska | collected...
AGGGGGTGCCCCTCAAGATCAAGGAGTTTTGCGGGTCTGTGCGGCGGCTGGCTTGGGCGCGGGAGAACGGTTGCGGGTGGGACGTGAGGGTGTGTCAGCAGGCTGCTGCTCGCGGGCGCCTGAAAGTGTTGATCTGGGCGCGGGAGCACGGCTGCCCGTGGGATGAGGACGCGCCGGACGAGCCCGAGTCCGATAGCAGCCAGGGAGACGACTCAGACGAGGACCCCACCTGGACCATACACTGTTGCGCACTCGCCGCTTCGGGCGGGCACCTAAAGGTGCTTAAGTGGCTTAGGAAGCACGGCTGCCCGTGGGACGAGTGGAAAGTTGCGCGCGGGCCGCTGAGGGCGGACACCTGACGCTCTTGAAATGGGCATGGGGGCAAGGGTGCCCGTGGCAGGAGGAGGACGATGACGGCGTGGCAGACGAGTACACTATGAACTGCTGTGCACTCGCTGCGGAGGGCGGGCACCTGCAGGTGGTGAAGTGGCTTCATACGCACGATTTCCCGTGGGACGAGTGGGCTTACGCGTGCGCCGCTGAGGGCGGGCACCTGAAGGTGCTGAAGTGGGCGCGGGGACACGGGTGCCCGTGGGAGGAGGACATCGATGAATACCCGGAAAGAGACTGTTGTGCACTCGCTGCACGGGGCGGGCACCTGAAGGTGTTGGCGTGGCTGCGGCAGCACGGATGCCCGGAGATCGCTGAAGATCTCTGAAGCCCGTGTCGGAGGACGACTCGAGGGAGGAGGAGGAGGAGGAAGAGTTACAGGAGGATGAGGATGATGACCAGGCAGGAGGACCAGGAGGCATGGGATGTTCGCCTCCACCTAGCCTGCAAGTTCGAGTGTTCTGTTGTGACCCTCTATTGTACCAGCTGCGCCCAGTGTTTGTCGTAGTTGCACCCGAAGACATGGTTGTGGACATCGCGTTGAGTTGAAAGTAAACGGCGAAGGCGCAAAGCATTGCATTTCAATCTCAATCCGTTTCATTTCAATCTCAATCCTATTCTGATGCCATCGCCTCGTCGCCCTCGGCAACGGTGACGAAGAGCCCGAGCGCCTCGCGGAGGGCGTCAAGACTCGCCTCGCTGGCCTCGTCCCTGCCAGCCCCGAGTGCCTCCTCCAGCAGCGCGAGCACGCCCCGAGTGCTAGGGACTGATGCATAGTGCTCGCCACGTCATAGGATATTATTTGACTCAAAGAACGAACGTTCCCAATGCGTTTGATGAAGTGGAATGCACAGTGTTCGCACATCATAGGATTAATTCAACTCAAGAAATGAAGTTTCGCACAGCGTTTGATGACGGGGCGAGCACTATCCACCAGTCCCTACCGCGGGCTCAGCACCTCCTCAAACGGCGGCCCCAGGCAGACCGCGAATGCGGCATCGTAGCACCGCCGCGCCGCGCGCGCCACAGGCGTCGCACTTAGCGCGCGAACATAAGCCCCGTCCGAACTGGACCCGGCGAGCAGGGGCCGACACTCGCCCACTTCAGCTCAACGTCAGCGCTTTGCGGGATATATTGGGTGGTTGCAGTAACAACAACGGCTCACGTCATGCCGAAAAGTGGACGAGAGTAAGCCCCTGCCGGCTAGCTCGCCCAGCGCCTCCCAGTCCGTCTCCGACACAGCCTTGCGCCAGCATGCCTCGAGCAGTGAGCGGTTGGCGCCCCGGAACTCGCCCCCCGCGGAAGCGAACACAGCGACAGCGTCCAGCAGATCCTCGTGCTGCCTATCGCCCCCCTCTGCGGCGGTGGCGGCCGCCAGGCACGCCTCCACTTAGGGACTGATGGACAGTGCTCGCCAGATTATCAAACGCATTCCAAACCCTGGTTTCCTGAATGAAATGGCATCTCATTGACGTGGCGAGCACTATCCATAGTCTCTGCCTCCACCAGACGCAGCGGGGGCAGCGGCGCCTCATCCTCCGCCGGCTGTGCGCTGCGCCCAAGCCGCTGCTGTTGGCGCCGCGACACGTCCGCCTGAATCGCCGTGAGGTCGAGTGCCGCGTCGATGGCCACCACCTCCTTTGCGTAGGGAATGATAGACAGTGCTTGCCGCGGCATCGGATGCCGTTTAACTCAATGAAATAGGGTTATATCTAACTGAGTAAAACGGCAGGAGTCCACATCATGACATGCATTTTGAATATTCGTTCAAGGACTGATGAACAGTGCTCGCCATGTCATCAAACGTCATAGCAACCCTATGGTATTGAGTAAAACGGCATGCGATGACCTGGCAAGCTCTATCCTTCAGTCCCTGCCTCGGCGTGGCTGGGCGTGCCCGCGGCGAGCTTGGAGAGCTTAGCGAGCGAGAGGAACTGCCGCCGCTCGCTTAGCGTCGCGCCGGCGGCCGTGCGCCCGGTGCCGCCCAAGCCGTGCAGCAGGGTCTCACACTCGTCCACACTTCGGCTCAACCTAGGCCGTTTTTGTCACTGAAACTCCCACAGCATCCACTGTATCCCACAAAAAGTGCTCACGTCAAGCCACGGGTGCCAGGGCGAAACCCCGGTGCCTCCATAGAAACGATGAAGCGTCCCTCTATTTCTCTCTGCTCACGTCAAGCCGTGAAGTCGACGAGTGTCAGTCCCTGCCGTGCAGGGTGGCGGCGGCTCCGGCGTAGTCGTCCGCGCGCAGCTGATGCAGCCACAGCAGCGGCGGGTGCGGCCGCAGGCACTCCGCCTCGTAAGGACTGATGGATAGTGCTCGCCACATCATAGGATGTCATCAACTCAAGAAACGAGGTTTCGAAATGCGTTTTGATGACGTGTGATCGCCACGACATAAGATGTCACGCATCTCAAGAAACGAAGGTTCGAAATGCGCTTGATGACGCGGCGATCACTATCCATAAGTGCCTACCGCCAGTTCGCCATAGAACTCGTCCGGCGTATTTTGCAACATCTCGGCTACACACCTCCCGACGCCGCCGCCACCGCTGCCCTGGCTCATCATGCGGTGGAACATGAAGGACGCGAACGTGCCCTCGCCGTCCGCAGGCGCGCCGCGCAGCGTGCGCATGTAGTGGTGCAGCCGCGCGGCCGCCGCCTCCGGCTCCATCTCAGCTGCCGCCTGCTCGCACACCTCCGCAAGCTGCTCATACCTAAAGTCATGGGCTTACAATCGTCAACTTTCTCAGGTCAACGTGAGCATTTCAGCTCAACGTGAGCAATTTTTGTGGGATGCGCTGGCTGCCGTCAATCATTATGTCAGTGACAAAACGGTTCAGGCTACGCCGATAAGTGGACGAGTGGAAGCCCTCGGGTTGAGCTGAGAAGTGGAAGAATGTAAGCCCCTGCCCAAAGTGCGCCTCGGCGACAGCGGCGACGGCGTCCACAGGTACCCCGCCCGCGCGCGCCGCGTCCAAGAGCGCGGGGAGCACGGTGCGTCGGGCCGCGATGTACTCGTCACGCGCCGCGGCACGCTCGGCGCCCCCCGGGGAAAGGGAGGCGAGCGTCCCCGCGCACGCGTCCAATAGCGGCGTCGCCAGTGCCAGAAGCTGTGCGGCCAGCGGCGCCGCCGAGTCTCAGGGACTGATGCGTAATGCTGGCCACGTCATAGGACGTCATTACACTCGGGAAACGAGGGTCCCAAATGCGTTTCATGACGTGGCGAGCACTATTCATCAGTCCATGCCGCGTCCGGGGCGCCCCCGCGCGCCGCCTCATCGCGCAGCGTTGCCGCCGCCGCCGCCGCCGTCCGCAGCGCACGCCGCGCCCCCTCACCCGCATTCCACCGCGGCGCGGGTGCCGTAGCATCAGTCCCGGCCGCGGGCGGGTACCGATTTGCATGGTGCCGCCGGAAGTCCGCCGCAGCGTGGAGTGCGCCCAGCAGCGCGCGCGACAGCGTAAAAAGTGCCGCGCAGTAGAGTCATTGAGGACAAGCACACGAGCCGATGTTGGAGGATGACGCACCTTGTGAGTAAATGCTCAGATTCAACGAGATGAGGAGGAGGAGGAGGAGGAGCAGAAGGATTAGGCGAAGGAGGAGGAGGACGAGGAGGAGGAGGAGAGTCAACGTGGGTCGATTGTTTTTTCTCAATAAACCCCCTGCCTCGGCACGCGCTTGCAGCGACGCGGCGCCCGCCCCGGCTCCCGCGTGGCGTTCCAGGCTGTCAGCGAGCGCAGGCAATAGCGCCGCCGCCGCGCCCTGGTAGTAGGGAACCCAACACACAGTGTGCCAATGTGCAGTCAGTAGTAGCACGTAATTCGATCAATGCATATCACATGCAAGGCATACACGGTCAGTCAACGACGTTCTATCCCATGTATGCTCCCTACCGTCGCGCGGCTGTAACACACCTCCGCCGCCGGCCGTCCTCGGACCGCCGCGTCCCCCGCTTGCAGCGTCGCTCCCGCCGCACCCGCCGCGCCACGCAGCAACGCCAGCGCGCTCCCGGCGCCATCGCCCCCAACCTTGACGCCTCCCACGACCAGCGAGCCCTCCCCGTCCTGCTCCTCCATCTCACCCTCTCAGGAGTGTCATTGAGATCAAGCGCTCTACTGGGATCGGAGGAGGTCTAGCTTCAGGGTGGATGCTCATACAGACGCGTGGAGGAGGGGGAGATTCGATGTCGGTGGTGTGCTTGTTCTCAAGAACCCACGCTCACATAGACGCGCGTGGGAGGAGGAGGAGTAGGAGATTAAACGTTGGTCGCGTGTTTGTTCTCAATACCCCCCAACGTAAGCCGGGGAGGGTCACTGGGCACAAGCGCCTTATGTGTGAATGCTCAGACAGATGCACGGAGTATGCCGGAGAGGAGGAGGAGACTGATCGTCGGTCGAGTGCTTGTTATCAATACCCCCCCCTGCCTCGTCCTCCTCAGCCTCCGCCGCCTCGTTATGCTGGTGCCGCACTGCGAGCAGCGCTGCCACCATCTCGCCGTGCTCCAGTACCGCCTCGCGCTAGGGACTTACGCTCGTCAACTTTTCGCATCAACTTAAGCACTTTTAGTTGGATATGGTTCAGTGTTGGGTGGTTCCAGTAACAAACCCGGTCCAGGTTGAGCCGAAAAGTGGACGAATTTAAGCCCCTGCCTCGCGCTCCGGCGGCGGGAGCAGCCCCCACACCCCCGCCGCCTCGACCAGGAACCGCAGAAATAGGTCGTGCCGCCGCGCCTTCGAGTAGCGCCGCAAGTTCAATTTGAAAGCTCAAATTTAGATTGAAAGCAAAACTTGTATAAAGCGGCTAATCAAACTTTACGTTTAAGCGCTGAACCCAGGCGCTTGCAACACAGGTTACAAGCAGAGGGTTGCACCCGTGGGAAACACACGAGTGAGTAACGAATGCGAATGGCATTCGGGGGAGTCAAACTTTCAACATGTTACAGCTTGCCCCGCCCCACCTTCTCGTCCAGGTGAAGCTCCACCGCTGGTCCCGGCCCCGCCGGCCCCGGCCAGTGCTTCGGAAGCGCGTCGACAATGGCCCGGCTGTGGGCCGCGAACGGTTGCACAGCCGAGGACGAGGACGAGGGGGCGTCCGTGGAACCCAAGAGCGCCCCCGCGGCGCGCAGCCTGAAGCCCGCCTCAGCATGAGCGCCCCCACTACCACTGGTGTACGCCGCAAACTCGGCGCGCACCGCCGCCTCCGCCGCCTCTGAGCAGGGACATACACTCGTCCACTTGTAACCTCGACGTATCACTTTTTGGGAGATGTGTTGGGTGGTTTTACTGACAAAACAGCGTAGTTTGGGCCGAAAAGTGGACGAGCGTAAGCCCCTGCCGCCGCGTCCACGTTGGCGGCGCCAGCGGACATGGAGCTCACCGCCGCGGTGACGCTCGTCGGCGCAGCGGCGGCGACGGGAGCGGACGCGGGGGGCGCGGCCGGGGTCGGCGCGTACGCCACCGCGCTGTAGGGAAGCAAGTTGAAATTGAAAGCAAAGTTCGAAAGCGGTTCATCGTGATTCAGCTTCAGGATCTGGAACCAAGCTCAGTAACCGGGGTCAGACCGGGATAGAACTGAGGTCAACCCGGGCGGGTCAACCCGGGGTCTACCCAGAGTCTACCCAGAGTCTACCCGGAGTCAACATGGGGTCTGCCTGCACCGCCCTACCACGCCCATTTGTTCCGTGAGCATGAGCCAGCCGCCGGTGCGGGGCGCGGCGGCGGAGGCGAAGACCCGCCCGCCGCCCGCCGCCGGGTCGTGCAGCAGCAGCTGCTCGCCCAGACCCGCGCCTTGGAGGAGGGTCGTCGAAAGCAAGCATTTGACTGAGGTCAGAGTGCGACTTACCTTGAACAAGCATTCGACCGAGATCGGAGCGTGAATTACCTTGAATATGAATGCTCATATAGACGAACGGACTCGCTTCAACATTCGAGGTCGGTTGAGTGCATTTCTCAATACCCCCCTGCCTGCGAACAGCGCCGCACCGCCGCCCGATGTCACCACGAGAGCGGAGTCAGCGGGGACGCCGCCTGCATGCACCGCCGCTCCACCGGGGGAGGACGGCACCGCGCCGGCCGGGGGCACGGCGGAGGCGGTGACCGCGAGAGACGCGTTACCGTGCCGGCGCTCTCCACGGTGGAGAGACCAGCGTCGGCCCTCCGCGGCCAGAACCACCACTGCGCCATCACCGCCAGGGGAGTTTGCTGCGGAGACCAGCTCGACAGCGCTCTGATGGTCAGACCGGAGGGCCTGCTTGACGGGCCCCAGCGCACGGTGGGACTGGACCAGCGCCTAGGGACTGATGGACATTGCTCGCCACGTCATAGGATGCCGTTTAACTCTTATAAATGAGTTTTCAAATTGCGTCCGATGACGTGAATTTGCGTGTGATGACGCGGCGAGCATTGTGCCTCAGGTCCTACCAGCGCCGCGGACGCCGGGCTCCCGCCCACCTCCCACTCGTCCAGCGCTGTCGCCGTCAGCGCTAGCAGTCGCAGCTCGCTGCTCGCTGATGCCGGCATCCAAGCGAGCGACTTAACAGCGCCGCCGGCGCCGCCTGCGTCGCCGTCGCTCGCGTCGCGCAGGTAGCGCAACCCTGCTTTGGCCACACTCGAGAACATGCCCCACTTAGAGGGCGTCTCAGGCGTCCCAGCACCACCTCCGCCGGCGCCGGGAGAGCGATCCATGGCCGTGACCGTGACGTGCCCTCGGCTGACGCACTCAATCAGAAACAGCTCACCAGTGTCACAACCAACCACTGCAAGCACACCGCCGCCCCCGTTCGGGCGGGGCGCCGCGACGAGTGCGGTCACCACCGGCGGGCCCCCACCGCCCTCGACAGCGGGCAGCTGCGCCTCTCCCATCTCCTCCGCTGCGCTGCCATCGCCGCAGCGCGCCACCGACATCGTCCCCGACGACGCGCCGCTCGTCACCACCCACACCGCCTGGCAAGAGAGTCATTGATACAAAGCACTCGACCGATGTCGGAGCTTAGCTTGACTCACCTACAGGGTAAGTGCTCATACAGACAAGCAAAAGAGGAGGAGGAGGAGGAGGAGGCGGAGATTCATCGCCGGTCGAGTGCTTGTGCTCAATAACCCTCCTGCCTCGCCCACACCGACACAGTGCACGAGGGCCGCGGGCGCGTTACCCACCACGCTCGGTCTCACATCGTACTCCGTGTATACATCAGGCCCCGGGTCGCCCCCGACGTCGCCCTGCGGCAGCGTCCATGCGTGTACCTGAGGCGAGGGAAGAGGCGACGGGGTGAGTCTCGAAGTTCGTTGGCTTTTCTGTTATGCGGTAGTGAGGGTGGGAACGAGAAAGGGCGGCATGGCAACCGAGTCGGGTGCAGCGGCAAACGTCCGCGGATCCCCCGGCCGGCGAGAAGGGGGAGGGATAGGGGGGACGACCACGAGGACGAGGAGGAGGGGGAGGGGGAGGGGAGGGTCGAGCCAAGCTTTGGTGAAGAAATGGGATGTGCCGGCGACCGAGAAACCCACCTTATTGTTGTGCGTGATCCACGCAGTGCTGCACTCGGCGTCCAGCCCCCCCTGCGCCGCGCCCGCGCTGCCTGCGAATCACAACATGCGTCAGGGGCCAGGTCAGTCAGCGCCCGCGGTGTCAGTGAACGCCCGCGGTGTCGCAACCGCGGTGGGCGCTACGCAAGTCGCGGGCAAAAGGTGCTGAACGCGAGCGACAGGGTTTGTTTGGTGTGGCCCTCATCCGCTCCTCTCCCCACCAACCCCCCTCTGCCGAAACCAGGCGGGACGGCGAGGCGGCGTCGACCACGCGACGCTGCCGCCTCTATGATACATGTATACTGCCAGCCTTCGTTGGTGCGTTTCCCCAGCGGCGACCGTGCACGATCTTCCCCCCTGTGCCCGGGACGATGGATGGCCCACGCAGTGTGGGCACGCTCGCTTCGAGCCACGCACCTGTCTGAAGGACCTCGACCAGGCGACTGGGCAGCCGGCACTGCACGCGCCACATGATTAAACACAAGCGCGAACGGCCCGAGTGATCAGCAACACGCGACGCGGCGGCGCGCGCGGTGGTTATGAGCGCTTGTGCCCACCGAGATGGCCGGGAGAGCGAGTTTTCAAAGAGGTGTAGGGTTTCTCCCAGGATCTAACCCTAACCCTCCGCTACTGGAGCACTGCCGCGCGCAATTGGGGCACAGTGCGCCATCGTTGTTCCTCACTGCCGCCGGCGCCTTCGCAGCGCAGCGCCTCATATCGCAGGGTGACAGGTGGGTGACAAGCGTGGCAGTGCCGCGGGCGTGTGGAGCGAGAGGCGCGAGCAAGAGAGGGCGATCCCGAAGGTGGCTGGGTCCCAGGTGCAACGTGGTGGAGAGAGAGAGGGAAGGGAGAGAGGGAGAGAGGGAGAGAGGGAGTGGGAGCGGGAGGGGGAGGGAGAGAGGGAGGGGGAGGGAGAGAGCAAGGGAGATACGTGAAGGGAGAGGGGCGGAGAGAGGCGGAGAGAAGGAGAGAGACTCTTTGCGGGAGATAGAGCACACCCGCACAGGATGGGGCTGTTCGACTCGCTGCCGTCCGCCAAGGACAACACCCCGAAGGGCGATGGGGCCGCGACGCCGGGGAAGGCGGACGGCGGCGATGGTTCCGGGTGGTCCAAGTCGGGCAGCGCGCTCAAGGCGCCGCCGCGCAAGTCCCCCGTGCTGCTCAACCCGCAGATGCTCAAGGCAGGGGGGTTATTGAGAACAAGCGTTCGACCGACCTTGAACGCCGGTCCAGTCCGCCTGAGCATTCAACGTGAAGGTAATTTATGCTCTGAGCGGTTCGAGTGGTTGTTCGCAAAGACCCTCCTGCAAGGCGCAGGCGTCCGCGCTGCGCGCACAGCAGGCCAAATTGGCACGCCTGAAGGAGGCGGCGGGCGGTGGCGCTAACAGCATCGCCTCCAATGCCGGTGCCGCCGCGACGCCCGGCAAGTCGCCCAGCGGAGGCACTGGCAGGGAGGTTCTCAAGAACAAGCACTCGACCGTCGTTGGATCTCGTTCTCATCGACGCGACTCCGTTTGAGCATGCACACTCAAGGTTAGCCGGACTCCAATCTCGGTCGAGTGCTTGTTATTAATGGCCCTCCTGCCGGGCGCGAATGCCACAGGGCTGGCGGCGTCGGTGGTGGAAACGGTGGTGCGCGGTGTTGGCGGCGCCCGCGGGCGGAAGGGGGGCGACGTGGTGGCGGCGCCATCGTGGGGCACGCTATCGGCGGACGTGACAGAGGAATACGTGCCGCTGCGGCCCAACTCTTACGAGGACGTGGTAAGGTCACGTGTTTCACTTGCCCCGCCACGTCCCCGGAGGCGATGTGCGTGGCAATTATCACACCCACACACGCACATAAGCATGAACGCCTGATACCACCGCATTCTCTTCTACCATGTGTGCAGCGGTACTGGCAGGTGAGGAGGGTTGAGAGACGAAGGATGATCATCACGTAGAAACCCACGATCGAGCCCCTCTCGTCAGAGTGACCCCTCGTGTATTGCGTTACACTACGTCATCCCATGACGCCGGGTGCATCGTCTACGCGGCCCTATTGCGTGGTGCGGGAGCGCACGCGAAAGAAAGCAGAGGCGGAGGCGACGGCAGCACGGGAGGAGCAGCGGATAGCGCTGGCAGGGGGGAACACACGCCTGTCGCCGTCTGGATGCTTGCTGAAGTTCAACTTCCAGCCGTCACTGCTGTGTAGTACCCGCTGCATCATCCACCACGTACGGTTAGACTCTCATTTCTTGAGTCACAGCGCATCATGTGACGTGGAGAGCTTTGCGTTATTATGGGCCCTGTGCGCTGGAACGGCAGCGAGCCGTGATGGACAGTCAGAGGGAGTCAGAGTCGGGGGGTGAACCGGCGGACCGCAGCGTGCTCAATGTCAGCGGGGAGGAGGCGTTCCTCAGACGGGGTCGCGCCAAGGCGCCGGGGCCCGGAGCGGGGGCGGGGGCTAGCGGTGATGGCGGGGCAGGCGGGGGAGACGACCAGACGATTGGCGGTGGTGGTTCGGTTGGAGAAGGCACCGGCGGCGGACTGTCAATGGCGCAGAAAATGATGCTTAAAATGGGGTGGAAGGAGGGGCAGGGTTTGGGTCTGAGCAATCAGGGTATGACCACGCCACTGGTAGCGGTCAAGGACAGTGCGCGTTCGGGTAGGGGGGTATTTACGAACGCGCACTTGACCTAGGTCGAACTTCCTCCTCCTCCTCGTCCTCGTCCTCCTCCTCCGCCTCTTCCTCCCCCTCCTCCTCCTCCTCCTCCTCCTCCTCCTCTTCCTCCTCCTCCTCCTTGTCCTCCTCTTATTCCTATTCTTCCTCCTCTTTCTCCTCCTCCGGGGGGGGGGGGCATTGAGAACAAACACTCAACCGACCATGAATATCCTCTACCTTCCCCGCGGGACTATATGACGTGCTCTGATCTCGGTCGAGCGCTTGTTCTCGATGACCCTCCCATCAGGCGTCATCGTCAACGCGCCCGAGAACAACCTCTCGCGGGCGCCGGCCGCGCCGGCGCCGCCCACGAGTTTTGGCGCGCCGGCGTTCACCACGGCAACGAGTCTGGGCCCCGCCGCCGATCCCGCCGCCGCCGCCGCTGCTGCCGCCGCCGCCATCAATCAGAGTCTGGCAGGGGGGGTATTGAGAACAACCACTCGACTGACGTTGAATGTCCTCCTCCTCCTCCTCGTGTCTGTAATAGCGAACTCCCTAAAGGTAAGTCATGCTCATTTACCTCCTCCTCCTCCTCCTCCTGCTTATCCTCCTCCTCCTCTTCCTCCTCCTCCTCCTCCTCCTCCTCCTCATCCTCCTCCTGCTCCTCCTTCTCTGAGCATTCACTGGGAAGATGAGTCGTGCGCCGATCTCGCTTCAGCGCCTATTCTCAACGACCCTGCTGCGCGGCGCCGGCCACGGTCGAAGACCTGGGGTCCCCCACCACTGTCTTGCTGCTGCGCAACATGGTGGGACCGGGTGAGGTGGATGTGGACCTCGAGGACGAGGCAGGGGGGGTAGTAAGAACCAGCACTCGACCGACGTTGAGGATACGTGCATCGTCCGGGCATCTGTATGAGCATCAACCCCGAAGGCAAGTCACGCTCCGATATTGGTCGAGTGCTTGTTCTCAATGGCCCTCCTGCCAGGTGGCGGAGGAGTGCGAGAAGTTCGGTCAGGTGGTGCGGGTTATGATCTTCGAGGCAGGGACGGTTGGATAGTGCTCGCCACGTCATAGAGTGCCATGTGACTAAGAAAACGAGGGCTCAAACTGTATTTGATGACTTGGCGAGCACTATCCATCAGGCACGTCATAGGATGCCATTTATGTCAAGAAACTAGGGTTCATAGTGCGTCTGATGACGTGGCGAGCACTGTCCATCAGTTCCTACTTTGAGGTGACGGACGCGGGGTTCCCGGCGCAAGAGGCGGTGCGGATCTTCGTCGAGTTCACACACGCGGGGGGGAGCGTGAAGGCAGCGGCGGAGATGAACGGCCGATTCTTCGGCGGTCGGACTGTCCGCGCTTCCTACTACGCCGTGGCCACCTTCCAGGTTGGGCGATTCAGGTTGAATTCCATTGAAACCCGTCTTGATAGCGTCTGGTCTCAGCCGTTGAAGCCACCATACGATGAACTGCTTTCAAGTTTTGCCTTGAGTTTCAACTTGCGCCGCTACATCCAGGCCAACGACCTGGGGCCGCAGCCGGGGGAGCGCGCAGTCGGGTCGTGAAAGCACTAGCGTTCATCGCGCAATAGCCACCGTCGACGGGATAATGCGAGATGAACATCTTTGGTTCAAAAACGTCATCCTGCAAGTCGCGCTATGACATAATCCGCCGCTCGCGCGCGTTTCGCTTCAGACCCTGATGAGTGATCACCATCTTGATATGAAACATACATGCAATATCATGGGATTATTATCGTGCTACTATATATCATGCAACCATGTATCATGCAACCATATCATGTCATGCAATCACGTCATTCAACCATGTAAACCATATAGAGCTCTATCGTGCAACTATATCGTGCAACTATATCGTGCAATTATCAGAGCTATCGTTCACCTATTATGGTGCAATATTTATCGTGCAACTATCTGTGTGCAATCGCGCTGTGAGTAAAGCTGACCCTCCACTCGCGCGCGTTCAGCTTTAGACCCCGACGTTGACGAACGCCTGCTCGATGTCCTTGCAGCAGGGTCATTGAGAACTAGCACTCGACCAAGATCGGAGCATGACTTACCTCGAGGGTGAACGCTAATACAGACAACGCAGTTCTGAGCTTTGTCCACTACTACATGTCATGTTTGACTGGAATTAATGAATTGTCTGAATTCCATGTAACACTGCCAAAGACCGCTCTCCATACTGTGATTTGTTGTCTGTCTATGACTCACGTCTCACAGCTTGCACGGTCAGGGTCTTGCACCTGAGAGATTCGAGATGCACTATCTGGACTGTCTCCAGAACTGCATAGTACCTTATATGGACGCGCGGGCACGGTTCGTAGAGTCAGCGTCGGTCGAGTGGATGTTATCAAGAACCCCCATGCCTCGAGGATGTCCTCGATAGTCTCGAGGCCGACGCTGAGGCGCACCATCTCGGGTGGGATGCCGCACGCCTCCTTGTAGCGGCACAAGTCGTCATTGAAAGCACAGTTTGAAAGCGGCTCTTTACATCTCGGCTTCAAGCGCTGACAACAAGCGCAGTCAACCCGGGAGCAACACTTTTGACCTGGGACTGTCACGCGTCCATTCATAAGCTCAACCTGAGCCGTGTTGTCCCTGAAATCCACTGAAACCACGCAACGTGTCCCTCAAAAAGTGCTCGCGTCAAGCCGAGAAGTGGACGAGTGTAAGCCCCTGGGGTCAATTTGTACTGCCCTGCCTTCTGCGCCTCCGCGTTCATCTGGCTGTGCGTCGTGGTGGCCGGGCAGCAGGGTCATTGAGAACAAGCACTCCAGATTTGACGTCGGTTTGAAGCCTAATCTCAACAACCCCCCTGAGGGCAGTACGATTAATCACAAAAAGCTAATACTGTGTAATGTTCGGGAATTCCCCATTGCTCAGATATGTCACCCAGTAGCACACCATCTCTTAAACTATGAAAATACAATTGATGCCCCTGCCGGGTGGATTGCCAGCGTGCGCGCGTCGCCCACGTTGGCCACGTGGCTGATCAGCTTCAGGCTGTCAATGAACGCCTTGCGGTGGTGGCGCTAGATGAAGTTTAAAGCAAATTTAGTTGAAAGCGATTCATCATATTTAAACTCAAACGCAGAATCCAAGCGCGGTCAACCCGGCTACCTGTGGTTTACGTGGGTCAATTGGAGTCAAAAACTGGGGTCAATCTGCACCGCCCTACCTTGCCCGACGCGGTGGGGTCCGCCGTCTTGATGCCAAAGATGACCATGCCGCCGCCCTTATAGCAGGGTCATTCAGACGAGCATTCGACCGACGTTGAATTGACGAAACACGCAAATCGAGCAAGCTCGCCGGCGAGGGTAAACGCCCATACGATGGTCTTGGGTCGGCCGGCCACTGCTACGAGTAACCGAGTCCGCGCATCTGTATATGAGCATTCACCTGATAGGCAATTCGAGTCTGGGTGGTGTTGTCAATGACCACCCTGCCTTGCCCTTGAGGTACTTCTGGTTCTTGGCGTACTGCGGGTCATCCTTCAGACCCGGGAACTTGACCCACGCCACCTTCGGGTGCTTCTTCAGGTGCTCCGCCACCTTTGAAGAGGGACTCACTGAGACCAAGCACTCGACCTGATGTCAGAGGATGACTTGCCTTCATGATAACTGCTCACAAGCGGAGGTGTGGGAGGAGATTCAACGTCGGTCGAGTGCATGTTCCGTTCTCAACAATCCCCCGAGGAGGAGGAGGAGGAGGAGGAAGAGGGGGAGGACATTGAGCGTCGGTCGAGTCATTGTTCTCAATAAATCCCCGAGCAGGAGGAGGAGGAGGAGGAGGAGGAGGAGTATGAGGAGTATAATGAGGAGGAGGAGGAGGAGATTGAACTTCGGTCGAGCGCTAGTTCTCAATGACCCCCCTACCTTGAGCGCGTTGTCACAGTGCCGCTCCATGCGCAGGCTCATGGTCTCGATACCCTGCAGGAACATCCAGGAGTTGTCGGGCGAGATACACGCGCCCACATTCAGGGCCTTACACTCGTCCACTTTTCGATTCACTCTGAGCCGTTTCCCCACTAAACCCAGCCAAACCACCCAACGTATCCCTCACAAAGTGCTCACGTTGGGTGAGAAGTGGACAAGTTTAAGCCCCCCTGCCCAGGTTGCGCAGCGGCACCGTCAGCATACGCAGCTTGTACGCCAGTGGCGCCAGGGCCTCGGTGCAGGGGCGCAATTGGAATCGAAAGCAAAGCTTTGAAACCAATTTCGAGTATTGCAGCTTCTTGAGGTCGTTATGCCATATTGGGTTTTATGCGGCGGATCAGACCGTCTGTCAGCTCGAGTTTTCATACTTGAAGAGCGTTGACCGCCATTTGTTCTTCCTTGGGAAACTGCGAAGACCGTGCACCACCCTACCTCGGGCAGGTCGTGCCCCCAGCGCAGGCCGCCATAGGAGCCGTCGGGCTTGTCGAACAGCGGGTGCTTGCCCGCGTCCAGGGACTCACACTCGTCCACTTCTCAGCTCAACCTGGGCCGTTACATTTTTGAAACTACCCAACGTACGATGTAAAATCTTCAAAAAGTGCTCCCCTGAAGTCTATCCCACAGAGCTGAAGTCGAGCTGAAAAGTGTACGAGTGTAAGCCCCTACCCGCGTCCCACCTGAAACCACCCTTGTCGATGACCATGCCACCGATGCCGATGCCGTGGTGTAGCGGCGCAAGATGAAAATGAAAGCAAAGATTGAAAGCAGTTAACCACAATTTGGCATCAATCGCGGAAACCAAGCGTGGTCAACCCCGGGTAAACCTGCACCGCCCTACCGTGGCCGCCGATCCACTTGGTGAGCGAGGTCACAATGATGTCGGCGCCGTGGTCGAAGGGCTTCGTCAGGTAGGGGCTCACACTCGTCCACTTTTCGTGAGCACTTCTTGTGGAATACGTTGTGTACTTCAGTGGTGGAAGGGTTTCAGCGGTGAAAACGGCTCAGAATGAGCTGAGAAGTGAACGAGTGTAAGCCCCTGTTTCAGTGACAAAAACGGCACAGGTTGAGCTAAGAAGCGGATGAGTGCAAGCCTGTGTTTCGGTGGCAGAAACAGCTGAGGTTGAGGTGAGAAGTGGACGAGTGTGACCTCCTGCCGTGAGGTAGGGGGTGCTGAAGGTGGAGTCCACGATGAGCGGCAGCCCCGCTTCGTGCGCGATGGCGCTGATCTTCTCCAGGTCGCAGATCTCCAGCGCAGGGTTGGACACCGACTCGCAGAACACCGCGCGCGTCTTGTCGTTAATAGCGCCGCGGAATAAGGCCTTCCAAATGTCCTTTGTTCAGCTCAGCGAGAGGGAGAGACAAAACAGACGTTTCCGCGTATATCAGGAGGCACCAGGCTTTCGTCCTGGCCCCCGTGAAATGTAGAGACGCTTCCACATGCATGAGGAGGCAACAGGCTTTCGCCTTGTCCCCGTGTCCCTTATTCAGCAGAACTTGACCCGATTTCCACCCTGAGACTACCTCATTGAAAGGTGCTGAAGCAAAGCTGGAAACGGGACGAGTGGACGCCCCTGCCGCGGAAGTTCTCGGGGTCCTCCGCATCCACGAACGTCACCGTGATGCCCAGCGTGGGCAGGATGTCGTTGAACTGGGTGTACGTGCCGCCGTACAGTTTGTTGCTGCTCACGATGTTGTCGCCCGCCTGAAGGGACTGATGATTGTGCTCGCCACGTCATCAAACGCATATACAAACCGCGATTCTTGAGTTAAATGACATTGTATGATGTGGCGAGTACTATGACGTGGCGAGCACCATCAGTCCCTCGATTCTTGAGTTGAATGGCGAACTTATGACGTGGCGAGCACTATCCATCAGTCCCTGCCCGCCTGCGCCAGGTTGATAATGGAGTAGAAGATGGCCGAGCAGGAGGGTCATTCAGAACAAGCACTGAACCGAGATTGGAGCATGTCTCACCCTCAGTGTCAACGCTCATACAGACATGCGGTGGAGGAGGAGGAATTCGCCGACTGAACGTCGGTGGAGTGCTGCTTCTCAATGAACCCCCTGCCGAGGTACCAGACGCGACCGCGAGGCCGGAGAGCGGGTGGCCACCCTCGAGCTGCGCCACGCGGGTCTCCAGCACGTGCGTCGTGGGGTTGGTGATGCGCGAGTAGATGTTACCGAGCTCCAGGGGCTTACACTCGTCCACTTCTCAGCTCAACTTGAGCCTTGTCTGTCACAATAAATCACCCTACACACCCTAAATACCCCCTAACACCCCCTTAAGATGGGCTACACAACCCCTGCGCGCACCCCCTATCCCATACAAAGCGCTCAAGTTGAGCTGAAAAGTGGACGAGTGTAAGCCCCTGCCGAGCTCCTCGAGCGCGAACAGCTTGCGGGCGTGCTCGGTGCTCGTGAACTGGAAGGGCGAGGAGCGGGTCAGGGGCACGCCGCGCGGCGCGCCCTGCCCGATCCCGTACGTCCCCTCGCAGGAGGGTCATTGAGAACAAGCACTCGACCGGTTTCGGAGCTAGACATACATTCAGGGTCATTGCTCATAGAGGCGTGTGGTCGAGTGCTTATTCTCAATGACCCCTCTCAAGGGCTGGAGGGTCCCTCTCAAGGGCTGGAGGGTCATTGACAGAGGAGAAGCACTCGACCGATATCGGAGCACGGCTCACCTTTGAGTGTGTATGCTCACATAGATGCACGGAGGAGGAGGATGGGATTCAATGTCGGTCGAGTGCTTGTTCTCAACGACATCCAGAACAAGCACTCGACCGATATCGGAGCTTGATGAACATTCAGGGTCCAAGGTCAACGCGCATAAAGACGTGCAGAGCAGGAGGAGGAGATTCAACGTGGGTCGAGTGCTTGTTCTCAATACTGCCCCTGCCTCGTCGCCCACGGGGTTGTACCCCGCGTGCAGGCACATCGTGTCGAATCCTGCAGCGGTCATGTGGTCGGAAGTGCCGTCAGCTTGGCAACTAACCCCACACTTCGTGCGATCTGTGGCTGGCGGTCAAAGCACGAGTCACTGAGTGAGGGCACACGTGCAATCGCTACGAATAGTCGAAAGTTTCTTTGACTTCCGTCCCCCCCGTGGAGTCCAAGCCGAGTCCAAGCCGGTGTCACGAGGCACCAACACCTACGTGCACGCCGAGTCGTACATGCATTGGTGTCGCCTTATAGTTGCCCCCGTTTTCGCCGTCGCAACGACATTTAAAAAAACGAACATCGGATATCCGTCGTGGCTTTCAATGGGAACTTTCATCAGTGCTCACCCGGCATTTTTGGTGGTTTTGTTTCGGGCGCGAGAGGGTCGAAAGCAGGGGAGGTGGATCGGATGGACTCGTCTGAACAGCAAGGGAAGCAGGACATTAACAAGCGAGCGCGCAGAAGAATGACGACGCGACGAGCGCCGAGGCGTGCTGAAGTTCAGACGTTCAGTGAATTTAGTGTTCGGTAAAACTGATAGCGTGATCAGCGCCACGTCAGCATCAGAGATCTCAGATCTGTAGATCGAACCCTAAAAACCCCGATAAACCCTAACCCGGCGCCAGCGTTTTTATTTGTCGGAGTCAGATAAGTCTGCTGCCGATGCCACGCTCGTGCCCGGCGCTGCGTTCCCCGCGCCCGCGTGCGGCGGGGCCAGGCCGCTGGCACGCAGGCTGGATGACGACGCGGCATTACAGTCCCTTGATGTTTGGATCCGTGAATGCCCGCCTCCTCTGCGACTCGCCAGCTCTCTTTCGCGCGATTGTTTTTTCGATGCGACTGGTCGGATCTTTCTGCCGCGATTGTCGTAAAAGGGAGTAGTACCTAGTACCTGGCGGTGCGTTGCTCGCGGTGGGGATAGGTTGGAGGGGCCAGGTTGGAGGCACGCAGGCTGAATGACGCGGGTTTAAAGAGGCCTGAGGTTTCTTACCGTGAGCGCCCGCCTTCTCGGTCCCCCCAGGTTCGACCGAGCACTCGTCGGACGCGGCACACTCGTCGAACAGGGGCTTACACTCGTCCACTTTTCGACTTAACTTAAGCGCTTTCTCTGGGATAGGGGGTGCATTTGGGGGTTGCTTAGGGGGTGTTTAGGAGGTGTCAGGGGTTTATACTGGAGGGTACCTAGGGTGTATTTTGTGTCAGAAGCGGCTGAGGTTCAGCTGAGAAGTGGACGGTGTAAGCCCCTGCCGTCGATCCACTTCTGCGCGGAGGCGGCATTCCCGCCCGCCACGCCCGTCGGGGCCCGGTTGTCGGCACGCAGGCTGGAGCTGTGAACATTCTTCTCCTCTATGATGCCGTCGTGCGCTCCGGCATCCGCCGTGATCACCACACGTGGTGCAGCTCTGCTGCGGCGCAGGGCTCACTCCGATCGCACATACTGTGATTAGTTGGGGATTAGTGCGACCTTGCGCGAGAGGTGTGGTTCGATCGCACGTCACAGCTACGGCCGGAGCCCGAAAGCCGACGTATCACAGCCTGACACGGCGCCGCGCGAAACCCCTATCGGCGGTGTGGTGCTTTCCGACCTCACACACTCCTCATACCGACTAACAAGGCACTTTTTGAAGCAAATATCTTTTCCGTACGAGTAAGGAAGATAAATTATCTCGGATGGCCCCTGCCTGGCGGGACGGCGGCCGCGCGCGACGCGGCAC
>Ga0307489_10000877_pt1 | contig 19134 bp, 39 predicted proteins | sample SB12metaG_FD_202247 | JGI IMG/M metagenome (GOLD analysis project Ga0307489, IMG submission 202247) | Sea-ice brine microbial communities from Beaufort Sea near Barrow, Alaska, United States - SB 1.2 | ecosystem: Environmental > Aquatic > Marine > Coastal | place: USA: Alaska | collected...
TGCACGAGTACATGCAGGAGGACGCGGCCAAGCTGCAGTTCGTCAGCTGGGTCAAGCTGGAGGACTTTGTGGCAGGGCCTCGCCGATATTGCTCGCTACGTCATCAAGCGCGCTTTGAAACCCTTATTTCTCCAGATAAACGGCACCCTATGACGTGGCGAGCTCTATCCGCACTTTGAACCCTCGTTTAACGAGCTGAATGGCACTGTATGACGTGGCAAGCACTATCCGCTCTTTGAACCCTCGTTTCTTGAACTAAATGGCACCCTATGACATGGCGAGCACTATCGGCTCTGTAAACCCTCGTTTCTTGAGCTAAATGGCACCCAATGACGTGGCGAGCAACATCCACCAGGCCCTGCTTCGTGGCTGACCCCGCGACGGAGCTGGCCAAGCTGTGGGCGGCGGCGGGGTTGACAGGCGACGTGGGTGGGGCCTGGCAGGTAGACATCTCATCTGGGTTGTTACACTCCTTCATAGACGCCTTATTTGGGTCGTCACACTTGTGTATCGACGTATGTTTGGGTCGTTTCCCTCCTCGTTAGTCATCGAGCAATAGCTGCCAGGCCCTAGACGTGGGTGTGGCGGCGGCGGGGAAGCTGATCGCCGCGGACGGTGAGACGCCTCTCACGGACTTCAACAAGGTAGGGCCGGAGTCTCAACACACGCCACGTCATCTGCTCGGACTTTCCACCCTCGATTCACGAGTTATCTGTAATCTAATGACGTGGTGAGACCAACACTTGCCAGGCCCTACCCCAAGAAGTACCAGGACAGCTGGTGCACGGCGTCGGCGGCGCGGGAGGCAGGGGCTGACACTCGTTCATTTTTACGCCAGGCGGATTTTTACGCCAGGCGGCGGCGCGGCGAGCGACGACATGCATGAAAACCGATGTTTACGCTATTTCGCACGCCCCCGCCTCGTCTGGTCCACCGACGCTGCGCATCTTACGGTGTGCGTGTGCCGTCACTCTCCACCAAAAGCTGTAGAGACTACTCAAAGCCGAATCCGCCCCGTTGTTTTTGGCTCAACCTGAGGCGCTCTTGTTTGTGATATACCCAACGTTTCGCTAATAGTGCTTAAACTGAGCTGAAAAGCGGACGAGTGTAAGCCCCTGGCGGAAGGGCGCGCGGAAGGTGGCGGCGAACTTGGTCGCCCGGTACCAGAAGCGGGTGGACAAGCTCGGGCTGGGGTACGACATGGACTGGTGCAAGGACTGGGTCATGTAGTGCTCAACTGAGTTTGTGTGTGAACTGTGATGAATTACTTGGTGATTGTGGTGGTGGCAGTGGTGGTGGTATGAGGTTGGTGTACCGGCGCACTTGCTGCGGCTGGTGATGGTTATCGATTGGTGTGAGTGGGTCTGATGAAGTTGAGGTGAGGTTCAGGGCAAAGGTGCTGCTCCTCGTTGCAGGGTTTTGAGGATGGGGGAGTTCTGTTTTTGTAACCTCATCGCCAGACCAGCTCTGGTGGAGGGAGGGGTTCGTTTTATGTTTGTTATTCTTAATTTTGTTGTGGGGCTCGCTTTGACTGTTTCGCTGTGGTTGTCGTTGTCGGTATTGTTTGTGTTCGGGTTTTGAGGGGTGCTCTAAAATGTATTGCATCCTATCTGTTCTGGAATAGGAAACGTCTCGTCGTCGTCAAGTTTCACACACATCGCACGCGGGAAAATCCAAGTCGCATCGACGCATCGACGCGCTTGTCTTTGTACACCGCCCTTGTCTCTTTCGCGCTCCTCCACACCCACATGCCGCCCGGTCTACAACCCAAGGGCCGCGCACACAACCCCATGCTCCGTCTACTCACCCGGATGAGGTCAAAGGCCCGAGCCGCCGTGTGACTGTTTGCTCATAGTGCACACACCTCCATGCTCCATCTACTAACCCAAAATCCCAAATGAGGTGAAACGCCCGCGCCCGCCGCTGTCTGACTGTTTGCTCATAGAGTCCCTACTCGTAATCACTTGTACGCATTGAGCCAGCACGCCTGTTGATTCGTCCCTGAAACCAACCAAGTATGCCCAACTTTATCTGCGCTAAGTAACTAAGAGAGCCACGGGAACAGCTGCTCGGCTTGCGAGAAGGTCGGCGAGTCGTCCTCCCGTCAAGGTCTGGTGGATATTGCTCGCAACGTTATCCACCGCGCTTTGAACCTGTATTGAATTGGGTCTCAACTCCCCATACATGTCTCCCCGAATTCCACGAACGGACACTTAGTCGGCTTTTGGTAAGAAAGACAGGTAGATTTTCACCTCAGGTCATGGGAAAACTACGCTTCCACCGCGCAGCCCTCGTTTCTCAGGTTGAATGGCACCTGTGATGGGGCGAGCAACATCCTGCAGCCCCTACCTCCCCCGTCCCCGTCCCGCTGCTGCGGCCGCTGCTATGACTTTGAGGCGCAGGGGCGCCGAAGCCATTTTGGTACGGCGCCGCAAAGCCGCCATTCATGCCGTTCATCCCGCCATTGTTTTCGAAGTGCCCGCCATTGCCGAAACCTGGCGGCACCTGTTGCTGCTGCTGCTGCTGGTAGGGATTCAATGCAGGTGCCTGTGGCGCCTGTTGGCGGTATGGATTCATGGCCGGCGCACCGAACAGGGCGGGACCGCCGAACAGTCCGCCGCCCACCGACCCGCCGCCACCGCTGCCCCACTCTGCCGCACCACCGCTGCCGCCGACTGGCTGCTGGTCCCACCCTCCGCCGCCGCCGCCGCTGCCGCCGCCGAATCCCAAGCCTCCGCCGCCTCCTCCGCCGCCGAGCCCAAAGCCTCCGCCACCGATTCCACCGCCGCTGAAGAGCCCACCGCCTCCTCCCAACGCACTCACGCCAAGCCCGCCGCCACCAAGTCCCACGCCACCCAGTGGGTCCCAGCCCCCGCCCCCGCTGCCAGACTGCGAGACGGAAAACGCCCCGGCGCCGCCAAGCCCGGACTGGCTCCCGCCGAATCCCCCGCCGGACTGGCTGCCGCCGAAACCCCCGCCTCCACCCGGTGTGTCCCACCCGCCTCCTCCGAGCCCACCGCCACCGAGCCCACCGTCACCGAAGCCTCCTCCCCCGAGGCCTGCTCCCCCGAGACCTCGTTCCGCCAGGCCTCCTGCGCCACCTAATCCGCCTAAACCGCCACCGCCTATGCCACCCAAGCCCAGCCCCAAGCCTCCAAACGTATCGAAGCCCACACCCACGCCCACAGCAGGTATCGAAGCTGCAGCCATAGTGTAGCGGCGCAAGTTAAATTTACAGCAAAGTTTAAAAGCAGGCTATCACGTTTTAGTATCAAGCGCAAGTTCCAGGCGCCTTCAACACGGATTTCGAAGATCCAACCTGCACCGCCTTACCATGGGGAGCGGCGCGGTGCTCGGGCGGGAGATCTGACCACCGATTGCGCCGATGGCGCCAATCGCGCCCACCGACTGCACCGCGGCGGCCACAGGCTTGGCGTGCAACCCGCCCCTGCCCCCGCCCCCGCCCCCGCCCCCACCTGGCCCCGTACCGTTTACGATGCCGTTGTTGTAAGGGAACGCGCCGTGGCCAGGACTGGCGGCGGGGCTGCTGTGGACGCTGCTGGTATTGGTGCCACCGCCGCCGCCGGCTAGGGACTGATGGTTAGTGCTCGCCACGTCATAGGATGTCATATAACTCAAGACACGAGGGTTCCGAGTAGGCCGATTTCGGTATATCGCCTGCGTGAAATGCCCATACAGAGTTGCGGGCAAAGCGTCAGTGCTCCGCGCGGGAAAGCGGGCGCCAGGTTGAATGCCCATACAGAGTTGCGGGCAAAGCGTCAGCGCTCGGCGCGGGAAGCGATATACCGAAATCGGCCTATTGCGTTTGATGACGTGGAGAGCTTTACCGAAAAGTCCCTACCGCTGCCGTTGCTCAGGTTCCCCATTTTAGGCCCCGGAATATTTGGCCCGGGGATGCTCTTGAGCATGCTCTCCTTTTTCTTGTCCGCCTCCTTGGCTGCCTTTTTCTTATCCTTCTTGTAGGTACTCATGGAGAGTGTTCGCCGCGTCAGAGGACGCAAATTGACTCAGGAACTGAGGGTTCAAAGCGTATTTGATGACGTGGCGCGCACTATCCATCAGGCTCTACCTTCTTGGACTGCTTTGACTCTTGGACCGCCGCCTTGGCTTAGGGCCAGTGAATTCAAGAAACGAGGGTTCACAATCGGTGTATATGACTTGGCGGTCACTGGGCCTGGTAGATATTGCTCACCACGTCACAGAATGCCATCTAACTCAAGAGACGAGGGCCCGCCATGCGTGTCAAAGATCGATGACGTGGCTGGCATTGGGCCTGGCAGATCTTGCTCACCACGTCATAGGATGGTATTCAACACAAGAAACGAGGGACCCAAATGCGTGTCAGGGCTCGATGACGTGGCGGGCAATCGGCCGGGTAGATGTGTCTCGAGTACTCATCATAGAATGCCGTTTAACTGAACAGTCGAGGGTTTTTAGTGGGTTGGATGACATGGAGGGCAATATCCGCCAGGCCCCGCCTTGGCAGGCACCGGCACGGGCACCGCCAACAGTTTACTCGGGCTCACCACCGGCGAGGGAATCGCACCCCCCTTCCCAATGGCCACTGCCACCGCCGCCGCCCCCGTCGCTGCCGCCGCCGCCGGCGGCGCCGCTGCCACCGCAAGGTAGGGACTGATGGACAATGCTCGTCACGTCATCAAACGCACTGTCAACCCTCGTTTCTTGACTTCAATGGCAACTTGTGACGTGGTGATAGTGCTCGCCACGTCATCAAACGCATTTAACACCCTCGTTTCTTTACTGACATGGCAACTTATGACGTTGCGACCACTATGCACCAGTCCCTACCGCGAGGGGCCGTTGCGGCGCGGCAACAGGTCGCCGCATCGCCGCGGCGGGCGAGGAGAACACGGGTTTACTGGTGAACTCTGTGCGGCACATCGGGCAGTGGTACACCTCGCCAGTAGCCTCCAGCCAGGGCCAGACCAAACCGATGATGTTTTTAGAGATTGGGGTTTAGGGTTTAGCGTTGTGTAGGGTGGGCCAGACCAATCCGATGATGCTTGAAATGCCAGAGGCAGCGAGGAGGAGGAGGCGAGTGTGTAGAGTTGTATGTGGTGGATGACACGGCAAGCAACAGTAAAATACGCAGTGGATGACGTAGCGAAGACTGGGACACTGTGCGGATAGAGTATGACGGCCCTGCCTCCAGCCGGGCGAACCACGCCTCGAAGCAGATGCGGTGCGCGCGGTGCGAGCACGGCAGCTCCTGGCGGTACTCGGGCTGGATGGTGTCGAAGCAGATCGGGCACTCGTCGTTGCAAGGCGGGCACTGGATCGGCGCCGTATTGTAGGGGCGCAGGTTGGAATTGAAAGCAAAGTTTGAAAGCAGTCTGTCGCATTTTGGTTGCAAGAGCTGAAAACTGGCTCTGTCAATGGAAGCTCACGTGGTAAAATCACAGATCACAGGGCATCACGCACGAGCGATGAGTCATACATGCGAATTATGTCTTATTCCGTGCTCGCAAACACGCGTTTTAACATGCGCCGCCCTACCGTAGAGGCGCCGGTGACGGCCAGGCCGGGGAACGACTGCGGGGTGTCCGGGTGGAGCTGCGCGCCCCCGGGCGTCAGCGCGGTGTCCCATCCCCCCGCATTAGCCGCCGCCGCCTTCGCCACCTCCGCCCACGGGCTTACACTCGTCCGTTTTCGGCTCAACGTATGCGCTTTCTATGGGATAAGGGGTGCATTTAGATGTTGTTCAGGGAGTTTCTGGAGGTCTAAGGGGGTACCAGGGCTTATTTAGGGTGCGTTTTGTGTCGGAAACCTCTCAGGGTGAGCCGAAAAGTGGACGAGTGTAAGCCCCTGCCTCCGCCGCGAGCTGCGCCGCGGCTTGGGACTTGGCCGCCGCCGCCGCCTTTTTCCGCTCCGCCGCTGACGGCGTGGCGATCCCCCGCTCCTTCGCCGCGATCCTCAGCGTAGTGGCGCAAGTTGAAATGGAAGGAAACGTTTCGAAGCGGTCCATCATTTCTCAGCTTCAAGCGCTTACACCAAGGGCGGTCAACCTGGGGACATCCTGGGGTCAATCTGGGGTAAATTGGGGTCAACCAGGGGTCATACTGGGGTCAACCTACACCACCCTACCTCAGCTTGGTGACGATGATGTCCCTGCGGATCTGGTCGGGGGAGCCCAGCGGCAACCCGCCCATGCTCGGTCGAGGTTTAGGGACTGATGGTTAGTGCTCGGCACGTCGTAGGATGCCGTTAAAATCAAGAAACGAGGGTTCAACATGCGTTTGATGACGTGGCGATCACTATCCATCAATCCCTACCGGAAGTCACCCCCCAGTGTCGCCGTCACCGCCTCCATCAGCGGCGAGGCACCGATTGCCACTTGCACCGGAAATGCGGAGATAAGGCGCCGGCCCGGGGGTGAAGCGCGCCCGCCTTGCAGGAGGGTCATGGAGGTACAAGCACTCGACCGAGCTCGGATCATGAATGACCTTCAGTGCGAATGCTCATTATGACGCGCGGTTGAGGAGGATGAGATGCAGCGTCGAATGCTCGTTCTCAAGAACCCCCCTGCCTTGCCACGCATCCGAAAACGTGTTCCACTTGGGAGCCGTGAGTGCCTCGTACGGCCCCGACAAAGTCCGCGACGCAAAGTTGTACAGCACCAGCGTTGTCCCCGCCTTGATGCAGTGGCGCAAGTTGGTATTGAAAGCAAATATTCCAAGCAGTTTACCACACTTTAGTTTCAAGCGCTGCACCCAGGCGATTACAACACGGTGTTTGCACTGGTTTGAACTTGCACCGCCTTACCTTGACGTGGTCCACCACGTTGTCAAAGAACTTGGCCGGCGCGCCCAGCAGCGCGCGCTCGTAGCACTCCTCCTCCGTGGAGTCGTTGCATAGGAATACAAAAAATCCGGCCGGCTGCGCCCACGTGCTTGACTCCGCCGCGGCGTCTTTGGAGACTTTGGTGGACGGGCCGGTGAAGCCCTCCGCCTCGCAGGAGGGTCATTGACAACAGTGAGCCCGCGGTCATTACCATGAGATATTTGCCTATCCGCACGGCTGCGGCGGCGGAAGCGGCAGTGGCTGCCGCCAACATGGCTATTTTTGCCTGGGTCACACACAAGTCTTCGACAGCGCTCAACCGAGATCGGAGCATGACTTACTGACAGTGTGGATTCTCAGACATGTCGTGGAAGAGGAGGAGATTCAACGCCGGTCGAGTGCCTCTATACCAACCCTGCCTCGTCGCGCGCCAGCAGGTGCGCCTTGACGGCGGCAGCCTGGGCAGCGGGCGACAGCGCGGCGGCGGCCACGGGCTTGGCGCCCGCCTTGGGCTTGGGCTGCAGCCGGATGCGCTTTGCCTCCTCCGCGTCTGCCGCCGCCTTCTCTAGCTTCTCCCGTTCCTCCTCCTCCTTGCAGGGCCTGGTGGAAAATGCTTGCCACGTCATAGGATGTCACTTCACTCAAGAGACGAGGATTCAAAGTGCGTCGGATGACGTGGTGAGCCCAGACCCTGGCGGAAAAATCTCGAGTACCCCACTTCGTAGGGTGCCATCTGATTCACGAGACGAGGGTTCAAAGTGCAGTGAATGACGCGGCGATTAAACTCATTCAGGCCCTACCTCCTTGACGGCGGCGTCGCGCTCCTTCTTTTCGCGCGCCGCGGTTTCCGCCTCCACTTTTTGCCGTTTCCCCTGCAGGTCCGAAACCATGGTCCGCACCTCCTCCATGACGGCGTGCTGTGCCTTGGCCTCCTCCTCCGCCTCCGCCTCTTTCGCCGCCTTCGAGCAGAGTCACACACATAGCTGCTCCTAGGATGATGACTTGCGCCAGCCTGTTCAATCAGTGACATCAGCTTCTCCGTGAGCAAGCTGAGAGCGCTTGATGCGAAGAAGCAGAGAGAAGGGGAAGCCGCTAAACACAACGAACGAGGAATTTGTATAATTCAAGAAACATGTGTGATGAACGACGTGGCGAGCACTGGGACACTTTGCGTGGCGAGCACCGGGACACTATGCAGTGGCGGCACTGTGGTGGACTATGTGGTGAGCAAAGTTACTCTATGCAGTGGAGGGCGTTATCAACATGGTCCCTGCCTTGACGGCTTCTTTGGCCGCTTTGGCCTCAGCGCGCTTTGCAGCAGCGGCCGCCTTACGCGCCTCCTGCTCCTTCTTGTACTCGTCCTGCTTCTTCATCCGTGCGGCAAGCGCGTCGGCGGCGGCTTTCTCCTTGGCGTAGGGTTGCATTGATAAGTTGAAGTTATAAGTTGAAGTTATAAGTTGAAGTTATAAGATGAAGTTACAAGCAAAGTTTGAACGCAGTTCAACATCGTATCAACCTTTTGGGTGTAATCACACGCGACAGAACACATCGGTGACTAAAGACAGAGGGCAGGGCACGCCCATCGCCCTGGCACGGTGACATCTGAGCTCAAGCGTTAGTCACTGAAACCAAGCGCGGTAACGGTCAGCCCAGGGCAAACCTGCACCGCCCTGCCTCCTCCGCTTTCTTAGCCTCCTCCTCCAGTTTCTTGGCACCCGCGTTCTGCTCAGCGTCCGCCGCCGCCACGGCCCGCAGGCGTTTGCGCTCCTCCTTCAGCTCCGCAGCCCGCACCCGCTCCTCCCGCATCCGCTGTGTAGCGCCGCAAGTTGAAGCTGGAATCAAAACTTGAACGCGGTCAATCATGACAGTTACAAACTCTGAAACCAGGCGCCCTCAACACTGCTTTTAACACGTATTGAGGCGACGCTTCGCTCCAATCTGCCACGTGTTGTTATATGTACGTAAGAGTGTGTAGCTCCTCGTCTAGATGAAGGCTGTACTACTCGTAATGTCGACAGTTCAAACTACACCGCCCTACCGCTGCTCCGCCTTCTCGTCTTCCTCGTCGGCCTCGGCGTCGGCCTGGTGGCGCAGCAGGGAGAGCGTGGCCCCCGCGTCGGGCACACCGTGCGCCGCCTTACTCCGCAGGTGGTCGCACACCAGGCTCATCGCCTCGCGGTCCGCCGACCCAAGCTTGGCGCCCCGCAGGTAGGGCCAGGCGAATATTGCTCACCACATCATAGGATGCCGTTGAACCCAAGAGACGAGGGTTCAAAGTTTGCTGGAAGATGTATTGGCCAATATCCGCCTAGCCCTCGCCATGTCACAGGATGCCGTTCGACTCAAGAGACGAGGGTTTGGAGTGCGTTGGATGATGTGGCCGGCAATATCCGCCAGGCCAGGCCATTCAGCTCCAGAGACGAGGGTTCACAGCGCGTTGAATGACGTGGAGGGCAATATCTGGTAGGCCCCACCTGCAGGAGCAGGAAGCGCACGGCGTCCAGCTCGTTGCAGTAAGCCGCGTGCAAGAGGGCGGTGATGTGGCACTTTCGGTCCGGGCCCTGAACCCAGGGCCCTTCCCAGGTACTGCCTCCGGCTTAACACTTGTCTGCTTTCTTGTGCCCACACGTCAACCTGTTCGTCGAATACTCGAGCTTGTTGTGTCGACTGAAAGCTGGCTAGCGTTGAGCGTTGTAGCGAAGAGAACCATTGTTTATCGTTGAACCATCCAGCTTGATACCTCAGAGATGTGTGAGTTGAGCTTGGAAAATGAGCTGGGACGATGAGGTGGGAACACGAGGTGGGAGGATGAGGTGGGAAGGCGGATGTGGTGGAAGGCCCTGCCCCGCGCGGTCCGCCGGAGTCGCCGACCGTGACGCGCACCACGTGCTCCAGGTCCGCGCCGCCTGTCAGCAGCTCGCGGACCACCGCCACGGAACCCGCGTATAGGGCCAAGATGTTGCTGCTCGCCATGTCATTGGATGCCATCTAACTCAACAAACGAGGGTAAGAATGGGGAGGAGGTGGAGGGGGAGGGTGAGGGGGAGGAGGTCAACAAACGAGGGTTCAGAATGAGGAGGAGGAGAAGGAGGAGGAGGAGGAGGACGGTGAGGGGTAGGAGGACGAGGAAGAGACGGGGGAGGAGAACGAGGCTTCAAACTGCGTTTCGATGACGTGGCGGGCGATGTCTGGCAGGCCGCACCCGCGCCGGCCGCCACCATGAGCGGCGAGTAGGGCGACTGCGCATCCTCCTTGGACGCGTTGGGGTCTGCCCCCGCCGCGATCAGCGCGCGCACCACACCCACAACGGGGTTGCCCTCCTGCGAGGAGGGTCATTGAGAACAAGCACTGGACCGAGGTCAGAGCTTGACTTACCTTCAGGTGAATGCTCATACAGACGAGTGGAGGAGGAGGAGATACAAAGTTGGTCGACTGCGTGTTCTCAACTTGCATACAGACGCATAAAGGAGGAGGCGCAGGAGGAGGAGAAGGAGGAGATTGAAAGTCGGTTGGGTGCTGGTTCTCGATGAACCTCCCTGCCTCGTCGTCCGGCGGGTCCGTCACCGCGCAGCACAGCGGCGGCTCGAACCCCTGCCCGGGCGGCCCGTTGGGCGCCGCACCCTTATCCACCAGCAGGTTGACAGCCGTCAGTTCTCCAGCCTCCGCAGCCACCCCCAGCGGAGTGAGCATGCGGCGGTCGCCCCGCACCAGGGGGAGCGACGCAGCGCTCTCCAGGTTGGCGCCTCCGTCCAGCAGCGCTTTGATGGCCGCGCAGGAACCTTTGCCGGCGGCGTGGCACAGCGGGGGCATGCCGCCGCTACGTAGGGCCTGGCAGATCACGCCCGCCGCGTCAGGGGGTGCCATTCAGTTCGAGAGACGAAGATTCGAAGTGTGTTGAATGACGTCTAGGGCCTGGTGGATATTGCCCGCCACGTCATAGGGTACCATTGAGCTTAAGAGACGAGGATTCAAAGTGTGGTGGATGATGGGGCGAGCAACATCTGCCAGGCCCTGCCGCTGGTGCGCTCTGGGTCGGCGCCCGCTCCCAGCAGCGCGACCACAGTGGGGGCATCGTCGAGCTTGGCGGCGGCGGCCAGTGGCGTAAGATGCCGCTTGTTAGGGACTGGCGGACATTGCTCGCCAGGTCACAGGGTGACACTTGACTCAAGAGACGAGTGTTCAAAGTAGGTTGGATGACGTGGATATTACTCGACACGTCATAGGGTGTCACTTGACTCCAGAGACGAAGGTTCGAAGTGCGTTGGATGACGTGGCGAGCAATATCCGCCAGGCCCTACCGCTCGTTGCCGTACGCGCCGCCCAGAGGTCCGACCGCCCCGCTCGAGGAGCCGGCCAGCGGATTGTGACCTAACAAGTCAGTCCCGGCAGCGGCGGCGGCAGCGGCGGCGGCGCTGCCACCGCCGCCGCCGCTGCTGTCACGGCCCCGGCGCTGGCACACCGGGCACTGACACGCGCTCGACGCCTCTTGGCAGGGTCTAAAACTAACACCGCTCTCCTTTTTGCTCAATTTCACCACACTGTCGAACTGGAAAGGTAACGAGTGTGCGGATGTGTACAGGTGCACTATGAGCTTACGAACTGCTGAACAGGTTACAAGCGTGGCGATGTGCACAGCTGCACTACGAGCAAACAGTTGAGCTTTAAACGGAACGAGCGTAAGGCCCAGGGACCAGGTTTAGAGTAACGAGGGTAAGGCCGTGCCTCCGGATCGCTGTCGTCCAGCACAGCAGCGTCGATCGGCTCGTCCGGGTCAACCTTCGCAGCGATCCCCTTGCTGACAACTGGCGAGGCGCCCAGCCGCGGTTTCTTCTCACTCGGCCCCGCGGGGTACAGGCTCGGGTCCTTCGGCTTCGTTTTCGGTTTGGCGTCGGCGGCGGGGAGGGTCGGCTGGACGTCGCCTCCCTCAAAGGTGCCGCCGCCGTCTAGGGCCGGGCAAATTCGCTCCCCACATCATAGGATGCGGATGCCCTTTGACTCAAGAGACAGGGTTCACAATGCGTTAGATGGCGTGGCGGGCAATATCAGAGAAGGCCATTTGCCTGAAGAAACAAGGGTCCACAATGCTTTGGACGGGAGAGAAAGAGAGAGAGAGACGCTTCCGCCGGTATGAGAAGGCAACAGGCTTTCGCCCCAGCCCCCGTCACTGCCTTGGACAACGTGGCGAGCAGTATCTGATAGACCCTACCGCCGTCGCCGTTGGCCAGTTGTTTTCCATCGCCGTCGCGCCACTCCAGCAGCGCCTTGACCAGCTCTGACTGCCGCGTCATGACTGCAAGACCCAGCGGCGTCATGCCGCCAACGCCCACACGCGGATCAGCGCCCTCCTGCAACGAGAGTGGTGAGTTGAATGAGGCGGCGTTAGCACCTGAGGTGAGCTTGGGTGACTCTTACAATGAGAGAGTCGAGTAGGGTGAACTGGCGTGAGCGCTTTAGTAGATTTGGGTGAGATGGTGTGAATCGGCGGCGTGGTGTTGGGGGATTGAGGAGCGCGTACCTTGAGCAGCATTCGCGTGATGGTAGCGTTGGACCGCAGCGTGGCGGTGAGGAGCGGCGGCATCCAGCTACTGGGCGCGCGGACGTCAGCTCCAAGGGCGATCAGGCGAGCGGCCGCCGCAGCCTGGCAGGAGGGTCACATCGCACGATGCACATTGCGTCATGGCACGATTACGGAAGCAGAGCCTCCAGCCAGCTGCGCGATCCGCTGCAATAGCTTGATCAAGCAATCCAAACAAGATTGGTGTGCATGATTTGCCTTCAGGTTGAATGCTCATACAGACGCGTGGGGAAGGAAATCGTTGATGCAACGCCGTTGGAGAGCTTCTTGTCGATAAAGCCCCCTGCCTGATCACTCATGACGGCCTCCACCAGCGGCGTCACCGTGTCGTGGCCCTCCCGCCGGTCCGCCGTCTTGCACAGCGCCTCGATGTCGCCGCCGTGCGAAAACAGAAACGCGATCATGCCGGGCCGCCCCGTGCTAGGGACTCATGGGTAAAGTTCGTCACGTCATAGGATGCCATCTCACCAAAAAAACGAGGGTTCTTAATGAAGTTACTGACATGACGATCACCATCCATCAGTCATTATAGTGCTCGCCACGTCATAGGATGTCATCTAACTTGAGCAACGGGGGTCCAAAATGAGGTTAATGACGTGGCGAGCACTAGGCATCAGTCCATACCCCGCGCGTGCGGCGAGGAACAACGGTGTGGCGTCGTCGTCGGGCCGCCGCTGCTCGATGTTGGCGCCCCAGTCGAGCAGCAGGCGCGCCACGGGCACACACCCGCTCGTAGGGCCAGACAGACAATGCTCGCCACGTCATGTGATTCCATTAGACTCTAGAGACAAGGGTCCACAATGCGGAGGATGTCGTGGCAGGCATCATATGTCAGGCCCTAGCTGCTCGCCACGGCATGTGTTGCCATCTGCCTCAAGAGACGAGGGGCTACGATATGGGCTACGATATGGAAGATGACGTGGCAGGCAGTATCTGTGAGGCCCTACCCGCTCTCCGCGGCGGCGTGCAGCGGCGTCGTGCTCCGCGCTACGTCGCGCACCAGCTCCTCAGGCGACCGGTGCCCGCCATTGTGTACGGCCTGACAGATACTGCTCGCCACGTCATCAAACGCATGTACACTTTAGTGTCTTGTCTTGAACCGTACGTATGAGTACAGGAAAACTGTCCATACTCGGACCTAATCTGGAACTTGACCATCATGATGAGCAGTCCGCGCCCACATCACTCTTCCCTGGTTATTGATTGAGCGCTTGATTAACATCCTGAGAGGTGGCAAGCACTATCCATCATTCCCAACCGTTGTGGCACGCGTGTCGCGCCGCGGCGGCGTCCAGCAGGCAGCTGGCCGTGTCCTCATCGCCGCTGCGCAGGGCCTTTTCTGATGAAGCTCGCCGCGTCATAGGGTGCCTGTTAACTAAACAGGCTAGGGATAAAGTGCGTCGAATCACGTGGCGAGCGATATTCTCCGGGCCCTACCGCTGCGGCAGGCGCCGATGAGCGCGGCGGTGGTCACGGCCGCACCCCACCGCGTGGCCAGATGCTGCACCGCACGCAGCGGGCCTACCGCCATGGCCTTCCAATTGTTCCATTTCCAGGTTAAATGTCAGCACCTTTGAGTGGTTCTAGGGGGTGAGCGGCTCAAGTTGAGCTGGAAAAGGACTATTAGAGGGCCCTGCCTGCCGCGTCGCGCAGCGCCGCCATCGCCGCCGACTCGTCCGTCAGCGTCATCATCGCCTCGCAGAAGGGTCACTGAGAACAAGCACTCGACCGAGCTCGGAGCTTGACTTAGCTTCAGGGTGAATGTGGCAGGAGGGTCATAGAGAACAAGTACTCGACCGAGATGGGAGCATGGCTCAACTTCAGGGTGAACGGTCATACAGAAGCGCAGAGGAGGAGGAGGTGGAGGACATTCAATGTTGGTCAAGTGCTTGTTCTCAATAACCCCCCTGCCTCGTGCACGCCGCCGCCCACGGCGCGCAACTCCGCGGCCGCCACCAAGTTTTCGTTGAAAGTCTCGCTCCTCCTCTTAGAGCCTGACAAAAAGTGCTCGCCACGTCACGTAGTTCCATTGAACTCAAGTAACAAGGGTCTACAATGTGGAGGATGAATGTAGCGGGTATCTGTCAGAAACGAGGGTCTACAATGTGGAGAATGACGTGGCAGGTGTGTGTCAGAAACGAGGGTCTACAATGTGGAGGATGACGTGGCGGGCAGTATCTGTCAGGCCCTGCCTCCTCCCGTTTCTCCGACTGTGGTTCTGCCCAGCGTTGACAGGCTCGCAGATCGCGCTGGCGGAAGTTTCGGATTTGCCTTTGGTTTTGGCCTTGGTTTGGACCGCGGTTGCGGTTTTGGCGGCGGCAACGGCGGCGGCGGCGGCTGTCACCGCCTCTTGTTCGTTCGTGCCGGCGGCGGCTGCAGCAGCGGCAGCCGTGGCGTAGGGACTGAAGAATACTGTGCTCCCCTCATCAAAGGATGCCATTTAATTTAATAAACGAGGGATGAAAATGCGTCTGATGACGAGGCAATCACTATCCATCGGTCCCTACCGCGGCAGCGGCGGCGGCGACGACGGCGGCGGGAGGGGGCACGCGGCCGGAGGCGGCAACGGCGGCAGCGGCCATTTGTGCGGCCAGCGCGTTGACGTCCGCGTCCGCATCGCGCCTCCCAAGGCCGCGCCCACCCCTGCCGCCCGCGCCGACCTTGCCCAAGCTGTCACCCATCGCGGTCAGAGCAGCGGCCTTTGCCTTGGCGGCAGCGGCTTTAGCCATTTCTGCGGCGAGGGCGTTCACCTCAAGATCCGCATCCCGCCTCCCAGCCCTACCCTTGCCCGTAACCCCGCCAGCTAGCGGCGGCGGCGGCGCTGCTGCTGGCGGCGGAGTGGGCGCCGCTGCTTTTACTGCAGCCGCTGCCGCCACCACGTAGGGTCTGACATATCATCCCTGCCCTGTCATCCTCCAAATTGTAGAAGCTCGTTTCTTGAGTTCAATGGAATCACATGACGTGGCGAGCATAAATGGAATCGCATGACGTGGCGAGTACTGTTTTTCAGGTCCTACCGCCACTCCCGCCCCCGCTCCCGCCCCTGCTAACGCCCTCTCCTCCTCTTCTTCCAAATCCTCCCGGTCGTTGCTGTAGTAATCGACAGTGATGTCCGCCGCGTACCGGGCCGCCGCCTCCAGGGGGGTCGTGCACCCGTTGGGGGCCGCCGCATCCACCTGCATGTAGAGTACCCAGTACACACGTGTGATGACCAGGTCAACCGCGTCTTATGGTGGCACTTGAGTTCAAGCAGCGAGGGACTAAAAGGCGGTTATGAACGTGGTGGGGTTACCGACGCGGTTGATGACGCTGCGTCAGTAATGAATCATCTATGATTCATGCTTCATCTCAAAGCTGAGGAGGATGCGCTCATTTCTTTATACTGATGGCCGACTCGAAGCGATTGTGAGCGGCGCTCATTGGTGCCCTACCACGGCGCCGTTTTCCATGAGCACGTCTATGACGTCCAACGCCCCGCCCAATGCCGCCATGTGCATGGGCGTGGAGTCGACGACGAAGGCGCCGTGGTCCGACCCGCACTCTAGCAACGCGCGAATCACCTCCAGCGCCGATTTCTCTCCCGTGCCGTAGGGCCCAGCATATATCGATGGCCGCGTCACAGGATGCCTTTTAATTTAAGAAACGAGGGTTAAAAATGCATGTCGATGGCATGGCGGGCAACATCTAGGGGAAGGTCTGGGGCGGTATGGAGAGGTAGGTTGAGATAGGAGGAGGTAAGGGAAGGTAGGAGGAGGTGGGGGAAGGTAAGGGGGATGTTGCTAGACCCTACCGGCCCGGGGGTGCCGCTGCCGTCGTTGGGGCACCCGCCGCCGCCGCCGCCGATTATGCTGCCGCCGCCACCGCCGCTACCGTGTGCTCTGAAGACACCGCCAACGCTCATGCCGCCGCTGGATCCGGAAGCGCAGGCGGATGCGGAGCTTGAGCCGTTGGTGAGCGCCGCCGGCGCCGGCGCGGCGTCGCCAACAGCGCCGCAGAGCTGAGGCTGCGCCTGGGTGTGCTCCCGCGCTCGCCGCTTGGCTGATTCGTTGATGTACGCCGCGACAGCCAGGTGCAGCGGGGTGTTGTCCAGCCGCTCGCCGGTGGAGAGGGCCCCAGTGAATATTGCTCACCACGTTGACTCATCATCGACGGTTGAAATGGCAGTTGACCACGTGGTGAGCTTAAAGACAGACTGAAAAACACATGACCATTCCAGGGGGGTCAGGTGCCCATTATAGGGGGATCGGGAACCCATCGGAGGGGGGTCACTACCCATGGAAGGGGGGTCAGATACCCATGATAGGAGGTTCAGGTGCCCATCATAGGGGGGTCAGGTGCCCAATAATGTCGTGACCCTACCGGCTGTGGCGGAGCCCCATAGGGCCCGCGCCGCCGCCGCCCGCCGCGTCTTCACCTCCTTCGTGTCCGTATTCTTGGCGCGGCGGTTGGGGTCAGCGCCCGCCTTGACGAGGACGCGAACCAGCGAGGGGTCCATGCGCGCCGCCGCCGCGTGCACCGCGCCGTAACCGAGTCCACGCCCAGGGCCTCACGCCAGTTTGCTTTGCAGGTCAACCTTTAGACCCAGTCTCAAGTTAGACTACCCCTGAATCCCCCGAATCCATTCTCTCGACCAATGAGGGACGTGTGACGATGATGGACTGTCCGTGAACCAATCAGGGACCATACACATCTACTACGAGCTGAATTGGCAAGAAACGAGCAAGAAAATCCAGCCAATCAAATCTAAGTAAATCACTCTCTCGACTCATCAGATAAGGGCCTTGAGGGTCTTACAAGACCCGGAGACTGGATTTAAGATCGGCATGATAGTTCCCTTGGCAGTGCTAAAGCATACCAACAGTGGATTGGCACCAGGGCCTGACGCGTATTCCCCTGCTCAGCTGATTGTGTCTTGTGTGTTATGTGTGTGGGTTAGAGTTGCTTGGCTCATCGTTCGTTGAAAGTCGTCGTTCGACCAGCCCCCGTTAATTGAAACGACTCCGGGGACTGGCATCCGATTGTTCATTCGTTTAAAGCCCAGTAACGGGCCTCAGCCCCTTAAAGGACATCATTGCCAAGCAAAATACGTGCGACCGCCCCGAGCCAAGCAAACTCGATTAAAGTTACGAAAACGTATCCGGCGTAGAGATTCGAGAGAGGCGATGCTGGTTCCCTGTGCAGCTCAACGCAATAGGCTTCCAGATGTTAGATGGGGATAACTTGAGTGGCATCAGGTTGGGATGATGATGTCAGAGGGTTGGTTTCCAGGGACGGTGTCGGCTTCAGTTCAGGTAACAGTGGACAGTTTATGTGTCCGTGGCAAAGACCGAGGTGATGGCGTCGACGGCCTTACCGCCGACCCACCACGCCGGTGCTCACAAAGTTGGCGTCAGCTCCCGCAGCCAGGAGCGCCTCGCAGCACTCCGAGGCGGTGGGGGAATCGCTCTCCGCAGCAGCGACCAGGGCGGTGCGCCCCGCCCACTGCGCCACGCCGTCCACGGGCGCGCCAGCCGCTAACAGCCGCAGCACCACCTCCTTGTGCCCCGCGCCCGCTGCCGCCGTCAGCGGCGTGTCGCACGTCCCCGCCACACCACCCCCCGCATTGGCCCCGTGTGGTAGTGGCGCGAGTTGAAATTTACAGCAACGTCTAAAAGCGGTTTATCATGCTCTGAAACCAGGCGTGGTCAACTCGGTGTCAGCCTGGGGTCAACCTGCACCGCCCTACCGTGCTTCAGGAGCAGATCCACCACCCCCACATCCCCCCGCTTCGCCGCCAGCGTCAGCGCGTCGTCACTCGGCATCCGGTGCCCGCTGGGGCAGCTCGCCGACTCCTGAGGCAGCGATAGGTTCACGCGGCCGCTCTCGATGAGCAACTGCGCGCTGCCCAGATGCCTCGGTGTAGCGGCGCAAGTTCAAATCAAAAGCAAAGTTTGAAAGCGGTTCATCATCTGTTAACTTCAAGCGCTGTATCCAAGCGCAGTCAGCCTGGGGTCAACCTTGTGTCAACCTGCACCGCCCTACCCGGCACTCACCGCTGCGGTGAGCGGGGTATCCCTCTGCGAGTGCCTGTCTGCCTCACACTCAGATCGCCCCAGCAGTGCAGTGATGACCCCCTCGTGCCCCCCTCGCGCCGCCGCCATCAGCGGCGTTCCGAATATCGCATCCTCCGCGTTCACGTCCACGCCTGTTATCCCCGGATGCGCGTGAGCGAGAACGGAAAGGGGTTGGAGGAAAGAAGCGACGTGAGCAAATGCAAAGAAATATCCTGCCGCAGATAAATGATGAGAATCGAAAAAAAACATAGACCAAAAACATAGACAAAACACATAAAGTGGGCGGGGCGTTAACACCGCGAGGTGTGCGTCGTTCGAGGGTCGTGGGATCGATCCCGACGTCACCAATACCAGAGGCGGCGACGCGCCGTCTTCGCAACCCGCGCGATACGGCGCTAGGCGGCCGCGGGAGCCCTATTGGAGCCATTCGAGAAACGAGAAAAAGCCCCGTTGGAATGGAGAGTTTAGGAAGGTGCGAGAAGCGATAACCGATGCCTTCGGTTCGGCACCGGGCCCTCGTCAACCGCTAGTAGCGCGTATGGGTTGTCCAGCTGAGAAATGAGACATGGAGTTTGTCAAACCCAGAAGTGATACCACCCCATCAAACTGAGGCGGCTTCTAACGCCCCGAAGATCCGCGCAGCACATCCTCAAGAACTGAACTCACTGACGAGGTCCGCCAACA
>Ga0307489_10000878_pt1 | contig 19126 bp, 33 predicted proteins | sample SB12metaG_FD_202247 | JGI IMG/M metagenome (GOLD analysis project Ga0307489, IMG submission 202247) | Sea-ice brine microbial communities from Beaufort Sea near Barrow, Alaska, United States - SB 1.2 | ecosystem: Environmental > Aquatic > Marine > Coastal | place: USA: Alaska | collected...
CTCCTCCCGCTCCCCCTCCGCCTCCGCCTCCTCCTCCTCCTCCGCCTCCCCCTCCTCCACCTCCTCATTTACCTCCTTCTCCTCCTCCTCCTCCTCCTCCTAAGGCCCGCTTGCATCCACGGCAGTACGGGCATTCAAAGCTTCGTTTGCCACGTAAAGTGACACCGTGTGACGTGGCTGTGACGTGGCAAACGATGTTCACTCGGCCCTGCGACGCGCTCCATGCGCGAGAACCCCACGCCCAACGACAACCCAGATGAGCAGTTCTTCCTCGGTAGGGCGGTGCTGGTTGACCCTATCAATCCCCGTTGAAAGCACCTGTAACTAAGCGCTTGAAATTAGAATGTGACGAACCGCTTTCAAACTTTGCTTTCAAGTAAACCCACATTGAAAGCGCCGGTAACTAAGCGCTTGAAACTAAAATGTGACGAACTGCTTTCAAACTTTGCTTTCAAATTCAGCATTTGCCGCTACACCTCGGCGACAACATCAGGCGCAAGACGGGCGACACCCTGGGGTTCGAGAACCTGAACACGCACGCATACGACGCGTACCAAAAGGGGCAGGAGATCCACATGCAGGCAGGCGCTTACACTCGTTCACGTTAGAGCTCAACTTGAGCAGCTCTAGGACACATTCATGAGTTAAGATGGGTTATACGGGGGACAGAAGAGCTCAAGTTGAGCTGAATTGGAACGAGTGTAAGCCCCTGCATGCAGGCCGCGCCGTCGCAGGCCGAGCTCCTGTTTCAGCAGTACAAGACCAAGAAGGAGGCGCTCACCGGCCAGACGAAGAACAGCATCTTGGACAAGTACGGCGACGCGTCGGAGAAGGAGGTGGCGCCCGAGGGCCTGCTCATGGGCCAGACGGAGCACTTCATGGAATACGACCGCGCCGGGCAGGGGCTTACACTAGTCGAATTCTCAGCTCAACTTGAGCCGTGTCTGACACAACAAAGCACCCTACACACCCCAAACACCCCCTAACACCCGCTTTACACGGGCTACACAATCCCTCACGACGTACACCCCCTATCCCATAAAATGCGCTCAAGTTGAGCTGAGTAGTGGACGAGTGTAAGCCCCTGGCGCCGGGCGCATCGTGAAGGGTGCGGAGAAGGCGATCGCGCGGTCGCGGTACGAGGAGGACGTCATGACGCAGAACCACAAGGCAGAGCGGTGCAGGTTGACCCCATCAAACCAACTTTGAAACCGCCTGGATCTGAGCGCTTGAAAGTAAAATGTGATGAACCGCTTTTAAACCTTGCTTTCGAATTCAATTTGCGGCGCTACAACAAGGCGGTGTGGGGCTCCTTCTGGCAGAGCGGGCAGTGGGGCTACTCGTGCTGCCGCAGCTTCCAGAAGAACAGCTACTGCACGGGCATCCGCGGCATCGAGGCGGGGTCATCTCACCCATGGTGCCCTACGCAACCACTGGAAACTCAAATATCAATAGCGCTAATCTCCATCATACTGGGTTCATTGGACCAAAAATCGCGGTAGATATTTTTCAGCAACATCAAGGTGGTGGTTCACTACCACTTCCACTAAACGTCCCAAGCTGTCAGTGGCATGTCAAGCGCCGGTGCACAATGTTCTATGGTGGATGACGTGGCGATTACCGGTAATCTATATGGTGGATGACGCGGTTACCACTCACCGTTACACTGCGTGGTAGGTGAAGTGGCTCCTCATATTTTATGGTCCCTGCTGCGAGGCGGCGGCGGGGTCGGCCGAGCAGATGAAGGAAAACCTGAAGCAGCGCGAGGCAATGATGGAGGCAGGACCTTGCACTCATCCACTTCTCAGCTCAACTTGAGCCATGTCTGACACAAGAAAACACCCTACCTACCCTAAACACCCCCTCACACCCCCTTGATACGGGCTACACAACCCCTACGTCGCACCCTTATCTTATACAAAGCGCTCAAGTTGAACTGAAAAGTGGACGAGTGTAAGCCCCTGGATGGAGGCGCAGAAACAGAAGGAGGCGGAGGAGGTGGCCACGCACGCCGCCGCCATGAAGGCCGCGGGCAAGGTCGACAAGGCCAAGGAGGCCGCCGCCGCCGAGGAAGAGGTGGGGCGGTGCAGGTTGACAGCGTCAAAACCCGAGTTGAATGCGCGCCTAGTATCAGAGCTTGGAACTGAAAATGTGATGAACCGCTTTCAAACGATGCTGTCAATTTCAACTTGCGGCGCTACAACACGGAGGCCAAGCCCAACTCCTTCGACAAGAAGAAGAAGGACATCTGGGGCGGCGAGGCAGGGGCTTACACTCGTTCACGTCAGAGCTCAATTTGAGTCACTCCAGGACACGTTCTTGAGTTAAGCTGGGTTACACGGTGGACGGAAGAGCTCAAGTTGAGCTGAAATCATAACGAGTTTAAGCCCCTGCGGCGAGGTGGCGGAGGACATCGAGCTGGACCCAACCAAGCTCATGGACGCGCTGCGCAAGGAGGTAGGAACACACGTCGTGTGGAGACACGAGTTCCCTTTGCGCAACGGAGACCGTGTGGAGTGTCGGGCTGAATGTGGAAGCCCGTTCTCCTCACTCTCTCTGTGGAAGACTTACGCGTCCGACCGCCAAGGTCTGTGGGCCAGACAGTCCAGTCTACAAACTAGGGTCGCTCGTTGTACAAACGCTGCCCACACACGCCGCACCTATGGCCACTTAGTCTTCACTTGTCATCGGAGGTTTGTCGATCATGGTCACCTGATGATAGCATTCGTCCGCGGTTCGCACCATACTCGGAGGACAAGCGGGGCAAGGAACCGGACGCGCACGATGAGCGCAAGCGGAAGTACAACGTGAACCACGAGGTGGAGGTCAGCGAGGAGGAGATGGAGGCAGGGGCTTACACTCCTCCACTTCTCAGCTCAACTTGAGCCGTTTCTTACATATGAACAGCACTCTAAAGACCCCCCAATACACCCTAATACACCCTAATACCCCCTGATACCCCTTGAACACCCCCTACGCAACCCCTAACTACACCCCCTGCTTCACATGAAGCGCTCAAGTTGAGCTGAAAAGCGGACGATTGTGAGCCCCTGGATGGAGGCATACCGCATGAAGAAGGCGCGCGAGGACGAGCCCGTGGGCAAGGGCACCAAGGGATACGACCTGGTATAGAAGCGTGTACGGATACATACACATGCACGGATGTGTGTACGGATGCATGCACGGATGCGTGTGCGGATACGTGCACGGATGTGTGTACGGATACATGCCCGGATGTGTGTCCGGATACATGCACGGATGTGCGTACGGATATGACCTGGATACACCCGCTGGGTAGTATCCTGTATAGTCTTGGGTTTGGTTTTGTAGTGAGCTCTACTAGCTCTTTGTGGTGGGGGTGGGGGATATGTTTAGCGGGGGTCGAATGGGGGGGGCGCGTTCGGCTAACCGGTTTGTCGGTGGGCCTAGCACACGTTTTAACAAGAATCCTTTTCGTAACAAACTATACAGATAAACCCAATCCCCACGCCTCCTCGCCCTCCTCTATACCTCGCTCGCTGAAGACAAAATAATGACAACCAACCAATCCAAACCGTCCGGTCCCAGTGGCCAAGCCCTGTCCTAGCTTAGCTCTACACACCTGCCGCACCAAACTCCTGGCCTGACACTGGTTCCCTGAATGTTTGCTCCCCTCCCCCTAGGCCATGGCGGACTGGTTGAGCTGCGGGAGCTCCTCCACCGGCGAGCAGGGGCGTACACTCGTTCACGTTCAACTTGAGCAACTCCGGTACACATCCATGAGTTAAATTGGGTGATACGGTGGACGTACGAGCTGAAATGGGAATGAGTGTAAGCCCCTGCCAGCGAGTCACTGACCCCCTTCACCTTCTCAATCCACGTGTCCAGCCGTAAGCTCAGCTCCTTGATCTGCGGCTTCAGCAGCACCCGCGGCTGCACCTACGTCCAGGGGCTTACACTCGTTCACTTCAGAGCTCAATTTGAGGACCTTCGGGACACAATGCTCACGGTAGAGCTCGACTTCAGCACCTTCGGGCCACATCCACAGGTTAGTTTGGGTTATGCGGTGGAGTTATGCGGGGTACAAAGTAAGCTCATGTTGAGCGGAAAAAGGCAAAGTAAGATCAAGTTGAGCGGGAATGGAAACAAGTGTAAGCCCCTGCCCACGTCACCCGCACCTTGCCCTCCACCTGGTTGATGATCCCCTCGATCAGGTGCACCGACAGCGCCCGCCCGTAGAGCCATAGTGTACCGGTGCAACCCTCGTCATTCACCAGGCAGCATTGTAGGTCAGCCGCCTGGTCGTGTCATTACCAGGAGGAGGAGGAGGAGGAGGAGGAGGAGGAGGAGGAGGAGTAGGAGGAGGAGGAGGGAGGAGGAGGAGGAGGAGGAGGAGGAGGAGGAGGGAGGAGGGAGGAGGAAGAGGCGGAGGCGGAGGCGGAGGAGGAGGAGGACAGTGAGAGGTGTCACGTTAGGTGAGCTGTCTGGTGCTGACATGACCAACGTGAGTGGTGTCACTTTAGATGGAAAACATGACAAAGTGCCAACTCCCGCTGTGGTGTGTGGCGGGATACACTATGCGGGCATAGATCGAACCCAGGGGTTTAGAGTCTAGGGTTTAAGGCGCATAGCTGAAACCCCGCCTTCATGAGAAGGTACTCGACGCCGTCCACGCTGAGCTTGGTGCGCGCCGCAATGTCACTCAGCGCGATCTCGCGGTTGTCCGCCGCCACCCAGGGGCGCAACACTCCTCCACTTCTCAGCTCAACTTGAGCCGTGTCTGACACGAGATAAACCCGAATCACCCCCTGATCCCCCCTAATACCCCCTAAACACCCCCAAAACCCCTACATGCCCACCCTATCTCACAGAAAGTGCTTAAGTTGAGCCAAACTTGAGCCGTGTCTGACACAAAGTAAACCCGAATCACCCCCTAATCACCCGTCACACCCCCTAAACACCCCCAAACAACCCCTACATGCACGCCCTATCCCACAGAAAGCGCTTAAGTTGAGCCAAAAGGTAGACGAGTGTAAGCCCCTGCCGGCAGCTGGAACACGATCTGCAGCAGGCACAGGATGGTGATCTTCTCGCGCAGCTTGCGCTCGTTGGCCACCAGCCAGGGGCTTACACTTTTCCACTTTTCAGCTCAACTTGAGCCGTTTCTGACATAGAATACACCCTTATACAATCCTTAATGCCCCCTAACACCTCCTACACACCTCCTACACACCCCCTAAACAACCCCTAAATGCACCCCCTACTCGACAGAAAGCGCTAACCTTGGGCTGAAAAGTGGACGAGTGTGCGCCCCTGCCACCAGCGCGGGCTGCGCGTTGAGGGCGTCGGCGTACTTCATGCACAGCGCGTCGTACGCGTGCAGGTCGCCGTCGTCCAGGGCCACGCAACAACGCTCGCCGCGTCACAGGATGCAAGATACCTCAATAAACCACTCAGACGGCACTGGACGCGTGTGCTCGCTCAGAGTTGGGAGCTACCAAGACGCGCAGACATTTACCACACGGTCCGACCCCCTCCACCATAAGAAAGTGAGGGGTCAAATTGCGCCGGAACCTCAGTCGTCAAAATGGTCGAATTGAAGGGTTATTAACTCACGCATAGCGAAAGACCGGTCGGCCGGGTGTCCGTCAGTTATTCCCAGATCTGGGAATATCTAACTCACGTTTCTCATGGTAAAAGGGTCGGCGCGTGTATATGATGCAGCAGGCCCCGCCATCATTGAAGGCGGCCACCACCTCCTGCAGCCACGCGAAGGCGGTGCCCGGCATACAGGGGCTTACACTCGTTCACGTCAGAGCTCAACTTGAGCAACTCCAGGACACTTTCATGAGTAAAGTTGGGTCACACGGTGGACAGAACAAGCTCAAATTGAGCTGAAACGGGAACGAGGGTAAGCCCCTGCCGGCAGCGCGGTGACGATGGGGTGCGCCAGCAGCTCAGCGAAGTTGTACACGTCATCGCCCAGCAGCGCCGCCAGGCTCAGGTCCACGGCCAGCTTGTAGCGGCGCAAGTTGAATTTGTAAGCAGAAGTTGAAAGCAGTGTATCACATCTTAGTGTCAAGCGCTTAGTTCCAGGCGCTTTCAAAGTGGGTTTGATAGGGTCAACCTGAACCGTCCTACCAGGTCGCGCCGCGTCTCCGTGGGCAGCGTGTCCTGCGAGATGTACGCCAGGTACAGCATGCCGCTCTTGTAAAACTCCGCGAAGTCCTGCTTGGCCTTGTGGCAGGGGCTGCAACTCGTTCACTTTTGGGCTCAACGTAAGCGCTTTCTGTGGGATAGGGGTTGCAATCTAGGGGTCCTTTGGGGGTTGTTAAACGGACGTTTAGGGGGGTTAGGGGCTATCAGGGGGTGTTCATGGTGTTTTTCGTGAAAGAAACGGCTCAGGTTGAGCTGAAAAGTGAGCGAGTGTAAGCCCCTGCCTTGTGGTACTGGCTGCTGACATAGTGGAACGCCGCGGCCACGGAGGGGTCGGGGGACGGCAGCGCCTCCAGCGCCGTCTTGCCCTCGTTGTAGCGGCGCAAGTTGAATTGAAACCACTATTTGAAACCAGTTGATAATATTTTAGTATCAAGCGCTATAGATCCGGGCGCTCTCAATGTGGTTTTGATAGGGTCAACCTGCACCGCCTTACCTCGTCGATGACAATGGCCTTGGCCTGGGCGACGCGGCCGTCGTGCAGGGGCTTACACTCTTCCACTTCTCAGCTCAACCTGAGCCGTTTTTGTCACCGAAACTCCATGAAACCATCCGGTGTATCCCACAAAAGTGCTCACGATAAGTCGAAAAGTGGACAAGTGTTAGCCCCTGCCGTCATGCAGGTGCAGCAGGGCGATGTGCATGCGTAGGTACAGCACGGGCTCCTCGTACCCCGTGCCCAGGGCCGGCGCACATCACTCCCTTTCTCAGCTCAAGATTCGCATTCAAATAAGTGGGAGTTCTGATGTGGTTCCCCTCGAGACAAGCAGACTTGGGGACTCGAGGGAGAGGGCGATGGCGGTGAGTGAGCGGAAAAAGGAGGGTGTAAGGCTGCACAGACTCCTTAAGGTTCCCGCTCACTCACTCGTAGGTTTAAGGTTCTGCCGCAAAGGGGCCGAGTGGTGTAAGGCCGCACAGCCGGGCCACGAGGAGCCCATGGTGTACCAATGCACCAGTGTGACTCCATCCAGGCCAGGGTGCTTGCTGCCTGTCCACCTGTCCTGTCCCCAAATTATTTCGCGCATCCGAGATCTGACGAAGCGGGGATGGCACGTGCGTGCGGCCCTACCTGGTTGGCGGCCCTCCGTCAGCTTCGTCAGCACGCTCTCCATGAACGCCGCCGCCGCGGTGCGGTCGCCGTAGCGGCTGCTCACCGCCACCGCCAGATGCCCCAGCTTCAGGGTCTCACACTCGTCCACTTCTCAGCTCAACTTGAGCCGTGTCTGTCACACGAAGACACCCTACACAACCTAAACATCCCCTAACACCCACTTAACACGGGCTACACAACCCCTATACGCACCCCCCATCCCATACAAAGCGCCCAAGTGCTCAAGTTGAGCTGAAACGTGGACGAGTGTAAGCCCCTGCCCAGCTTCAGCGGCGAAATCTTGTGCTGGAAGTCCGTCACAAAGTTGTGATACAGCTGGATCAACAGATCGCCGACCTGGTAATTCGGGGAACGCGACGAGCAGAAAGTCAGATGACGATGACGATGATGCCGGGCCATAGATGGATGAGCGTGGGAACTCAAAGGGAACGCGCGGCCCGGGGAAGCAAAGCCCACTGAGAGGGCCCCGGACCCGTGGTCTGACAAACTGAGGGAGCGGGTGGTTGGTCACAGCGCTCATCGAAACGGACTTTTTGAAGGGGAATGAGATCTGGTTCGCTGATGGTAGCGGGGGCGGTATCGCTCCCAGGGTCCAACGCGCCGCCACATCCTCGGTGATGTCACCCGCCGCGGAAGTGAGGAGGGGCGGCGACCCCGGGGATGGGGAGGGTGAGGGTGCGACGCGGCGAGTGTGCATGGGTATCGGTACACTCTGGGGTTGTGGGCAGGGGGCGACCTGAAATTCGGGGAGTGCGACCGCCGCCTCGAGCTTCATCGTCAGCTGGTGCCACAGCCGGCGCGTGTACAGATCCGCCATCACGGTGAAGTGCTCCGCCAGCTCCGGGTGCGCCGCGCTCTGCCCATTCAGGTACGCTTCCACCTGACCGGCCATCGTGGACGAGGGTGGAGGGTTGGTTCTTTTGGTTGTTTCGGCACCCTAGCCCTAGATCTGGGCGGGTTAGCGGGTGGGGGAGTAAGGAGCCGCCTGACGCCCGTGACAGCTGACGCTGAGTGAGAGCGTTAGACAGAACAGTTGCGGGAGGAGATCTGCGGTTGACGGCTCGTGGACGTTCGTGCCGCGATGTGCCAGAACGTTGTTGAGGGGTCGCTCGGCTGTCACGTTTCAAAGAGAACCGCACGAAAATATTCCCCAAGCTGCCTGACGGGTTTACGGTTTTTCTGTTTAGGGTTTATTGGGGTGAAAGGCGCTGCGCTGGCTGCTGGGTTTAGGGTATGATATAAATCCTCAACACGTCACACCGAGGCTGACCGTCTTCATGTCTCTACTCCAGGATGGTACCCCGCAGCAGCGCTCGACTGGGTTGGGCCCTTCGCACAATTCTGCGGGCCTTACATTCCGATTCCATTTTCAGCTTCCCCCGCAGGTACCTACCCAAGCAATAGGTGATTGTAAGCAGCTGGCATCGACAGCCCGCCTACGCTCGACGCGCCGGGCAGCGCGCGCCCCCACTATCCCACTGAGTACCACAAAGGTGCTCAAGTGCCAGCTGTAAAATACACTTGAGAGTATGCCTCCGTAAAAACTACCTTGTACCGAAGAGGTGCTCATTCGTCTGTACCTCCGCCCGGCGGCTTGATGAACATGAGAAGGAAAGAAAAATATGTTAATGACATGTCAAGACAAGCCTTGCTTCATATTTGCGCTGTGAATAACATATATGACATTTGAAGACAAGACGCACCAAAAGAGGCACGGTGGTATTGCGGCAAGTGTTTCGAACCGGCAAAGGTGAATGACGCATTGATCAGTCCAGATGACCGAGCTTCGCACGGCGTTGAGTCTAAGCTCCTTGGCAACAGAGACGAATCATCATCGCGGCAATGTTTCGAGTTGGTTCAACTTAGCGGCGATCACGCTTCGGTATTTTCGTGGGTTCGATTAGGATATACGAAAGCCAGCTTTGCTTTGTACCTCCCGGAATTTCCCGACGAGGTGTTTGAGTTGGTCAAGGCTGACTCAACTGCAATGTTCGATCAAGGCGCGCCTCTCATCTCGGAGCGCAATTATTATTTCATCACAGGAGACAAGTTTCCAAAACCACCCGCTGGTATGGCTGACGAAGGAGCTCCGCGTTTTGTGGAAGATGAATGCTAAGGGCGCCGTTGCGAGTTGTGCAACCCTGGCAGCACCACCGCGCCTGTCAACGCCACCGCATCAACGTACTCGTACAGATGCGAAATGCGACAGCTCGTGGTCCGGGGCCACCGTGATTGCGCCCTCCGGCAGCTAAACTACGATTAAACCAGACACCCCACTCTTCATGGACCTCGTCCCCATACATCGCGCCTAACACACGTCAAACACGATTCTTCCATAATCGAGAACAGAATACATCCACTTTGAATTGCCGCGCAAGTTGTTCACCTGGCCGGAGAAGGAGGAACCGCGCGTGCCCACAAACTCGTGTGTTGTGGCGCACACGAGCTGCTCCACCATGCCCCTCGCCTCGTTGAACGCCAGAATGGGAGATCGGTTCAAGTCCGGAATCACTTTCTTCAACACATCGCCGGGCACCAGGGGCTTACACTCGTCCACTTTTCGGCCTGAAGTGAATTGAACACTTTTTGAGGGACACGTCGGGTAATTTCAATTTCAATGTATCCCAGTGACAAGAACGGCTCAGGTTGAGTTGAGAAGTGGACGAGTAGCCCCCTGCCAATCAGGATCGCGCCAGTGCTGCGCACCCGATCGAGCGTCTCCTCGTCGCCCTCGTTGGTGGCGACAAGGACGGTGGCGAACGACTTGGTGCATTTCCCCAACACCGAGACGAGGTCTCGCTCGCCCCGCTCCGCAGCCCCCGGATATTTGAGGGCAACATCACCCCGCCGCCAATGAATGCAGAGCGAGCCCGTCGAACAGGGGCTCTCACTCGTCAACTTCCCAGCTCGACCTGAGCCCGTTCTGTCACTGAGATACACAGAATTTACCTGACGATGACGTGCCCCTCGAAAAGTGCTCACTTCAAGCCGAAAAGTGAACGAGTGTAAGCCCCTGCCGTGGAAGCAGGCGTGAGTCCAGAGGTGACCGCGACGGCGTGGGCGGTTGCCAATATCTCATCGCTCGGCCTGAACGCGCCTCTGGAGATGTCGCGGTAGTCCGCGAACTGCTGTAAAGTGCTAAAGTGTAGCGACCTCGTCATAGCGGCGCAAGTCGTTTTGAAAGCAACATTGAAGCAAGATTGAAAGCAGCTGATCATGTTTTACTTTTAAGCGCTTCGTTTCGGGCGCTTTCAACGTTGGTTTCATCGGGTGAACCTGCACCGCCCTACCTCCCCCCCCCCAAATGTTCGCGTCCGATAAGTCCAGCACCTGCGCGCTCACACCGCCAAACTCGTCGAGGACACCCTTCATGTAGCGGCGCAAGTTGAAATTGAAAGCAAAAATTGTAAGCAGCTTATCATATTTAAGTTGCAAGCGCTTAGTTCCAGGCGCTTTCAAGGTCAACCTGCACCGCCCTACCTTCAGACGTGCCCGCCTTTTGTCGCCACGCCACAGCTTCCTTAGCGTCTCCCAAGATTTAGCGGCGCAAGCTGAAATTGAAAGCAAGGTGTGAAAGCGGTTTGTCGTATTTCAGTTTAAAACGCTGAAACCAGGCGCTATCAACAGCGCTATCAACAGAGCAACACACACAGGCGTTGAGTCTAACACGCAATTGCCAATGATGTCTTATTCCGTGTGTGCAAATAGGGGTTTCAACCTGCACCGCCCTGCCAAGAACGCTTATGGATCGTACCCAGCGTGGTGAGCGTCGGTGTGAACCCGAGGTGTACCGGCGCAAGTTGAAACTGAAAGCAAACGTTGAATGAGCTACGCGGTCCGACCCCCTCTACCATAAGAAACTGAGGGGTCAAATCGCCACACCCTCAAAGGTCGATTTGAGGGGTTAGTAACTCAAGCAGGTCGAAGCATCGGCCGGTCGCTCTGTCGACCGGGTAGCGGAATCAGCTACTCGCCACTCAAACCTCAGATTTCTTATGGTAGAGGGGCTCGGCGCGAGTAGAGAGTTATGATATGATATATTCAAGCGCTGATAGCAGACACCAAAGGCACATTCAACACGCGTTTTGATACTGTCAACCTGCACCGCCCAACCAAGGTACTTTGGGTAGATAATTTCTTTCCTCTGACGTAGCCTCCGGAAACTGTGCACGACATCCATTTGATACCAGTCGTATTCCTGCTCACACGGCTCTAACATCCACTTGGATATGGCTTCTACCCAAACAGCGTCGAGCCCACGGTGAGGCTTCGCCACATTGACACGCGTAAGGTTGTCCGGGTCAACGAAGACTGCCCCATAGGCGTTCAACGTGCTCACGTCGAGCAGCATATGCAGCGGAATGTACCAGCCGAAGCCCTTGTCCGTTCCGAAATGTTCGTCACACACAGACGGCTCGATACAGCTCTGGTTCCACAGAGTGCGAAGCTTGTTCGGTAACACCAATGTTCTGTTCAACAGCCTCGCCGTAAAGAGGTTCTCCTTAAGAAAAAAAAAAATGTTGTTCAGACCCCACCCGTCCACGAGGTCGGCCCAGTACAACATGTATTTTACTATGTTGACGGTGAAGAACCCAGCGTCATCTGGTCCGGCAGCTAGGGACTGATGGATAGTGCTCGCCATGTCATAGGAAGCCATTTAACTCAAGAAACGAGGGGTAAAAATGCGTTCGATGACACCTGGCGAGCACTTTCCATCAGTGCCTACCAGTCGTCGGAAGAACGTCACGTGGTGCTCCTAAAGGGATACCGAGGTTGGTAGAATTTTGAGACGTGCCATCGCGCTCATCACACTTCCAGTTCGTGCAAGATGACGGTGTCGGCGACAGTTGGTGTCGGCCGTCGCCGTCGCCAAACAGCGTGAACACAGTCGCTCGTTTCAAGTTATTCGCGGGACGGAAGCATGCTTGTTCGTTCCAAAGCGTCAGCGGCCACGCGGTACTCGACAAGTAGGGACTGGCCGAAAATGCTCGTCACGTTATGGGGGGCAGGGCGTGTTACTTGAAGTAAAAAGCATCCTATGACGTGGCGGGCGACAGCGTCTGTCCTGCCGCCCCAGAGCGCCTCGTAGCATTCGCTTGCAACAATCCCAAACCGAAAATGAACAGAACAGCCACCGTGACAACGTGAAACGTCTCGGGCTTGATGCGGACGAGCCACCCCATAAACCTTCGCATCGCCGCCGAAGCGCGTGCCTAAGCACGAGGCGGTGACGGCAGCGAGAGCGGCAGAGGGAGAGGGTGCTTCATGTAGAGGTCTGATGGGTTGAGATCTTGAGAAGTTGTGACTGGATATATCGTTGATCCGCTGCCGGACCCTACCCTATCCCTAAACCCTAAGCACTTATAAACCCTAAACTTCAAACCCGTCTGCTAAACTCAGTGTGCAGAGTCCCATCGCTTTATCATAGCGCGGGATCGAGTCGAGCGACGGCGACGAGGGCGACGCCAACAACAAACGAAATGAGTGTTTGTGTCCCTTAGTCATGTTGAAGCAGGTCGCCACTAGAATAATACCGCGACTAATGCCTGGTCTGTGAGTAAGTAAGTGCAAGTACGTGACTTCTTTGGTAAAATACCAAAATACCTACTTGACTTTTGGCCGATGGCCAAACGGGCCAAATACTGTATGCAGTACGAGATACTACCCACATTAAGCTCAAAGACCAGGCACTAGAGCGACGGCGGCGTGTTGAGCGACGGCGAAGAAAGCGACGCAAAGGAACGAACCGTTTGACTTAGCCTCGCTGGCAGGAGTAGGTTGTAAGTGCCGGCGCCCGGACTGGGTCTCGCAGCATCCGCCATGGTATATCGGGCTGTATGAGCAAACAGTAGTCAGGCACACAGCACCCGCCATGGGATATCGGGCTGTATGAGCAAACAGTAGTCAGCACACAGCACCCGCCATGGTATATCGGGCTGTATGAGCAAACAGTTAGAGACACAGAGACAGCGGCGCGCGGCGGGGGTTGGTTGCAGAGGCGGAGGCGGATGAGATGGGGCGCGTGATGCGCGACTGCTATTGAGATTGTCATGTGTGGACGCCGGGAGCACCTTGTGCACATTGCGGCGGCGGCAGCGGCGGCGGACCGCGGTGCCCAGCTCCCCGCGCCGGTATATGACAAAGTGCGTGAAACCACTAAGACAATTAGCAGCAAGTAGGTCTAAGTCGTCCAAATGGAGTGTTCTGATTGGTCGAGCGGGACGAGTTAGCACTAAGTATCACTAAGTGTCTAAGTGGTTTCATGCACTTTGTCACATCGAACTCAAGCCTGAAGCCTCTGAGCGCAGTGCACGTATATAGTCACGTAGCTGTAATCGGTGTGAGAGTTCGCCCCTCGATACGTGCCTGAATCATAGAGCTGTCCCGTGCTATTCATGACAGTTGGACTGGTTTAATTCTCGCCAAGCATGTGAGCGCCTTGGGGCTTGATGAGACAGAAATAAATAAATAACACATGTTTTTCTCAGCGCAAATATAAAACAAGGTAACGAAGAAAAGTAAAAGATCTATGAGCCGCTCGCAATCAGGCTCGGTACACGACAGCGGCGCACACGCAGAAGATGCCAAAGGCGCCACATCGCGAGCCGCCCGCGAGGCAGTTTCGCCGCAAAACGCCGGGTCACATTTCACATTCTGGGGCGCCGGAGCGCGCGCGGAGGGTGCGGAAGCACTCTAATAGGCCGATTTCGATATCTCGCCTGGGTAAAATGCCCATACAGAGTTGCGGGCAAAGCGTCAGCGCTCCGCGCAGGAAAGCGGGCGCCAGGTTGAATGCCCATATAGAGTTGCGGGCAAAGCGTCGGCGCTCGGCGCGGGAAGCGATATACCGAAATCGGCCTATTGTCAGCCAATATCTCTCCTCCGCCCCAAAGATCCGCAGCGTAGAACGCCGAGCGGCCGAGATTCAGAGAAGGTGCGTCGTCGAAGTTCACCGCAGCACCCCGACGGCGTCTTGTCCACGGGGCGTGAAGTACACCACGTTGCCCACAGCTAGGGGCCGACACTGCCTCACTTTTCGGCTTAACTTGAGCACTTCCTGTGGGATATGTGTGGGTCAAACTCAGCGTCGGCGTCACTATTGACGCTGATCTCCTCGAAATCGAAGGTCTATTTACTCAAGGATCGCGACCCGGTCGGTCAGCTGGATATTTGGTCGGAGGGATTTTTGCTTTGGACGGTTTTGATTGATCGAACGTGATTCGATACCATACCTTCGGTACCAGACCCGACACTGACTTTAACTTGAGCACTTCTTGTGGGATGCATGGGTGGGTTCAGCGGCAAAGACGGCTCATATTGAGCTGGAAAGTGAATGAGTGGAAGCCCCTGCCCACCGCAGTGGCATCGCTGTATCTCTTATCGCCGCCCGTCGCGCCGCCCGTCAGGGCGATGGTTTCGAAGGTATTTGTCTCCACGTCGAAAATCCCCACGTTTGTCGCCGTGACCGGCGCCATGTACACCTTGGTGCAGAGTCACAAGATACGATCCGATATCGATATCGGAGATCGATATGGGAGATCTGACATCAATGAGATACCGATAGGGATATCAATGTGGATATGGATTATCGATATGGGACATGGGCTATCGATATGGTTATCTACCATATCGATATGGTCATCCTGGATATGGAAATGGGAGATGGGCTAATGATATGGGAGATGACAGTATCGATATGGTCATCTCCCATGTCGATATGGGATATCTTGCCACTCTGCCTTGGTGCCCAGCGCCGTCGCTCCCATGTACAGCTGGGGGGTAGTCCCGGACCCCCCTGAGGCGACGGTGCTGAAGGTGTTACCGGTGGTGTCCAATACGAGCACCACGTCGTTGTTGTAGGGCGCGAAGACCACCTTGCTGCCCACCGCCGCGGCCCCCGCAAACAAGGCCTTACACTCGTCCACTTTTCGGCTCAACGTAAGCGCTTTTCATGGGATAGGGGGTGCGTGTAGGGGTGGTGTAGGGGGTGTTTAAGGTGTAGCAGGGGATGTTAGGGGGTATTTAGGGTATGTGTTTGTATCAGAAACGGCTCAGGTTGAGCTGAGAAGTGGACGAGTGTAAGCCCCTGCCCGCAAACCACAAGCTGGCGCCGCCGCTACCGCCCGAGGTGTGGCCGCTCACGCTGAGGGTGCTGAAGGCATTAGTATCGGTGTCAAACACGCCAACATTGTCCTGCTTGTAAGGCCCGAAGTAGGCCTTGTTCCCCACCACCGCCACCCCCGTGACGTAGCAGCGCAAGTTGAAATTGAAAGCAAACGTTGAACGCAAATTCATTATGACATTTAAAGACAAGCCCACGTTCGAAACTATATGTCAACTCAAGACGTCTTCAGTTACAATGTCTGAAAAGTACATTTCCGACGTGGGCTTGTCTTTAAATGTCATGAAGTTATAGTTTCGAGCGCTGGAACCATAGGCGCTTTCAACACGGGTATTGGTAGAGTGAACCTGCACCGACCTGCCTTGTAACCGACCTGGCCCGTGAAGGATACAGTGGTGAAGACGTCCGTGTCGGTATCCAGGGGCGCACACTCGTCCACTTTTCAGCTCAACTTGAGCGCTTTGTATGGGATAGGGGGTGCCCGTAGGGGTCGTGTAGCCCGTGTAAAGCGGCAGTTAGGGCGTGTAGGGTGTTTTCTTGTGTCAGACACGGCTCAAGTTGAGCTGAGAAGTGGACGAGTGTGAGCCCATGCCGGTGTCCAGCACGCCCACGTTGGCCTGGGTGTATGGCACGAAGACCACCAGGGTGCAGGGGCTTACACTGGTCCACTTTTCGGCTCAACTTGAGGACCTTCGGGACACATCGCTCACGTCAGAGCTCAACTTGAGCACCTTCAGGACACATCCACGGATTAATTTGGGTCATATGGGTGAGAAAGTAAGCTGGATTTGAGCGGCAGGGGGCAAAGTATGCTCAAGTTGAGCGGAAAAGGGAACGAGTGTAAACCCCTGCCTTGGTGCCGACCGCCGCTGCCCCGGAGCAGGGGCTTACACTCGTTCACTTTTCCGCTCAACGTGAGCGCTTTCTGTGAGACAAGGGGTGCGTTCTGGGATCTTGTAGGGGGTGTGTAGGAGGTTTTGGGGGAGCAGGGGTTATGTAGGGTGGATTTGGGTCAGAAACGGCTCAGGTTGAGCTGAAAAGTGGACGAGTGTAAGCCCCTGCCCCGGAGTACTTAGAGGAGTCGGTGGGGTCCGACAGGGCCGACGAAATGGAGATGGTGCTGTAGGTGTCGTTGGTGGTGTCGAAAACGCCCACATGTGGCTCGTAGAATGGCGCGAAGTAGACCTTGGTGCACGGGCTTACGCTCGTTCCCGTTTCCGCTCAACTTGAGCTTACTTTGCCCCTTTCCGCTCAACTTAAGCTTACTTTATCCCCCACATTCACCTGTGGATGTGTCCCGATGGCGCACAAGTTGAGCTCTAACGCGAGCAATGTGTCCCGAAGGTCCTCAAGTTGAGCTGTGAAGTGAACGAGTGTAAGCCCCTGCCTTGGTGCCGACGGCCGCCGCTCCCTCGAACCAGGGACTTACACTCGTCCACATCTCAGCTCAACCTCAGCCATTTCTGTCACCCAAAATAAATCCTAATAACACCCCCCTGAACACCCCCTGAAAACACCTTCTAAAACCGGAACACCCTTCAAACACGCCCTGAATCCTCACCTGACATACCCCATAAATACCCCGTATCCCACAAAAGGTGCTAACGTTGAGCTGGAAAGCGGACGAGTGTAAGCCCCTGCCTCAAACATACCGGAGTTGGTTATGGTGGTGCTGACGGCCACAGTGTAGCGGCGCAAGTTGAGATTGCAAGCAAAGTTTGAAAGCAATTCATCATGTTAGAGTTTCCAGCGCTTTGATCCAGGCGCTTTCAACGTGGTTTTCATACGGTCAACCAGCACCACCCTACCACGGTAGAGAACGTGGGGGGGTCCGCCGAGGTGTCGAGCAAGCCCACGGCCCGCAGGCAGGGGCTTACACTCGTTCACTTCAGAGCTCAACTTGAGCAACTCTAAAACTCATTCATGATTTAAGTCGGGTTATACGGTGGACATAAGAGTTCAAGTTGAGCTGAATTGGGAACGAGTGTAAGCCCCCTGCCCGCGGGTCCTTGTGGGGCGCAAACACCAGCTTGGTGCCCACCGCCAGGGGCTTACACTCGTTCACTTTTCGGCTCAACTTAAGCGCATTGTGTGGGATAGGGGTGCATTTGGGGGTTGTTTAGGATGTGTTTGGGAGGTGTCAGGGGGTAGTAAGGAATATCAGGGGGTGTTCAGGGTGTATTTTGTGTCAGAAACGGCTCAGGTTGAGCTGAGAAGTGGACGAGTGTCAGCCCCTGCCCACCGCCGCACCGCCCCAGAACTTGTTCTGGAAGTCTCCCGAGTTCCAGGGGCTTACCCTCGTTCCCATTTCCGCTCAACTTGAACTTACTTTTCCCCTTTCCGCTCAACTTGAGCTCACTGTCCTCTTTCAGCTCAACTTGAGCTTACTTTGTCCCCAATATGACTCAAATGAACCCGTGGATGTGCCCCGAAGGTGCTCAAGTTGACCTTTGAAGTGAGCGAGTGTAAGCCCCTGCCGAGTTTGCGTCCGCCGTGGTGCCCGTCATGGCGACGCTCTCCCAGGTAGTTGGAGGACCGGGAGGCAGGGGCTTACACTCGTTCCCGTTTCCGCTCAATTTGAGCTTACCTTGCCCCTTCCCGCTCAACAGAAGCTCACTTGTCCCCAAAATAATCCGAATTAACCCGTGGATGTGGCCCGAAGGTGCTCAAGTTGAGCTCTACCAGGAGCGGTGTGTTCCCGAAGGACCTCAAGTTGAGCTTTAACGTGGACGAGTGTAAGCCCCTGCTAGGAGGAGGTGGCGGCGATGCGCAGCCGGTATTGAAGCCCGCCGATGCCAACGCCGCCTTACAGCGATCCATACGCCGGGTCCTCCCGAACAACGAAGGCACAAGGTTTCATATAGGTACGAGTACACGACTTCCCAAATAGACGGGTTGGTATTGGTAAGACGAAGGCAACGCGTTGGCAATAACCTGATGACATGGGTTGCTGAGGCACGTGGGTATGTAGGTCTATACACGACAAAGGCTGCTGGGCTTCATGCTCGCTGTGTGAGCGTCTTGTTTGAGGCTCGATCGATGCACTCTTTAGCGGTTTAAGTGGGCACCGGCTGGCGGTGGAACAATTGCAGTGTGCTGACCAACTGGCCAGCTGGAGGAATATCCCTTGGTCCGACAAACTGGAAACATTCCGAAGGCCCAGCAACCCCCCCGACTACCCGACGCGGCGCGCGCGAAAGATCCGCTGCGAGAGGGGGGCGTCTCGCACATCACCAAACGCGGCGACGCGCCGTGCCATGCCTCGATGCCAACGCGGTGCTGGGACTAAGCCAACATGACAGCACAAGCGAACAGGAGTTGCCGCCTCCCGTGGAGCGTGGGCTTCCGACTTGAGACACTCCCAAATCAGGTCATTGGCGGCCCCACCGTTGCACGCTGCGGCGACCGGCCGCCCGCCCACACACAGCGCCGTCACCGCGAGCACAAACCCGAAGCGTCGCATACCGCCTTCATGAGAAAACATGGCGTTCGGGTGGTGTGAGTGCGCACGCGTCGGAGAAGGGTGCTTCCATGCGATGTTAAAATTTTATCTTATCGGTCACTTCAGCGTTCTTCGCATAGTTTTGGGGGGGGGATTCCGACAAATAAGGATTTGTCCCTTTTCCTGAGTTAACTCGTCAGATCTGAAACCCCACCTGTAAAGCGCAACACGCGCCTTCCAAATAAGGTTTTGACCG
>Ga0307489_10000879_pt1 | contig 19125 bp, 32 predicted proteins | sample SB12metaG_FD_202247 | JGI IMG/M metagenome (GOLD analysis project Ga0307489, IMG submission 202247) | Sea-ice brine microbial communities from Beaufort Sea near Barrow, Alaska, United States - SB 1.2 | ecosystem: Environmental > Aquatic > Marine > Coastal | place: USA: Alaska | collected...
GGGGCGGGGGCGGGGGCAGGAGGGCCGCGGGCAGGGGCTTACACTCGTCCACTTTTCAGCTCAACCTGACCCGTTCCTCACACAAAATACACCCTAATTATTACCCCCCAATATTCACCAACACCCCCTAAACACCCCATAAACACCCCCTGAACAACCTTTACATGCACCACCTATCTCACAGAGAGCGCTTACGTTGAGCCAAAAAGTGAGCGAGTGTAAGCCCCTGACCGCGGGCGAATTTGTTTAGCGGCGGCGCGGAGAAGGTGGACCTCTTCAAGCGGCAGAAGTCGTGATGTACAGTGAATGCGTTCTTATTAAACATACGAAGGAGACATGATGCTTGCTCAGCATTGGAACGGGATGGCCTTGGCCGCACCCGCTATTATTACTAGGCATGATAGTTGAATCATAAGTGAAGCAGAATGGACCTCTGACCGTCACGGGGGCCAGGGCGAATCCCTGGTGCCTCCTTATACACACGGAAGCGTCTCTCGCTCTCCTCCTCTGACCGTCGCTGCAGTCAATATTATATAGACATGTGTATACATGCAAGTTGTTGCGTCTTACATACGCCGCCGGTTGCGCCGCTTGAGGTGGCGGGTGCAGAGGCCGCACCCGAAACAGCCAGTGGCGGCGCCGTCATGGGCGGCGTCAGTCCATAACGTCAAAGTCAGTCAAGCTTTTAGTCGCAGCCTTGGCGGCCGCCTTTAGAAAGTCCATCTTACGGGCAATCCTGACCACCGTAAACCAGGGGCTTACACTCGCCCACTTTTCAGCTCAACCTGAGCCGTTTCTGTCACAAAATACACCCTAAACACCCCTTCAGAGCCCCTGACACCCCGTAAACAACCCCTAGATGCACCCCCTATCCCACGGAAAGCGCTTACGTTGAGCCTGAAATTGAGCCAGTGTAAGCCCCTGCCGTGAACTTGGCGGAGGCAATCTTGGCGGCTGCGGCCTTCTGCTTGCGAGCGGCGGCTTCGGAGGCGGCGGCGGCCTCCGTGTAGCGGCGGCGGGCAAGTTGAAATTAAAAGCAGAGTTTGACAGTGGTTCGTTATATTTGGGCTTCAAGCGCTGAAACCAGGCGCTTTCAAGAGCACGGGCAGACCTGTACCAGCCGGCACCGCTCCACCTCTTCTTTTGCGACGGCGGCACCCTTCAAATCGTCGTCGTGCGCAAGGGCCTGGCCGATGTTGCGCGCCGCGTCATAGAGGTAGAAACGCGTCAGCTAGTATAAGAAGTCTTCTGGCTTCCGACTTGGCCACGTGCGCGCCGCGTCATGAGATTTCGTTTGACTCAACACCAGAAGTCACAGTGCGTTGGGTGCCTTGGCGTGAACTATCTCCCAGCCATCGCGCGCTCCACATACGTCAGGTATACACCCCTCTCCGATATATTAGCCGCCGCGCGCCCCGGAGCGCCGCAATCGACGCGCTTTGCGCGCCGTGCAAAAGTACGTCATGCAAAAGTAAAACGGTTCAGCCCATGGGACACAACACCAGCACTACCTTCGTCGTTGTCTGGGGGCCCGTCGTTGGTGAATGTGTAGGGGATAGATAAAGCGTCGTCTTCGATCTCGCCCAGGGCCCAGAGCGCCCAGAGCGGGTCTTCGGGTGTACTAGGCACGGCGGCGGGGTCCATGTCGACGCCCGCGGCGGCCGTGGCGATGGTGGCACGAGGGAAGCGTTACGTGAGAAGTGATACGAGGGAAGTGCTACGAGGGAAGTGTTATGCTACGAGGGAAGTTGTACGAGGGAAGTTGAGCACAGAGAGAAGAGAGGCCGATTGAACAGGGCACGGTGCCCGTACTCCTCGTGTCTTGAGCCAAGTGCCTCTGCCGAGATCATTTCACAACGAGGCTGTTGACTTCCGACACTGTGCTCCAGTGTTACGAGAGGAGTTTTACGAGGGAGGCAAAGCAACGAGAGAAGAAGGGCAGACACAGACACTGCCGCCGGAGCAAAGTATCGGGAGTCAACAACGTTGTTGTGTATTTTTCTTGGCAGAGGCGCTTGACTCAAGCACAAGGAGTACGGGCACCTGCCTCGTTCAGTGGCTTGGTTCCGAGGACACGGCGGGTGAGGTGATTGCCATTCTGGACTCTGATGCAGGGTCGATCTCGCAGGTTAGTTATCTAGGTTCCGAGGCCGCGGAAACGATTGCACATTCTGAACCCTGATGACACTGACATTGACTGACTGATGCCGAGTCGATGTCGACAGGTCAGTTTCAAGCTAGGCAGCTCTACCTTCCACGCTGGCCCCACTATTCTGGATCTGCCGTTGGCTGGAACCTGACGGATCCAGATGCGCCTGCCGCTGGAGGAGGAGGAATTGAGGAGAGGGGAAGGGTGCACCATGAACGTTTACGTGGCCGAAGAGAAGCCGAAGCACGTGTAAGATTGTGGCTCGGACGGAACGCATAACAATTTTCAACGATGGCTGCAATATCATTTACAAATCTACAAGGATGCATACAAATTTGCAAATGCAAACAAATTGGTTGATTGTTCAATTTAGTTTACTTCTGAAAAGCAAGCAGCACACATACACACACGCACTTGCTTTTCTCCGCGATGTTCGGCATAAGTTTAGTTGGCTTTCGCCCTTGAAAGTGCTCTGATGAATACGCACACACAACCATGCATCTAGCAGAACAATCTGCCGAACAAGCACGGTGGCTGAAGGATCCGGTTCAAAAACCCGCTGCCGCCGCCGCCGCCGCCGCCGCTGCCGCCGAGGTTACTTGCGAGATTTCCGAGGAAACCCGACCCCTGCTGATCTTGCCGATCTGGCTGCTGCTGCTGCTGCTGCGGTTAGAGTTGTACAGGTGGTTCAGCTTACAGATTAGGGGAGTTCAGCGAGGGACCAGTGAGGATTTGGGTGGTTTCGCGGTGGTTCTGCTGATATGATTGGGGAGTTCAGTGAGGTCCCTTGTAGAGGTTGGGTGGTTACGCACCTGCTGCTGCTGCTGCTGCGGCTCCTGCCGCCGATCCTGCCGCTCCTTCGCGCGCAGGGCAGCGCACTGCGGGAACCAGAGTCTTGCGTAAATACTGTTATTCCAGCTTAGCTTAAGTTTTCTTAGTCACAAACAAGGTGAAACCTGTTAGCTTAAGAGCCTACTTGATGCCGAGTCATGAGCCACACACACCCCGATGTCACTCACCCCCATACGACCACACCCTCCCATACATGCAGCTCGCCGTAAGTAAATATGTGGTAATGAGTGGGACGACTCAGGTGTGCCGGTGGTATCAAGGAGAGACGGCAAGGGAGGGCTGTCGGGAGGCGGCGGGGAACGGGGAGGTGGGCTCGGCGGAGGACGGGGGCCAAGGCGGAAGCCTGGTGCCACCTCATACACGCTAACGCGTCTCTCTGTCTCTCTCTCTTCTGGGCTCGGCGGAGGGGATGGAGTTATAATCTGTAGGCAAGGCCCTGCCAAGGCGGGGGGCAGTCGGATCGGTGAGTCGGGTCTGAATCGAATGGGCAGAATGACCCTCCAATAAAACCCCTAAACCATCAGTAACCCTAAACCCAAAACAGGATACGTCGTATGAGCAAACTGACCCGGATCCCGAAACCCACTTGGGTCGGCCTTATGTACGCAAGGCCCTGCCAGGGGTCCGAGGTTCTTGGGTGACGACCGGCCGAGCTGGCCCATTGTCCGGGCGTGGCGGTCGATCACATCACCCACCGGATCGCCCACGAAGATGGCGTATTCGTCTTGGGGTGCCGCCCCGTGGGGTCCAGTAAATGGAACGCTCGCCTTGAATCACAGACTAGTGTGAAGGCATGTCAATGAAGATTTATTGGTGATCTAGAAGCCACCTCAAATGATGCTTGCCAGGTCATGGTGCGTCACTTACATCAACGTCCGAGGGGTTACAACGCGGTGAATGACGTTGGCCCAGTATCGGATTGCGCTCGTCAACGTCACAGGTGTCACTTGAGCCGACAAGCGAAGGATCAAAACGCCCGTGCGGTGGGAACGGTATCTATACCCCACCGCCACAGACTTGAGGTCGACGTGGTGCCAGGTCCAGAACATGGAGCCCTGCACGGCGCGCCCATCGCGTAGTGGGGCAAGTTAAAATTGAAAGCAACAGTTGAAAGCCGAATGTCGTGTTTTCGCTGCGAGCGCTCAGTTCCAGCCGCTTTCAAATTGGATGTCATTGGTTCAAACCAGGGGCTTGAACTCGTCCACTTTCCGGCTCAAAGTAAGTGTTTCTTGTGGGATAGGGGGTGCAAGTAGCGATTCTTTAGGAGGTGCCAGGCGTTGTTGAAGTATGTTGAGGGTGTGTGTAGGGTGTGTTTTGTGTCAGAAACGGCTCAGGTTGAGCTGAGAAGTGGACAAAAGTAAGCGGCCCTGGTTTAAACAGCATCGCCTCACCGTTTCCGCTTTCACGCTCGATGTCGGCGTACACGGTCTTGTAGTAGCGCGCCACCACATCTGCGCGCCGCGCGCGGGCAGCTGCGGAGTATGTGTTGCCTCGAATAACGGCGCCGGAGCCCGCGCCCGTGGCGCCGGGGCTTCACTTGTCCATTTTTTCAGCTCAACGCAAGCAAACTTTGCGGGATACACTGAGGTGCGTCAGTCTTTTAGTGTCAAGAACGGCTTAGGTTGAGGCGAATCGCACACTTCGTCCACTATTTTAGCCCAACGTATGCACTTTTTGTGGGATTCACTGATTTGCGTCAAACTTTCAGTGCCAAGAACGGCTTAGGTTGAGCTGGAAAGTGGACGAGTGTAAGCCCCTGCCGTGGATCCGAACTCCTCAAGCACGAACGGTTTCCCGAGGATGTCGTTTGCGTCCTTTGTGTAGCGGCGCAAGTTGAAATGCTACATAACTTGAAAGCATTGCATGATATTCAAGTTTTCGAGTGCTGAGATCATAGACGGTATCAACACAAGTTTTGATAAGGTCAACATACACCGCCCTACCTTGGTGTGCGCCTCGATCCACATCCGGGAGAAGTCGTCGCCCAGCGTGCCGCCCAAGCTCCACACGCCCCAGTTGTCGGGCCACAGGTGCGCCACTGCGAAGTCGATCTCAGGAATCGCGTGGTCGGCCTCGAATTAGTGCCTTGCATATTTCGCTCACCACCTCATAGGATGCAAATTCACTCAAATCACGAGGATGCAGAATGTGTGTGGATGAAGCGGTGGGCAAGGGGGAGAGACAGATATAGAGACAGGGCACACTTCCGTGTGAATGAGCAGGCACCAGGCTTTCAAGCTGGGCCCCTGTAACGACCCGGGCGCAAGCGCACGGGGCCTGAGTAGTGTTATCAATCGACGCGGCAGGCGACGTGTATTAGTTGCCCCTACCACGAAATCCTGCCCTGTGGCCAGTGCCCACGGCTCCGGGTTGGCGTAATCAGAGCCCCGGGAGCCGAGGGAGTAGAACCCATCCTCGCCCGCGGTCAGAGTCGGTAATTATTTTGTATTCTTTATGTATAACTTTCGCGAGCATTTATCGACATTGAACAATAGTGAGAGACAACAGGGGCCCGGTACGAATTGTCATTGCTCAGTTATGATCACACGCGCCACGTAGTAGGGTGTTACTTCCCTTTGAGAGAGTTGGGTTACAACTCAGAGTAGTGAAGCCCTGCCCGTGGTGAGTAGGTGGTTGGGGTCGAGCTGCTTGATGAAGCGGCCCATCGCTTAGCGGCGCAAGTTAAAGTTGAAAGCAAAAATTGATAGCAGATTATCCAAGTTTAGTTTTCTGCGCTTAGTTCCAAGCGCTGTCCAAGGGGGCGTGATAGGGACAACCTGCATCGCCTCACCATCTCCCCGATCCAACTTTGCAGCGTGCTGCCGCAGTTGCGGCACCGCGGTGGAGCGGCGCAAGTTGAAATTAAAAGCAAAGTTTGAAAGCGGTACATCATGCAAAGTTTCAAGCGTTGACACCAAGCGCGGTCAACCTGGGGTCAACCGGGATCAACGTGGGGTCAACCTGGGGTCAACTGGGGACCAATGGAGAATTGATCAGGGATCGACGTGGGGTCCACGGGCACCACCCTGCCGCGGCTCGTTGATCAGCTCCCAAGCCATGATTGTGGGGTCGTCGCGGTACATGACGCCGGTAAAGACGTTGACGCGTTGGATGACTTTCCGGATGTTCTCCTTGTACATGCGCTTGCACTCGCGGTTGGAAAAGAAGTCGTTCTTGCTCCGAGCCGTGTTGCCCGTGCGGCAAGGCCCCAGGTGGAGAATGTAGATGCATGACAATAATTCGAATTCAAGAATTGAAGCCAAGCTGGTGTTGACGCGATGTCAGGTAGAATGACCATGCACCGTACGCCTCAGGTGGAGAAAATGGATGAAGCGGAGAATGAGGAGGAGGATCCAGAGGAGGAGGTGTCGTACGAGGAGGACGAAGGGAAGCGGCAGAGGAGTATGGTGATGATGGAGAGAAAGCTACAGAGGAAAAGTTGGAGCATGCGCACGGGTATACTATGACTAAAGTGACTTCAAGCCTCACCGCCCAGTCCAGGTACTGAGACACGCCGCCGTTGTACTCCCAGTAGTCGGTGAACACCAGTGTGAGGCGGATGCCGCGTAGGCCGCCGAGCAGGGCCCGTTGGATTATGGTTGGATTGTACGCTCCGTGTCAGTATGGTCCCAGTTTGTCCGTACACGGCCTCCTGCGCCTCATCCAATATCATTCTTATCGCCCCAGCCAATTATACTCACCACGACACAGGCGAATAGTGCGGTGGTTAAGTTATGAAACGAGGAATAAACAGGCTGCCAGTAAACTGTCAATCTGGCTCGGGCTCGGCCCTGCCGGCCTGCTGTATCATCCAGTCGAGGCCCTCGAACAGCGGCTCGTAGTACACCCCGGGGGATGTTTGCAGGCTCTGCATCTTGCCCACGCTGTACGCCCCGGAGGGAGGGACATTGATAACAAGCACTATTACTAAGATCAGAGCATGCACGGGGGCCAGGGCGAAAGCCTGATGCCTCCTCATACGCGTGAAAGCGTCTCAATCTCAAACTGTATCCGAGATCGGACATCGGAGCATTCGTTGCCATTATTATGGATACTCATACACCCGAGCTGGAGAGGAGTAGGAGAGTACACGCAGGTGGAGTGTTCTGAATGACTCCCCTGCCAGGTGCGCACGGAGTTGAGGCCCGCGGCCTCCGCGGCGTCGAACATCTCGATCACCTGGCGGCGGCCGTTGCCGTTGCCGAAATCAGCGTCGAAGGATCCGATTGGAAGCTGCGCCGCCTGCTCGATCAGGGTGTACGTGTTCCACCCAACCACCGTGATTTACGGTCGCAACTTGAGTTTGAAACACAAGTTGAAAGAAGAACTTATCACATTTGAGTTTCAAGCGCTTAGTATGAGGCGCTGCCAACACGGGTTTCATCAGATCATCCTGCACCGGCCTACCTTGAACTCCGAGCAGCCCAGCATGAAGTGCGTGCCGAGCACCAGGGCCACCGGGGTATGCGAGGTGTGTTCGAGGTGTCTTAGGGGTGTCTTAGGGGTGGATTAGAGGTTCATCGGGGTTTATTAAGTTCTGTGATCATTCTGTAAGCAAGGTCCTGCCGCTAACGCGCACGAACTCGCTGCGGTCGGCGACGACGGCAGCGGCGGCGGCGGCGGCGGGAGATAGAGCAACTACTGCGGGTGGAGATTCGGGCTCGCTTAGCTTCTGGCCGCCCGGCGGCGGCGGCGGCGCGTAGGCGGCGCCGCCCACGCCGTCTGACAGTAGGGCTGTTGCATGTATTGCCCGCCAAGTCACCGACACAATTTTGAACCCTCACTTCTTACCCATGTTCAGGATGGGGGGGATATTTATTGAAAGGGTGGTACAGGGGTCTAATGATTGGAGCTACGAGTAACCGGTAAATCGTGTTACATTGAGGGCTCGGATGCCATTCTCTCACTCAAAACTGGCAGTTAAACAGTATTCGACGACGTGGCGAGCAGGATCAAGATCATTATGCCAGGCCTTACCAGGCAGCTCGCCCCGGAAGTCGAAGTAGTCCTCCGGTTCAGCGTGGACTCGAACCGTCGCCGCCGCGAGCAGCAGCGCGAGTACCGGCAGCAGGATATGAAACGCCGACCCGAAGAGCGACATGGCGCTGACGCAGCGCGCGCGGCAGCGCGGCCGTTCACCAAGGCCGTGCACTGACAAGTCTCTTCAGTATAGTGGATACGGAGGCGACGGGCGTTCGCCTTGCCCCCCGAAAACCGCCGGTTGGCGGAACTAGTGCACTTAAAACCAAGGAGCACAGAACGAGTGGCGGGGCGGGTGCTGAGGCGGGGCGGGTGGGGCGAGCAGGGGACAGGGGCGGACGGCTAAGCTGCAACGAGGCGAAAACGAGTGTACGTGTAAGGGGCGGAGGAGGAGGAGGAGGAGGAGGAGGAGGCAGAGGAGGATGAGGAGGAGGAGGAGGAGGAGGAGGAGGAGGGAGGTGAGGGGGGGGAGGAGGAGGAGGAGGTGAAGACCCTGCCCGCGCGGGCAGTCCCCGCACCGGCCGCAGCGGCGCGCGACGTACAAGCTCTCGTCCCCCGCGCGGTTCATGGTGGGCGACTGCCCCGACGTTCGGCGTCTGGACATGGGCGTCTGTGATTGCGTCACCCGCGTCCTCGACGAAATGGACGGCGGCCTGGCTGGGGCCCGCGCGTCACCGGCTGCTCGAAGTGGCGAGGTAAAACAGTTGGTCGGCTCAATTTAAACCAGCGCCGCTTTGAACTTACCTCGGCCGAGGCACGCGACTCAAGAAACGAGGTTCACGGCTTGGATCCGAGGACACCTGGCCAGGGAGACGATTGACATTTTGCACTCATGACATGATGATGCCGGTGCCGGATCGATCGAGTCTGGTTTCCGAGGGTGAGTCACGAGTCAATTGCGACGAGCAGCGACGATTGAACTTCTGCCTCCGAGCGAACTAAATTGCACGCCGGGCGCTCCCCTGCCCCCTTCGTCCTTTCCCCCTCAGGTCGTGCACTTGCACCGTCGTTCCGTGACGTACCTCAGCAAGTCATGCCGGACATCACCGGAAGCGTCTTTCCCTTGCGAGCCCTGCGACTCCCGTGAACATGTCCGTACCACTTCAACTTCAGGTCCCCTCCATTTCCACATCGAGTGACAGGCCAACGGCCGCCCAGGCTGCGGCAGGTCGGCGGCAGCGGGCAAGAGCGCGCCAACCAACGTCTTCGAAGCCGACGCCGGTGGCGCGGAAGGCGCGCACGAGTGAAGGGGCGGAGGCGGGGGAGGGGGCGGGGGCGGGGCTGGGCCAAGGGGCGGGGGCGGCGAAGGCTGCTGAGCAGCAGAAGCGTCAACCTCCGGCTATAGCCGCGGTCGCTGGCAAGTGGGGCAAAACCACCAAAAAGCGCAAGAAAACTGAAGGGGATGCTGAAGAGCAAGACGAGGAAGGCGGTACGAAGACACGTCAGAAGAATGAGATGGCCAAGCCCACGTGGGTCCACACAGAGGACGACAAGGTAGGGCGGTGCAGGTTGAGCCTATGAAAGCCACGATGAAATCGCCTTGCACTAAGCGCTTGAAACTAAAGTGTGATATACTGCTGTCACATTATGCTTTCAAAGTCAACTTGCGCCGCTACGACAAGGAGCGTAAGCGCATCACGCGCCTGCTGCAGAACCGCGTGTCCGCCCATCAGGCTCGCGTGCGCAAGAGCGCGTACATGTCCACACTCGAGGACGACCGGCGCGACATAAAGGACAGGCTCGCAGAGATGGAGGGCAAGATTAAAACCCTCGAGAAGGAGAATGTGATGCTGAGGCACGTCGTGAAGAATGCCACACACTGCAAGCCATGGCTGCGAGCGGTGATCGTTGAGCTGTGCGATGAGGTAGCGCGCCTCGAGCGCCGTGTTCAGGATATGATATGAAAGCTACAATGGGAATGCCTAGCTAGGTACTAATGGATCTTTCACGAGTCATAATGTAAGGCGCGATTGCTCCTTTCATTATACATTCATGACATGACGCCGCACGTGACTTTTTCCGGCTCCATGTACGGGTACGGCTGCGAGCGGTGTTCAGAGCCTTACAGCATCTTCGAGGTATTGAGTTGGCATTCAGTAGGATGGTAATGTAGAGAGTGATGAGAGAGGTCTTCGCGACTATAAGGAGGCACGAGGCTTTCGCTCTGGCCCCCATATCGGCATCCAGTAAATGGAGGAAAGGAGAGAGTCGCTTCGGCGTGTGTAAGGAGGCACCAGGTCGGCATTCAGTAAGATACGTGATGTGTCTAACCCCACCGGTGCTCGTTGCGCTGTGCGATGAGGTGCTGCGCCTCCGTCAGTGAGGGACTGATAGACAGTGCTCGCCACGTCATTAAACGCACTTTTGACCAGCGCTTGTCGAGTCAAATGACATCCTATGACGTGGCACAGCACTGTCTATCTCGCCACGTCATCAACCATGCGTTTGTCCATCGTTTCTGGAAATAAACGACATCCCATGACGTGGCGAACGCTGCCTACGGGTATCAGTACCTACCGTGAGCGAGGTCTGGAACTCGCGGAACGTGGTCACCGCCTCCTCGTCCGTCACCCGCGTGTCGGGCCGCGGCAACACAGCGGTTCGATTGCTTAGATGAGAGATGGTTGCATTTAGACATGGTTAGATGGGTTAGTCATGGTCAAATATAGTAAGAAATTGCGAGACATGGTTAACTTGGACATGGTTCGATTAGACGTGGATAATACGGTCGTGTTGAGAGCGAATATTCCACGACAGCTTAGCACATTGAGCATTGGGCCTCACCCACTCCTCCCGCTGCGGCCCCAGTAACGGCTGACCCACACCCGCCCCATCCGCCATGACTCTACACCAACCCGCCATGACTGCCGATGTGCCCCGGTCCGGCTTGCAGGGTCCTATAGCAGTGCCGTGGTAGGTTTATCTGACTGTCCGCACGAAGAGGGCATGGTGCGAGTGTGGAGGGTGGCGTCTGCGGCGGCAGTGATGGACAGATGCACGACGAGAAAACCGTCAGGAGGAGAGTTTGTGGCGGCGGCGACGGCAGGCGGCGGCAGTTACAAAGCGTACATGCGCCCTGTGAACAACATTAAGGGAACGAGCGTAGGGCGGCAGCGGCAGAGGTACGCAGGTGCACTATGAGCAAACAGCGAGGCCCTACCGGCATGCACTCAAGGAAAGCCGAGAACGGTCCAACACCCCCGTCGTCAGCACCCCCCGTCGCCATCCGTCCCTCCTCCGTTGCAGTCTCAGGTTGTAAACTCCCCCTGGTGTGAGGCTTTCCTCGCAGCAAGGCCCAGCGTTACATGGCGGAACTTGCTAAGATCCACATAAGGAGTGGTATCGTATTATGTGGTATCGGAAAAGGACGAATAGGAGACGGGAACTGGAGAAGGAGAAGGAAGCGGAGGCGGAGGAGGTCAATGTGTACGGGTACACTATGTGGAGGAGGAGGAGGAGGAGGATGATGAGGAGAAGGAGGAGGAGGAGGAGAAGGAGGAGGAGGAGGAGGAGAAGGAGGCGGAGGACGAAGAGGAGAATGAGGAGGGGGAGGAGGGGGAGGACTGAACGCACGATGTCGAACCGGGCCCCACCTCGTAGGTGCACAGGGCGGTTAGGCGGGAAGGCGTACGCGTCGTACAGCGAGCGGCTGAGGGCGGAGGACTGCGGGCCGCACGTCCACATGATGGTGGTCAGGCAGAACTGCAACTCCTCCACGTCGTTCAACTCGGTGAGGTCACCCCAGTCGTACCCCGGAAACTAGAGTCTTACACAGATTCCCTGACAAGTCTCATTAAGCTGATGCGACGACTGCGTACGGGTACACCGGTACACTATGAGCAAGTAGTCAGGACGAGTGGCAAGGCCCAGACGGAAACCACCTGTCGGTCACCTCCCGCCACCACGGGTGTACAACGGTACAATATCTGCAAACTATCGGGACAAATGGCCGTGCCAGCAGGCCTCAGTCGGTCACATCCTTCCACAATGCGGCGAGTTTGTACTAAGTGTACGGGTACACTGGTACACCACAAGCAAACAATCATTTTGTGCACATGCGGAAGTATGTTCGTGCACACTGGTACACTATGAGCAAATAGCCAGTGTGAGCTCATGCGGGCGTATGTTCGTGCACACTGGTACATCATGAGCAAACAGTCAGGCCCTGCCGGGAACCCCCTGTCCGTGACATCCTTCCACCACGCGGACAGCTCCTTATCCTCATCCACGTCCGCCTGCGTCTTATAGTACAGCTTGAGGTAAGCACCCACGTAATCGAACATCGACTGCCACACAAGTTTGCCGTCGTCTAGGGCCTGGCAGATATTGCTCGCCACGTCATAGGACGCCGTTTAACTGAAATAAATTGTATGCAACATGTGTCGGGTGACGTGGCGAGAAATTATGCCAGGCTCTAGAGGCGGGGAGGGAAAACCAAAAAGGGGGAGCAAGAAGAAGGTGGATACGGGTTTGGGACAAGGGCAACAAATCCGGCGGTGGAGGAGGTGGAGAAGAGGGCGTGGGCAGATGACGAGGCATGTAGCATCTGCCAGGCCACACCGTCGTCCCGGTACGGGTACTCAGGCAGCATCTCCGAGCCATCAAACCCCCGTGCGTCCAGCTCGAACGGCAGCCCGGTTTTCTGCATCACCCATCGCTTGTACTCCGCTTTGCACAACTTGTCGACCTGGGTGCTGACGGCGAGCACACTCTGGAAGATGCCCCTGACTAGGGCCGGACAAATCGCAACGTTAAACTCAGTGTCGGATCTGGTATCGACTACATGGTATCGAATCCCGTTCGACCAATCAGCACTGTCCATTTCGAGAATTCCACCGACCGACTCATTGACAATCCGACCGGGTCGTAATCCTGTAGTGAATAGACCCTCAGTTTCCAGGAGATCAGAGGGACTAGTCCCTCCGACACTGAGTTCAAAGGATGGCCTTTGAATCATGGAACGAGGATTTGAAATGCGATGGATGACAGGGCCAGACACATGTTGCTCGCCACGTCGTAGGATGGCATCTGACTCGAGAGACAACGATTTTATTCTAAGTGCGTTGGATGCCGTGACGAGCAACATATGCGAGATCCTGCCTGATACGGCTGCGAGGCTCCGGCGGTTCTCCACGCACGCCGGTGTCAGGTACCGCAGGTTAGGGACTCACCCTCGTCCACTTTTCAGGTCAACCTGAGTCGTTTTGGTCACTGACACCCTGAAACACCCAGCGTATCCCTCGAAACGGTGCTTGAGATGAGCCAGACATGTGGACGAGTGTGCGCTCGTACCGCAGGTAGGGCTTCAGCAGCTTGTACACGGGATGCATCGTGCTCATGTTGCGCTTCAGAGAAACCGCCATGGGCTCCATCGCCAGGTGGGTCCGGAAGTACCAAGAGCACACGAGGTGCACCTGCGCATCGGCGCACGCCACGTGTGCCTTGGCCAGCGCCCACTCCTGCGGGTCGTCGTCCAGGGTGAACACCTGCCCGCCTCCCTTCGCCTCCGGCTCCATGTAGTAGGGTACATATCAGGTGAGTCGCACGTGGTAACAGATATGCATTGCATACATAGGCATTTAGTCATACATGAATTGGAGTATAGGACATAGAGGCGGAGGAGGCGGCGGAGAAGAATGTAGAGGACAAGGAGGAGGAGAAGGAGGCAGGAGAGGAGAAGGAGGAGGAGGAGGAGGAGGTTGCCAATGTGACGGTGCGCACTGAGAGGAGGAGGAGGAGGAGGAGGAGGCGGAGGAGGAGGAGGAGGAGGAGGCGGAGGAGGAGGAGGAGGAGGAGGAGGAGCAGGGGGAGGACGAGGAGGACGAGCAGGGTGAGGAGGAGGAGGAGGAGGAGGAGGAGGAGGAGGCGAATGAGCACAGGAGCGTTGTGGGCAAACATGCAGATGATACTGCCCACACCATATTGACGGCAAGCACGATGAGGGCGCGAGGCAGATGCCCTGGTTCGGGATCGGGATCCTCGATTTAAGGGCGCAAATTGAAATTCAAAGCCAAACTTGAAAGCGCTTCATAACATTTTTGTTTCAAAGGCTGAAACCAGGCAACTTCAAAGCATTTATCATATGCTTGTACCGTGCTACGGTTTCAACGTTGAAATCAGGCACTATCAACACGGGTTTCATCATGCTACGCCCCACCTCGGCGCAGTAGAACAGCGCCACAGGTTTGGGAACGTGCCACAGATGGTCCGGCACCCCGGGCGTAGCGGCGCAAGTTGAACTTGAAAGCAACATTTGAAAGCACTTTACCACATTTTGGTTTCAAGCGCTTATTTCCAGGCACTTTCAACACATGTTTCATAGGTTCAACCGCCTTACCCGGGCGGCGGCGACTGGCTCATCTCACCCAGCACTGTGCTGTAGTCCGCTATGTACATGCGCCCGGTAGATAAGGCCCGGTATCGATGGGATGTGCTTGGATGGGTTGGATGCGGCGAATGTCAACATGTATACTATGAGCAACAGTCAGATGATACCAGGCCGTACGTAGACAAGATGGAAGAGCAGACAGGGAGGAGGAAGAGAATGATGATGAGGAGGAGGATGCGAATGTCTAAAGGTACACCACGAGCAAGCAATCCGAATGTACCAGACCTTGCCGTTTCCACATTCCTGGCAGAGCGTGCGTCCGAAAGGAAGCAGCCGCTGCAACTGTGTGGTGATATCCATGTCGGCATTCGCTCCCTTGCCCGTCACTCCATCTAAGTCGTTGAAAAAGGCACACGCGGCCCAGTCATCCGACTTCAAGACTTTCAGGAAGCACGGGTGGGTGCCTTGCAACATCTGGCGAGCGAAGGCTCGGTCATCCGCCCAGAACACGTCCGGGTTGCGGCGGGTGGAGCACGCCGGCAGCGGCAGCTTATAGTTGAACTGCTTCCGATTGAAGACGTCGTCACCCTTCAGCGGCACCACCTCGGGGTCATCTGCGGTCACCACCGGGTCATCCAAGTTGTAAGGCCAATGTATTATCGCTGGGCACATCACAGGATGACATTGTACTCGATAAACGAGAATTTTGTAATCTAATGGATGACGCGGCGAGCACCAGTAAATTTTGTCTGGGTGCACCGAGCAAGTGAAGATGTGTGCGCGGTGCACAGTAAGACAGAAGAAAACGTGCTGAAGGTAGTGTTGGTCCGCACCTTGGCATACACGTGGTCGTCGACCTCCGCGGTCACCACCAGGCTCCCCTTGGCATCCACCTGGTCGGCGTCCTCCACGCAAGGCCCGGTATGAAGCCAAATTTCATCAAACGAAATGTCTCTTCATGAATGACCGATTTGGGGGAGTATCGTATTGGGTGGCGTTGGGTGTAACGTTTGGGAAGCTGCAGAGGAGGCATGATACGAGGTGCACCATGAGCTAACAGTCATATGTCACCAAGGCTCACCTCTACGCCGTCGCCGTCCTTGTCCTTCTCCGACGGAATCACAAACAAGTCTCCGTGCAAAGTCCCCGGCCCCACATTGTCCTCGTCTCAGGGACAAATACATGATGTCGTCCATCACGTAATGTACCGGTGCTCTCAACATCATCCACCACACAGTGTACGGGTCCGCCTCACATCATCTACAAGACAGCGTAGAGCTACTGCGCTCTATACGTCATCCACCACATGGTGTACCAGTGCGCTCCACATCATCCACGACATAGTGTACCGGTGCTCGCCACGACACCTGGCACATAGCGTACCGGTGCTCGCCGCGACATTCACCACATAGTGAATCGGTGCCCGCCACGTCCTCCACCACATGGTTTACTGGGGCTCGGCACGTCATCCACCACATGGTGTACCGGTGCTCGTCACGCCATCCACCACGTAGAGAACAGGTGCTCGCCACGTCATCCACCACATAGTGAACAGGTGCTCGCCGCATCATCCACCGCATAATGACAGGTGCTCGGCGCATCATCCACCACATAGTGAACCGGTGCTCGCCACGCCAGCCACCACATAGTGAACAGGTGCTCGCCGCGACATCCACCACATAGTGAACCGGAGCTCGCCTCGTCATCCACCACATGGTATACCGGTGCTCGCCACGTCACCCGCTGCATAGTGTACCGGTGCTCGCCACGACATCCACACATAGTGAACCGGTGCGAGCCACCTCATCCACCATATAGTGAACAGGTGCTCGCCGCTCATCCACCACATAGCGCACCGATGCTCGCCACGTCAACCACCACACAATGTGGCGGTGCTCGCCACGTCACCCGCTGCATAGTGCACCGGTGCTCGCGACGTCAGTCATTACTATACGTGTCGAACTAGGCTAGTGCTGGCGAGGGGGGGATTTAACTAGGCTAGTATAGACTAGTTTAGCGTTAGTGGTTAGTGGTTAGTGGTTAGTGGTTAGTGGTTAGTGGTTAGTGGTTAGTGGTTAGTGGTTAGTGGTTAGTGGTTAGACAGGGGCCTAACATAGGGTTTGTGTAAACCAGGCTAGTTTAGCCTAGTTTAGGGTTAGTACCCTAGTGGGTTAGTTTAGGGTTGACAAGCATAGTCATGACCCTGCCTCATCCAGGTCTGTCCACGACTTCGTCACGCCCATGACGTTGCCCATCCCCCGGCTCTCCAGGTACTCGCTCGTCGCCACCTTGTGCCAGAGCCTTACACTCGTCCATGACTGTTTACTTACAGTTTACCAGTATACCCGGACACACTTGCCGCATCCTCGTCATTGGCCTGTCCACGCATTCCCTTTCCAGATCATCTGAATGTGTGCTCAAGTATACCGGCGCAATTCCCAACTTGTGGCATGCTTGGCGGTGAGCCGTTCATCCCACGGCACGTGTATGTGCACACAGTCTGAAGCGAGATGTGAGGTGTGAAGTGACGTGAGGTGCTCTATGAGCAAACAGTCAGAGCCATCCCCACCTTATGACACGGCACAAACTCGGCTGGAAGGCGGTCATCCCACGGCACGTCCGCGGCAGTGTTACACAACGCGCGCGATGGCAAGTCCGCCACGGGCTGCCACTGTATCGCCTTGACATTGGTCGCCAGCTCCCGCGTCCGCGCCGGCTCCAACCACGTTGTAAGGCCCCTTATGCGCAGGCATTTAGTCAGGCACACTGACACTTAGACCACATATTTCCCGAGTGTGCCAGCAACTCACATGTTGGCTTTGTCCAGCATTCACTAAATTCGTGCCTTCTGGGACACGGCCTGGAGACCGGGTCTTGAGACCGGGCCATACCACAAAGGTGTGCGGTGCGGCAAGTGCGCGGTGCCCTCAAAGAAACACCGGAGCCCCCCCGGCTTGACCCAGGCGTAGCACGGGAAGACGGAGCGGGTCCAGAAATCGTGCGATGACAGCCCGCCTTCCACCACCTTGTCAACCACAATCTTCTGAATCTCCCACGTCGCGTATATCCCCTTGCCCACGTTCAGAATCTCCACTCAGGGTCGTGTACACCGGCCCGGTATATGTGACTGTGTCCTCATAGCATACCAGTAAACATTCGGAATGTGTACGTTGGTCCGATTTAGGACCGTGTGCTCTCGTCCCCGTACACATTCATCATAGTGAGCCTGTCCGGCTGTACACACATGGCGCATCCTCTTCCCCGGCTTGGCCACTCGTTCCCTTTCCATGTCCCTTTCCCTTGAATGACAGTCAGCCGTACCTACTTGTACCTGAAACCAACTTCAGGTGTCACGCTACAGATGAGCGCCACCCCTCAAAGATGCGTATGATATGCTCTGTAGAAAGAAAGCACGGGAACCAGGTGAGGTGAGGCCCCGCCTCGACGGCGCCGAGGACGTCCACGTCGTCCTCGCAGTCCAGGTAGAACGCCTGGACCACGTGCTAGGGTCTGACAGATATTGCCCGCCACATCATCGAAACGCACATTGAACCCTCGTTGCATGAGTTTGAATTACATTCTACGAAGTGGCGAGCAATGTATGCCAGGCCCTACCACGGGCTTTCCGCTCTTGGTCTGCTTCCTGAGCCGCACCGGAGGGCAGCGGCCGTTCTTCCCGATGAAGATGAGGGTGATTTCAGCGTCCACGCCTGACATCGCATGAGTGCCGGAGACCACCCCAACCTGAGCGGGATACGGGAGAGGAGAAATGTCAGGGGACTGGCGGTGAGCGGGGCAGCGGGAGGTTGGGCTCGAGGTGAGTGCGCTGGCCAGGGTCAGGCCCGGGGTGTGGGGTGACCGGACGCCGGGCTTCCGAGCCTGGAGGGGGAGCAACTCTCGTGTCGTGCAGCTGTGACACGTCTGGGAATAGAGATGGGGGCGCGGGGAGCGGCGGGGAGCGGGCGGCGAGGGGCGGCGGGTGGACAGGAGCTATGCGAGGGGCGGAGTGCGGGGCGTTGGGTCGGCGCGCCGAGGTGGTGGAGCTCCCAGAGGGCCGCCGGGCTGCGCGTGTCGCAGCTCTGTAGGCACAGTGGCTTCGACAAGTTTTCAGAAATGGTTAAGATGTGCGTGGACTGGCGCACCCGGTAGCGCTCGAGAGCCTTCTTCTTCTTCACGAGGCTGGCGGCGGCCCCCATGGTGGTGGTCAACTCGGAGCGTGCGGCCCCGGGGCGACGGGCGAGGCGCCGCGGCGCTGTGGAATATGGCCGGCAGTGGGCCGAGTTTGGAAAGTGCCGACGGGACGCGGGCAGGCTGAGCGCGACTCTGAGTATGTCTCGGATGTTCGTCCGTTTTCAAACTGGCGCAGAACGACCAAAAGTAGGTTCCCGATGTGGCTGCGAGTTCAGATCGTTTTTTTCCGCTCGCCTCACACTGCTCGGACGTGTGTGCACGCTCACACTGACTTGCGCGGCCTGCAGCGATGGGGGTGATGGCGGCAGCGCAACCCTCGGAGGGGCTGAAGAGCTACTACCAGGGCAAGATCGAGGAGTTCGAGCTGGCCGTGCGGGACAAGACGCAGAACCTGCGGCGCCTCGAGGCGCAGCGTAACGAGCTCAACGGCAAAGGTGCGCCACTCCTCTTCGCAAGAATCTCGGCAACCGAGCAGTCCTCGGGGGGGACGCATCCGCGGGTCGCAACGGTGGCGCGTCGGGCGGCAGTACACGCGCGTACGGGCGGTGTCGTCTATGTATGCCCGTGCACGCGTCGTGGCGTGCTTGAAACGTCTTCAGATGAGTGCGCGCCCGGCTCACGGTGG
>Ga0307489_10000880_pt1 | contig 19110 bp, 27 predicted proteins | sample SB12metaG_FD_202247 | JGI IMG/M metagenome (GOLD analysis project Ga0307489, IMG submission 202247) | Sea-ice brine microbial communities from Beaufort Sea near Barrow, Alaska, United States - SB 1.2 | ecosystem: Environmental > Aquatic > Marine > Coastal | place: USA: Alaska | collected...
GAGGGCTGGGTGAAGATGCCCTCCTCCGTCGCTTTCTCCTTGAGTGATTGAGAGGAGGGAGAGAAACATAGAATGGCAGGGATCGGGATAGAAAGGCAGGGAGCAGGGGAGGCAGGGATTGGGGGAGAGATGAAGCACCTGGGAGAGGGACACAGAGAGGCAGGGAGAGGGAGAGAGAGATACGAGTAGAGAGTCAGGCCCTACCGGAGGGCAGCGTGAAGACGCCCTCCTCCAATGCCTTCTGCGCGAGGAACTTCTCACCGGTGCGCCTGTAGTCAGGGGCTTACACTCGTCCACTTCTCAGCTCAACTTGAGCGCTTTTGGTGAGATAGGGGTACGCGTAGGGGCTGTGTAGCCCGTGTTAACGGGGTGCTAGAGGGTGTTCATCAGGGTGTGTAGGGTGTTTTTGTGTGAGACGGCTCAAGTTGAGCTGAAAAGTGAACGAGTGTAAGCCCCTGCTTGTAATACTTGTTCATCTTGTCGTCGGCGGCGGCGCTGCCGACGCAGAAGACGGCGACGAGCGCGGCCGCAAGGACCGCGACGGCGGCGGTGGTGGACTTCATGGTGGGTGTTGTGGCGTGCGATGGAGGTTTGCGGCTGGGAATGGCGATCGGTGGAGCGTGAGGGGTGTGCTATCAAGGCACCTGTCGCTGCGCTGTCGCTGTTGACGGGACCTTCGAGCGACCGGCCGACCACTTCCAGTATTTAGGGGTTGATAACTCGTCGTTTTGGAGATCCGGACTGCGTCCGGCCTGACCAGATTTTCCCGAGGCGACGCCGATAGGCCACGAGCGGAAACAGGGGACAGCACACATCAGCACGCGTCAGCCGGCGCTGCTTGGATCGAGGCTCGTTTGCAGAGCTTCCTTCCGTTCCTACCCCGTCCTCTCGGCGCGGGCACGGCTTGATCGACCGACCAGGTTCGCACACCGCAGCGCAAGACTTGCGATCGATCCCAAGCACCGACTCTCAGGATGTCTTCGGGTTTCCGCGTCTTGCACCTAGTGCGCCCGTTCCTCTCGGTCCTCCCTGAGGTCAAGGCGGCGGACCGCAAGGTTCCCTTCCGCGAGCGCGTCCTCTACACGACCGTGGCGCTCTTCGTCTTCCTCGTCTGCAGTCAGCTGCCGTTGTATGGCATCCACACCGCCAGCGGTGCGGATCCCTTCTACTGGGCGCGCGTGATCATGGCCTCGAACCGCGGCACGTGCATGGAGCTGGGGATCAGCCCCATCGTGACCTCCGGCCTCGTCATGCAGCTCCTCGCGGGCTCCAAGATCATCGAGGTCGACGACGCCGTCAAGGAGGACCGCGCGCTGCTGTGAGTACCCAGACAGTACCCCGTCACGTAACGTGTAACCCCGATCGCTCAGTACCTTCCCCCCCCCTCCACACAAAAACCACGACTTTGCCCTACCCTCACGGACAATCGTGATTGTAAACGGACGGGGTGTCTGACGTCCACGTTCCTACGCGATCTTGTCGCAGCAACGGCGCGCAGAAGCTGCTCGGCGTGCTGATCACCATCGGCGAGGCCGTGGCCTACGTGGTGTCCGGCATCTACGGCGACGTGCGCGATCTCGGCGCGGGCAACGCTATTCTCATCATCATCCAGGTGAGCTGACATGACGTGACAGTTGCAATAACCCCCCCTTCTTGTCGATACACATCCCATCCCGTTCCTGCAAGACACATCCCACCCCATCCCCACGCAGGTGACGCACGTCACATCCCCGCGGATGTAACGCCAGTGTATACCGCTGCAGTTACCCCGGGACACTACGCCCGATCGCTCCTCAAATGCTTTGCCTTGCACCGCTATCGCTTCCCAGTTCCCACAGGACCTGATCTGACCCCTCGTCCCTCCCTTCCCTCCTCCCTCCACCCCCCCTCCTTCCGTGATACAGCTGTTCATGGCCGGTATCATTGTCATCTGCCTGGACGAGCTGCTGCAGAAGGGGTACGGCCTGGGCTCTGGTATCTCGCTTTTCATCGCCACCAACCAGTGCGAGAGCATCATCTGGAAGGCATTCTCGCCCACCACCGTCAACACCGGCCGCGGCGCTGAATTCGAGGCAGGGTGCTGCGGCTTGAAAGTTGAAACCCCTGTTTGCACGCACGGAATAAAACGTTGTTGGCACGTCTGAATACAAGCCTGTGTGTGCAGCTCTGCGATCTTACCACGTGCTACTGTATTGAGAGCGCCTGGCTTCATCATTTGAAGCCAAAATATGATGAACCGCCTTTGAACGATGCGTTCAACTCAACTTGCGCCGCTACGTCGAGGGCGCTGTGATCGCGCTGTTCCACCTGCTCATCACGCGCTCCGACAAAGTCCGCGCACTGAAGGAGGCGTTCTACCGGCCCAACTTGCCGAACATCACCAACCTGCTCGCCACCATCCTCATCTTCCTCGTCGTCATCTACTTCCAGGTGAGACCCGCGCCATAATAGCCACTCGCTAAATCCTCGTGAGTTGAATCTCACCCCCTTGAGCTGCCGTTGCAACCATTGCAACCACTGCAAGCGCGCCCAAAAGGTTACCTGAAAGGGGGCTTTACGGTAGCTCACTGTTGTATTCTCTTACAAGCCTTTGACCTCGCCTCGCGGTGAAGATCTCAAGACGCTCGTACTGACTCATTCGTTTTGTCTCTTGTTCCCTCGCTTGCCCAGGGGTTCCGCGTGGACCTGCCGGTGCGCAGCAAGCGCGGGCGCGGCATGCAGCAGTCCTACCCCATCAAGCTCTTCTACACCAGCAACATGCCCATCATCCTGCAGTCCGCCCTGGTGTCCAACCTCTACTTCATCTCCCAGCTCCTCTTCAAGCGCTACGGCAGGGCCCTCACACCGCTCCCCTATTCCATCAACGCCAGTCATCATACCTAAGCCCATGGGGCGAAGCCTTCCACCCTACGTCCTCCTACTTCTCGAGAGGACGCGTCTCAGATTGCTTCGCCAGATTTTACACAGAATCCACGTTCTAATAGCACTGCACGCTCTCCATGCGGCCCGGTGCTGTGTTGTGGGTTGCACAGTTCCCCGTTCACCTCACCGCCACTTGTTGTTGTACCCGAAAACCTCAATTTGAGCTTAGCCTGGATTCAGTGTATTCAGGCCCTGCGCTGCGGTGGTAACTTCCTCGTCCAGCTCCTGGGGCGCTGGCAGGAGTCCGAGGGGTCCGGGCAGTTCGTGCCGGTCGGCGGCCTGGCAGGGAGGTTATTGAGAACAATCACTCGACGGACGTTGATATTCCTCCTGCTCCTCCTCCTCCTCCTCCTCCTCGTCCTCATCTTCCTCCTCCTCCTGCTCCTCCCCCTCCTCCTTTGTGCGTTTGTATGAGCTTTCATCATGAAAGTAAGTCTTGCTCTGACGTCGGTCGAGTGCTTTTCGTCAATGACCCTTCTGCCTGGCGTACTACATCTCGCCGCCCACGTCGCTGAACGACATCGCCGCCAACCCGCTGCACGCCGCCTTCTACCTGATCTTCATGCTGTCGGCGTGCGCGCTGTTCTCCAAGACGTGGATCGAGGTGGGGCCTGACGGATATTGCTCGCCACGTCATCCAACGCACCTTGAACCCTCGTCTCTTCAATCAAATTGCACCCTACTACGCAGCGAGCCATATCATCCAACGCTCTTCGAAACCCCGTCTATATAATCAAATGACACCATCTGATGCGGTGGGTAGTGTCCGCCCGGCCCTATCTCGAGGTGTCCGGCTCGTCCGCCAAGGACGTGGCCAAGCAGCTCAAGCAGCAGCAGATGTTCATGGCAAGGCGGTGCAGCTTCAACCCAATTGGTTTCAGCGCTGGATACTTCTATTTTCACAACCTAAGAAATGATAAGCTACACAACTTACTTGAGCCGCGGGAGTATTCCCCACATACTACACAGTCGAGTAACCCTGTGATAATCACGCTGCCCTCATACTTTCCGACCCAACGGGGTTTGTTGCGCGTTACACTCTCCAGCTTGAATCTACAAGATGATGAACCGCTTTCAATTTCAACTTGCGCCGCTACATCAAGGTGGGCCACCGCGAGTCCTCGCTGCAGCGCGAGCTGAACCGGTACATCCCCACCGCCGCGGCGTTCGGCGGCATGTGCATCGGCATGCTGACGGTGATCGCCGACTTCATGGGCGCCATCGGCTCCGGCACCGGCATTCTCCTCGCCGTCACCATCATCTACCAGTACTTCGAGGCGGGGCCGACGGCGCTACATACTAGTTTTCCGTTTAGCTCACCTTGATGCGGTTTGTCCCTAAAACCCTCATGTCAACCGGTCACCCCAAGCAGCTGGGCCTACACGTACCTGGGCCTTACACCAGTTTCCTTTCCAGCTCATCTTGAGCCCGTTTGTCCCTGAGACCTTCAAGTAACCCGTTATCCCTATTTGGCCTCACTAGTCCCCTTTTCAGCTTAACTTCTGCTTTGTTTGCCCTGAGACTCTCACGTAGCCCGTTATCCCAACTGCTTCATACTTCGAACGACGCTCACGTTGAGCTGACATCATGATTAGTGTATGGCCCTGCTATTCGACGTTCGAGAAGGAGCGTGCGCAGGAACTGGGCGGCGTGCTCTTCTAGATCTTCCTTTTCTAGCTACTTCTATAGGTAGGGTGTACGCGGTCGGTGCCCCTCTACTCTAAGAAACTGGAGGGTTCAGTGGTGGGACGCATGATTCGGTGACCGACACCCGGCCGACCGATTTCAGTGCCTCCTTGAGTTATTAAACCCCCAACTGTAAATCGGTGTGATCTATCCCCCAGTTTCCAAAAGCAGAGGGAATCGTACCGCGTAGGTGGTGCAGGTTGAACCGCTGAAACCCATATTGAAAGCGCCTGGAACTAGGGTGAGCGCTTGACACTATCGAATGATGAACCGCCTTCAAACTTCGCTTTCAAATTCAACTTGCGCCGCTACACACAGGGTCCGTCTCTGATGGTATTCCTTGTGAAGTACAGTGTGCGCGCGCGTTGATGCGTTGAGGTGTGAGTGACCAACATGCTGGGACTCCATAGACACTGCACGATTTGTGCAGTCGACAGTCGTTCGACAGACTCTACAGTCGTTCGTACAGTCGCTTATGGAGTCCTGGAATGTTTGCATGCCCGACCCGGTCCGCCAGACGGGCGCCAGCACTTCTGTTCTGAGACAGAGAAAGAGGAGAGACAGTTGAGTGAGGTTCTGAGTTGTTTTGTGTGGGATCAACGACGTCGATCATGGGGCACTGAACGAGAGAGACCATAGTCCAGCCGTTTTAATTTGGAAAATACACATTGCTTCCAATGTCCTTTACCGCGATCGAGCGCCGCGCCCGCGCGCACAAAAGCAAAGGACGAGTAAAGAAGTTCACGCTACTATTCCCCCAAAGTTCTGATGAGTGCGCTAAGGAGAGGTTTAAACTGGCAAACACAAGCAATCGAAGGACTGAGCGACAGGAATGCCAGAACAAAACATCCAAACCCATCGCACAGAGTCAAAGAGCTACCTTGCAGCGAATGAAGTACACCAGCCGCACCCAGGCACACCAGTCCAATGAATGGAAATCCCCCAATCCCGAAGGCAGCCGCTTCTAAACCCCGTACCCTACCCCTGCCCGCCATCAAACAAACGCGCGCGCGCAAACGAACGCGAAGTGCAAATTTGAAAAAAGCGCCGCGCTCGCCATTGCATAATGCTATCCCAGACTATTTGAGAGATGAAACACAACGGCGAAAACAGCTTGCGACAAACGAAATAAGCTCGCCGCACCCCGCACCCACAACCAGGGGCTTACACTCGTTCACTTTTCAGCTCAACTTGACTTTATATGGGATAGGGAGTGCGCGTAGGGATTGTGTAGCCCGTGTTAAGGGGGTGTTGGGGGATGTTCATGGTGTCTAGGGTGTTTTTGTGTGTCAGACACGGCTCAAGTTGAGCTGAAAAGCGAACGAGTGTGAGTGAAGGCCCTGCCCACAACGCCGATTTACATGACCTTGTTCTTGGCGCCGCCGCGCAGCAGGGGCTTACACTCGTTCACTTTCCAGCTCAACGTAAGCGCTTTGTATGGGATAGGGGGTGCGCGTAGGGGTTGCGTAGCCCGTATGAAGGGGGTGTTAGGGGTTGATTAGGGTGTGAAGGGTGTGTTCCCGTTTCAGACGCGGCTCAAGTTGAGCTGAGAGGTGGACGAGTGTAAGCCCCTGCCGCGCAGCTTCTTGACGCGGTTCTTCTTCTCCTTGATCTGCTTGCGAGACTTCACCTTCTTCTCACCCGCCATAGCCTGCGAGAGCAAGAGGGAAAATTCAACGAACAAAGGTTAGCCGGAGGTTTGGGATATCAAGCTTGGCAGCGCTCGATCTCTACATACGTTCTATCGTCAATCCCTCGCTGCCATGCTGAATGTATGCCCCCGCCCACGAGTCCGAGGAAGCGGCGCTCGCCGCGGTCACATACGCGATCTGAACACCTTCACATTCAGGCGTGGAGCTGAAACATTCAGGCGTGGAGCTGAAACACGCCCCTCTGGCTGTCAACCCCCATACCCCCGCCCTCTCTTGAGCCCCGGATGCTTGGCGCCGCAACCAGACGGGAACCCTCGCTCACCCGCTACCTCATGAGAGGGTCCCAGTGTCTGGCAGCCAGGGTTGCGGGACATCCGGGGCGACAGCAACACAGCGACACGCATAGGCGGCTCGCACGGCGCGGCGCAACCTTGGAGCCCACTGAGCCCGGAACCCGCGCGCGCGTTCGAACGCCCTGCGCCAGCCGCCTGTCACACATATCCCGTCCGCTGGTTGCATCGCGCCAACCCGGGCGCTGCGATCAGAGCGCCTGCAGTCAAGTCAAGTGCACGCACCTTGAGCACGCGGTGCTTGGGCTCGAACTTCTTCATGGCGTCAACGTTGTCGTAGATGAGCCCGAACCCCGTGGACTTCCCACCGCCGAACTGCGTGCGGAACCCGAACAGGCTGATGCACGCGTTGTCGCTCGCGTCATACATCTTGGACAGCTTCTCGCGGAGCTCCGACTGTTCAAAGCGAAGCAGTAATGGGGGAGGGAGGGTCAGCACCCCAACATCGAAGCTCTGGATGCAAACAACACATCCACCGAGTTGCCACTGACTCACACCCGTTGCCTCTCGGATCCTCCCGCCCCCCACGATGCATCCCAAGGATACCAAAGCTGATGCTCCCCCGAGAAGCAGGAGCCCGCGCCCCCCGCCGTTGACGCGTCCCCCCGCCGAGCCGCGCGTCACTGAGCCGACCTTCACTGACATCAAGTGTGAAATGCAGAGAGCTGCGCAGGTTGGGATCGGCTCGCTCGACGCTGGGACGCGCGCGCCGTGAGGCGCGCGGCTCTCCACGGCGTCGTCTTCCCGCGTCCCCAGTTGCTTCTCCAGGCAGATGCCACATGATTGCGCCGTGCGAGCCGCCCCCCGCGTGTGGCCCCAACCCTAAGCAGCGTCCCCCAACCCTGGCAGCCCTGCCCCTGTATCAGCCTTCCTTGGCCTGCGATGGTCCCAGCCCCAGACCCTAATTCGTGGCGTCGCTCCCGGCGCGGCTGCTCACCTTGGGCACGTTCGCGCGGCCGGGGTGGAGCACATCCAGGATCTGCACAAGGAAAGGAGAGCGTCGTCAGTACCGAGCACCGCCGTCAACACGTCGCGACGCCGTCCCCTGCCGCGCGTTTCCGGCGGGTCACACAGGCGGGAAATCACAAATTCGCGTAAAGTTTGTGTGTTCGGTAGGTGCCGGGCACTCACGAACTGGCGACGCGCCAGCAGGCGGTTCGTCATGAACTTGCGGGTCCTCAGGGTGCAGGAGGTCTGGGACATCCTGAGCTGATTTCCGTGTGTCGCGAGAGGCACAAAAGGGCTCTCCGCGCGTGAACCCGGGCGTTCTTGTACGCGGGCGAATGCACTACAAAGCGGCTGTCCCTTCTGGTATCGATGCCGACGTTATGGCAAAAAGTGTGTTCGCGCGACCAGATCAGCCAGAAATGTCCGTCCCACCCCCGCCCCGGCCGGTGAGGACATGCGGAGCCCAGGATAACAAGCAAGGACCGCGGGGCACCCCCGCCTCACAAGCCGCGCGCTAGGTCCCACTTCCCGGACGCCGACGCCGCTATGTCGAAGGCTGCGTTCGCGGGCCTGAAGGGCGTGCAGGAGATGCGCTTCGTGCTGTGCCAGACGGGCAAGGCAGGGAGGCAGTTCTCGAAAACACCCACTCGAACGCAGAATGGGGCACGACGTACCTTCAGGGATGGATGCTCACACAGACGAGCGGACGCTCATGTGGACGCGCGGACTCAGTTCGCAGGGGAGTACTCCAGACCGTCGTATGAGCACGTAGTCTCGGCCCCGAATGTCGGTTTCCGTCCCTTCAACGTCGGTCGAGTCGTTGTTCTCAATGACCCTCGTGGAAGGGCAGCGAGGGCGTGAGGAACTTCCTGCTGAAGAGCTACAAGAACCTCAAGGCGGCGAGCCCCGCGACCCCCATCCTCATCCGCGAGGCCGGCGGCGTGCAGGGCGGCCTTGTCGCGCGCTACGGTGCGCCGCGCGCATCGCCAACCCGCGCGTCACTATCTGACGAAGCCCACACGAAACGCACTCAGTAGGCCTTCCATTTTACTATTTTTGGGCATCATTTTATGGCTGACTCAGCAATTCCCTCTCGCGCCTTGCGACGTCTTGCAGAGTTTGGGGTGGAGAAGAAGGTGTCGCTGGAGGGTTTGGACGAGAAGGCGGTGGCGAAGGCCGTGACGGACATCATGGTGGCCGACGCCTGACAAGCCTTTGTTCGTTTTGTGCGGTACGTGGGCGCGAGCGCTCCTCTCACTCTCACTCAGTCCACCCTAAGCGTCGCCGTCCCGCTGGAACGACACTGACACTGACGTCCTACGGCTTTGACAACAGGTGGACGGAGCTCGGATTCGCCGCGACGGCGATAACCTTTAGCGCGCCAGTAGCACTCTACCCCGTCAAGAAAGCACGATGTATAAGTTGTAGCCTATTTGTGAAAACGTGTACTTTCTTCTTTGAGTTTGTTCTCTTGCACGCTCGCGCGGTGGCACAAAACACCTCGACGCCGGCGTAGGGCTCCAGGTACTCGGGCACCCCCGCGGACTGTTCCGCCGTCGCCGCGCCCGCCGCGGCCTCCGCCGTGACCTCCGCCGGCTTCGGCTCCTCCGTGGGAATGGGATCGTCCTTGGTGGGTGCTGGTGCTGAGGCTACCGACGCTGGTGCAGCCGCCTCTCCCGCAGCCACAGCCGCGGAGGGGTCGCCCGCAGTCGCCGCCGCCAGCCTCGAAACGTTCGCCGGCCGCAGGTGGAACTCCTCCCCCGCATCCGTATTGATTTGGTAGCGCTACCTCTCCCCCGCGTACGTCACGACGGTGGTGGCCAAGCCGTTGAGGACTGGCCGTGCTTGAAGGCCCCGTTCACCTCCACACGGGTGCCCGGCTCCAAGCACATCTCTTCTACTGGCAAAACTCGGTAACGACGGCAGCAACACAGCCGCGGGAGGTATAAGCAAGCGCAGTAATCACTGAGTGACAGGCGAGACAACTGTGCCATCGCTCACGCTACGCGAGGGCGTTCGATGCAAGTGGGTCTATTAACAGGATCCTCTTGAGCGAATCCGAGTGAATCCAACCGCAACCCTCGAGCGAATCCAAGCGAATCGGAATCCACCGCTGGCAAAGTCGACGGGGGGCGCGCACGCCCGCTACAACCATTTGCGCACCGACCACGCGCCTGCCGCCCGAGACCTCCGCGCCGTTATCCGCGCCTCCGCGCCATGTCGTCGGTGACGCGCAGCGGGCGGGCGCGCAGGGAGGCCCGCAATGAGGCCAGCCGCCCTGTTTGCTACCTGAGCGAGTTGCTCCAGGCAAGGCCAACTAGATCTGAGCGTCACACTCGTCCCTTTCAGCGTCTCTCGAGGTGTTGAGTTGAGTGCGGCCCTGCACCTGCGCCCCGCAGTTCCGCCGCCCTGTTTGTTTGCTGCTCGAGTTGCTCCAGGCGTGGCCATGTAGATCTGAATGTCCACTCGTCCCCTTTCAGCTCAACTTGAGCGTCTGCGAGGTGTTAAGCTGAGGGCGACCCTCCACTAGCGCCCCCCCGTTCCGCCACCACAGCGGCTCGCCCACCTCCGTCTAGCCATGGAACGAATTGCAGAATGGTCCGTCTCCACAATTTAGCATTGAATTCAAAAAGATAAGGTTTCAGGGGCGGGCGGCTCAAGATCTTGAGTTGAGAAGGAATTGCCGAGTGTATGGCCCTGGCTCCAGGCCTTCCCCGACCTTTTCCACAAGGAGGTGCTCGAGCGGCTGGATCCCCCCGCGCGCGCCAACCTCGCGCGCGCGGGCCGCGTGTGGCGCGACACGGTGTTGTACCCCCTCGCCATCTTCCCCTCCGGCCCGCCGCGGGGCCGCGACTGGGGCCCGCATCCCGGGGTGCGTCGCTTCAAGGTATTGCCTGGCAGATATTGCCCGCCACGGCTTCCCAACGTGTTCCTAAACCATCGTGTCCTGAAGTGAATTGCATCATTTGACTTGGCGAGCAATATCTGGCAGGCCCTACTATAAGGTTGAGCACTTCGTCGGGTCCGTCGAGCGGCTGGCTTGGGCCAAGGCGAACGGTTGCCCGTGGTATGCGAGGAAGTGTTCCACCGTTGCTAAGTACGGGGACCTGAGGTGCTGCAGTGGGCGCGGGAGCACGGCTGCTCGTGGGACACGAGGACCTGTTGCACCGCCGCTGGGGAAGGGGACCTGGAGATGTTGAAGTGGGCGCGGGAGCACGGCTGCCCGTGGAGTGCGATGACTTGTGACAGCGCCGCTTTTCGCGGGCACCTGGCGGTGCTGCAGTTGGCGCGGGAGCACGAGTGCCCATGGGACTCGTGGACGTGCAGGCGCGCTGCTGGGGGCGGGCACCTGGCGGTGCTACGGTGGGCGCGCGAGCACGGGTGCCCGTGGGACGCGGCGACGTGCGCCGCTGCCGCTAGTGAAGGTCACCTACAGGTGTTGCAGTTGGCGCGGGAGCACGAGTGCCCATGGGATGTGAAGACATGCAAGTCTGCCGTTGAGCACGCCGCTGGTTACATGTACGCCGGTCAGTTTCATTATTTGCGGGGTCACGGGATAGATACGCTGATGTGGGCGCGGGAGCATGGCGCCCCGTGGGACGCGGCGACGCGCGATCTGGCGGCAACGAAGGGATACACCGATGACCTCCCTCTCTCTCTGCCCTCTGAAACCGACTGCCGCAACTGAAAAATGCAGAACAAAGAAGAATGATGCTGAGCCGTTGTCTGTCGGCTTCAGTTCAAATGTTGAAAGAATAATGATGCCATTGTCTGTGTACACGCCTGACCCAATCCCCTTCTGGTGGATGGCGTTGGTTTCATGCTTGTCATGTGCGCGCCTTGGGGCTGGGTCTTGACGCACATTAGTTTTTCTGAAAATAAAACGTTCACTGTCGACATCTCGTTCTGGGCTTCTACGGCGCCGCGCAAACTCCGCAGTGCCAAAACATCTATAGGGTGTCGCCGCCTTCCCTGGGACGCGGGAAGTGAGGGTATGCGAAACAATCATTCGATAGGGAGTGGGAACCAACCAACCGCACCCGCCGAGGTGGATATCATTTTGGGGTCACAATGGACATCATTTGGGGCCAACCGCCGTGGCTTCAGCTTTACATCACAGGGTCACCACCGAGCCACCGCGCCGTACCCAAAATGGCTTCGACATCGCTTCGACGCTAACCTCCGCACCGTCGGTGGTCGCGACATCTGCGTCGTCTCCACCGTTTACGCGGGCGTCTCCCTCCCTTGGTCGCCGCCGTCCCGTCACCGCGCACCGCGCACACCCACGCCGGCGCTCTCTTCCGAGCGAACGTAGACACATCGGACAACGATGAGTTACATGCAATCAAACAAATGAGCCCGACGAAGCCACCCGATGCCGACCGGCGAGCGCCCATCAGCTAAATGTGGATATGGTTGTGGGTTGGTGGTGCGTATTTCGTGTAAGCTGCGTTCTGTTACTACAAGATGTGACGTCATTCTCAGAGCTGATTCGTTATCTACTGGATTACTGTGTATGCTGTGTGTGCTGCCTCGTCCTGCTCTTGGATGCGACACCCATCCGCGGGTGGTCGCGTCGTCGATGTCAGGCATCCTGCACCGTGACCCTCACTCAGGCCCGGGGGGCGCCACGGTGGCGGAGGAGGGCAGCAGCGCGCCGGCGTCCGCTGGGTCCGGGAAGTTGAGCCGCTTAAGGTGCGTCCATCCGCGCCGCCGGATTTCCGCGTCGTACGCTCGGGCGGCGTCCTCCGTGATGGCGCAGTATCCTACGACGTAGTTCTTTTTGGTGCCGGGTGCCTTCATTTCTGCCCGCCATGGTGTTGTCTTGTTTTCATGTTCAATCACGCCGAAGAACCCACTCTTGCCAGGCTTCTGGGGGCTAGGCTTCGGCGGCCGCTGACCCGCGGCGCCCTGTGCGGCGCCAGCACCCTGTGCGTTGCTAGGCGGATCCGGAGCAAGCGAGAGGGGCAGACCTCGCTCGTCGCAGCGTTCCTCAGCACGCGCGTATGCCGCCAGCTCCTCCGGCTGCGGGAAGTTGAGCGGCCTCACATGCGCCCATCCTCGCCGCTGAACCTCGACGTCATAAGCTCGGGCGGCGTCGTCGACGGTGGCAAAATGCCCGACCCGAAGGTTTGAGCGGCGAGACAAGTTTAGTTCCGCGCGCCATGTGAGCCACGGGGTGGTCTTGCGAATGTGCCTGCCAGTGAGCTCGTACACGCCGTGGCACCCGGACTGTCCGACTTGCGCGCCTGCGCCTCCAGTTTGCCGCTTCGGTGCAGGCGCGTCACGCACGACGTCGCCGGCGGCGACATCGCCTCGCCCCCGCTTCGCCCGAGCCGCCCTGTCCGCGGGCATGCTCCGGCGAGGTGCCCCCCCTTCTCCCCCGTCATCCTCCGGGACGTGCGCCGCCCCCGCGAGCAACACCAGCCCCACCTCCCCGCCTGTTCCCTCCTCCTCCTGCCCGTCGCCCCCCTCCCCGCCCGACTCCAGCTCTCCCGCCCCCTCCCCGTACACATCCGCGTCTTCCTCGTCCGTGTCCTCAACCTTGATGTGCGCGTCCACCCGCACGGGCCCGTGCACCCGCGCCAGCGCCAGCCGGTCTCGTTGCTGCCCCAGAGTCTCCTCCTCCTCCTCCTCCTCCGCCTCCTCCTCTTTCACCAGGGTTGCCCCAGAGGCCCCCGCCCCCTCTGCAGCAGGAGCGTCGTGGTGAGGCGCGGGCGCGGGCGCGGACGCGACGGCGGCGCGCGGCCCAGCTGCCAGCAGCTGCGCGGGCCCGGGCGCCGCCCCATCCCGCCGCGGCCCCTCCACCTCCTCTAGTTTGAGGGTCACCTCAGACGGCCCAGAGGCCATAGGCCCCGGAGGAGGAACGTTGGGGTCAGACGCGGGTGCGGGCGCAGCGTCGAGGGCGGCGGCGGCGGCGCGCCGCGGCTCGCGTGCAGCGCCCCCCTCGCACCTCCGCGGGACGCTCTTCGTGCGCGGCATCTTCAACGCCGCCGCCAGCAAAGTATGTCGGAAAAAGACGACCGTTGTCCTTCCATGACTGTACAATGACGAGTCATCCGCGGTGGCTGTCTAGCTGTAAGACATGTGGCGCTACGAGTGTCCGAGAACTGCTCCAGTCCTGCGCCTGCACAGCTTCTCTTGGACACTTCAATCGTTCAAGACGCCACCCCTGCCTCGTCATGCAGCGGACGTGGCCCTCGACCGCTCGTCAAACGGCACGTGCCGACGCAGATGCTTGTCGTAGCATCGGCAACGAGTGCGCGCGTGAAACCAAAGCGCGTCACGTTGCGCGACGCCTCATTCCACAAGAACCCGGCGTGTGTAGCTCAGTCAGCCGTCTTCACAACCAATACTTCACGAGAGGGACGCCAGCAGGGGAGCCCCCTCCCCGCGCCGTGCGGGGGAAGAGGAGCGTCGAGCCGTGAGCTCAGGTCGAGCGCCCAAAGCGTTGCGGACCCCACAACTGCTTTTCCAGCGGCGGCGGCAGTAGCGAGTAGTAGGGGCTGGTGGCAGCGGAGGAGGAAGACAAGAGGAAGCAGAGAGAGAGCCGGAGGAAGTAGAGAGAGGAGGAGGGGAAGGAGGAGGAGGAAGAGGAGGAGGAGAAGGAGGAGGAGGAGGGGCGAAAAGAGAGAGAACAAGGAGGAGGAGGTGGGGGAGGGAGGGGGAGGAGGAGAGGAACAGCCACGAGCCGCGGGGTAGCGGAGAAGGAACTGCCCACGTGACGCCCAGCACCAGCTGCAGCACCCGTCCCCCCCGAAGCTCCGTACCCCGCTCGCCCCCACCACGCTCACCGCCGCCACCGCCTCCACGCTCCACCTGCTGAGCCCGTCGACGCCTCGACGGCCGAGACCCCCCGACGTTTCATATTTCACGAGCCTCTCGGCCGGTGATGACACACGTACTAGCGGCGGCGGTGGCGGAGGCGCCAGAGGAGGGCTGGCGGTCAGCAGCGGCGGCGGAGGCGGCGGACAAGGACTGGGGCGACGACGAGGACGGCGGCATTGTGGTTCGTGGGATCGCGGCAGCGGCGGCGGCGAGAGTGGCGGCGGCGGCACGAATCGGCGCAGCTGTGGCAGGGGCTTACACTCGTCCACTTCTCAGCATAACCTGAGCCGTTCCTGACACAAAATACACCCTGAACACCCCGCAACAGCCCCTGACACCTCCTACACACACCCTACAGTTTCCCTGTATGCACCCCCTGTCCCAGAGTAAGCGCTTAAGTTGAGCCGAAAAGTGGACGAGTGTGAGCCCCTGAGCTGTGGCCATCGATGGGCACCAGTATTACCCAACGGGCAGCTGGCACGCACTGCCAATCGGCAGGGCCTCACACTTTATAGTCCCCTTTTCACCTCAACACCGTGTTCCTCCCTACCGGGGCGCGGGCCAGGGCGAAACCCTGGTACACGCGGAAGCGTCTCTCTCGTTTTCCTCCCCTTGTGACCGACCTTAAAACCCTTAAGTTATACCTATTCAGTACCTCGGGGACAGACGGGCGTGGCCAATGCGAAAGCCTGGTTCCTACTGATACGGGGCCAATGCGAACGCCTGGTTCCTGCTTATACAGGCTGAAACGTCTCACTCTCTCTGCCTCGAAGACGCTAATTGTATTGAGTTGAAGAGTTAGCACGTCAGCACGTGGGAGGCCCTGGCCGGTGGCTACCGGTCGTGGTTCTGGTCGCCGGCGGGGTTCTCGGCAGGGGCTTACACTCGTCCACTTTTCAGCTCAACTTTAGCGCCTTGTACGGGACAGGGGTTGCATTAAGGGGTTGCCGAGGGGTTTAGTCGGAGGTATCAGGGGGTATCAGAGGGTGCTCAGGGTGTATGCTTTGTCAGGAATGGCTCAGGTTGAGCTGAAAAGTGGACGAGTGTAAGCCCCTGGTACTCGGACCCGTTGGAGGCGCGGCGGATGCGGCGCTTGCGCGTGGAGGCGCACGAGCTGCGCCGCCTGACCGTCGCCGCCGCCCTCGTCAATGGCAGGAGCTCGCACTTGTCCACTTTTCGGTTCAACGCAGGGATTTTCTGTGGGATCCGTTGGGTGGTTGCACTGACGAAAACGGCTCAGGTCGAGCTTGAAAGTGTCCACTTTTCGGCTCAACGTAGGCAATTTCTGTGGGATACGGTGGGTGGTTGCACTGACGAAAACGGCTCAGGTTGAGCTTAAACGTGGACGTATGGAAGGCCCTGGTCAACGGGCTGCGTGCCGGGCCCTTCTACCCCATACTGCCGGATGCTGCATCGCGCCGCGCGCTCGACCTGGTGTGCATGCAGGCGCTGGTCGGGGTATGGCCTGGCGGATATTGCCCGCCACGTCATCCAACGCACTTTCAACCCTCATCTCTGGAATCAAACGGCACCCTACGCCGTGGCGAGCAACATCCGACCGGCTTAGGTCGGGGTATGCCCCGCTAGCTAACTTACAATGCTCGGCACGTCATCCACCCTCGTTTATTAGAATAAATGGCAACATGTGAAGCGGCGAGCATGATTATGCTGACCCTCGGTGGGGGGTTACACTCCACCAGACAATCCCGGCGGCGGCGGAAGCACATCCGATGGTAAACATCCGATGGTGGACATCCGTTCTAGCACCGGGAGCAGTGGCGGCGGCGGCGTGGGGTAGGGCCTGGCGGATCATGCAACGGGGGACAGGGCGAAAATATGGTGCCTCCTCAGGCATGCGAGAGCGTCTCTCGCACTCTGTCTCCTGGCGGATAGTGCCCGCCATGTCATCAAACGCACTTTGAACCCCCGTCTCTTGACTTACACGGCACCCTGTGACGTGGCGAGTAACATCTGCCAGGCCTTGTCTCGTGGTTTCCCCCGATGCGTGTCGTCGCCGCGGCGGCACAGGCGTACGAGGCCGACGTCGCGCTGTTCTTCGTCGAGCTCGCCTTCGTCAAGTGCTGGGCGGGGCCTGGGTACCTTGCACTCGATTCCTTTCCGGCCTCCTATAAGTATTTTTTGACTTTTTACTAACGTTCATCCAGCCCCAGGACACTCACATGGTGACCATCGTGACCGTTAACCAACCCCCATGACCAATTCAAGCGGACAGACTCTAGGTCTGTCAGGATTTAGGTGCACTATTCTGTCAGTAGTCCACTTACAACTCGAAGATGCTTGAGTCAAGCGCTACCGCGGAAACGAGTGTAAGACCGTGCTGAGGGGCGGGACGCACGCACGGGTCCGTGGAGGCGGCCCGTTCGGCGGGAGCTGGGGCGGGGAACTGTCCCTCGTCAACAGGAGGAGCAGGAGAGGAGGGCGACCCACCTCCCGCGTGTTCGAAGTGGATCAGGAAGGCGTCAGCGCTGAGCCGCTTCGATCGCGGGGTGCGGGACGGCATCCTCGCGTGTTTGCTTCGATGACTCGCCGTTTTCCATGTCAAGTCCATGTACATTTCATGTCAATCTCGAGGAGGAGAGAGAGAGAGGGCGAGAGGAGTTGACGCTTTCGCGTGTATAAGGAGGCACCAGGCTTCCGCCCTGGCCCCCGTCTGTCAATTTCATGTCAATTTCACGTCAATTTCACGTCAATTTCATGTCAGATCAAGATGTCAGATGCATGTATATTACAAATGTAAATTAGAGCTAATGTTGTCACCCCCACCGCCCTCACGCGTACCGATGGTTGAATGCCTGCGGCGGCACGTTGCGCCGCGTACTAGTGGTGGTGGTTCGACTGGGGCGCCCCCACGTCCCTGTCGCCGCCGCGGTTTTACTCGCCGCCGCACACGTCCCTGTCGCGGTTTGGGTTTTACTCATCGCCGAGGGCACGCGCACGACGGGTTGCGCACTCGGGGGGCTGCTTTTGGCCGCGGCGGCGGCAGCGGCACGCAGGCTCATGCTCGTGGTCTGCGTGGTGCGGGGGCTGCCCATGCCGGTTGCCCCTGACGCCACTGAGCGGCGCTTCACCGGAGTCACCGCCGACACCGCCGCCGCTGCCCCCGCCCCCGCTCCAGCCCCCGGCCCCGCTGCCGCCGCCCGCCCTGCCGCCTTCTCCGCAGCTGCCACCGCGGCCCTCTCCGCGGCCGCCGCCGCCGCCGCCGCCCGCGCCTGAATCATCGCCCCCCTCGCCGCGTCCTGGTGCAGCGCCGCGGGACTAGCCAACTTCTCCGCGTTCTTCTCCGCCCCCGCAGAACCGCCCCCTTTGGAGCTGCTGCCCCGGACCAGGGAAGCCCGCGCCAGCGAGGCCCGCGACAGCGACGCCCGCGACGCCCGCATCACCTCCAGCGCCGCCTCGCCCTCCCGCAGAGACCGCTCCACGTCGTTCTTGCACGATGAGCGAGGTGGGGAACTGGACCGCTGCAACCCGCCGGAACTGGAAGCACGCACGCCGCCGGAACTGGAAGTGCGAACGCCGCCGGAGATGGACTCGCGCACGTCGTTGGAACTGGACGCACGCATGTTGTTGGAGCCGCCGGCGGCGGCGGCGGTTATCCGGGAGGATGCCGATCGGGTGGTGGTGGTGTCGAGCAGGAGCGGAGGAACGGCAGGGGAGGCGGCAGATGGCGGGAGCTGGATGGGGGAGGCCGTGGGGGTGGCGGTGGTGGTGGTATCGAGTGGGGGCGGGGATGCGATGGGTGGCGGGGGATTGTAGGGGGAGGCCGTAGGGGTGGCGGTGGTGGTGTCGAGCGGGAACGGGGGCGGGGGCGAGGAGGCGGTGGATGCAGGGTGCTTGTAAGGGTAGGCGGCAGGGGTGGCGGAGGTGGTGTCGAGAGGGTACGGGGAGGCGGCATCCTCCCGATGCATCCCGTAGGGGGAGGCCGTGGATGGGGAGGCGGCGGATGCGGGGAGCTTGTAGGGGGAGGTCGTGGGGGTGGCTGTTGGGGTGGCTGTTGGGGTAGAGAGCGGCGTGGTGGTGCGGTGCTGCTGCGGCTTGTAGGGGGATGTCGTTGGGGTGACGGTGGGGGTGGCGGCGGGGGTTGGCGTGGGGGTGGGCACGGGGGTGGTGAGCGGGGTGGTGCGGTGCTGGCTGCGGCGCAGCGCGTGTGACGCCGCGGTGGCCGCCGCCTGCTAGGGCCTGGTAGATGATGCTCGCCACGTCATGTGATTCCTTATAACTCAAGAGCCAGGGTCTATAATGCAGAGGATGACGTTTCAGGCATTATCTGCCAGGCCCTACCGCCTGCGCCGACGCCGCCACCGCCGCGAACGCGTCTGACGCGCGGCTTGACGCGCGGCTCACGCTGCTCCCCGCGCTCAAGCCGCTGGTGCCCACGCTGCCTGCTTCGCCCCCGTTGGTGCTGCTGCGCCGGCCTCGCAGCGCGGCCCCGGCCCTGCGCTGGTCCTGGTCCTCGCCGTATGGGCTTGGGCTAATACCCCCGGCCTCGACCACATCCCACCCGCCGCCGTCGTCAGAGCCACGCCGGCTGCGAGTGGGCGACTCCTGGCTCCGCGTAGGCAACGGCGCCCTTGGCGGCGTCACGCAACGGTCGGTCGCGGGTGCGGTCCGCGGCGGCAGCAGCGGAAGCAGCGGCGGCGGCGGCGGTGACGGCGGCTCCACGGCCGCGGCGGCGTCCTTTGGGGCGCGTTTGGGCACCCTCGTGG
>Ga0307489_10000881_pt1 | contig 19106 bp, 15 predicted proteins | sample SB12metaG_FD_202247 | JGI IMG/M metagenome (GOLD analysis project Ga0307489, IMG submission 202247) | Sea-ice brine microbial communities from Beaufort Sea near Barrow, Alaska, United States - SB 1.2 | ecosystem: Environmental > Aquatic > Marine > Coastal | place: USA: Alaska | collected...
GGTTTTGGTCTAATGTTGTTGTGCAGCTCATTTGATTTAATTTCTGTTTATTTGGCTGTAGAGCTACAAAGTTTATGCCTTTACGTTTTAGCTGCTTTTAATAGAGAATCAACTTACTCGACAGAGGCTGGGTTAAAATACTTTATTTTAGGAGCCTTTTCGTCAGGCTTGTTGCTTTTTGGCATTTCTGTTCTTTATGGTTTTACAGGAACTACAAATTTTGAAGACTTTCATTTACTTCTTTCACTAGAGTCCGAAAACCAACAAGCAATTCAAGCGGGGATTGCTTGTTTAAGCTGCGCTCTGTTGTTTAAAGTAGCAGCAGCTCCATTCCATGTCTGGTCGCCGGACGTTTATGATGGTGCACCTTTAAACAGTACCATTTTCTTTGCTTTGGTACCAAAAATAGCTTTGCTTTTGACTTTTTTACGCATCTTCTTTTTCTGTTTTGGTTCGCAATCTTTTTACTGGCAGTACATTATAGCTTTTTGTGCAATAGCTTCTATAGTTGTAGGGTCCTTTTTTGCACTAAAGCAGTCTAAATTAAAGCGCCTTCTTGCTTACAGTTCTACAGGCCATGTCGGTTATGTACTCATAGCTGTTTCTTCTGGTGCTTTAGAAGGTATTCACGCAGCACTTATTTATTTAGCCGTTTATATGGTTATAAGTGCAGGAATTTGGTCGGTTATCAGTTGTCTAGAAAGCTCATTTACTTCTGGTCGTACTCGAACATTAGCAGATTTAGTTACGGTTGGCAAGTCGAACCCTCTTTTAGCTTTCAGTATAATGATCTTGTTTTTTTCAATGGCAGGCATACCCCCTTTAGCAGGCTTTTATTCCAAAATTTGTGTTTTTTTAGCTTCAATAAATGCTTCTATGTACGTGTATTCGACTTTAATTATTTTTGTAAGTGTCGTTTCTACTTATTATTACATTCGTGTCGTAAAAATAGTTTATTTTGAGAAAGCTTCAAAAAAAAATTTCTACAGGCCTTTGTCGAAAGGGCTTTCTTTAGTCTTGGGGCTATTCTCTTTCTGCAATGTCTTTCTTTTTATAAACCCTTGTTTTTTATCGCTTTTTACCTACGAGATGGTGCTTTGCTTAATTAGTACCAGGCTCTCAAAAATTACGATCCACCGGCCTTAAAGTTTTTTAAAAAGGCCTTTTTGACGAGCTATTTTGTGAGTGCACTGGGAATTGAACCCAGGGCCTGCGGATTAAAAGTCTGTTGCTCTACCACTGAGCTATGCACTCTTTCTGGAATGAAAGGGTTCGAACCTTTGTTTACCCGTACCAAAAACGGGCGCCTTTCCACTTGGCGACACCCCACTTTTTCTCCCTAAATTGGATTTGAACCAATGACCAAGCGGTTAACAGCCGATCGCTCTGCCTAACTGAGCTACCAGGGATCTTTTTTTAGTTGGTACTTTACTTTGTTTCAAGAATTTCTTTTCAAAAACCTTTTCAGCCGACTTTTTTTTTAAAGGATAAGGTGGGATTTGAACCCACGGCGCTTTTGCGCTTCGGTTTTCAAAACCGGTAACATAAACCCCTCGATCACTTATCCGTTGCAGATTTTCACTTTTTTTTTAACGCCTTAAAGGACTTGAACCTGTAACCTGCAGCTTAGAAGGCTGCTGCTCTATCCATTGAGCTAAAAGCGCGGTTACGCATTAAGTAAGTGCTTCGTTAAGGTAGACACAATTTAAAAGAATAAAAACATAACCTTGAATCAACGCAACCACAAACTCAAGGACCATCACAACTGATAAAAAAAGAAGTGGTATAAAGTGTACGCTTAAAAGAATGCCTTCAGAAAGCATCATGCTCCACGCGAATCCTGCTAGAACTTTTATTAAGGTGTGCCCAGCCATCATATTAACAAAAAGGCGAGTAGATAAGCTAATAGGCCGAACAAAAAAAGATACAGCTTCTATAGGGATTAACAAAATCGCAAGTGCACCACAAGAACCTGTTGGCAAGATTAAAGAAAGTAATGTGCCTCCGTGCTTTCTTATACAAAACCAACTTAGCCCTAAAACAGTCATAGTCGCCAGTATAAAAGTTACTATCAAATGGCTTGTTACTGTACAACTATAAGGAATTAAGCCTGTTACGTTTGCAGTTATTATAAAAGAGAATAAATTAAAAAAATACGGAAAAAGCCTCTGGCCTTCTTCTCCTACAGTGTCTTTTAATATGCCTAAGAGAACTTCGTACAAACCTTCTACCAGGATTTGCGTGTGTTTTGGCATTATGTGATAAGCCCCTTTACTTTTAGTAATGGAATTGTTCAAAAGAAAACATGATAAAAAAAGGCCTACTAGCAACAGGGTGTTTGAATTTGTTATACTAAAATCAAAGCTACCTAGCTTCACAGGAAGTATTGGCAACATTTGGAATTGTTCTAGCGGGCTAATAATTAGTTTCATGGTTGTATTTTTAGTTAAATGAAAACTGTTAAGATAGCTTTTTTGTTGCAGAAAAAAGAATGCAGCTATTTGAATGCGCTTTTTTTTTTGAGAAGTGTCTTTAAGGTTGCTCCTTTTTGGTTGGTTTTTTAGCAGCTTCCCCACCAATAAACAGTAACGAAGAGAAATAGCCATACAACATCTACAAAGTGCCAATACCAAACAGCAGCCTCAAAGCCAAAATGATGCTCTCGTGTAAAGTGATGCTGTGCTAGTCGAATTGTACAAACGGCCAGAAAAAAAGTACCAATAAAAACATGGAATCCGTGAAATCCTGTAGCCATGAAAAAAGTAGCTCCGTAAACACTACCCGATATTGAAAACGGTGCTGTGTAGTACTCAAACACTTGGAATGCTGTAAACAAGAGAGCTAGCAAAACAGTTAAACTAAGCCCTAAAAGAGCGTCTTTCCTAAAACCTGTCACTATAGCATGGTGAGCCCAGGTTACGCTAGCTCCTGATGTTAGCAGAAGTATTGTATTTAGTAAAGGTATTTCCCACGGATTTAACACTTCGATGCCTTCAGGCGGGAAAACACCACCAATACCAAAACTCGGAGACAGGCTCGAGTGGAAGAAAGCCCAAAAAAATGCAAAAAAAAACATAATTTCAGACACAATAAACAGGACCATTCCCCAACGAAGGCCTCTTTTTACGTCTTTTGTATGCTGTCCTTCGTAAGTGCTCTCTCGCACAACGTCTTTCCACCACAAAAAAAGTACAAAGTTTGTTGTGAAAAAACCAACAACCAACAAAAAAGCTCCGTCACAATAATTATGCATGTGCAGAACACCCCCAAAAGTAATGCCAAGAATTCCTATTGACGCAATCAATGGGTAGGGGCTAGGGTTTACGAGATGAAATTTGTGGCGTTTTGAAGTAGCTCGCCGTGGCCAACTTTGTATAAAAATGGCCGAAGCTTTTTCAGGTGAATAATTTTCTGATCTCATCTAGTAAAGAAAAACTTTTTTTCAACCTTGTTTTTCACGTAAGGGGCTAATTCTTTTTTCCTTGAGTTTTTTACCCTCTCAAAAGTAAAAAAACTTGCTTTTTTTCGATGCCTACATTTTTTCTTGAAAATTTTACTTAGGAAGGTTAAACCTTTTGTGCTTTTAAGCAATAACAAATCGCTTTTACTTTATACTGAAAAGGGTTTAAAAAAAGGAAACCCTCAACTAGGTGTTAAAAACCGAAAAAGTTTTTTAAAAATTATAAAACAAGCCTGTGAAAAAACGGAATACTTTTGCTTTAAAGTCTGGAAAATACTTAAAAAGTGTTTTGCCTTTTGATTGCGTACAAATACTAGAGAATGAAATTCTTTGTGTAACCCAACCTAAGAACGTTTTGTTCGTCCTGGCCTTTTTAAAAGACCATGTAAGCTGTCAATACAAAATATTGACAGCTATCTCTGGAACTGATTTTCCAGAGAGGTATGATAGGTTTGAAATTTCTTATGAATTACTTAGCATTAAATATAATACACGCTTGAGAATTAAAACTTTTGTTAATGAAAACGTCTCGTTACAAAGTGCAAGCATTGTTTACAGCTCTGCTAATTGGTGGGAGCGAGAAATTTGGGATATGTTTGGCCTTTATTTTACAAACCACCCAGATTTGCGCAGGATTTTAACAGATTACGGGTTTGAAGGTTTCCCTTTAAGAAAGGATTTTCCGTTAAGCGGCTACGTGGAAGTTCGGTATGACGACGCAGTAAAACGTGTTGTTTGTGAACCTTTGGAATTTGCACAAGAGTACAGATCTTTTAAATTCGAAAGTCCGTGGTCAAAAAGTGTAGGTCACGTTTCGAATGCTTTTTACAAAAAGATTTCGTGATAATACTCCACGCTTTCAAATCAAAAGGGCCTTTTTTTTTAGCTGCCTTTCCGTCTAAACGTAAAATTAGTAATTGATCTTTTGTACATTATCTTATTATGACAGCTCACGTTCGGTGGAACAAAGACTTTTTTTTATCCGTTTTAAATAACCACATTATTGATTATCCAACTCCTATTAATCTTAGCTACTTGTGGAGTTTCGGTGTTACTGCAGCCTTTTGTTTAGGGGTTCAGATTGTAACAGGTATTTTTTTAGCAATGCATTACACACCGCACATAGAGTCTGCTTTTAGTAGCGTTGAGTACATTATGAGGGATGTTCAAAATGGTTGGCTTGTTCGATACCTTCACGCAAATGGCGCTTCTATGCTCTTTATTCTTATTTATAGCCACATGTTTCGAGGGCTTTACTACGGGTCGTACATGCAACCTCGCGAATATCTTTGGTGTTCTGGAGTTTTAATTTTTTTGTTGATGATGGCCACAGCTTTCATGGGATACGTATTACCTTGGGGCCAAATGAGCCTTTGGGGAGTTACTGTGATTACAAATTTATTTTCTGCAATACCTTTTGTTGGGCCTGCTGTAGTAGGTTGGCTTTGGGGGGGTTTCTCAGTAGGCAATGCTACGTTAACTCGTTTTTTTAGCCTTCATTATTTGATGCCTTTTGCTATCGCAGGTTTAGCTGTCGCACACATTGCTTTGTTGCACAAAGATGGTTCTAACAATCCAGTAGGTGTAGAAAGTAATGGTGATAAAATTCCTTTTTACCCGTACTTTTACTTTAAGGACCTTTTTTCTGTACTTGTTTTCATTGTTTTTTTTTCTATTTTTGTTTTTTATTTTCCAAACACTCTAGGGCACTCGGATAATTATATACCCGCAGACCCTATGTTAACCCCAGCACACATTGTGCCCGAATGGTACTTTTTACCTTTTTATGCTATTTTAAGAGCTGTACCAAACAAGTTGGGTGGCGTTCTTGCTATGTTTAGCGCAGTAGTTATACTTTTTTTTATACCTTTTATAAACCAATCAGAAGTAAGGAGTTCTTCTTTTAGGCCTCTTTATAAAAAAGTTTATTGGCTTTTAGTAGCGGATTTTTTAATTTTAGGCTGGGTGGGACAAAAAGGTGTTGATTCACCCTACACTGAAATAGGTCAATTAGCAACAGGGTTTTACTTTTTATTCTTTCTTGCTATTTTACCTGGACTAGGTTTTTTAGAATCTGCTATGATGAGAGCTTTTATAAGTGCTCATTAGTATTGGCTCTGTACCCCCCCCCAAGTAAATACTTGGGGGGGGGGTACAGAAAATTCTTAACAGAAGCTTACTTAAAAAAATAAAAAAAAATGGTCCTTTCAAAAGACTTTTGGGGTGCTACTTTGTGCTCTTTTTACTTTGATGTACAAAGTTGTGGAAGTTCGGTGCCCTCGTCGTTTAATCGTAATAAGCATTCCCTAAAAAGATACAGCCTCCGTAAAAATGATATTTTTACAAGCAGCTTTTGGCAGAAAGCGCAAGCAGGTTTTGTGCTTAACCAAGACGAAGAATCTCTTAAAAAGTTTAAGAAGAAGTACAGTTTTTAGGTAGGCTACTTTCTTTATTAAAGAAAAGCGGGATTAAAAGAATAAAGCGTAAAAAATGAAAGCTTTCTTTAAAGGGTCAGGAACACACTAAAAAGTGAATAAGCGTTCTTACTTATTTTTTGTAAGAGAAGGACTTTTTATCTAATGTAATGGTACCTATTTTTATATTTTTTCTGTGAGTATGCAAAAATTTATTAGGGTTAAGTAAAAAGATTTTTTAATAAAACATTATGACAGTTTCATTATTTTTTATATTCGCTTTAATAACTTTGTTAGGGGGTCTTATGGTGATTACGGTCGTTAATCCTGTACACTCTGCTTTTTTTCTTGTGTTGGTTTTTTTGGGATGCGCAGGAATGCTGTTTTTGCTTCAACTAGAGTTTTTACCATTAATTTTTATTATCATTTACGTAGGGGCTATTGCAATATTATTTCTTTTTGTGGTTATGATGTTAGACATAAAAGTGACATCAAAAGCCAACGACTTTTTTAAATACACGCCTATTGGTGGCTTAATTGGAAGTTTCTTCTTCTTTGAGGTTTTACAGGCTTTAAATTCGAGTTTCATTCTCCCAAAAGGTTTAAGTCCGAAAGACTTTTTTATTTCTTGGTTTTCCATAGTGGACAAGGTAGCTAATATTGATTCATTAGGTCAATTACTTTATACGTATTACTTTATATATTTTTTAATTGCGGGCATGATTTTAATGGCTGCTTTGGTGGGGACTATTGTACTAACTTTGCAATTTAATAAAAGCCTAAAAAACCAATTAATTTTTAAGCAACTTTCACGTAATGCCGAAAGTGCGGTGTTCCTAGTCCAAAATTAAAACTGCTCTTTTTTCAAAAAAATGATAAAAGTTTTTATAAATAATACGACGGCGTACCTACCAGTAAACGCCACTGTTTTAGAAGCTTGCGAATCCGTAGGTGTCGATATTCCACGATTCTGTTTTCATAGTCGCCTTTCTATTGTGGGAAATTGCCGGATGTGTTTAGTTGAGTTAGAAAAGTCACCAAAGCCCGTAGCAGCATGTGTAATGCCTATTACAGGTAATATGCGGATTTTTACTAATACTCCATTAGTAAAAAAAGCCCGGGAGGGTACACTAGAATTTTTACTTTTAAACCACCCACTGGATTGCCCTGTTTGCGATCAAGGGGGGGAATGTGATCTTCAGGATCAAGCCATGTTTTTTGGAAACGACAAAAGCAGGTTTTTCGAAAATAAAAGAGGCGTCGAAGACAAAAATTGCGGCTCTTTGATAAAGACAATTATGACCCGATGTATTCATTGTACTAGGTGTGTAAGGTTTGCGTCAGAAATTGCTGGTGTAGAGATTCTTGGCACAACCAACCGAGGTGTTGACACAGAAATAGGCTCTTTTCTATCTAAGACTTTTCAATCAGAGCTTTCTGGAAATGTTATTGATCTTTGCCCTGTTGGGGCGTTAACCTCTAAAGTAAACGCTTCTTTAGCACGTCCTTGGGAAATCTGTTCAACAAACAGTATAGATTTTTCTGACGCTTTTGGATCAAATATAAGGGTAGACTTTAAAGAAACTGAAATTGTGCGGGTCCTTCCGCGCTTAAATGAGGACTTAAATGAAGAGTGGCTTTCTGATAAAAGCCGTTTTAATTTTGATTCCTTGAAAAAGCAAAGATTGAACAGCCCTTACGTAAAAGAAAAAAAATTTTTAGTTCCTTGTTCTTGGGAAGTTTTAATCGAGAAACTAAAAGCTTTACTTTTAGAAATAAAAAGTTCAGACGTGTGTTTATTGTGCAGCATTCAGTCAGATGTGAAAACTCTTGAGCAGGCAAAAAAATTCGTTGGGATTTTAAATATCAAAAGTTTTGGGTTTCCTCGAAAGTTCTACTTGAATAGTGATTTTCCTAAAAATTTTTTGTGCAGCACTAAAATAACTGACATTGCAAAGTCTGATTTTTGCATTTTAGTAGGAGTAAACCCTCGGTATGAGGCTTCTATGTTAAATTTGAGATTGCGAAAGCGTTTTCGTAAAGGCTTGTTCAAGGTAGCTTCTATAGGAGTTGTTCATCAATTAACTTACAGGTCAGAAATTTTAGGAGTTTCGCCTAAGGTACTTATTCAGGTCTCAGAAGGAAAACATTCTTTATGCAAAGATTTAATAAAAGCGGAAAAGCCAATTCTTTTTTACGGTGGGAGCCTTTCTGAACGGAAAGACTTTTTTGGTCTGCATAAGACCCTGGGGTATTTAGTTAAAAATACTAAAATGTCTTTTGATCGGTGGAACGGTTTGTGCTTCTTGAATCAAGAATCTAATCAGGTGGCCGCATTTGATGTTGGTTTGAAAAGTTTTAACTTTTCAAAATTTGAAAACCAGAAAGTTTGCATTTTGCTGGGCGCGTTTAGGAATGAAGAATTAACTCAAGTAGAAAAAAAAATACCTTCGAAAACAAAGATAGTTTTTATCTGCTCAAATGCTTGCGAGCTTTTAGCAAAAGCACATCAAGTCTTGCCGGCGACGACTTTTCTTGAAAAAGAAGGCTTTTACCTCAACTTAGAGGGAAAAGTTCAAAAAGGGTTAAAAGCAATAAGTGGGCCGTGTCTAGCTAGAAATGAATCAAGCATTATAGAACTGCTAATTAAAAAATGTTCTCCGACCGTTTATAAAAAGAACAGAGCTTCTACTAATTATAGGTTGGCTTTAAACAAGCCTACTTTTAGAGATAAAAAATGTCTCTCAAGTAAAAAGAAATTAATGAGCCTTTCAGTAGTTTCCCGTTTACCTTTTTCTCCTTTTTTAACGGATTTTTACATCTCTGGGCCGTCGTCTAAGCTTTCAACCATAATGGCTCAATGCTCTAACTCTTATAGGTCTTCTTTCAAAAATTTTATGTCCTTCTAGTTTTTTACTTATCTTCGAAGAAAAAAAATGTGCACCAAAAACGAAGATAAAAAACTTTTATGAATAAATAAGCTTAGCTCTTTATGATGTTAAAAAACCTTTACTACAAGTTAATAACACTTTTATTCCTTAATCATGTAAGCCTAAACGATATTGCACGTCCTTGGCAAATGAATTTTCAAGATCCAGCAACTCCTATTATGGAAGGAATCGTAAATTTTCACAACCACATTATGTTTTTTATGACAGTGACAGTTTTTTTTGTATCTTGGCTTATAGCAAGGTGTGTGTATCTTTTTGAAGAAAAGAAAAATCCCTGGCACCTTGCAGAAAAGTGGGCACACTCTACTTTCCTTGAGATTTTTTGGACACTTTTTCCCATAGTTATTTTAATGGTTATAGCTGTGCCTTCTTTTGTTCTATTATTTGCAATGGATGAAATTATTGACCCTGCAGTAACACTTAAAGTTATAGGACATCAATGGTATTGGAGTTATGAGTATTCAGATTATTGTACTTTGCAGGGAGGAGCTAGTTTAAGTTTTGATTCATACATGATTCCAGAAGAAGATCTATCGGTTGGTGGTTTTCGTTTGTTAGAAGTAGATAATAGGCTTGTTTTGCCTATAAGCACGCATATTAGAGTGCTTGTAACTGCTGCAGATGTTCTTCATAGTTGGGCCATTCCGTCTTTCGGTATAAAAGTGGACGCTTGTCCAGGACGTTTAAATCAAACTTCTTTGTTTATAAAAAGAAAAGGCGTCTATTACGGGCAGTGTAGTGAGATTTGCGGTGTTAATCATGGTTTTATGCCCATTGTTGTTGAAGCTGTTGAATTAGAAAATTACGTCTCTTGGATTGCTAATAAGCTAGAAGGTTTTTAAATGTCCAGGTCGTTTACTGACGTTGGGCCTTTTTAGCGCTAAAAAATTGTGTTTCTTTTTGCTCTTGGTGGTTTTTACTAATGTTCTTGAAATACTTTTTTAAATGATCAAACTTTTAATTGGAACCCTTTTAACTGGCTCTTTTTTTATTTCATTTATATCGGAGCACAGGCTTTTTTTGATTAGGGTTGCAGGAACAAGCACCTCTTTTTTTACTTTTTTTTTATCCTTGTTTCTTTGGGTTCTTTTCGACGATTCAACACCTAAAATGCAGTTTGTTAATGAGTTTGTTTGGTTGTCTCAATCCAATATTAATTTTACTGTTGGGGTTGACGGCATTTCGCTTTTCTTTCTTTTATTAAGCACTTTGCTAATACCTCTTTGTTTATTAGCGAGTTGGTCTAGCGTCACTGTTTACGTAAAAGAGTATTTTATTGCTTTTTTGTTAATGGAGGCCTTCCTTGTTCTGGTTTTTTCTGTTTCTGACCTTTTACTTTTTTATATTTTTTTTGAGAGCATCTTAATCCCTATGTATGTAGTAATCGGTGTTTGGGGTTCTAGAGAAAGAAAAATAAGAGCTGCTTACATGTTTTTCCTTTACACTTTGCTTGGGTCCGTTCTTATGTTATTAGGCGTACTTTACATTTATGTTCAAGTAGGGTCAACAGACTACGGAACTCTTCTTAATTACGAGTTCAGTGTTCTGGAACAAAAACTTCTTTGGTTATCTTTTTTTACTTCTTTTGCAGCAAAAGTTCCTATGTTTCCTGCACATATTTGGTTACCAGAAGCCCACGTAGAGGCACCGACAGCAGGTTCTGTTATTTTAGCAGGTATTTTGTTAAAGCTAGGTACGTACGGATTTTTACGCTTCTCATTGCCTTTATTTCCTTTAGCTTCCTTTTTTTTTTCGCCTTTAATCTACACTCTTTCTATTATGGGAGTTGTTTACGCATCTTTAACAGCAATTAGACAAACAGACTTGAAAAGGATTGTCGCTTATACTTCTGTAGCGCACATGAATCTGGTTGTTTTAGGCTTGTTTAGCTTTAACATTATAGGTTTGGAAGGAGCTATTATTCAAAGTATTAGCCATGGGTTCATTTCTAGCGCACTCTTTTTGATAGTCGGTGTACTTTATGATCGCCATCATACAAGAATGCTAAAATATTATAGCGGGTTAGTGCATACTATGCCCTTTTTTTCAGCTCTTTTTTTATTGTTTACAATGGCTAACATAGCCTTGCCCGGAACGAGTAGTTTCGTAGGTGAATTTCTGATACTGATAGGTGTTTTTAAAGTAAGTACGGCAGGAGCTTTTTTAAGCGCTACGGGCATGGTATTTGGGGGAGCTTATTCTTTGCTGCTTTTTAATCGAATTGTCTATGGGAATTTGAAGCTACAATATATTAGCTATTTTTCAGATATAAATAAAAGGGAGTTCTTCGTTTTTTTGCCTTTGGTTATAGGTACTTTGTTTTTAGGGGTTTACTCTGAGATCTTTTTAACATCCTTGCATTCAAGTGTCTTTAATTTGGTTGAGGCTGTAAACCCAAGTTACTTGAGTAGCGGAAAAAATTGCTGCTCAAAAGAAAAAGTATGTGTTTTACAAAAAAAATAATGCAGAGAACATTTTTGCTGCCAGCCTACTTTTCTTTGTTCCTTTAGGAATAGCGTTGCACAAAGAATAGAAAAAAGCCGATAATCCACGAAATAAAAAGAAAACCCCCAAAATTGGGACAGCGCTATTAATGTAGCTGCACCAATAAAAATAAAAAAAGCATAGCTATAAATATAACCTGTTTGTAGTTTTCTAATTAAAACCGCTTTATTAAAGATAGTGGTTGAGATCCCCAGAGGACCAAAAGCTTCTACAATTCCTCTATCAATAATTTTATAAGACACGTGGTAACAAAAGGATAAAACCCTTTGTGCTAAAAACTCACTATACACTTTGTCAAAGAACCATTTACGATTTAAGAAACTGTACGCTCTTTTTCCTAACGGAGAAACTTTTAATTCGTATAGAAAAAGACTCTCATAGGAGTATAATGCATATGCAACAAAAGCTCCTATTACGCTTAAGCCTACAGGGAGTAGCTTCATGCTTTGTGGTATAAACTCTGCATCAATACTCTTCAAATTTTTAGGGTGCACAAAAATGGCGTTAGACCAAAAATCAGACCCTAGTCCAGTAATCATATCTTGTGCTAAATAGCCTATAAAAATACTTGGGACTGCCAATAAAGCTAAAGGAAATGACATTCGCACAGAAGAGTCACGTACAAATTTTAAAACAGGTTTATAACCATTAGGCTCAGACAAAAAAGTTAAAAAGGCCAGGCGTACAGAATAAAAAGCAGTAAAAAAAGCAGCGAATGTACCCAACCAGTAACTAAAATGCCCCGGTATTGAATACCTTGCGTAAGCAACTTCTAGAATAACATCTTTAGAGTAAAAACCTGTTAAAAAAGGCATTCCCATAAGGGATAAAGAGCCTAAAGTAATCATAGCATACGTAAAAGGAATTACTTTACGTAATCCGCCCATTTTTCGCATGTCTTGTTCATCCGAAATCCCGTGAATAACAGAACCCGCACTAAGGAACAACAAGGCCTTGAAAAAAGCATGATTAGCTAAATGAAATACACCAACAGCGTAGTTTGATAATCCACAAGCAAAAACCATATAACCTAACTGACTGCAGGTAGAATACGCTATAACTCTTTTCAAATCATTTTGAAGTAAGCCTGTTGTAGCAGCAAAAAAAGCAGTCATTGCTCCAAAAAGACTAATTATTGTTAATGCCCCTGGACTAAACTCTAAAAGAGGCGAGCACCTGGCCAAAAGAAAAACACCAGCGGTTACTAAAGTGGCTGCGTGAATTAAAGCAGACACGGGTGTAGGACCTTCCATAGCATCTGGTAACCAGGTATGTAATCCAATTTGTGCAGATTTTCCTAGAGCGCCTACAAAAAGGAGTACTCCTATAGTGTTCAATAAGTTCACGTTAAAACATAAAAAGCAGAAAGGCTTTTCATCAAAAAATGGAACCATGGCGAATACACTTGTATACTCAACGGATTGAAAAAAAAGATAAATTGTAAAGATACCTAATGCTAAACCAAAATCCCCTACCCTGTTTATAATCATAGCTTTAATTCCAGCCTTGTTTGCTTGGAGCCTCGTAAACCAAAAGCTAATAAGAAGGTAGGAAGAAAGTCCAATACCCTCCCAACCTAAAAACATTTGCATAAAGTTATCTCCAGTAACAAGAATTAGCATAAACGCAGTAAATAAAGATAAGTAAGACATAAATCTTGTTAAATGAGGATCCTGCGACATGTATTCAATAGAGTACACGTGCACTAAAGTAGCTACAAATGTAACAATTATTAGCATAATAATTGTTAAACTGTCAAAAAGCAAGCCCCACTGAACACTAAATAGCTCAGATTCTATCCAAGGAGCTACTTTTACGTAACAAGGGGAGCTTGCTAAAGCAACTTCGAAAAATGCACAAACTGATAAGATAAAAGAAGCCCCCACACAGCCAGTTGTTACTATACTTGAGCCGTGTTTCCCTAAAAAACGTCCAAAAACGCCTGCTAATAAAGATCCTAAAAAGGGCAGCCAAAGAATATTTAAGTACATATTTAGTTAACAGTTATAACTTTGAACCCTACCTTTTACTAAAAAACTAACCAAAAATACTTTCTCTGTTGTGCAAAAATAAAATAATAAAGAAGCTTTTTTGAAGACGAAGCCTTTTAGGCACTTTTCATTTGCAGTAATAAAAAGTAATCAGGAGAAGCGGGATTTGAACCCACAGCCTTCGGTTTTGGAAACCGTTATTCTACCTAATTGAACTACCCCCCTTTGTACACCACTTTGAACGCTACGCCTTTACACGAAATTACTTCTAAAAAACATTTAATGTTGCTCGGTTTTGGGCCTCCCCCCAAAAAAATTAACTTTTGGTGCTTTTCTAAACAAAATTGCTCACGAAACTTTTTATTTACGTGTGGAGACTTTAAAACAGTAAAAAGTTTACTGTTTTTAGGGAGAGGGACAACTTTCATATTTTTATAGTCGGAACTAAAGGCAACAAAAACTTTTTTTGCGAATTTTTCTAAAAAGAAAGCCCTGAAAGATACAATACTTAGAATCATCTTTTATTCTGGCAGCCAATTGAAACTTATAAGAAAACCAACCGTAAAAACTAACCAACCTAAAGAAAGTGGAAGAAATGCTTTCCAGCCTAGGGACATTAGTTGATCATACCTGTATCGAGGCAAAGCGGCACGGGCCCAAATAAACGCTATCACAAAAAAGGCTACTTTTGCAGAAAACCAAAAGGGCCCTGGTACAAGATTAAAAGGAAAAATATAAACAAGAGGTAACCACCCACCTAGAAAAAGTATTGTAGTCATGGCACCCATAATTAACATATTGGCGTACTCACCTAAAAAGAATAGAGCAAACCCCATAGCAGAGTATTCTACATTATAGCCAGAAACAAGTTCTGCTTCTGCCTCCGGCAAATCAAAAGGGTGTCGGTTCGTTTCAGCTAATGCAGAAATGAAAAAAATAAAAAACATAGGGAATAGTGGAATAAAAAACCAAATTCTTTTCTGGGCTAACACAATGTCAGATAAATTAAAAGAACCTGTACAAACGACAACAGTTACGAGAATAAAACCTATTGAGACTTCATAAGAAACCATTTGAGCCGCTGAACGTAAAGCACCGAGAAAGGGGTATTTTGAGTTACTCGACCACCCAGCAGTGATAATACCATAAACACTCAACGAAGAAATTGCGAATAAGTAAAGTATTCCGACATTAATATCAGAAATAACAGCGCCTTCACCAAAAGGTATAACAACCCAACCCACTAAGCTTAGAACGAAAGTCATTATAGGTGCCAGTACGAAAAGGATTACATTAGCATTGCTTGGAAAAATTGTTTCTTTGGCAAACAATTTTAGACCATCCGCTAACGGCTGGAAAAGCCCCATAAAGCCAATAACATTAGGGCCCCTTCTTTTTTGCATAGAGCCCATGAACTTTCTTTCAACCAATGTAAAGTACGCAACCGCAATAAGCAAAGGAACTACAATAATCAAAAGACTTAAGAAAACATAACTTAAATGAATTAACACAGGACAAATAAAAAATATTTAGATAACATACTAACCGTATTTTTTTTAGTTTGCCAAAAAAGAAAAGTCCACTAAAGGACTCCTCTTTTAAGAAAACAAGCAAATTCTTTTATGAGTGTTTCAAAGGTACTTTTAATAACCTCCAAAAAAAAAGTTTTCCTTTGCAGGGGCCTCTTTTTAAGGATAAAACTATTTTAATCACAGGTAAAAATTGAAAATATTTAAAAAAGGTCGTAAGCTTAGCAAAAATCGTAGGAACTTTTATAAAAAGGTTAAAGCACAAGCTTCTTTCGTTGCAGGAAAAAAGTTGCGCTAAGTCAAGCTGTGGCATGATTGTAAACGTTACAAAGTGTATGAATTGATGTACACCCCCACGATTAAGCAACAATGCAGAGCCTACAGGCTGCCCTTTACGTATTTTAGTAATGACTGTTGCCTTTTTAGCTTTTACTAGCCTAGCCTTTTTGTTTAGCATTAATTGCAAGCTACTTAAACCCATTAAAATACTTCTAGTAGTTAAAGGTTTTTTTGACAAACAAGTTACAGAAACTTTATTTAATAGTGGAACTTCATGAACATTTTTAGATAAAAAGATAAACCCTGTTTCTGATTTAAGAGTCTGGCTGTATAAACGATCGTAACTTTTCCACATTTTCAAAAAGCGTTGCTTTAAAATACGGATTGAGCCAAACTCAAAAGGCGGATGCCTTTTTTTTTTCGTAATTCGCTAAAAAAGGGGGTCAAGGCGCGCGTTGCTAAAGGCTTTTCTTGCCTGTCAACGATTACAACGGAGTTCTTAAAAAACTTAACTGTTTGCCCATCTTTTCTCTTTAACCGAGATCGAGCCTGAACAACGACTGCGAAAATAATATCTCCTTTTTTTAAACTTGTTTTTTTATTAATTTTGTACCGTAACTCTTGAATAGACCCCCGCAAAAGGGCGCTAAAAAGACCGTAACGTTTTTTGTAACCCCCTAAAATTTTAATGCACTTAACTTTTTTTACCCCGGAGTTGTCGGTGACATTCAGCATTGTTTGAGTTTGAATCATTAGGAATATTTTTCTTCTTTCGTCTTTAATTCTTCCGAGTAAAAAAAGGGGGTTGTTGGAAATGATGGGATTTGAACCCACGGCACGAAATTCGTACGTTGATTTAGCAAACCAATGCTTTAAGCCACTCAGCCACTTTTCCATTAAAAAACCAACGAGTTTTGATAATTTTTTTTTAACAGGTTATCGGTCTACCTCACCAAAAACTATATCTTGAGTTCCTATAATTGTTACAACGTCCGCGACTAAATGACCTTTACTCATAAAGTTTAAAGACTGCAAATGATTAAAGCCAGGTGCTTTAATTTTACAACGATAAGGTTTATTAGAGCCGTTTGAGATTAGAAAAATACCAAATTCCCCTTTTGGCGCTTCTGTAGCGGTGAAAGTTTCGCCTGCAGGCACAGCAAAACTTTCCGTGTAAAGCTTAAAATGGTGGATCAAAGACTCCATTGAGTTTTTGATCTGAACCCTGCAAGGTGAAACAACTTTAGCGTTCGATGCTTTAACAGGGCCTTCAGGAAGATTATTCAGGCATTGAAAAATAATTCTCAAACTTTGACGCATTTCTTCAATCCTTACTAAATACCTATCAAAACAGTCCCCGTTTGTGCCTATTGGAATATCAAAAACCATATTCGCGTAAGCGTCATACGGCTGCGTTTTTCTTAAATCCCAGCAAATTCCAGAGCCCCTTAGCATAACACCACTAAACCCCCAATTTTTTGCGTTTTTTGCAGAAACGTTTCCTACGCCTACAAGCCTCTGCCGCCAAATACGATTACCTGTTAATAATTCTTCTGTTTCATCAATACGAGTACCAAACTGTTCTGAGAAGATATAAATATCATCTAAGAGCCCAAGTGGTAAATCTTGCGAAACACCACCTGGCCGAATGTAAGCTGCATGCAGTCTAGCACCAGAAACCCTTTCGTAAAACTCCATAAGCTTTTCTCTTTCTTCAAATACCCAAAGCATGGGGGTAGTTGCTCCCACGTCCATAGAGTGAGACCCTATAGCTAATAAGTGGTTTAATATTCTAGTGATTTCAGCAAATAAAACGCGTAAATACTGGGATCGTTTAGTAACTTTGCAAAATAATAGTTTTTCTACGCCTAAAGAATACGTTTGTTCTTGAGCCATCATAGAAACGTAATCTAGCCTGTCAAAGTAAGGCAGTGCTTGCGTGAAGGTTTTGTACTCAATAAGCTTTTCAGTTCCTCGATGTAAAAGGCCTATATGGGGGTCAGCTCGCTTAACGGCTTCCCCGTCTAAGTCTAAAACCAATCGAAGGACCCCATGCGCAGCGGGGTGCTGGGGACCAAAATTTATTGTAAAAGCCTTAGTTTTAAAAGAAAGCCCACTTTTTTTTAACCCCAAAAAGAAAAGACCTACGCTTTTTAATTATTTTTAAACAATTTAAGTATTAAGTAATAAGGTGAACAGCGGGATTTGAACCCGCGGCTTCCAAAGTCACAATCTGGTACTCTGACCTTTCTGAGTTATGCCCACCGTCAAAGAACTCAATAGAGCTTAAACAGAATCGAACTGTTGACTTTACGCTTATCAGGCGTACGCTCTAACCAACTGAGCTACAAGCTCTAACCCTTGTTTTAAGGGACTAATAGTGATTTTTTAAGCGCCTATGGTACTGCAAAAATTCTTTGAGCTTTTCATTTCTAGACATACTTTTTTTACGTACTCTCCTTCAGTAAAAGTTATATAAACAGTGTAAAAGAAAAACATTGTAGAAATAGCTGACATGTAAGAACCGAAGGAAGCTATCGTATTCCAAACGCTATAAGCATCTGGGTAATCAGGTATTCTGCGTGGCATTCCCGCCAACCCCAAAAAGTGCATTGGGAAAAAAGTTATATTCACTCCTATAAAAAATGTCCAAAAATGTATTTGGCCTAGGCTTTCGGGGTACTGCAAACCTATGATTTTGTTAATCCAGAAGTAAAAGCCAGCAAAAATCGCAAAGACGGCTCCCATAGACAAAACGTAATGAAAGTGTGCTGTAACGTAATAAGTGTCGTGCAAAGAAATGTCTACGCCAGAATTTGCCAAAATAACTCCGGTTACTCCACCAATGGTAAATAAATAGATAAAACCAATCGCAAAAAGCATTGGCGTTTTCAAAGAAATCGAACCGCCCCACATCGTAGCAACCCAACTAAATATTTTTATACCTGTAGGAACTGCGATTATCATGGTCGCAGCAGTAAAGTAAGCACGAGTGTCAAGGTCTAAACCAACAGTGTACATATGGTGAGCCCAAACAAGAAACCCTAAAATGCCTATTGAAAGCATAGCATACACCATTCCTAAATAGCCGAAAACCGGCTTTCGAGAAAATTTTGCCACAATATGACTAATTATGCCAAAACCAGGAAGTATTAAAATGTAAACTTCTGGATGCCCGAAAAACCAAAAAAGATGTTGGTACAAAACAGGGTCGCCGCCCCCCGCAGGATCAAAAAAAGTTGTATTAAAGTTACGATCTGTTAATAACATGGTAATAGCCCCTGCTAGCACAGGAAGTGACAACAACAATAAAAAAGCTGTGATCAGAACTGCCCAAACGATTAAAGGTAGTCTATGTAAAGTCATTCCTGCTGCTCTCATATTAAAAATAGTGGTTATAAAATTTATAGCCCCTAGAATGGAAGAAGCCCCAGAAACATGCAGGCTAAAAATCGCTAAATCAACAGCAGGCCCAGAATGTGCTTGTACACTGCTCAAAGGTGGGTATACAGTCCAACCAGTGCCTGCGCCAGCCTCTACTAAAGTAGACGCTAAGAGAAGGAATAAAGCAGGAGGCAAGAGCCAAAAAGAAATATTATTCATTCTTGGAAATGCCATGTCTGGAGCCCCTATAAGCAGCGGAACAAACCAATTTCCAAAACCGCCGATCATTACAGGCATGACCATAAAAAAAATCATCACAAAGGCATGGCCTGTTACAATAACGTTGTAAAGATGATAATTACCCGCTAATAATGGGTTGCCGGGCTGTGCTAACTCAATTCGAATTAGAATTGAAAGAGCAGTCCCCAACACGCCCGCAAAAGCACCAAAAATTAGATACAGAGTGCCTATGTCTTTATGGTTAGTCGAAAAAAGCCAACGAGATGCCCAACCGTAAAGACTACTGTTCAAAGAAGTGAAAAACAAAATAAAAATAAAAACGAAAAGTACGCTCCTGGAGATTTTTTATTAAC
>Ga0307489_10000883_pt1 | contig 19094 bp, 26 predicted proteins | sample SB12metaG_FD_202247 | JGI IMG/M metagenome (GOLD analysis project Ga0307489, IMG submission 202247) | Sea-ice brine microbial communities from Beaufort Sea near Barrow, Alaska, United States - SB 1.2 | ecosystem: Environmental > Aquatic > Marine > Coastal | place: USA: Alaska | collected...
TGGGATTTAATGAAAAAGGACACTGTTGCCTTTTCCCCTACGGACTCAGAACGTGAAGATGACGGCGATGAATTTTACGCTAAAAGAAGGGCTGAAAAGAAAGAAAGAGGATTTTCAAAGGACTGATGAACATGGCAAATACAAATTTGGGAGAAGGTCATGAGAAGACTGCAACGGGTGCAACATATCAAAATGATGGTTTGCGAGATTCGGATGTGCTTTCGAGTCCATCGCTCACCAATGTTGTTGAAACCGGATTGGGCAATGGCATCATTCCTTTGACACTCAATCGTTATGATGAAGCAGATCGAAACAATCCAGTGAGCGGAAACGGATGCGTTCGACCAAACGGGACTCTTGGAAGTACGTCCGAATTGTATGTCGATACAGGTATCGCTCAAATCGATGGAATGTTTTATTCTATTGGATCTGGCACTCAATTGGACATAGCCGTTGGAACCAACTATCACCCTTCTTATCACGCCTCTGCAATCCCCAATGGTACAAATCCTGGGGATGAGGCAATACTTTTGGTTTATGTCGATCCACGGCTACCAAATAATGTCGGATTTGTTTATGGTTCATATGTTGATACTGCAACAGGTCTGTACCCCAGTTCACCCAGTGCAAATCTTGTCCGACAGAATATGATCTTAGGATCTGTTCGAGTAGGCAAGGGCGCAAGTGGGCCAGTAATTCATGCCATCGAAGACAAGAGGCTATTCCAGCGACCAGGGCCAGTTGCTCTTTCTGCAATGGAGCATAATACAGGGGATCCATCAGGACCAAGAAATGATTTCATTGCAGGACTCAATGCCGGAGCATTGCCACAAACAAAACTCGGCATTCTCTACACACGTGATCCTGCACAATTTGGTCCATTTCCCCAAGGCGTAGGTCAAACTCATCTGTTTCTAAATTCAGATCAGGGATTGGGAACTACGGCTGGCGGCGGTGGAGAATACCAAATCACTCCTGTGCATCGAACAATTAAAACAATGCCAATCCCTTATCCTGGGCCAACGATATTGCCAATTGGCATTCCAGCCCCTGGGGGAATTCTATTCGCTCCTTTGCTTTCAGAGGAAGATGGCATGACGCCTTTGATCAATATCGACGTGTATGATGGAGCAAATAACCACATGGCTACAATGAAAGAAGGCTTTCATTTTACGGCCAGCCCTACTGCCATAACACTTAACGATCCTGGAGTAATTGGTCTTGTAGGGGCCCAAGAGGTCGTCATAACTTATGTTCACGCAAGCCATACTAACTGATGAGGCGAATATATGAAGGCAAAGTCATACCGTGATAAGGTCACGCAGACTTGCAAAAAATGTCAAACGGATGTGTTGGCAATACGAATTAACGGCTTTTATGCCGGTAGTCGTGACCGAATTTTCTTATGGGAGTGCCCCATGTGTGAAACAATATGGAAGAAGCCTTTGCCAATTGTTCGGCCTATCCCTTCAATGAATGGGGCTTTTGAATAGGAGATAAAAATATGGAAAAACAATTTGATATTGCTTGGTCAATCATGAAGAGTGGAATGAATCCAAAACTTCCAAAAGAAGGTTCGCTTGACGGAGTTCTTTCAAGAAATCCCGATCCTCCTGCAATGAACGCAGGTATGCCAAGAGATCCTGATCTGCTTGCTCGATTGAAGAGAATGCACGAAGCGAAGAAGAACGCTCCTGAAAAGAAAAAAGGCACATTTGAACGGTGAAAGAGAGATGACTGCCTTCGATGAAGCATGGGGATCGATCACAAAGGGTCAATTCCGTGGATACACCCAAAGCAACATTGGAGATCGTCCAGTGAAAGCGGGCAAGGCCAAAGCGTGGGGCAGAGCGGCGAAGGTCAAGAGAGGGCGTACACAGAAACGATACGCTCGAAACAAATCCAGAGGAAATGTAAGGCCAGCCATGCGCCGACAATTAGGCGCAGGTGGAAAGAGAGCGAAAACAACGCGGTGATCAACATGACTGACATCACGTTTGAAGAGGCATGGGACTTGTTGAAAGCCTTTGAGGGAATCAACATGGCGGAGTTCTTTGCGGGCTTAGGCGGATCCGAACTGATGCAACATATGGGTGCTGGTGGATGGGGCGGCGCAGCAAGGGAGCGAGGTCACAATGTCCATGGATACGAAATAGACCCCAGTCTAAAGCAAGGAGATCCAAAATATCACATTCGAGACATCATGGACACAACTGCTGAAGAAGTGATGGACGATTTCGATTGGGAGGAACTTGATGCGGCTGTTGCATCGCCCCCCTGTAAAGCATTTTCAACAGCATCAGGAAACAAGGGATGGCAGTGGGATCAACGATGGATTGATCAGTATTCAGATCTGTCTGGAAAAGACTGGCGTGACGATAAAAGCACAGGATGGCATTGGGACAAATTGAAGCCTTATTTCAACCAAGCACGTGGGCAGGGGGACAAGATCGGGTTCTCAGGTGTTGTGCCAGCAGCCAGCCCTGATTCATACGAGCGTGATGAACAGGGCGCATACTTGGATATGCAAGGAAAGCCAATGATGACTCGAAGAGGGGGTCAAAATGTCGCTATGGGTGGAGAACAGGTTCAATCGGCAATTGATCGTAGGAATCACGGATTAGGGATGATGGAACAATCTCGAAAATTGATGGATGACCTAAAAGCACTCAATCCAAATATGTTCCAAGTATTTGAAAACCCTGCTACCGGACGGGCGAGGTACATGGACGCTCTTTCCGATCTCCCAATGAAGACAATCGATGCCGCTGCATATCGTGATCCGGCTCACAGCCAATTGTTCGGCCTACCTCCAAACGAAGATCTGTTTGAAATGACGCCAGGTAAATTGCCAGCGTTGAAACCAACTGATCTCTTTGGGCACTTCCCTTCCTCTTTCAAGCCACGTCCTCGAATACCAAGATCATACGCAGGGCAATACTATGAAAAAGCACCAAGAGGTACTAAATCGGGTATCCAAGGTGTTGGCGATCTTCCTGCGAATTCCCTATTCCCTGGAAGCCCAACCATCGACAAGTTCCATCTTCGATCAGTGATTCCTTATTGGCTCGGCCACGACTTCATCAATGCAGTCGAACAAGACAAGGGCATTAGAGCCCCTTCTCTTGGAACACGTGAAATTGATCAATTCAACTTCAACGCAATGCCTAACTTCTGATCCGAAGCCAAGATTTTTTGGCTGGAGGTTTTCTTTTACCAACACGTAGGCATTGCCTACATTTGTTCTTATTTGGGTGGGTAATGGTGTAATCTTGACACACTATGCAGTAATCCATGTTTCTTGGCGAGCAGGGTCTGGTATTTTATATGACCTATACCGTAGAGTATGTGACTGCGCATTCGATCTCAACTCCACATTCGTTGCAATACAAAATGACCACCCTTTTTATTTGATTGACTTGTGCCACTTCCCATCTGTGGGAATTCCACACGTTGCCGCACTCATCCAAGTACATCCATCTCCCTTACGATCATTCTCTTCTTCTTTCCAGTTCGATAGTCCTTCAAATAGAGTTCAGGTCTTCGGAAGATTCTGTGAGACAATTGTGAACACCAAAGGACTTCGTTCTTGAGATGCTTGATCGTATTCCTCCTGTGTCCAAAAGCCCAGTCGCTGATCATCTTCATTCGTGAAAAACCAATTATGTCCATAGCACCAATCGCGTGTTCACAAGAATTCCAAAAGGCGAGATCGAACAATTTGAATCTTTTTCCTCCCTCTCCAGTGTATTCTCCGTATGCATCAAAAGCAGATTTCATCAAGTCATAAGATCCTTGGATTGCCAAGTTTTTGTATCTGTCTTTCAACAATGGGATGCCAAAAGATTCCAGATCATATCCTACGAGATAACTTCCTTCGATGAACTCAGGGAGCCTGTCAAGGTGCATGGAATGCATTTGATTATCACCAAATACCCAATTCACTTCCCTATTTCCTTCCTCGGAGAACAAATGATACCGATCTTCTTTCCATAGCACCACCATGTCCAAATCGAACTGCTTGATGTCGGAATATCCGGTTTGTAATTCGGATGCATCAGTGGACGAAAAAATGGAAATAGGGATGATATTGGCACTTTTCATAAAGTCACGTGTCTTTCTCTTCATGCGATCACCAGTTGATTGCGACGAAAGCATTCCTACCATCCATCAGTCGGTCTGCATCCTTAGATTCAAATAGTTTTGCCAACCTACGCTCTGCCGTCTTTGGACTGACTCCATTCTCTCCTGCAAAGACTTTTTCGATTTCTTTCTTAGCAGCACATTCTCTCTTCGTTCTCGAATGAACCAATCTCTTGCACTTTTGGAATGCGGCCTTCCATGCAGCCAAGGATGCATCTCTTTGTTTCTTAACCTTGAAATCCGTTCTTTGCTCAAGCCATATGATCAGGTTGTGCAGGTTGTCATAGATGACTTCCGTGGCCATCATCACGTGATCGGCAGTAATTATCGATTGACCCATGATGGTGCAGATAATGTTTGAGAAGGTAATTGTGTAATTCTCAATGTTTGGGATGAAAGAGGTTGCCGTTTCCTTGATGTTTGGATTAGCGATCTGATTAACCAGTTCATAGTAATCCGATGTTGCATTCAAAAGTGCGGCGTGATAACCCTCTCCAACTTGGTACATATCATAGCAATGCTTGTTTGCAATTGAGTCACGTTCATGATCTTCCAAAGAATCCCATCCCTCTTCATCAATTCCTGCTGCCTTAAGCAACCTTTTCTTCACAGCGTCCCTTTGTTCAAGAATGTAATCGGCAAGTTCTGCATAACCCCATACCTTGTTTGGCACAGGTACATATGTTCCTGCCAAACGATGCTCCGATGTTGTTTGCCTCAGTTCATTGCTGACATCGTTTTGATACAAAAACACACGCTGGAAGAACCCTTTTTCAAGCACATGGTGCATGATGTCCTTTGGAGGGAAAGTAGTGGCCCAAATAGACACGCCAGAGGTGATCTTGACATCTGCGCCCTTCAATACCTTTGAGAGATCGTTGGTTGCCGTTCCAATAGGAGCCATTGCCTCTTGCAAGTACAGGATCTTCTCTGAGAAGTATGCCTTCTTATCATCAAGCAATACAGATGCTTCATCGAATAGCAGTGTCTTGTATCCGTTGAGCAACCCCTTGGTCACGACATAAGACATTTTGCCTGTTGGCTTCCCATTCTCATCATACTCTGGCTCTTGATCAACGTGCCCTAAGAGTCCAGCGTCGGAACCAGATGTGAACTTGGCGGCTTCGACACCACATTCAACCAATAGTTGCTTGGTGAACTCGTATGCTGCTGATTTACCTGTTCGAGATTGTTGTATCCAATAGACGTGAACACGGGTGTCCAAATGGCTCCCGTGGATCGGCACACGAACATAAGGCGACAACACTTGGCCAACCACGAAGAACACCGATAACAAACCGGCATACTCATTGAAGAAGGAAACGGTGTTGAATCTCTCAATGTATTCCTTGATAAATTTGCTACCCTTATGGGGTGTATTCACAAGGGTGTAATCCGCCCATGTTCGCTCTCCTGATTCTGATGTTGGTTTCATTAGCATACTTTCACCTTACGCAAGGTCGACCAGCGGAGGCATCATAGATAAAGCCTCATGATTATGCCCGTGACATCTTCACTTTTTCTTGGGCTATTGATTGCTCGGAACTGAACGCTTTCACGATCCTTTGAGCCCTCACCTTCCCAATGCCTTCAATGGTCTGCAACTCCTTCACAGTTAGCCCTGCGACTTCATTGACGGATCCACACCTTTCGAGGAGTCTTTCGGCTATTGCTTTACTGCAACCTGCCGCCATCAATATGTCCATCCTCATGTCTTCGGTGGCGGTCTTCCTGATCAGGCGATACGTTGATGTTGATCCCAAAGTGTTGTGCTTTTCAAATCGTTTGCAGATGAATCTCGCAGCGGCTGACTTGTCAGGGAACATGATGATCGACACATCAAAGTCAACATGGAATCTTGCGAGAGATCCAGTGAATGAGGCAAACGCCTGGGGGAATCGAATCCTACGTCCTCCGCCGCCTCTCTTCCCTGCCTTTGCCACATATTGATCAAGAGTGCCGTGAATCAAAAGAATGGCGTTGGTGTAGTTGTCTTCCATGTTTTGCAATTGCTTTTCGAGATGGCCGGAATACATACTCCCCATATAATCATCAATGGATTTCGCTTCAATCCCAAGAGTGTCGAAACAATAATCTGTGATCATCGTTTGACGAACTTCATAGTTCAATCCTTTGCTTTCACAGTATTTGATGACAAGATGTTCCAAACCCGATCTTTCACGGTTGTCGATGAATAGCGTTTTTTCTTCACTCATTCTTCTTCACGATCCCTAAACTCTTCAGCATATTGTTGTCGGCGTTTGTCAGCGCAAATGTCACATAGAACATGATATGATTCACCGCTGGTGACATCATTTGAGCAATTGGGTGCGCCACACTTCATTCTGGCAACCCCTGTGTCGATTGTGCAATGACAAGGCTGTTCAGCAAATCACATACTAAGACTGCCCATTTTGGATCTAAAGTCAATGAAACCATGTTATCGGCTTGCATGATCTCAAAATATCCAGACTGATGATTATGCCTAAATGACCATGGCAATGCTTCTGGAGGGATTTCTTTGTTGTGATGTGCTTCCAGCATCTTCTTCTTTTTTTCATTTCTAATTGCTTCAATATCTTCTTCAGTCATTATGCGCCACTTCCCTTTCCATCATAGTATGGACATTTGCCAACGCAAAGCCCCTCATTGTATATTGTAGGGCAGGTTGGAGTTTGGTAATAACGATCTGCACCATGTTGCAGATACTTGTTTGTTTCAGAGGGCTGATAGTCGGCCCATTCGAGATTTTTAATGAATGAATGAGTTTTTGCTACAACATCAGTTCTTGGAATTGGTGACGTGTGCCCTGGTCTGGCGAAGTTCCTAAAGTAATCCATTAGGTACATCATGAGATAGGATCGTGGCTTGTGAGGTGGATTGCTTCCTTTCTCACAAGCCGCTTGAGCCAAGCAAGGTAGCATTGGAATGTTGTTGATGTTAGTCGCCGCAATCTCAATGTCTTCCATCGTGAAGGTCTTCGAGGACGGATCATATTGGCCAGCGAAAAGGTTCTGTGAATCGCGCTCAACTATTTCAACTGGCATCCCTCGACCTTCATACAAGTGCATACCTGGGGAGGGATTCTGTGCTGTTTCGTTGACATGAGCCCACCCTAACTCCAAGTCATCCCGTGTCACTGGAATGCCCCAAATGCCTCTCTTTGCATTGTAGGTGTTGGGAATACGAATGTGTCGATCTGGACGGAAAGACACAACAGGATCTAACGTGATGAGGTTGAATTGCTTCACCCATTTGTTGATTATGATTCTGCCTGAGAAGAGGAGATCGTTCAAATCCTTTGGAGGTAGGACGTAGGTTTTGTCCAATTTCGCCCACACATGAAAGCCGCCTCCTGTGAACCAAATTGCGTGTTGGTAATGTTTCCTTGACAGATACTGCGAGAGTGTCTTTACTTCTTTGCAGCACTTATCGCCAGCCTCTTCAGCAGATAGGTTGTGATGCCGCACTGCTTGATCGACATCGAAGTCCATCACAAAATGTGGAATTATGGCGGTGTTGTATTCACACCGATTTCCTTTTGTTTTCAGATCACGGAAGCCATATACCGTGGTGGTCATGTTGGCTTTACCGTTTGTTGATTTGAGATAATGATCGAGTTGTTCTCGCTTGTGAATCACCTTCCGCGTCCTCATATCGATTTCACGGGGGTAGTCGTCAAAGAGAGCCATATAATCACCACAGAGTTGTTTGCACCATTGCTTTTGGTATTCCTCTATTTGTCAAGTCGATAGAATCGACCATATCAATCCTCTCACCGATCCATTTCATCACAGGCACAGCCATGCTGTTTCCTAATGCCTTGTATCGATGAGTTGATGGACATCTGCTTGCTTCTTTTCCTTTCCATGGAATCTGAGTATATCCCACTGGGAAGCCTTGCAGCCGTTCGCATTCAGCGGGCATAAGGCGGCGAACAAGCAATTGGGATTCATAGTCGTCAAAGACCATTGGCCCATTGTCAATGGCAATTCCTGTGTTGGTCCCCATCGTGGAGGCCACATGGCCAGTGAGTTTGTTGTTCCATATATCCACTCCTCTGCCTTCCATAATCAAATGACCATTTGTCCCAAGGCATTGATTATTGATTGAGCCATGATGATACATTCCCGCTGTAAGCGAACCTGCTGGCTTTAACGGGTTTGAATCTATTCCTCTTCCAGTGTCGCTCGATGGATCTTCGCTCTTATCTCCAGGGCTGTCCTTAGTAAAGAGGGTATTTTTTTGCCCCTTCGATCCGCCCTGTTTAGAATCCCGAACGAGGCTCTCGGACTCAAATAATACTGCGGCGGCACTTCTCCAATCCCCATCAGCACATCCGACAACAAACACCCTTCGTCTTCGCTGTGGGACTCCGAAATTTTGAGCGTCAAGAACTCGGTAGGCGAACCCATACCCGAGTTTTGCCACTTCGCTGAGGAAGGTAGCGAAATCTGCCCCTCCTCCAGATGACAACAAGCCAACAACATTTTCGTAGACGAACCACTTGGGTTGAATGTCTCTAACAACGCTGAGGTAGTGGAGGGCCAAGTTGCCACGTGGATCATCCATTCCAAGTCTTTTCCCTGCGAGAGAGAACGATTGACACGGGCTTCCTCCCACGACACATTTTGCTTTTCCTTTCCATTCATTCCAATCAACTCCGGTCACATCTCCAAGGTTTGGGACGTGTGGATAGTGATGTTTGAGTAGTGCAGATGGGAACTCATCAATGTCGGCAAATGCGACAGGTGTCCATCCCAGATCATGCCATGCAACAGTTGCTGCTTCAATACCGGAGAACAGGCTGATGTATTCCACATCAATTCCCCTCCGCTATTTTTCTCATCTCATAAGGCATTTGAGATCGATTGTACTTTGGGCAATATCCCTTCACCTTGCACCAAGGCTCGCAGATGTATCTCTCTGCGTGAGAGGACTTCACTTCAAAGTGCTTTCCGTTGAAGTCGCCAGTGTAGCGAAGATGAGCCGCAACAAGTGCCGTAAGGTCATCAAGCATCTCCATAACGATCTTGGTTTTAGCACCTTCTACAAATCGGTAAATCGTATCTCTTTGAGAATCTTTGTACCCTTTGGTATGATCCCAGCCCCAGTGTTGTATATTCGCTCCACCAAGTTCTGGATCATCTGACTTCCTCAATAGCCATACGTAATAGGCCATTTCCTTTGCCATGCCCTTGTACTTGGCATCTCCGTGATTCCCTTTCCATTCCCCAGTCTTGAGTTCGTGGATATGCAATTCCCCGTTAGGGGCTACAAATAAGCGATCAATGATTCCTGATGCATGGATTGTGACCTTAGTGCCATTGACATCCAAATCAATCAAAGCATCGACTCCACGTTCATTGCCCAAGGGCTTGAAGTATTCAGGATCGCAAGTCATGAATCGTTGCGCTTCGGCAGTCATCAAACGCGCAAGATGCTTTTCCTCATCTAAGCCATATTCCTCTCCCGTGTGTTGGGCGATCTCATCATCCCACCCTTTGCTCACCTGAGATTCAGGGATCAGTGTTTGGAAGTATTCTTCGAGTGCGTTGTATCCCTTTTCATCACGGATCTGCATTGCCTTTTCCACATCCAATACATGATCGAGAATGTACTCGTATGCATCGTGGACATTCGTCCCCCTGAGCATATTATCATTCTGCGGCTCCTTCACGCCAAGGACGTACTTGGCAAAGTATTGCTGTTGACAGAATTGGAATGTGCTGAGTGATGATTTGGTCACTCTCAAAACCACGTTTGGATGGTCTTCATGGACGAAGTTGGGATGCCATGCATAAGATGACCTAAGATCATCTCGGCGTGGCACAGGCATAGGCTTAGGGGGCCTCATTGTCAAAGGTTCAATATCAATCATCATCATCACTCTCAAGTTCTATCAAATTCAATATCTGCTGATCTTCTGGTGCAGCCAACATATCACACGCTGGCGGCTCATCATCAATGAATTGAGGATACGCGACTTCAATGGCTTCATCGCTATCGAAGTCTTCGAGTTTCATTTGCCCAGTAGCGGTGAACGACACAGCCTTGCAAGACTTGCAATCATACATCCCTTTCTTTGGCAATGGCTTGTACCCCTCTTTGAATCGTGCCTCCAATTCCTCCAACAGATAGCCATCCTCACCAGGTTTCATTGATCGCAGTCCGTGATTGCTCACTTTCACACTCTCCTTGTCCCAGTGCTTTGCTGTTTCCCATAGTTCAGGGTATCCTTTCCAAAGCGACCACCATGAATCGAGTGGTTGTTTGATGCAATGGAAGCAACCAAGGCGATTGAAGTTGACGTACAATTCGTTGACTAAACCTGCCTCATCGAGATAGGCCATGCAATCTTTTTCGGACCATCCCCAATCTACCAAAGGGTATCGGTTTTTGTCATTCCTCTTGTCTTCTTTCTTGCCAACTCTGTGGGCTTCATCTGCGGCGATCCCAATATAGACTACATCGCAATCAGCCTGAGCCTTCTGCAATGGCTGAACCTTTGCTTCTCTGGCCCAATAACAAGGGTATGCTCGAAGAGGTGCGCCACGTTGCTTTCCTTTGTTGACACCACGTGTGACTCGCCCATAGAACCAGTCATCCCACGACTTAGGAGATCCGACAAAATCAACCTTGAGATCCTTCTCAGGATACTTCTCTTGGATGTGTGCCTCGATCATACGAATGTATTCGATCAATTCTGGCATCTCAAATCCTGTATCAGCAAAGGTGATCTTTGTGACTGGATATTGAGGGTCATCCATTTCAAGTAGCCTAAGCAACATCGCTGCGCTGTCTTTGCCGCCGCTGAAAGCGACCATTCCAGTAGTGGGGTGTTCCTCCATGTGACTCATTCCTCTGAGTCGGTGTGAATCAACACCACATAAGGAATCTTCGCACGATCCAAAGCCTCTTTGACATAAATCCTGCATTGAGATTTAGTGTATTTTTTTGAGGTGAGCGAGTAGTCCATGAACCAGTCCACCCCATCAGGGCCGATGCCAGTATCGAAATGGATCCCTCGGCGGTTCATGAGTTCCCCACGAATAGTGAACGATTGCTCAACGAAGGCCGTCGAAAAGGAGATGGTGTATTCCATAAGGATCACTCCTCGTTGGCACGGAAAGAACCATCGGATAGGCCAGCCCATCCGTTCCAAGTTCCTTCTCCACCTTGTTCTCGAACAAAGAGGACGACTGGCTTAGGTGCAGCCAGAGATGTCCTGTTGGCCGTGAGGGTTGCAGTTGACACTTCTTCCCCTGTAAGGTCATGGTTTGCATCACGTACCTTCATCACATCAACAGAGATGAGTTGCTGGAAGTCACGCTCAGAGTCCTTGAGCCAAGCGGGAACATCTGCTCCTTTGATCTCATTACCGTTTGAGTCGTAGGACAATTTGCGCCCAGTGATGCCGTACACATTGACACCCATTCGGCACAGTTCCTGCATATTGTTCATGGCAGAGTTGTATCGGTTCTTTCGGATGTTCCAATTGAATCGTCCGATCTTGGTGGTTGCAGATTTGCCAGATACGTCAATGCCGTCCTTACCCAAATCCAAATCCTCGATCTTCATGCAGGTTTCACAGATGTTGAGCCAGTGGTCAAGTCCATCGAAGCACAATGTCTTCAGGTATGGGCTCGGCATCTTTCCGTTTGCTTCGTAGTATGCCTCCTGAGCCTGTCCAACCTCCAGGGCATAGAGTAGGATGTCCATCGTGTTTTGATAGGTCGCAGGGAAGTCGAAAGGAACTCGGCTTTGGCCCTTGAAGATCACCCACGGGTTGAGGACAACGATGTTGTCCTTCTTGTCATCGTGGTGAGCAGCCTTGGTGGTTTCGCCGCCAAGATCAAAATCAACGTGCCAGATCTGTGCGCCGTTTGCGATTTCCTCTTCAGTGAGAGAGTCGAGAACCATACCAGTCTTTCCAGACTTTCGAGGTCCGTCAATGCCAGCGAAAACGTATGTTTTGATACGAGGGTTGCTGTTCATTGAGTGAGCGATGACCTTCCATGCAGGGTTTGCACTTTGAGGGTACTTCCAATCGCCAGCAACCAAAGAAGGCGGCACGACTGCTTGTGCAGTGATCGTGGCCGATTCTTCTGGAGTGAATGCCGATTCATAGGGAGGGTCGACAAACATCGGCTCCTCCATGTCTTCATCAAGCGGTGATGGTTCAGTGTCCACCATGGCTTCAATCGGCGGTCCGTGAGCGAACACTGATGGCGTGTCAACATCTGCCGTCGATGGGAGATCAGCGGGCGTTGCCACTACCTCTTGCTTCGTTGGCTCCTTGGTGGTGTCAACTGGAGCCCAGTTGTCGAAAAATCCTGTACCTGCCAAACAAATCACCTCAGAAGCGGTCCGTGTGGGACAGGTCGTTCGCAGATTCCGGTGCTTTTTGAGCAACGATTGATCGGAGAGGCATTGCGTAGACGCTCAATCCGTCAAGGTTGAGGTTCACGTCACCGTTAGTTCCAGTCCATGTTCGAGAACGGACAACGACCCAGAGGCGGGAGCCACCAGCGTAGTCCTTCCATCCGTCTGCCTTCTTGACTTGTAGAGCGTTGTGCTGCTCAACCAAGTGGCGGGAGATGTCGATCCAAAGGTTGGCCTTTGGGTCTTCACGGCGGAGGCTGTTGGAGGTCATGGTGATGGAGTGCTTGAAGCCGCCCTCTGTGTAGAGGTTCTCTTTGCCAGCATGGTCGATGTAGTCGACTGTACCGCTGATGGCAAAAACAGGCCCGTAGTCACGTCCACTTTGCAGAACCTTGCGGTTTTCCATGTGGTGGTCAAAGACGGATGCCAAGTCAATGGTTGGCATGAAGTTGGCCATGTATTGATCTGGGGAGAAGATTTGGTTCGCCTTGCCGACCATTTCAGTGTCAACCCAATCGAGCCCATAAGCAGGGTCGAGGTCAAGAGCCTTGAGGATCTGTTCATCTGGCTCATCGGATTGAGGAGGCTTCCATGCAGTTTCCTGCTCTGCCTTGAAGAGAATTGGGCGTAGCATCTGCAATTCAACATCAGCAGCACCAAAGGAACATTCAAGAGTCATTGGAGGGAGTGGGCCTTCGGTGAAGAAAGCATCCTTCTTGTTCCCAACGAACAACCACTTGCGCTTTGGCATGAATGCTCTCTTTGGAGAACGGCCATCTGGCTTGAGAAGAGAGATGTGACTTTGCCCACCGTTGATCGAAATGACCCACATTGGCTTCTGTCCATCTTTGGCTGTTTCCTTGTAGAGTAGAGCGTCGTTGGCATCCTTGATGATCCATTCGCCGCCTTCGCTGACAACACGGCCAATTCCAACGGGTTTGTCGTTGATGCGAATGCCGTAGCGCAGGGCTTGGCTCATGTTGGCTTCAGCCGCTTCAATCGCAGTGTCACGTTGACGACCCATGGTGTCACGGGTTCCATCGTATGCGACAATCATTCCAACCCATTCTTCGCCTTTGCCACCAGAGCCTTTGCGTCGAACAGCGTTCACTTCAAATGCAGACGAGAAGAAATCCAAGTCATCAGGTTGCAACTTGGCAAGATCTGCTTGGGCCTCAGTCCATATCTCAGGGTAGTTCTCTTGGATAAATTCAGCGAACGCTTTGTTCGTTTCATCTTCGCTCCAGTTTTTGGCTTCCTTAATTCGGTTCAATGCTTCGTTCATGTTTTTCACTTTCCATTTTTCCCACGCTGGGGATTCTAACCGAGGTAGGTGGGGGATATAAACCCTCACCCCTGTTCGACATAGTTGTCAATCATGTCCAACACTTCATGAACTTCGTCTTGTTCGATAGGCTGAGGCAATATCCCATTAAAGTGTCGAACCATTTTCAACTGTTTCTCACGTCGGCTCAATGAAAAGAACCGATGGAAAGCGTGACATAACTTCGTGATGTCTTCTGTCCTTGAATAAATGCCACGATATGAAAGTCCAATTCGATCCAATGTGAACAGGACATCATCTGTTTTCTTTGAGAACCACATGATTGGTTTGATCTCGTAGCCAACATCAAATTTGGTTGAATGTACTACCCTTATGTCCCCACGCAGTAATACTGCTGCCATCATCAAGGGGACTAAATCGTCTTCTCCTTGAGCCACAACAACGGGAGCAATATGATCATCACTCCCAGGTAAATCAGCGTCATTGCGAGTATTAAGCCCAAAGAGATCGGTATCGAAATCCAAAATTTCCATCCCCTTTGCCGCTTACTCCACTCCACTATCGGAGTCCCCATGTCGGTCAATATCGTCATAGCCTTCTTCCCATCCTTTAGACAATGCTTCAAGTTCGTCTATACCGACGCAATCCTTCTGCCCTGCCTCGGACGCAACAGAGGTGATCTGGCCTTGAATATATGCTCCGTAGTCACCCCATCCACTGCCGATAACATCTACATACACATAGACGGGTGAGATCATGGTCACTTCTTCACCTTCAATGATCTTATGCGGATTTGTGAATCTGGTCAAGTTCGTTTGGGATTCGATCAAGCCTACGGGGTACAAATCTTCACCATCTCGAACAGCAACCCGCCATTTGCTCAGTTTCGGAGCGGCTCCAATCTCTTTACAGGTATAGACCCCGCCTACTACTGCAAATACAGAGCGACGTGACATAGATGAGTTTAGCAGACCGACCTCGTATATGGAATTCTCATAAGACAAAATGCCATGTGCGTTCCAAAGAAGAACTGATTCCTTTATGCCAACGTGTTCCATGTAGTAGACTGCATCCTTGATCTCAATCATTGGTTTGATTGCCCATGGAGCGCAACTAATGTTTTCACGCCTCTTTTCAAAGTGAATCATGTCATCATCTTGGCTCCATTGATCGAGAATAAGGAGTTCGTTATCTCTTCCAGATGCATACTCAACCAGATAGATGCCTTCCGCAATCTTTGCTGATTCGACCATTTGGAGTGTATCAAATTCAACCTCAACATCTGCGCCACCGGAATCGAACAATCGCACACCGCCTTTCATCACATGGAGGGTCATCCATTGGCCCTCTGGAATCTCAAGATATGATTTGCCAAATGGCAAGGTGTCAACATCAGTGACCGCTGGCGACGGGACAATCAATGGTCGACCAATTGGCGGAGTTAGGACATCTTGAATCTCCTCATTTCTCGAAAGCCGATCACACACCTTTTCCATACCAATCAAGAAAGATGCCTTCCTCAAGTTCCTATACAATTTGCCGTTGGCGCGGCCCAGGGCTTTGATGACATCGTGTCGATTGATGACATTCTTCCGAACGCTCAATCTTAGGATTAGGTAGAACAGATCTTGCCTTTCAACACGGAAGAACACTGGCCTTAACAGAGCAGCACGTTCAGTGTTTGTGATGCTGGGGTCAAGCACTTTTTTGGTGATGTCCATAACTCGATCAGTGATGGCAACCGTCTTCTTTGCCCTGGACAATTCCGAAAGCAATCCGATGATGTCAGGATTTTCTTCGACTTCTTCAGGGTACAAGTCGGTCAATTTGAAGTAGATCTCTCTCAAATCCTCATCGGACAACCTATGCTTTGAGGAGGACGCATACATCAAGTACACTATTCGCCATTGGTTGAGATGACTCTTCATTAGGAGATTCTGAACAAGTTTGTACCTGTTTTTGTCGTAGGCACGGGCCACTCTGATTGTTTCAGCGACCTCTCGATAGTTCACGGAATCACCGCCCTATCAATTCATTATAGGATTCCTCATCCACAAAAATATCGAGGATTTTTTTCTTGCCCCAATCTGTTTGAATCCAACGTGTCTTGTCTTTCATCCTTCGATCATGCGAGCATGGCTGCGTGGCTCTATTGATGATTCTTAGGGATGCGCCCTTCATCGTTGCAATTGATCTGCGATTACCCGTCATAAAGGCGGCGACATAAACGCAATCCACAATCAATGAGTTTGGAGTTCTGGCTGCTTTGATTCTGCACCCTCTCCAAAGATCATAAACGATTTCCACCAGTTCAAGAGGGAGGTCTAAATCAACAATCATCATTTCAATCGTTTCTTTATGGCGGGCGAGCCATTTTTCAAGAGGGTCCAACTTAGTCATCATCCATCTCCACCATGTTCAATTCAACATCTTCTTCCCATACATCATCATCGTTTAATGCGAGAAGAAGTTTCTCAAGGAGAATTCTCCCTTCATCTCTTGTCAGCATGAATCCTGTTCGAGTATATCCGGTGTATCCTGTCACAGAAGGTATGACTCTGTTCAATCGAATGTTTAGCACTCTGTCGTTGAATGCGCTACTGGTCATAACGTGCAATTCATGTCCGAGTTGGTATTTGCAGGGAACCGATCCAATCAATGTTGATTTGAAATCGGTTTCCTTTCTTTTAGCCATATCACTCCTCTTCCTGAATCCGTTCCTGCTTTAACAAATATCCTTTGTCATCAACGACCACATGAACTCCTTTGAGATCTGGTTCAATAGCCAAAGCCTTGCCGCAACATGGGCATTCCAATCCATCGCTGATCTTAACGTAGACACCAGATGGTTCTGCCGCTTCAACACGGAACACCGCACCGCAGCGTTCAGCGCACACAGAAACATGACCAATCAATTGATCAGGAATTAGAAGTTCTTCCTCCCCGTCGAAAGCGATGATGACTTCTTCTTTGATAGTCCAATTGATGTTATCTGCCAAGACCATGATCCAATGATGCTTATTGAATACCGACGACCCCAACTCATCAACGAAAGGTCGATCAAAATGAATCTCTGTAAGGGTCAATTCCTTGTCGCCAGTTCTCAAATATGCTCCGACGCCTGGTAAGACCCATCGTCCCTTGCCAATTGAGAGTGAGTTCCATAGGTAGTATGCCCATTCAATATCGTCTTGATCGACGGGTGGCATTGTGTCACTCAAATGACCACCTCGAACATTGAGGGCAGCGAAGGATATTCCTTTCCTGTTTCTGTATCGTACAGTATCGCTTTCCATCGGGTGCTACATTTTTGTTCCCGCAATCAGGACATTTCATCCACTGCCATTCTGGCTTCATTCCTCTTCACTCTCCTCGCTTTTCCCGCAGTTGTCTGCGTAGCAGAATCGAAACCCAGCCCTTCTGACCAGGTTAGAACATCCTCTCTTTTGGCAATAGGCCGTAAATAATCTCATCACTCTTCCTCCTCTTGACGATTATGTCTTAGACGAACACGTGCATAGACGCTACCGAAAGGATTTGTGATCATCTCCCACTTCCAAAATTCCCTATCGTTGTTCTTTTGGAAGCCATTTGCTTTCAGGCCCTCCTCGATCAAGCGAAGGTGAAATTTCAAATCATCTCGTCCGTTGAACATATTTGTTCTCACGTCAACAGATCTCCAGCCTGAGCGATTAGGTGCTGAGATACAAACCAAAACCTCAGTGTCAAGACTCTCTAAAATCCAAAAATCAGTTCCTTCGCCGTCACTATCTAAAAGTGAGAACGATACTTTCACAGGCGTTTTTTCCACAATAGTCCCTCCGATTGGATTCTGTCCTTTACTTCGATTATTCGATCATCTATTTCGCTAAGTGCCTTGTGCTTTTCAACGCCAAGCATTTCCAAATACTGGGATGATCCGAGAAGCATTCCTCTATCAGCAAAAAGTTCTGCTAACAGTTCCTTCAAAGGAGCAACGAAGTGTTCATGTTCCTTCCTTGCGTTTTCCCTATCCGCTGCACGTCGTAGTAGCCACATAGAACAAACCAATGGTGTTAGGGACTTAAAGCCTCACTCCTTCTTTTCCATCATATCGTTGGAACTGACTGACTCTTTGCGATAAGACGAAGCCCATTTGGAATATGATAGCCAACGAGCGATCAGATTCAACTTGTTCTTCTGGTACTTGGAGCCACAGAATGGGCAATATCTGTATCCTGCAACAACCTTGGGAAGTTCGATCATGTGGCCGCACTTCCAAAGTAGCGGTATCTTTGCAGAAGGTTTCCTTGGCCTTGGGTCAGGGATCACAAATGGTTCAATTTCCTTCATGCCATCAACTCCATTCCCTTTGGAACTCCGATAACCCATCATCCAAATCTTCGAGGTCTATCTGGATGATTTGATGTCCTTTGGTATCTCCACACGCTTCACATGGGCTTATCCGATCAAAACCAATATGGCCGCAGTTAAGGCAAGCGTCTGTTGCATCGAATATCCGTCCAGGTACAGGATCGAACATTTGGTCGTCGTTCCTTAGATGGAAATGCTTTTTCCAATCGATATTTTCGTAGGGAAGACCTATCATGTCCCACCCTGCTGTACTGAATAATTCTGCGTACTCAACCAGATCATCAACCTCAAATTGTGTAGTGAACCACTCATCGACAACACTCTTGCTAATCCAACCACTTTGACCTCGCTTATTGATGAAGGCAATTGCCTTTTGTTCCTCCAAGGCATAGTGGGGCAAATCCATGTACGGCAACAGGCAGATGCATTCATCTGTCCTAAAGGGTCCATCATAGGAGCCAGTCATGTGTTCCTCTTGATTCATAGGCAAAGAACTCTCTGCCGTCACAAGACAGGCAACGATTGGCGTTCGAGGAGCCTGTGGGAACGTATGTTCCAAATGCATCATTGGGAGTCCTCCATGTGCTTTCGAGTGTGTTCGCTTGCTTCAATCATACTTGCAAGCATAGTAAAGCGAGCAAAGATGTGACCGCAGGTAAGAGAGGGGCCAATGACGGTACTTCCATTCGGCAACATCAATTCAATAACCATGTCCCAAACCTTCACGCCTTCGATTTCGATTTCGACTTCTTCGCCAATTTGTTCTTCGGTGTATGCCAATTCAGACTCCTCCTTCGATCATCTTGACCACATCTTTGGCTTTCCCGTCATAGACAATTTCGCAAGGTCCATCCTCTTGAAATCCAATCTCCCAACGTGATGTGTTCGTGAACACTCTTTCGCCCTGGTCTGTTTCAATCCACCTACG
>Ga0307489_10000884_pt1 | contig 19065 bp, 17 predicted proteins | sample SB12metaG_FD_202247 | JGI IMG/M metagenome (GOLD analysis project Ga0307489, IMG submission 202247) | Sea-ice brine microbial communities from Beaufort Sea near Barrow, Alaska, United States - SB 1.2 | ecosystem: Environmental > Aquatic > Marine > Coastal | place: USA: Alaska | collected...
GCTGAAATTTTAAATCAATACATTGAATATATCAGTAACCAAAGATTATTAGCTATTGGTTTTGATGCACCATTTGATATCAAGAGTAATCCGCTGCCTTGGATGAATGCTTATTTAGTCAGTGACAATGTGCAAGTTGCCCCACAAGAAACTGAAATATCAAGCTACCTAGTTGGTCAAGTGGACTCCTCTGTTTCTGCTGATGACTTTGATGATTTTGATCTCTAAATCAAATTCACTATTAATATTTAGCCTCAAAAATCAAAACGTCTGTATAAGTGAATTTGATTTTGAGCGCTAAAACTATTAAAGGTAGTGATTTTTCTACTCAAAAAAGTTCTGATTTAGCAATTAAAATTACTATACAAAATACAATAGTAGATTTTACAGATATTAAACAAAGTTTACTGGAGTGTCTTGAAAGTGCTGATATTGAAGTCCATTACCATTGTAGAGATGGTTTTTGTGGTGCTTGTAGGGTAACACTAGTGGAGGGTGAAATATTTTATCCTGATGGTGAACCGTTAGCTTACATTGGCGAAGGGGAAATATTAGCTTGTTGCTGTCTCCCAGTCAGCGATATTACTTTAGAAATAGACTAGCCCTACTTTATTAGTTGTAACTTTATTCCCAATAATACCTTATTAAGTTCAAACAAAACGCCCTGTTCAAATGACGAGTCAAATGTTGATATATCGTCGGTATTTGTGGAGGAATTTAATACGTTAAATAAATCTATTGCTCCTACTGAACAAGCGACACCTTTTAATGTGTGAATTAAGAACCTTGCAGATTTAATATCGCCTGTTAATAATGCCTTATGTAATTTTTCACCGTCGAGGCCATGATTTTGATAAAAAAGTATTAATATTTCTTTAAAAAGATCTTCATCATCTAGGGTATTAGTAAGCCCAACAACAACATCAATTCCTGGATAATATGCAAATAAGTCATTAGATGATTTACTTAGCTTGCTATATTCTAAATTATCCATGGGGTCATCCTCTGTTAAAATATCATTGGTAATTCTTCTAACAATAACTCTTCTGAATTAACCGTAGCATTTCTACCGTTGTCTTTAGCATAATATAGTGCCTGATATGCTAATTTTAATAATTCATCGATGGAGACTTTAGAAGTCTCATTTTCAAATACATTAACAGCAACGCCGATGCTTACACTTAATTGCTCCCGTATGACATGGTCAATCGTTATTTTATGGTTTTGGACGCCATCTCTGAATTTATCACAAGCACGCATCGCATGATCGATGGAGACATTAGGCATACATACCGCAAATTTTTCAGCATCATCTACCGCCAAGATAGTGTGTTTATCTTTTTTACTCATAAACTTTACTCATGCAATACTAATTATAAAATTAATAATATAAAAAGTCAGCTAATGCTGAGGAGTTAAAGGGCCTACCTAATATCTGATATTATCAACTTCATCTTCTAAAGCTTTTATAAAATAAACCTTATAGTTTAAGAAGTTCTTTGAAAAATATTATTTTTATTTTCCTGACACATAAACTGGCATCATATTAGTAATAAATAATTAGAATTACTTATTGCCAATCATTATATTGTATATTAAATAATTCTTATTAGTAATTAAACTCAGCCTCTTTATTTCAGGAAAAAATTTTTATTACTGAATTATTTAAATTCAACTATTTTTTGAGTTTGTTTTTTATCATACTGTTTTAATGTTATTTTATAGATGCATGAACAGATCCACATCAATAATTTCAGCGTGTCATTTAACCAAAACATGGCGGTTAACTTAAGATCCTAGCGAATAGCAGTATATTACATATGGGTTAATAAACGCTTTTAGTTTTCCATATATAATTATATGACAGCACCGCCACTCTTGATTTTCTTAAGAAGCATATTAAATACTAAGCTTAATGAATGCCAATATGATTAATCCATCGATCAGTTAATATTATCAAGATAAAAAGTTGGTCTTTTATAAACAAACACTTATTTTGTAATATACTAACGGTGATCAAGCTAATAACTTTACATTTGTTAGCCCATAAAGTTCAGCTAGAACGACCCTTTATCAGTGAGTTCTAGATTTATGAAATAGCTAATAATACCTCCACAGAAAGGAAGTTTGATTCCTAATATATCAATAAAGAATTAAGTAAACCCACTATTTTTATTTCATGCAGGATTGAGTCTTAGGTTAGAAAAACTTTTTTATATGGCTGATAATGAACGTAAATGGTTATTTAGTCTGATTACCCTTGCGGGTATAAATCCTATCGGAGCAATAATTGAGATTTTTACATAAATACGATTGGCTAATGGGTTAAGTTTGGTTAGAATCAATTTACTATCAATCTTTTTGTGAGAATTCATGCACGCCTTTTTAGAATATATCCCCCTTGTCATTTTTTTTGTTATTTATTCCCTTGTCGATATATATTGGGCCACCGCTTCTTTAATAGCAGCCTCAGCTCTTCAAATAGTTTATTTTATTGTTAAACGACAACCTGTACCTACTAAAAATTGGATATTCTTTGCTATTATTGCAGTATTCGGTGGTCTAACAATATTTCTACATGATGATGCCTTTATTAAATGGAAAGTTACCATCATTAATCTTCTCTTTGCCACTACCCTAATTATTAGTAATAAGTTTTTCAATAAGAATTTATTGAAAAACTTTCTCGGAGAATCACTAACTTTACCAGAAAAAGTTTGGTCAAAATTAAATCTTTCCTGGGCTCTGTTTTTTTCTTTTTGTGCGCTATTGAATTTATATATAGCCTTCTCCTTTGAACAACAAACCTGGGTATACTTTAAAGTATTCGGTTTAACCGGATTAATGTTTGTTTTTGCTATTGGATCTATTATGGCTTTATATAAACATTTACCTAAAGATGAAGAACCTGAGAAAATAATGCCGACTGAAGAAAAAAACAATTAATTATTTGGAAGTATTAATATGTATTATTTAGTATACAGTGAAGATGTAGAAAAGAGTCTACCGTTACGTTTAAGTGTAAGAGAGCAACATTTAGCCCGTTTAAGTGATTTACAAAAACAAGGGCGGTTGTTAGTTGCTGGTCCTTGCCCTGCTATTGATAGTGAAAGCCCCGGTGATGCTGGATTTACTGGTTCACTCATTATTGCAGAATTTGACTCATTGACTGATGCGCAAGCTTGGGCTGATGACGATCCCTATAGTGCAGCAGGTGTTTATAAAAAAGTCACCGTAAAACCCTACAAAAAAGTATTACCGGCTTAATTTTAAGGCAAACGTATAAAGATGATAAAGAAAAAAATAATTCTCAGTGGTTTACTATTAATACAGTTAATTGTGCCACCATCGGCACTTGCCTTCAAATCAATTAAATATTGTGAAAATAGTAAAACAACTGATATTGCTTTATTACAATGTCTTGATTATGTAAAAGATGCGGTAGATAGAGAGCTAAGAACATGGGTTGCCAATCAAACATTTATTCTTGAAGAAGTTGAACTGGTTACCGGAAGAAGTTCTGCATTAATTATGTTTAAACGCTCGCAAAGTGATTTTATCACTTTTCGTGAAAATAATTGTCGTTGGCAATATCTCAGTATTTCTCCGAGAGTAGGAGCCTTACCCGCTTATAAAAAATGTTATATCAAAACGAGTCAAGACAGAATAAAAGAGTTGAGTTTGATAAATAATATCAGCTAGCTTCGGTTCTTTTGTATCAATAAAAGGGCACTATAACTTTGATCGTTATTTTTCAATGACCTCATCACCTGATAGTAAAATAGCAAACCACCGCCCTTCTTCTGAACTCTCAAGAGCTATCTTAATTATCATGGTTAATGGCACAGACAATAGCATACCAACGGTACCTAGCAACCAGCCCCAAAAGATCAAGGATAGAAAAATAACCAGCGTTGAAAGCCCTAATCCTCGTCCTAAATAACGAGGTTCAACTGCATTGCCCATTACTGTATTAATAATAAGATAACCAAGGCCAATGAAGCCAGCTGGCGCTATTCCTAATTGTAAAACAGCTAATGACATTGCTGGAACTGCTGCGATAATAGAACCAATATTAGGAATATAATTCAGTAAAAAAGCTAAAACCCCCCACAACAGAAAAAAATCTAAGCCAAATGCCCACAACATTAAAGACACTGTAAAACCTGTAGCAATGCTCACGACAGTTTTAATCGCAATATAGTGATTAACCGATGTTAAAAACTGATCAATTTGCTTCATACGACGGTCAGGATCATCAAGTGCAATATGTAATTTACTCGGCAAAGAGGGTGCTTCAAATAACATAAATATTACGGTGAGAATAATTAAAAATAAATTAGCCATAACACCACCTAAACCACTTAACATGGTCGCAGCTAGACCCATAGCTGCTGCAGGATCAAAATATTCGAATAAAAGATCTGTCGATATTATAATTTTATATTGTGCCAGTTTTGCTGTCAGCCAAGTAAATTGCTCCACTAGTTGAATTCTATATTCAGGGATTAATATCATTAATTGATTGAGTGATTTACTTACTAAGCCAGCAAGAGAGAGCGCTATTGAGACAAAAATAACGATGACAAAAATAACAGAAATAAAGCGAGGTATTTTAAATTGACTGGCTTTTTCAATGAGAGGATGACAAACAATGGCAATAAAGATAGACAATAAAAACGGTACTAATAAGTTAGTTGCCGTTTTTAATCCTGCTAAAACAATAAAGACACTAGCAACCATTAAAAGTATTTTTAATGCGCCATTACTATTAACTCTTATACCCATGAATAATCCTTTTGCGTATAGTTCGATACTAATTTTTGAACTATACGCTAAAAATGTGCCTAGGTTAATGTAAAAGTAATAAGATTACATTGTTCTACGGATTAGAGTAACACTGGAAAGTTGTAACAATCGCCAGCAGCTAAACAAACCAACAATGCCAACAAAACTAGCACCAACACCTACCCCTAAGAACCAGTAACTAAAATGAAAGCTTGCCGACATATCAAACACTTGTGTTTGTAAAAAGAAAACCGCAATTTCCATAGCGAAACTCGCCATTAAACCGGCAATGGCACCTAGGGCGACAAACTCAAACAAGACACTATTACGCAGCAAACTGCCCTTTGCACCTAATGTTCTTAATATTGCTAATTCTCGTTCACGTTCCTCCATACTCGCTTGAACTTGGGCTATGAGCACTAATGAACCCGCTATTACCACTAAGATCAGGATCAATTCGATAGCAATACTAACTTGTTCAATCACTTGGTAAAGTTGTTTTAAAATAGCACCAAAGTCCATCATAGTAATCGTAGGGAACTGTTTTAAGAAATCGGTGATGTTATTCTGAGCCTGTTCAGGTACCATCCATGCCGAAATATAAGTAGCCGGAAAGCCTTTCAACACAGATTCATTAAAGACCATAATAAAGTTAAGCTGACGGGACTGCCACTTGACCTCTCGAATACTAGTAACCGGCACAGTGAATTTTTTACCACCTAAATCAAAGGTTAACTCATCACCTAAGTCAATTGATAACCGCTCTGCAATGGTGCTTTCAACTGAGACTTGACCTTGTTGGTCATCAGTTTGCCACCACTGCCCTTCAAGTAACTTATTTTGGTAAGGAATTTCATTTCCCCAAGTTAATCCCAACTCTCGACCCATACCCTGACGAGGTTTATTTTCATCTGTTTTCTTGTTATCAGGCTTAGCTGATTTAAGCTCATCAGAATTTAACGATGTACTTGCGTTTCGGTTTACTAATAACTCACCATTTACCGCAGATAATCGACCTCGAAAGACCTGATAAGCCCCTTGGCTTTGAATATTATTTTCATTAACAAAACGATCAATTGCTCCCAGCTGATTTTCAGAAATATTCATTACATAATGATTAGGCGTATTTTCAGGAAACTGTTGCTGCCACTCTAATATTATTGAATTCTTCATTACCGTAATGAGTAAGAGTAATTTTATCGCTATGGTGAAACTGACAAGCTGCACGCTGTTTTCACTGGCTCGACGTTTTAAATTAGCTAATGCCAAATGCCATGACTTACCCGCCTGTGAACCAACTGAACGGCCAGCACTCATTAATCCCTGTCCAAAAGCCAACAAAATCCCAGAAACAACCATGCCCCCGATCAACAGTGAAAAACTCATGGTTAAATCTTGACTAAACATCATTAACAGGGCAAAAAGTGCAAGTATTGGTGGTAATTGATGAAGGCCAAAGCGTGGTTGTTTTTTGTTGCTAAAGCCTCGAATAACAGATAAAGGAGAGGTTTTAATTAAGTTTTTAATAGGCTCAATTGCAAAAGCAATCGCGCATAATAGCCCAGTAACGACGGCAATAATAAAAGGTTTGTAACCTAAATTTATATTCTCTAAAGATAAATAACTGTCAATGGCATTAGTCCCTAATAACAATAAACAATAACCAACAACTAAACCGATACTAATACTGATTAAACTCAAGAGAGACCAATGCAAATAATAAAGCTTTCGAATATGCGATAAACTTGCACCTAATGCTTTAAATACCGCAACCATTGGTTGGTGGCGTTGGCCATAACGACGACTGGCAACCGCAACAGCTACTGCAGCTAATACAATACCTAACATACTCGCAAGCGAGAGAAATTTTTCTGCAGTCGTTAAGGTGTTGGACAGTCTAGACTGTGCTTGTTTAGCGTCGTAAAAACGTTGCGTATCATTCAATTGAGGTTTTATCCAATCTTCAAATGACTTGATTTTCGCTACTTCTCCAGCAAACAAATATTTGTATGTTAACCGGCTACCTGGCTGAACTAATTGAGTTTTTTCTAAGTCAGTCATGTTTAAAATAATGGTTGGCCCAGCAATAAAGGCACGATATGACCTATCAGGAATGTCGGTGATAATACCTGCGATGCTAAATGAAGCGATCCCTATTTCAAGTAGGTCGCCAACTTTAATATTTAATCGACTTAAGACACTTGGCTCGACCCATACGCTGCCAGGATCCGGAGCATGTTCAACAAAAGACTCTTGTTGTTCAAGCGCTCTTTTAACTTTTAACTCTCCCCTTAAAGGATAAAGTTCAGAAATGATACTGAGTTCAGATAAAAGCATACTTTCACCAGCAAAAACCATTGATTCAGTTTCTACTTTTTTTGCCATTTTCAATCCATATTGCTGGCTTTTTTTAATAATCTCAGGGGAGGCAACTCGGCTAGTTCGTAAAACTCTATCCGCGGCAATATAAGTTGAACTATTGGTCAGTAATGCCTGTTTTATTTGTCCTGAGAAGCCAGATAATGAAAAAACAGTGGCAACAGCAAGCACAATAGCCAAACATATAATGGTTAACTCGCCAAGGCGAAACTCATGATGCAGTAAACGTAGAGATTGCTTCATCCACAAATTAGACTTAATACGCTCACCCTTCTCTGGAAAATTAGCTGACATATCTATCCCAATTGTTCGATGGTGGCAAGCTGTTCAGCCGCTTGTAATTGAGCTGTTTTTTCTGTCAATACCCCACCATCCATTTCAACTTGACGCTGACAGCGACGGGCAAGTTTATGATCATGGGTTACAAGCACTAAAGTTGTTCTTTGTTTTTGGTTTAATTCAAATAATAAATCAGCGATATGCTCGCCCGTCTTATTGTCTAAATTACCTGTTGGTTCATCTGCGAACAAGATGTCAGGGTCAGAAATAAAGGCTCTAGCAATAGCAACCCTTTGTTGTTCACCACCTGAGAGCTGTGAAGGATAATGATTGGCTCGCTCTGACAGGCCTACTTGTGCAAGAAGTGCTTTACCTCGTTGCTGAGCGTCGCTAAGATTTGCCAATTCTGCAGGTAACATCACGTTTTCTAGTGCGGTTAGACTATTAATCAACAAAAATTGTTGAAAAATAAAACCAACATGATTTGCTCTAACTTGACTACGCTGTTCCTCATTAAACTGGTGTAAAGCATGGTTTTTAAGATAAACTTCACCAGAGGTAGGTAAATCAAGACCAGCAAGCAAAGATAGTAAGGTTGTTTTTCCAGAGCCTGATGAGCCAACAATAGCGAGAGTTTCTCCTACGTTAACGTTTAACTCTAATGGTTGAAGTAATTCTAAAGTTTTATCTTCTAGTTGAACTGATTTAGTTAATGCATGTACTTTTAAAATATTTTGGGGATCTAACTTCATGAAAAAACGTCCAGTTTTGATTTTATTGTTGATAATATTAAGCAGTGTAGTCACTTTTCGAGCCGCTTGGGCAACTAACTCTATTCTACTACTAGGTGATAGTATAAGTGCAAGTTATGGAATGCAAAAAAATGAAGGATGGGTGCACTTATTAAATAAACAACTTAAACAACAAGGTGCTCCTTATTTCATTAATAATGCCAGCATCAGTGGTGAAACTACAGCAGGCGGTTTGTCTAGGATTGAGGGCTTATTAGCGACCGAGAAAATTGACCATTTAATTATTGAATTAGGGGGAAATGATGGCCTGAGAGGCTTCTCGCCTAAGTTAATAAAAAACAATTTGTTACAAACAATTAGCATTGCACAAGAAAAAAAAATAAAAGTGTCATTAATCAAAATTAAAATCACACCAAATTATGGCCCTCGTTACAATCGCATGTTCGAACAAGTTTTTATTGATGTCGCTAAAGAGACCAATATTAGGTTAATTCCATTTTTTATGGAAGAAATAATAATAAAACCTGAATTGATGCAAATCGATGGTATTCACCCCAATATAAAAGCCCAACCGCTAATTGCTAAGATTGTTGCTAAACAATTAGAACAACTCATTTTACCATAAATACAAAGGCTCATTATATGGAATTTATTTGGATACTTTTTGCTTTTTTTTGTGGCCTTGGTGCTAAAACTTGTCATTTACCACCGTCAATTGGCTATTTACTTGCCGGTTTTATTTTACATTTTTTGGGCTATCAAGCTAATGATAACTTGCAGGCTTTTGCAGATTTAGGCATTACATTAATGTTGTTCACTATTGGCTTAAAGTTTAATATTAAAGATTTATTTAAAACTGAAATTTGGTTTGGTAGTCTCGCCCATACCACTATTTGGTTAACGCTTACTTTAGTATTTATTAAATTATTGGTTGCAGCATCTATTGCTTCTTTTATAGATTTAGATTTCAATACCGCCGCACTAATTGCCTTTGCATTGAGTTTTTCAAGTACTGTATGTGTTGTTAAATTACTTGAGGAAAACGGAGAAATGCGCACTCGGCATGGAAAGCTATCGGTGGGCATATTAGTTATTCAAGATATCATTGCAGTGGCATTTTTAGTCATGGCTACCGGAAAAACCCCCTCAATATGGGCATTGGCATTATTGAGCTTATTTATTTTAAAACCTTTAATTAATAAAGTTATTAGCCACGCAGGACACGGTGAATTAATTCCCCTAATGGGCTTCTTTCTTGCTTTAGGTAGTTATGAGTTGTTTGAATTCGTTGGAATAAAAGGAGATTTAGGGGCGCTATTAATCGGCATGTTTTTGGCTTCTCATACTAAAGCGAGTGAAATAAATAAATCATTAATGAGTTTTAAAGATCTGTTTTTAATTGGCTTTTTCTTATCTATCGGTTTTACCGCCCTTCCCAATTGGCAGATGTTAGGCGTCTCCGCATTATTAACCTTATTGCTTCCCATTAAATTTATTTTATTCTTCGCTCTGTTTAGTTCATTAAAACTACGTTGTCGTACTGCATATTTAAGTGCATTAGTCTTAAGTAACTTTAGTGAATTCGGGTTAATTGTAGCGGCTTTAAGTGTAAAGTCAGGTTGGTTGAGTAATCAATGGTTAGTGATATTAGCACTCAGTGTTTCACTCTCTTTTATACTTACTAATGTAGTTTATCGTTATGCTCATCAAATTTTCACGACTAATAACTATTTTTTCAAAAAATTTGAACGCCATACTATTTTAGCTGAAGATAAATTTGAGCAGCCTTGTCATGCCAGTATTATGGTAATTGGCATGGGTAGAGTTGGTATGGGAGCTTATCATGCTTTGAATGCCCATCTGGATAAAAAAGTCTGGGGTATTGACGCTGATAGAGATAAAACGATCTGGTTAAAAAGTCAACACATTAATGCTTATTATGGTGATGCTGACGATGCTTATTTTTGGGAAAGCATCGACTTAACAAAATTAGAATTGGTATTGATTGCACTACCTTCAGCGAAAGACAGTATCAGTATATCAGAACAGTTACATGCCGCTAATTACCAAGGGAAAATAGCGGCTATTGCCCGTTATGATGATGAAAGAGAGTTACTACAAAAATCAGGTATAGATAAAGTATTTAACTTTTATAATGAGGCGGGTGTGGGGTTTGCTGATGAGAGTATAGCAATGATTTCAGTAGATAAGCTTAATTAAACCACCGCCTAGTTATGTCTATCATCATTTTGTTTATAACCATATAAAATCAAATATTTACTTCCCTATAAATAAAAAAAACCGACATAAGTCGGTTCTTTTTATTACACTACATCACTTTAATAAACTAACCTTAACGGCTAATTAAAATAGGTGGCATCCCTAAGGGGATTCGAACCCCTGTTACCGCCGTGAAAGGGCGGTGTCCTAGGCCTCTAGACGATAGGGACACTATGCATGTGTATCGACGGTTATGTTATAACCAATCAATACTTCACAAAAGCATCAGAGCAAGTTAACTTGCTTTTTTCAACCCTAACATACGTTAACGTTAAAGGAGATAACATGACCTAGCTGCTATACCCTGTACCTCTTTTGCTATTAAAATAGCGAATGAGTGGCATCCCTAAGGGGATTCGAACCCCTGTTACCGCCGTGAAAGGGCGGTGTCCTAGGCCTCTAGACGATAGGGACACTATGTATACGTATCGACAGTTATTATACTAACTAATCAATACTTCACAAAAGCATCAGAGCAAGAAAATCTTGCTTTTTTTAACCCTAACATACGTTAACGTTAAAGGAGATAACATGACCTAGTTGCTATACCCTGATTTTCTATTTGCTTTTAAACAGCAAAAAAAGTGGCATCCCTAAGGGGATTTGAACCCCTGTTACCGCCGTGAAAGGGCGGTGTCCTAGGCCTCTAGACGATAGGGACACATAAACTATCTATTACTTGTCATCAAAGATAAACAAGTAATTAAAATTTGGTGGAGCTATGCGGGATCGAACCGCAGACCTCTTCGCTGCCAGCGAAGCGCTCTCCCAGCTGAGCTATAGCCCCAAATACTCATTAATTTAAGATGGCCTAGTACCCTAAACTAACTAGCCTTCAAAAGGTTTTAACACTTGATGAAAACGAGGCGCATTCTAAGCAGAGCCCCCGTTTCTGTCAACCCTTATTTTAACTAATACTGTAAATTTATCGAAGAAATACACTAAGTGTTCACTTAAACATCAAGTTGCTTAATTTTTACCTGAAAATCATCAACATCATCAATAATGACGATGTACTAGCTTAATGCTTCTTTATCTTTTGATCAATTAAAGGTAAAGTTTACTGAATATTTATCATTAGTTTATTTCATTAATGCAGCTTAACAAACTAAACGTGGTAGCAATCGGAGGTGGACACGGCTTAGGACGAGTTCTATCAACCTTATCTTTCTTAGAAACTCAACTTACCGGTATAGTTAGTACCACTGATAATGGCGGTTCAACCGGCCGGTTAAGAAAACGGAGTAGCTCTATTGCTTGGGGCGATTTACGTAATTGTTTAACTCAACTAGTAGATGATGAGTCAATCGGTAGCCAGTTATTTAATTTTCGCTTCGATGGCCAAGATGAACTCGGTGGTCATAACCTCGGCAATCTTATTCTTTATGGTTTAGGAAAAATTCAATCACGCCCATTAGACTCGATAAAATTAATCCGTCGGTTACTTAAAGTAAAAACTTCTGTTTTACCTATGTCTGAAACACCAACAGATCTTATGGCATTTTATCCTGAAGGACGTTGGCGTATTGGTGAGTTATCTGTCGATGACATGTTGGTTATGCCTGAAAAGTTGATGTTAGCCCCTCTCGTTAAACCACTGCCACACTGTATTGAAGCAATTGATAAAGCTGATCTCATTATATTGGGGCCTGGAAGTTTTCTTACTAGCATTATCCCGCCACTTTTAATACGAGATATAGCCAATGCATTAGCTCAAAGTAAAGGCTACTGTGTATTTTTAGACAATGTTGTTGGAGAGAAAAGTCCAGCAGACAATTTATCGATTGATGAGAAACTTGACTGGATTAAATCTAATGTTGGCTTTATGCCAGTTGATAGTGTGATCACACAAAACATGGAAATGTATTCAGACAAGGTAAAAATTATTCACCATGATATGGCTAATGATAAAATCCCCCATCACCATGACAGACAAAAACTCATTAATGCATTAGAAAAATGTATCAACGAGCTTTCCAAACAAACCGATGAAACAATCGCTAATTGAATAGCTTTATTTTTATTGAAATCGGGGTAGCATTGAGAACTACCCGAAATAATTAGCGCTATATACTTATTTTATCTTCACTAATTCTGCTAGCAACAGCACCCTTTTGTCCTTTATATTTTGCATCTTCACGCTTATTGTAAGGACGTAAAGCTGATGTCGACATTGATTCAAAATTCAAGGCCGCTATTTTCATTTTAGGACGCAAGGCCAATGGCAATTTACCACTGTTATAAAACTCTAAGACAATTTGGCCCGACCAACCGGGGTCAATACGATGCGCAGTAACATGCACCATTAAACCTAAACGCGCTAGTGATGAACGACCATCTAACCAACCTACAATATTATCGGGCAGAGTAACCGACTCAAAAGTAACGGCTAACGCTAACTCTCCAGGGTGTAAAAAGAATGCATCACCATCTTCGATGATAATTTCATCACTCATCACAGCATTCATGGCTGCTTGCATTTCAGACTTAGGGCCACTTAAATCTATATATGGCGCTGTATGGTCTTGAAATACTCGAAATTCATTTCCTAAACGAATATCGACACTAACACCTGAAATCATTGATTGATCAGGTGCGGGGGTGATCACTATTTTGCCTTGAGCTAAAGATTTCTCTATATCTTGATCAGATAATCTCATAATTATTGTTCACTATTGTCGTTAGAGTGGATAGAAACATCATCACTTAGAGAAATTTCTGCGGTTTGAGGGCTGCGGTTATCAAGTTGTAAAAATAATTGCCCAGCAACATTGCGCGCTATATTACGGTACAATTGGGTCAGTTCACTAGCGCTATTTTCAATAATTGATGATTTTCCAAAATCAGCATCTTGACGAATAGTAATATCTAAAGGTAATTGTCCTAACAGTTTTGTTTGATAAGCGTTTGCAATGTCAGCACCGCCTCCTTCACCAAATAAGTGAGATTGATGGCCGCAATTTTCACATTGATGATAGCTCATGTTTTCGATTACCCCGAGTACAGGTACTTTAACTTTTTCAAACATAGCAATACCTTTTACTGCATCAGCTAAGGCAATATCTTGTGGCGTAGTAATTACAACAGCAGCCGCTACAGGGACTTTTTGAGCAAGAGTTAACTGGATATCACCAGTGCCAGGTGGCATATCAATAAGTAAATAATCAACCTCCGGCCAGTCTGTTTCGAAAAGTAACTGATTGAATGCTTTACTTGCCATTGGTCCTCGCCAAACGGTTGCATCATCTTCAGGCACGAGAAAACCAATAGACATAGCTTGTAAATTATAAGCAACTAAAGGTGTCATTAATTTACCATCTAGTGATGACGGTTTTTGATCTTTGATACCAAGCATCGTTGGGATAGAAGGTCCGTAAATATCAGCATCTAAAATGCCCACTTTCGCCCCTTCCGCAATTAACGCATAAGCAATATTAACGGCAGTAGTTGATTTACCCACCCCACCTTTACCCGAGGCTATTGCAATGATGTTTTTAACATTTTTTATTTGATGCTGTCTGACAGCAGTGACATCTAATTTAAGATTAAAAATCACCGCTATTGAAATGGCCTCAGTTAAACTATCAGCTAAACCATCTAATTCCCCTTTACATGGAAAGGGTATGGTTAGATTTATAATAATTTTCTTTTTGGTTATATTAAGATTATATCCAGTACAAACGGCTAATAAACCTCCAGGAAATATTTCAGAATGATAACTAATAAGCGTGTCATCAATGATACTTTCAGGATTATTAGTCGGCTTATCAAGCGGTTTAGTTATTGGTGAAATCCTTTTATCTGTTGAAGATATAGGCGTTGATGTCTTACGAGAAAATAATTTTTTAAACATTTGAGTTAAGGACGCAAATTATTAATGAAAATATACGCTAAATTCTGTACTATTCGCACCATTATTACCATCAAAAAAATTGTTAATGTCCATGTCTCTAGTAAATACATCATTTGATGTAACAGTTCAAGCCAATAAAAAACGTAAAATTCTTGTTACTTGTGCCCTACCTTACGCTAATGGCTCTATTCATTTAGGGCATATGCTTGAGCATATCCAAACAGATATATGGGTACGTTTTCAACGAATGCGTGGTCATGAAACTTATTTTATTTGTGCTGATGATGCTCACGGTACGCCCATTATGCTCAAGTCCCAAGAATTAGGCATAACACCAGAAGAAATGATTGCCGGTATCCGTGAAGAGCATATGACTGACTTTGATGACTTTTATATCAGTTTTGATAATTACCACTCAACTCACAGTGATGAAAACAAAGCCTTCGCAGAAGAGATTTATAATCGATTAGATGCTAAGGGGCATATTAAAACCCGTATAATATCTCAACTATACGATCCTGAAAAAGCCATGTTTTTGCCAGACCGTTTTATCAAGGGCACATGCCCTAAATGTAAAAGCGAAGATCAAAATGGTGACAGTTGTGATGACTGTGGCGCGACATATTCGCCGATAGAGGTCTTAAACCCTCGTTCTGCGGTATCAGGTGCAACCCCTGTTTTAAAAGACTCTGAACATTATTTCTTTGACTTACCTGCATTTGAAGATATGTTAAAAGACTGGACGCGAAGCGGAGCGTTACAAGAAGAAATGGCAAACAAATTGGCTGAATGGTTTGACCAAGGGTTAAGACAATGGGATATCAGCCGGGATGCCCCTTATTTTGGCTTTGAAATTCCCAATGCCCCAGGTAAATTTTTCTATGTATGGTTAGATGCTCCTATTGGTTACATGGGTAGTTTTAAAAACTTATGTGATAAAAACCCTCAAATAGATTTTGACAGTTACTGGAATGAAAATTCCGATGCTGAACTTTACCACTTTATCGGCAAAGACATTATTTATTTTCATAGCCTATTTTGGCCTGCAATGTTAGAGGGTGCGGGGTATCGTAAGCCAACATCAGTATATGCTCATGGATTTGTCACAGTAAATGGCGCGAAAATGTCTAAGTCTAAAGGCACATTTATCAAAAGCCGTACTTATTTAGAGCATTTAAATCCTGAATATTTACGTTACTACTATGCGGCTAAATTAACCAGTCGTATTGATGATTTGGATTTAAATCTTGAAGACTTTGCTCAACGCGTAAACTCTGATTTAGTCGGTAAAGTCGTTAATATCGCCTCACGTTGCGCAAGTTTTATCACTAAACGTTTTGATGGCATGTTATCAACGCAAATTGATGATCAAGTGCTTGCTGATGAAGTTATGAACGCGGGTGACTCAATCGCGGCTTGTTATGAAGCAAGAGAATTTGGCCGAGGTATGCGCGAAATAATGGCACTTGCTGACAGAGTAAATGAATATATTGCAATCAAAGAGCCATGGCAATTGGTCAAAGATGAAACTAAACAGCAAGAAGTTCAAGATATATGCTCTTTAGGCATTAATATGTTCCGCACATTAATGATTTACTTAAAACCAGTATTACCTGAACTTGCTAAGAGTACAGCCGCATTTTTAAATGATGAATTAATCTGGGAAGGTCATAAAACGTTATTAACAGATCATAAAATCAACAAATTTAAAGCATTACTTCAGCGTGTTGATATGGATAAAATTAATGCCATGGTAGATGCTTCTAGAGACAACTTAAGCATAAAAGAAGACACGGCAACAAAAAAAGAGACAACGGTTCAAAAACAACCAAAAGTCATTGATAATACTGCCGCATTAAACGATCCATTAGCGCATGACCCAATCAGCGAAGAAGTTAGTTTTGATGATTTTAGCAAGATTGATTTACGTATTGTTAAAATAATCAATGCAGAGCATGTTGAGCAAGCTGATAAACTTATAAAGCTTACCCTAGCACTTGACTCAAAAGAAGACGGTGAAACGCGACAGGTATTTGCTGGTATTAAATCCGCTTATCAACCTGAAGATTTAGTGGGGAAACATACTGTGATGGTTGCTAATTTAGCGCCGAGAAAAATGCGTTTTGGTATGTCTGAAGGCATGGTGTTAGCTGCAGGTCCCGGCGGTGAAGATTTATGGATATTAAATCCAGACGATGGCGCAAAGCCAGGTATGCGAGTTAAATAATTGACTCGATTTATATAAAAAACAAACTCAAATTTAAACAGTAACCGCACTGGATTTACGTTCCAGAGAGCATAGGAAATAAAATGTCACCTTACGTAGTTATCGCACTATACAAATTTGTTCGTCTGGATCACTTTGAGTTGCTGCAAAAGCCGTTACTGAAAGTAATGGAAGATAATGAGGTTCGTGGCACCTTGTTACTTGCCCTAGAAGGTATTAATGGCACTATCGCTGGTTCTGATGAGGGTGTTAGCAAAGTACTTGACTGGCTTATAAGTGATGAGCGTTTGTCGACTCTCTCTCAAAAGAAATCATATGCTCATCTGGCGCCGTTTAAACGCAGTAAAGTCAAACTTAAAAAAGAAATAGTGACTATGGGTGTTGAAGGTATTGACCCCCTCCAGGCGGTTGGTACTTATGTAAAACCAAAAGATTGGAATACACTGATTTCAGACCCTGAAGTGATGCTTATTGATACCCGAAATGATTATGAAATTGAAATTGGCACTTTTAAAAATGCTGTCGATCCTAACACCAAAACATTTCGTGAATTTCCACAATACGTTGCTGATAATTTAGATGTTAAAACGCATAAAAAAGTCGCTATGTATTGTACTGGTGGTATTCGCTGTGAAAAATCAACCGCTTACCTGAAGGAACGGGGCTTTGAAGAAGTCTATCATCTTGAAGGTGGGATTTTAAAATATCTTGAAGAAGTCCCTCAGCAAGAGACTATGTGGCAAGGTGAATGTTTTGTTTTTGATGACAGAGTTGCCGTTGACCATCAGTTAAATAAAGGTCAATACGATCAATGTCACGCTTGTCGTATGCCAATTAAAGAAGAAGACAAAACCAAAGCACAATATAAAAAAGGCATCAGTTGTCATCACTGTATTAACACAGTTACTGATGAGCAAAGATCACGTTATGCCGAGCGTGAAAAACAAATGAATTTAGCGAATAAACGCGGACATGCCCATATTGGAAGTGATGCGACTAAAACATTAGAAAACCAGCGAATGTTAAAACGATCAAAGATTGAAGCCCAAAAAGCAAATAAAAAAAATAAAACTTAAGACCATAATAAACGATGATAATAAGGTTTTATCATCGTTACAGTTAATGACAGTAAACTAAGATAACTTAATTAACCTTATGGGCCAGTCCCTGAGAGTTGCCTATTTCTGTTGGCATTTTATTTGCTGACCAATCATTAAAATCACCAGCGAGATGCGTTAACTTAGAAAACCCACCAGAAGCAAATTCATCTTTAGCAATAATCGCACGTCTACCCGAGCGACAATAAAGGACAATGTCTTTGTCTTTAAGTCCTGACATATCATTCATTCGCGTTTTTATCTGTAAATGTGGAATATTAATGGCGCCAGGGATATGACCAGCGTTAAATTCCTCAATTGTTCTTACATCAATAATTAGAGGTTTATCATCACTCCCCATTTGTTTAACTAATTCAATTTGGCTGATATCTTTTGCATTAACACTAAATGCTATGATTAAAGAGATAACCGTTATTACTCCATTCTTTAAATAAATACTCACCTTATTAACCTTACCTTTTTATATTTATTAATGACAAATTGATTTAGTTTAAAATAACAAAAAACAAGATAGCCGTGTAGGCATGCCAAAAAATATTGCCTCTAGTAGGCTCTTATATTACACCTATAAACTAAACATGTATCATTAACTACCGCACTTAGGCATAATTTAATAATAAGATGTCCTGATAATATTACCATTAGTAATGGCCCGCCTAAATCTAGTGGGCTTAATACGTCTCAACATATTATTGATGTCCTTTAAAATTATGCATTAAAATTAATTAGCTATGGTAATGTAATGAAACTATGCTTAATTGGTTACAAAGTGATATGAAGTTCGAGTCAAGGTTCAAAAACTATAAAGAATTTTATTACTTCTATTTAAGCGAACACAGTAATAACGTCTGCCGTAGCCTCCATTATATTGGCAACTCTATAGTATTACTGGTGTTAATATATAGTATTTATACTAACCATTTTATTATACTGTGGAGCATACCTGTCATCGGTTATGGATTTGCCTGGATTGGTCACTTCTTCTTTGAACATAACAAACCTGCCACGTTTAAATGGCCATTTTGGAGCTTTATTTCAGACTGGGTAATGTTATTTCAATTTATAACTGGTACGCTAAAAAAAGAGTACTTTAAATAAGCGAATTTGATATTCTTTTATGACAAAACTCATCAGCACATTATTCGACCGTATCCTGTTTACCTTAAGTTTTATTCTTGGTGTGCAAGCTCCTGAATTTATGCAGCAATACATTCAACGCCTATCAGGACACCTCGATGAAGCGTCACATCAATTGAAACAATTTCAAACTATTGCTGATATGCAGTTTAATGGTGATCTGAATTTAATGGTAGAGCGGTATCAAGATAATACCGATACCGCTATTGTCCAAACGGGTGGTGTTATAGGCGCTATGAACGAAAGAGTGAC
>Ga0307489_10000885_pt1 | contig 19061 bp, 25 predicted proteins | sample SB12metaG_FD_202247 | JGI IMG/M metagenome (GOLD analysis project Ga0307489, IMG submission 202247) | Sea-ice brine microbial communities from Beaufort Sea near Barrow, Alaska, United States - SB 1.2 | ecosystem: Environmental > Aquatic > Marine > Coastal | place: USA: Alaska | collected...
TTCTGTCGTTCGTTGTCAGTCATCCGTTGCGTTGTGTGCTGTATAGTACTCTAAGAGTAACATCATTCGTAAGTCTCCTGCTCACATGAAATCGCCGTCGCCGTCTGGGGCCCGGGGCCGCCCGTCCCACCCCGGCATAGGCGGCCCGCCCCGCCCGCCTCCGCCCCGCCCGCCAGGGGCTTACACTCGTGCTCTGTTCAGCTCAACGTAAGCACTTGCTCAGCGAGTAGTTGTTTAGGTTTCAGTGACAACTATTGCTCAGGTTGAGCAGAATAGTGGACGAGTGTAAGCCCCTGCCGCCCGCCCCGCCCGCCCCGCCCGCCCTGCCCTGGAAGCCCCCCGCGGTCCGGCGGTGTGGGTATCCCGCCGGGCATACCCCCTGGCATGACCGGCCAACCACCCCCCATGCCTCCCCTACCACCCCCGGGCCACGGCATACCGCCTCCCATGCCACCTCCACCTCCCATCAGGGGCTTACACTCGTGCAATGTTCAGCTCAGCTTAAGCACTTTTTGGGGGAGTAGTTGTTGAGTTCCAGTGACAAAAACAGCTCAGGTTGAGCAGAGTAGTGGACGAGTGTAAGCCCGTGCCGCCTAACCCTCCTCCCATGCCTCCACCAGGCCAGCCACCCCTCAGGGCAGGGTCAGATACACCCAAATCATGCTCGCCACGTCATCCACCACATTCAAGAGCCTCGTGAGTTGAGTTAATTGACATCATACGAAGCGTGGTGGACCAGATAAGGTCCAATGAGGTGCTGCTGAGGTCAACCTCCGGTTGTAATCAATCCATTTCTTACGCAACACCCGTATGTTCGCGCGGCAATATGACTGGTTCTGGATGATTAGCTCCGGCCCCACCTTGGGACCATCCCCCTTGGCCCGCCCAGCCCCCCCCGGCCCGTCCCCCCGGGAAACCCAGGCATGCCACCTCCGCCCATGCCCCCTCCCCCGCCCCCGAGGTTGGGGTAAAGGTCGTAGTCTCCGCCTGTGATACCGGGTGTGTACCCCGGTATGGCCTGCAAGTATGGCCTAGCAGATATCGCTCGTCACGTCATAGGATGCCATTTTATATCAATGAATTTGGGTTCTAGATGCGTTGGATGACGCGGCTGACAGTATCTGCCAGTGCGGTTTATGATGACCCTATCAAACCCACGTTGAAAGCGCCTGGGCGGTGCAGGTTGACCCAATCAAACCCAAGTTAAAAGCGCCTGGGCAGTGCAGATCGACCCAATCAAACCCACGTTGAAAGTGCCTAGGCTGTGCAGGTTGGCCCTATCAAACCCATGTTGAAAGCGCCTGTTGACCCTATCAAACCCACGTTGAAAGCATATGGCCGTACCTGGAAGAAGCCGCCGCCGCCTGGGTTCTGCCCCGGGGGCGGCGCCTCCATCCGGCGCCGCTGCTCCGCCTCCCACCGCCGCCGCGCCTGCTCCGCCTGTACCGCGGCGCTGCGTCGCGCCCGCATATTGTGCCCGTACATCCGCTTGTACCCGCCCTCAGGGGCTTATATTCGTCCACTTCTCAGCTCAACCTTGATCCGATTTGGGTCTCTGCACCACTGCACAATCACCTAGCATGTCCCTCAGAAGGTTCTTAAGTTGAGCCGGAAAATGGACGAGTTTAAGCCCCTGCCCGCCCTCACTCAAAAGCCCCGCCCCGGCAGTCCCGGTCGCGTACCCATCCCCGGACGCGCCAAACTCGGCGACGTAGAGCGGCTTCCACAGCTCGTCCGCCGCGGCGAGGTACCGCAGCTCGGCGCACGCGCACGACACCGCGGCTTAGGGCCTGGCACATATTGCCTGCCGCGTCATCGACACGCATGTCTTCGCAGGTTTCAAGGGTACCTCAAATGGCGGTCAACGGTGCGGAAATTTGCGACCTTGAGTAAAAAGACGGTCAGAGTTGCCATACAATGGTACAATATGGCGATTCGACCGTCCATTTCTCAAGAAATGGCGACTGCCATTTGAGGTATGGTGAAAACTTGCGAAGGTTGACACCTCGTCTCTTGAGTGCGATTACATCCTATGACGTGGCAGGCAATATCTGTCAGGGCATACCGCGGCGAGGGCAGGAGCAGGGACGTACGCGAGGCACGGCTTAGGGTTTAGGGTTTGAGGCTTAGGGTTTAGGGTTAGGGTTTAGGGTTTAGGGATTGGGGTTTAGGGATTAGGGTTTAGGGATTAGGGTCTAAACCAGGGCCTACCGCGGCGAGGGCGGGAGCAGGGAGGTACGCGAGGCACGCCAGCTTGATTTCGTCCGGCAGCGAGAGCAGCGCCGGGGGCTAGGACCCAACATGAACTTTCATGCCGCGTCACGGTACACCACTTTGCTCAAGAAACGAGGATTGAAGTGCGTATCGATGACTTTGCGGGCAATATATGTGGGCTCCCTCCGGGCGTCTAAATGGGGAGGTTGCTGTAGGGTTGTGATCGTTAGACTTGAAATATAAGACGGACAATATATCTGCCAGGCCCTACCGGGGGCGGGGGCAGGCCGGCGGCCTCGCACATTGCGGCCCTGAGACGCAGCGCTAGGGTGTCCTTCCCGCGGGCCCACAGCGCGCGCAGCCGCACCAGGGTGCCTCCCATCTCGAGGGTCAGGGAAACTATGGGGGGGGATTTATTTAACGGTGGATTAGGGTTCTAATGATTGGAGCTATCGGTAAATCGTAATTAAATCAGCGAAGTCATGCTCGTCAAGTCACAGAGATGACATTGGAACTGAGAGAGTGTGGAACGAAACAAACAAGTGGAATGAGACAACCACTCACAAGCGAAAGATCGCGCGTCCATCCCTGCCGGCTGTCATGTGGTCGGCAGCGGCAATTGCGAGGCGGTGCACGTTGTTGCCACCTCCCACCGTGTGGGCTGCAGGAGAGTCAGTGGCAGTGGCGGCGTCAAGGGAGCCGACCACCACGAGGTGGCCAGGGCTCATTGTGTAGCGCCGCAACTTGAGATTGAAAGCAAAGCTTGAAAGCAGTGTGTCATAATTCATTTTCAAGTTGAGATTGAAAGTATATCGTGAAGCACTTCGTCATATTTTGGTTTCAGCGCTTAGCTCCATACGCTTTCAACACAGGTTACATCAATTGAACTTGCACCGTCATACCACCGACTGCGCGCGCACCGTGCAGGTGACAGCTGGGTGCGCCTCAAGGGTGTACCGCAGGCGGTAGCACCCCGTGGCCGCCGCGGCACCGCGCCACCTCGCGATAGGGACTGATGAATAGTGCTCGCCACGTCATCAAACGAGTTTCCAGTCCTTCGTTCTTGACTTAAATGAGATCCTGTGACGTGGCGAGAGTACTATGCATCAGTCCCTACCCCGCAGGCAGCGCGTAGCAGCGGGCGCCGCGGCTGCCGCTCGGTCCCCCCACTGCCGTCGCTGCCGCCGCCGTCTGGTCGATGGGTGTCAGGCCTGTCTCCAGAAGCAGCGCGTGCACTGCCATGAGAAGCAACTCCGTCACGCTCTCACCCCCGCCGCCGCTGCCGCCGTCGCCACCACCGCCGCCGCCACCGCCGCCGCCGCCGCCGCCGACGCCGCCGCCGCTGACTACGGCGCGCTCCGCCGCCAGCACGCGCGCGAGGGACTCGGGTACATCGTCATCAGGAGCAAAGCTCTCCACCGTCCCCGTGGACACCGTTGTGGGGCCGCCGGGGCCAGCAGGGGCGGCGGTGTCTACCTCCATTGCATCCGTTGAGCCGCCGCGCAAGCCGCCGCCGCCGCCCAAGCGCCAGAGTCTTACACTCGCTCCCATTTCAGCTCAACTTGAGCTCTTTTGTCCACCGCATAACACAACTTAACTCATGAATGTGTCCCGGAGTTGCTCAAGTTGAGCTCTACCGTGAACAAGTGTAAGCCCCTACCATGCGCTGCTCCGCCGCGAGAAGGCTGCGACGGCGGCGCTCCTCCGCCGTCATCGGGGCGACCGCTGTGCAGGGGCTTACACTCGTCCACTTTTCAGCTCAACGTGAGCAATTTTGGTCCCATGTGTTGGGGTACTTTGCTGGTTTCAGTGACAGGAACAACTCAGATTGAGCAAAGATGTGGACGAGGGTAAGCCCCTGCCGCTGTGGGCGGCGCCGTGTAGGTGTTGTTCAAGCTCTGCTCGTTGGAGGGGTGCGTGGAGGGTGTGAAGCTGGTGGAGGCGGAGGGGAGGGGCGCCGAGGGCGGGGGCGCGCCCCGCGGCCGCGGAGCGGCGGGAGCAGCGGGGGCGGGGGCGGCGGCTGGGGCGGTGGACCGGGCAGCGGCTGCAGCGGCGGCGGCAGCGGCAGCGGCGACAGGTGCGGCGTTCGCTGCAGGTGGGTCACCTCCGGGCCACTGCGCATTTCCGCGAGAGGCGAGAGCGCTGGCTGTCAGTGAGAAGTTGGACGCATCACACTGGAAAATCCGAAGAAAGAATGCAAGAGGAAAAAACATAGGGGAGGCGGGAGTGTCGGGGAGTGTCGGGGAGTGTAGGGGACTGTGGGGTTGGCTCTGTTGCCGTCAACCCGACTAAAAGTGCACGATGTCCCGATACGAGTACGCTATGCGACGAAGGAGGTAGATGAAGCCGCGAGCGTGTATCGGTACACTATGAGACGGAGCAGGTAGATCTCACCTGAAACACGTGGAGAATGTCCCCACGAGCGATGCCGCAAGCGCGCAGTGTCGCAGTCTCGCTCACCGCGCCGCTGGCCGCCACGTCATCGGTACGGTTTAATGTCACGGCAACCGCGGTTTAGGGACACGCAAATATCGCCTCCGCCACGTCATCGACACGCGGTGTGGACCCTGGTGTATTGAGATAAACGGCAGGGGAATTCTTTCAGTTTTTGTTTTTGTTTTTTCCAACAGTACGCGTCTCAGTAAGTCCCCGACACTCTGAGTATCTGCCACACCCTTTGAGTGCACATTCCCTGAAAGGAGGTTAGTCTTACTTTACACCACACCCCTTGTGCGTGTGCTCGGTGAGACTAAGTACCGACGTGGCGAGCAGGATGTCTGCCAGATTAGATTCCCTACCGCGGATGGCTCGCAGGCCCCTTCATAGCATTTGGTGGCCACCGCCTTCCGCAGCTGCGCCAGCGTACAGACCTCCGGCACCTCGATACTTTGGGCCGCGGCGGCGCCGGCCACGCGCACGCGGAGCTTCAGGCCCATCACGTCCTTCGCTAGGGGGCAGGGCAACAGGCAGCGTGGCGATGGGGAGAATGAGCTCCGGATGGTTGTCGACGTCGTTGTTGGACGGCACCCACGTTTTGGCCCCCCCGATAAATACAAAACAACCCCCCCCCTAAAATTGAGACAAAACAACCGCAACCCCCCCTCACCCACAACCCCCTCCAGGCATCCTTCGTCGCTGCTGCCCCCACCTCTCACTGTCGCGAGCGCGCCACCCTTCGCTCGGCACTCCGCAACACAACCGGACATCAAAGAGTGAGCGCCCGCGTCCCTCTCGCCTGTTCCCCAGGGCACCTTGCCCGCCAAGGCCAACGCCCATCCCCCGATATTCGCCCATTTAAATATCTTTTCGTCCTGTTCTCTGCTTGCTGAGTCACGCTCGCCGAGGGTGAGTAGCAAAGCAATCCCGCACCAGGTGGGGTGTCAGCCCTCTCTGTGCTGGACGCAACGTGATGGGACACAGCACTGACCGTGCCCTCGAGGACATGTGGTGCCGCCCACGCTCAACCATTCAGAGATGCCCATACAAGAGAAGGATGTTCGTCGGCTGAACAAGTTTTCTTGACGTGACGACGAATGCCTCGGCTGATTGGCTTAGATGCCGGCTTCTCTGACAACCCCTGGGTTTTTTCTCCTCACCCCCTCGGCACGCTCGGGAGCTACGTCTGACCTCGCGTTCTCCTGCTCCTCCCCCTTTTCAGTGGCGGTCGGCGGCCCGCGCAACCCCATGGACGTGCGGCCCAACAAGTGGATCGAGCTACACGGGCAGGGGCCTTACACTCGTCCACTTTTCAGCTCAACTGTATCGCTTTGTATGGGAAAGGGGGTGCGCGTAGGGGTTGTGTAGCCCGTGGTAAGCGGGTGGTAGGGGGTGTTTAGGGTGTGTAGGGTGTTTTCTTGCGACAGACACGGCTCAAGTTGAGCTGAGCAGTGGACGAGTGTAAGCCCCTGCCAACGGGTACCAGCGCGAGAATGTGGAGAAGAAATTCCGCATCAACCCCAAGAGCCTCGGCCAATTCGCCATCTTCGGCATCGCGATCCCCTGCCTCCTCTACTACGCAATCGTCAACGAGTTCGTGAGTCTCCCTCCTCCTCCTCCTCCTCCTCCTCCTCCTCCTCCTCCTCCTCCTCCTCATGCCCAGTATCATCTAACCGCTTGCTCACAGCAAACCTATACACATTCTATATGTTCCACCTTCTCCTCCATCTCGTCGTCGTCTTGCGTGCTATATCCAACGCATCTTCACCACCCTTTCACGCCACAACGCGCAGATTGTCTCGTATGAAGCGGGTTAACCCTAAATATCACGTCAGGGTCCAACCATGAAGCGGTGGAAACCCACCTGTGTTGGCGCTGTCATTGTGTTGCGAGACTGACATTTCCTCGCCCACTCCCCCCTCCTCCCTCCCCTTTTTCCAACAGCAAACGGCTGACGACTTGTACGGCCGCCCGAGGAAGAGGTTCATGGGAGACGGAGGACCACCGATTAAGAATTAGTGGTGGCCAAAAGGAGGTGTAAACCCCGCGCGCCTTTTCATACCTGTAGACACTAAAAGTATGGCGCCCCGTGAAGATGTTCATGTAAACCCCGCGCGCCTTTCATACCTGTACACGCAGCTGTAATTCATCCTAGTTTCGCTGTTTTGCTTATGGATACTCTACCCGCGCTGCCGCGGCCACGCTTGCCCCCGTGTAGTACCCTCGTTTGCCCGATGAATACTCTACCTGCGCGGCTGCGCTCAACGTGAGAGGAACTAAAAGTGACAAAGAAAGTGCGTCAAACCCGTTATCGATTGAGCGACTTTGAGTGCAAAGTCGTCCAAATGGACAGCTCTGATTGGTCGAATGGGACGACTTAGCACGCTAAGTCGCTCAGTGGTTTCACGCACTTTGTCTTAGTGGAAACTATCCCAAATGTCCTCTTGCAGATAGGAATCTTATGTGGATATAGAAGCTAGAGCTACGAGTAGAGACAGAAGCTATGTACAGCGCAGCAACCCCCTCCCCGACAATTTACATTCTGCCTCCCATCCCCGAAATCATCTACACACGTCAACGTCTAGCTCTACAGGTTGACGATGGTGTTGACCTTCGCGGCGTGTGCGAGCGTACACTGGCACACTGTGAGCAAACAGTGAGGTTGGCGGCACACGCTACCGCTTATCTCAGAGGCGTGTAAGCTATGGTACAACAGCAACAGCGCCCCCCCCTCCCTGTGCATCTTCATCCTCTCCTCCAAAAGCATCAGCACACGTTACCGTTGGGCTCTGGAAGTTGATGACGGCGTTGCTCTGCGGCGAGTGCTGCACGCCTCCACACGCCCACGAACAGGCAGCTGCCCTCCAGGTTTAGTGGCCGGTGCCGATAATCAGCATCTGCACCTCTACCCATGTGGCCTGCGCCTTAAACGCTGCTACGTTAGCCCTGTCATCGATCATGAAGCCCCGCGGGTGCATCGCTACAAGTTAATGATGGCATTGACCTGCGCAAGGTGCACCGCGACGCTGCCCTGCCCGCCCACCGCCAGCCGGCTGCCCCCGCGCGAGTGCGTCGTGAGTGAGGGCCTGTCACTATATTGCCCGCCACGTCATCGACAGTTGAAATGCATTGACCCGCGTCTCCAGTGCCTAGTCTGTAAAGGTTACTGCCCGTAGTACGTGATACCACCTATTGTATTTGGCCCTTTTGGCCATCGGCCAAAAATGTGTTTTTGTGATTAATCAAACAAACCTTGTTGAGCTTACCTGAAATTCTATCTCTACGAGTAGCTAGCCCACAGACTAGGCAATAGATACATGACATCATATGACGTGGCGAGCGATATCTGCCAGACCCTACCGTGAACTCAGCCGTGGGCAGCGGCAGCGCCAGGTGCCCGCACACCTCCGCGCTCATCAACCGCGAAAACGAAATCCAGGGCCTTACACTGATTCCCTTTGCAGCTCAACGTGAGTCTTCACTCTTCGTATACCAGTGCACCTTTCACACTCCTCCTCCCTGGCCTGGCGCTCGTTCACTCTTCAGCTATAGCTCTGTGTCACACGTGGAGGAATCGGACGAACAGAAAGGCTGCCCTCCTCACCAATTGCTCGTGGCTCAGTGAATGTCAGTATGATAGAGGAAATAATCCGGTAAGGTTAGACACCAAGGAAGTCCTGGTGGCCTTAGGGGTGGCGGAAACCTCAAAGTTGCACACGCACTTAACTATCTTTAGTGTCGACGGACAAAACGGTTGGCAGTTGAGGTGACAAGGGAACTGGCGGCCAAGGCCCTGCCGGAACCTCAGTGCGGATGTCGTAGCCGTTCCGGGTGTTGGAGACATGCGTGGTGGTCTGCAGCGGGCCGGCGTTGGATTTGGGCTCGATGACGAACCCGAACGTGGCGTCCCACCGGTCCCGCCCCTGGCCAGGGGCTTACACTCGTCCATATTTTAGCACAACATAAGCACTCTTTGAGGGATACATTGGCTTACACTCGTCCATTTTTCGGCTCAACATAAGCATTCTTTGAGGTATCCATTGGGTAATTGCGGTGTTAAACCCAGCTGAGGGTGAGCCAGGAAGTGGACGAGTGTAAGCCCCCGCCCCTCGCCCAGGTTGCACCGTCCCTGCAACCAGGGGCTTACACTCGTCCACGTTTTCAGCTCAACGTAAGCACTGTTTGCAGGATACGTCGAGTAGTGTCAGTCTATCAATGACAGAAATGGCTCAGGTTGAGCTGAGATGTGGACGAGTGTAAGCCCCCACCTTCAATGCCAGCTGGCTCACCCCGCCCACAGGTGAAGTCACCAAACCGCATTCTCCACGTATTATCAGCTGAGAAGGATAAACCCAAGGGGTTGGCAATGAGGTGTGCTGGCTCACTACCAGGCACCAAATAGGCTGTACTCGTACAGCTAACAGCTTCACCCTACTCGTAGTCTGTAATGGGCTCTAATAGATATAAAACGTATCGAACTTGACTCTCAGCTTCGAAGAGTGGGCCGTACCTAGGTCGAGGCGCTTGCTGTACTCCACACTCTTGTTGTAGCGGCGCAAGTTGAATTGAAAGCAAAGTTTGCAAGCGGTTCATCATATTGTAGGTTCAAGCGCTGAGACCATGCCATGGGCGCTTTCAACTCGGGGTTTGATACTGACAGCCTGCACCGCCCTACCTTGTGCAGCACGTCGAACGTGAACTCCCCGCCCACAGGGACTTACACTCGTCCACCTTCGATCTCAACCTAAGCCGCTTTTGTCAATGATGGACTCGCGCCACCCGGCGCATCCCACAAGAAGTGTGTAACGTTAAGACGAAAAGTGGACGAGTGTAAGCCCCTGCCCGCCCAGCACCGAGTCGTGGCACGACGCGTTCGTGGTGATGTCTTTCTCCTTGACGTTGGGCCTTGCAATCTTTTCCGTGGTGGCATTCAACTTGAGCGAGTTCGAGGCAGTTCAGTTGAGGTAGCTGTGGTGGGGACTGGAGTGGTTTAGAGGGAGAACCGGCGCAAGTTCAAATGAAGGGCTCCAGGTTGTGCAGCGGTAGCTTAACTTCAACGGTTTTCGAGGGGTTCAGCTGACTGCGGGACATAGGTGTGGTAACTTGAGTGGTTTGAGGGGGGGAAACGGCTCAAGTTTGAGCTGAAATGGTGAAGAGTGTTAAGGCCCTGCCTGGAAGTCGTACTCAGCGCCCAGCCGGATCTTGAGCGGCCACCAGTCGATCAGCTTGCGCACCTTCAGCTTCTGCGGAAGCTGTAGAGCGGAAGAGGCAACGCACGAGGTGACGGTGTCAGCTGATGTGCGCCGAGATGAGGTCGAGCCGGGAGATGGGTGGTCCCATGTTTCTTGGAAAAAGAACATTGATGGTTGGGATTGCGAACGAGCGCGTGGCGTCTCGGACGTACCGACTGGAGCCCCCACGAGAGGTTGAGCATGCCGTTGCCGAGCGCGTAGGATCCACTGGTTACACAGGAGCCGCCATCGCCGTCGCCGGTGCCGCCATTGGTACCACCACCGCTTCGCGCCACCGCGTCGGCCCCCTCGCCGCGCGACGGCACCGACGGGTACTCCGCGGTCATCTGGTTGTTGGGGCGCAGGTCGGGCGGGTTGGGGCCGGCGGGAGGCATGGCTGCCGATGCGGGGGGGGGTTGGATGCTGCGGCGGGGGCACGGATGGGATGGCGACGCGGCGATTGTGCGCTGCGGGCGCGCCACGGAGAGTGAGAGGACGAAGACGTTGCTGACGATGACGGGTGATGAGATTCTAGTATTCTACCCGACAAGATTCACCACGTAAGACGTAACCCGCCGACCGGCCGGCATCCTGAGATTTGCTCAGATTTCTTGTTGTGCATCAGCTGGCATGTCGGGAAACAGGGCTGCTCATCGAGGTGGACGCCCGACGCCCGCACCGCACACCCAGTCGCGCGAGCCCCCACAATTCCCGCGCCACTGTGAGGCGCGCTCGACGAGTCCTAGGTGCGCATCCCGCTGGGCTCGAGCGCAGCGCACCGATATAAAGAAAAGTGCCCATAAGTAACCACCTCCCACTGCACAAGAGACCCAGAAAAACATCACAGCGGCGGCGACGTCCGGCATGGAGAGCATCACGCGGCGGGGGTCCAGCCTGCCCGGCCTGCACCACACCTCCGACGCCACCGGCCGAACGCAGTACGCCAGATTCGAGTTCGATAAGACCAGGCTGGCGAGCACGAGCACGACCAACAACTCCTCCCGCTTCTTCTCGGGGCAGGGGCTTACACTCGTCCACTTTTCAGCTCAACCTGAGCCGTTCCTTTGCACTGATGCCACATATGCCGTTCACTTCATCTCGGCTCAACTTGAGACGCTGTGGTCGACGAAACTCCACAAAATAGCCCCAGAAAAGTGAGCCTGTCAAGCCGAAAAGTGAGCATGTCAAGCCGGATAGTACACAAAAAGTGCTCACGTTGAGATGAAAAGCGGAGCGTAAGCCCCTGTCTCCGGGCACTTCGATGCGTACTGCCCGTGGCGCCTAGATGACCCGGAGCTCAACTCCGACGCCTTCGCGGACGGCGCGGGGTACACGCGGCTCCACTACATCATGAAGGAGGGCGACACCCAGGCGGGGCTCTCCATCGAGACCAACATATACACCAAATATAAGTTAGATGCCTGCCGGACCTGGGTTGCCATTGCCACATGTGATGCTTTGAGGCAGTATGAGCCTACACTCAATCAGTCTCTCAATGTGGCACACAGTGAGTCACTCTATGCGGCAATATACATCTCACGAGATGCGGCACGTTATGTCACTGAATCTGTCAATCACTATGGCACTCAAGCTGCACTCGATACTCGTAGGCACAGTCTCTCGCACATGTCACTCGACAGGGTCTCGGCACTATATTTCCCATCTGTAACTCGATAGGCGCTCAACGTCACTTGGTGTGTGACCAAACAGCCTACTTGGCAGACCTGGGGGCACTAACCTGCAAGTTATAACAGCATCTGTATTTGGTTCACGGCGTCCGCTTCCTGGTGCCCCTCGTTCCCTTTTCAGCTCAAACGGACTGTTTGCTCATATTGCACCGTTGTACGCGACCCTGGCCCGCGCAGCGGCGGCTGCTGCAGGGCGGCAGCTCGACCTCCGACCTGACCCGCCCCGCCACTTCCGAACCCGGTAGGGCCTTACAGATATTGCTGGCCACGTCATGGAATGCCTATAACTCAAGGATCGAGGGTAACAAATGCGTTGGATGACGTGGCAGGCAACATCTGCCCTGCCCTATCCTCTGGCATCCTGGGCGCCAGCGGCCGCATGCTGACCCCCATCCAGACCTACGACTTCGAGCCCGCCACCCCGCTGTCGCAGAGCATTGTGCCGAGCCCGGCCAGCGTGCAAAACGACCCGCAGTTTTCCAAATATGAGAGCACGCGCATCTTGACCGACCCCGTCGACCTGAACGAGCTCGCCGGCTACGTGGCCAAGCTCCGGTGGGGGCCCGAAGCATCCGTGGTTGATTGCTGAACACTGATGTGGATTGTGTATGATACCCCAGCTGTTGAGTGCGATCAGGTGAAGTTAGTTGAGTGAAGTTCGGTGAGTGAAGTCTGGTGAAGCGGCCGTACTGATGTGGTTTGGATGACACGGGGAACTGGGGGCTGACAAGCAGCCTGTCTCTCAACGATGCTGATGGCGTATCCAGCAATATGTCTGTTAGGTTAGCAACACCTCTCTGTCAGTCCGTACCGCCATGTCCATAGGACCGACGGAAGGGGAACACTTAAGGGGTAAAAAATCTACCTATCAAAATCGACTTTCAACCCAAAACCTGAAACCTGTCAACCTATCAAAATGTTCCTATCAAAAAAATCGCATCCAAATCAACCTATCGATGTAGCATATCAAATTGAACCTATTGAAATTCCCTATCAAGATCAACCAATCAAATATGACATTGTTGGCTATGTGTACCGGTACACACAGGCAAACAGTCATGATAATTTCACTTCTTAAGTGTGTTCCCCGTCGGTCCTATGGACATGGCGGTACGGACTGTCTGTATAAGCTGATGTGGGTTGGATGACATGACATGGGATGCTGCGTACCCGCGATGCGGCCGCGGTGTGCACACACGCACGTCCCAAAGAACCCCATGTGCTGACATGACGTGGCGAGCAGCGGCCACACTGGGGCCTTAAAGCGCGGCCACGGTGTGTGCACGACCTGAAGCCCATGTGCTACCTGCTGCAGAGCCTCATGACCCACATGCTGGCCGGTGAGATAGACTTCTTCAGTCAGGAGGCAGGGGCTTACACTCGTCTGCCTGTCAGCTCAACGTAAGCGCCTTTGGTGGGACAAGGGGCATTTGGGGGGTGTTTAGGGAGTGATTAAGGCGGGGGTGGAGGGGGTGTTTAGGCGTTTAGGGATGTGTTGAGTGTCAGAAATGGCTCAGGTTGAGCTGAGAAGTGGACGAGTGTAAGCCATTGCCAGGAGGTCCGCGACCTAAAGAATCAGGTGCTGCGGCTGCAGCAGCTGATGAATGACGGCGCGGAGCGGGACAAGGTGGGTAAGATGAATAAGATGGCCGCGAAGTTCACGGAGGCGGCGAAGATGGCGGGTTTCAAGTCCAACATCGAGAATCACAGCAGCTACCTGCTCAAGCTCAGCGAGGACCAGGCGGCTGGGGCTTATACTCGTCCACTTTTTAGCTCAACCTGAGCCATTTCTGACAACAAAATACACCCTAAACAGCCCCGGATGCCCCCTCAAACACCCCGCACCTCTTAACCAACCCCAAAATGCACCCCCTCTCCCACAGAAACCGCTTACGTTGAGCCGAAAAGTGGACGAGTGTAAGCCCCTGCCAGGCGGGCGAGATTGCTGCGCTCAAGAAGCAGCTGGCATCCCAACAAGCATCTCAACAAACAGCGCTGGCGGCGGCCGAGGCAGGGCCAGGCCGATCGTTCCCTGACTGCTCAAGCGTACCAGAATACCCGTACACACTCACCAAATCCTCCTACCTGGCCTCACAACACTCGTCCCCCGACTGTTCCCTGACTGCTCAAGCGTAACAGTGTACCCGTACACACTCATCACATCCTCCTACCTGAGCTCACACTGATTTCCAATTTACCTTCAAACTGACTGCTGTGAGCAAACAGTCTCCTCATGGGCGCCCTCTGGGGGTCTAAGCGGGGACTTTACTGTACTGTACGGTTTTGATCGTTGGAAAATATAAGACGACAAATACATAACAGTCAGGTTGAGGTATGAGGCTCTGAGCTACGGCGGCTGGGGCAGGGCTGGAGCAGAGTAAGGCCGGCAGCGCGGACGCATACAAGCAGGCCAAGGAGTCGACCAGGGCCCGCGACAAGGCCCTGGCGGAGCTCCAGGCGTTGAAGCTGAAATCGGAGGGGGAGAAGAAGACCCTGAAGAGCATCGTGAGCCAGAAGGACGCTAAAATCGCGGAGCTTCAGAAGCAGCTTGACCTGGTCTCGGCCAGCTCCGAGGACGCGGAGGCGGTCAACAGGCAAGGGCTTACACTCGTCCACTTTTCGGCTCAACATCAGCGCTTTCTGTGGGATAGGGGGTGCATACAGGGTTAATCATGGGGTGTATATCAGGTGTTGGGAGTCATCATGGGGTGTAAAGGCTGTATTTTGAGTCAGAAACGGCTCAGGTTGAGCTGAAAAGTGGACGAGTGTAAGCCCCTGTCAACAGATTGTCGTTGCAGACGGAAGAGCTCCAGCGGCAGCTGGACGAGGGCGGGGGGCTTGCCGTCAAGGACGACGACTACGCGGGGTTTGCGGAGGCGATGCTGCTGCTGCCGCCGCTGCCGGCGTCGGAGCGCAGCGAGAGGCAGGGCTGACACTCGTCCAGTTTTCAGCTCAACGTAAGCACTTTGTGTGGGATACACTGGGTGGTTTTACAACGTAAGCTCTTAGTGTGGGATACATCAGGTGGTTTGTGTGGGATACATCGGATGATTTTACGGAAATTCCATGGCAAACACGACTCAAGTTGAGCTGCAAAGTGGACGAGTGTAAGCCCCTGGCTAGAGGCTGCGGACGCTGAGCCCGCCGGAAGCCGCGCGAGTGTTACAGGCACGGCCTCACACTCGTCTACTTTTCAGCTCAACGTAAGCGCGTTTTACGGGATAGGCGGGACGGTCTCATTTACAAAAACGGCGCAGGTTGAGCTGAGAAGTGGACGAGCGAAAGTTTGCAAAGACAAAACGGCGCAGATTGAGCTGGGTAGCTCTAGTGGACAGACGTGAGGTTCTAAGGTTTCATTGACAGAAACGGCGCAGGTTCAGCTGAGAAGTGGACAAGTGTAAGTGTACCCTAAACCCTATATCCAAAACCCTAAACCCTAAGAACCTGGGTAAGCCCCTGGTCACAGGCGATGGGCGACTGGCCCGAGGCGGGCAAGCTGCTGCGGGGGAACTCAGCGGCGGGGCGGTGCAGGTTTAACCGATGAAATCAATGTTGAAATCGCCTGGAACTAAGCGCTTGAAAATAAATATGATGAGCCGCCTTCAGACTTTGCTTTCAAATGCAACTCGCGCCGCTACGCCGCGGCGGCGGACGTCAATTTCGCGGTGGCCGTGGTAGGGCAGTGCAGATTGACAGTCTCAAAAACCCGTTTTGAAAGCGCATACGGTTTCAGCATTCGAAGCTATAACATCACAAACTGCTTTCAAACTTTGCTTTTAAACTCAACTCGCGCCGCTACACCGTGGACGTCCACTCCGACGCAGCAGCGGCAGGCGACATCAACTCAGACACCGCGGTGAGGCGGTGCAGCAGCCCGGGGCGGCCGGGCAGCACCGGCGGCGGCATCGTGGGGGAGATGAACACGGTAGGTCCGTGCAACTGACAGGTTAGAGACCCGTGTTGAAAGCGCCTTTGGTTTCAACGCTTGAAACTGTAATATGGAAATCCGCTTTCAATTCTTGCTTTCCAAACCAACTTGCGGCGATACATCACGGTGGACTTCATATCGAACGTGCTGACGTGCGGGGTGCTGGACCACGCCGACGTGGGCTCCGCGCTGCAGCACGTGGGCAGGGGCTTAAACTCGTCCACTTTTCAGCTCAACCTAAGCCGTTTTGGTCACAACTCCCCATGTCCCCCTGTCTAATAGACTGGGGAGAAGTTATCCCACAAAATGTGCTTATGTTGAGCCGAAAAGTGGACAAGTGTAAGCCCCAGCACGTGGGTGACATCGACGGCACGGTGTTCCTGGCCATGACACGGAAGGCAAGGGCTTGAACTCGTCCACTTTTCGGCTCAACTTGAGCGCTTTTTGTGGGACACGGGGTGCTTGGTGGGGGGATCGGGAGGTATTTATGGCGGGGTTTGAAGGGGTTTTTAGATGTTTAGGGGATGTTTTGAGTATTATGAACGGCTCAGGTTGAGCTGAGAAGTGGACGAGTGTAAGCCCCTGGCGGAAGGCGGCGCCGGAGGAAATGGCGGAGACCATGCGGTGCGTGCACCCGTCCATCGCCGGGTTCTGGGCAGGGGCTTACACTCGTCCACTTCTCAGCTCAACGTAAGCATTTTTTGAGGACTACAGACGTCCACTTTCCGGCTTAACGTGAGCACTTTGTGTGGGCTAGAGATTGCATCGGCACAAACGTCTCAGGTTGAGCTGAGAAGTGGACGCTGGCTGTGGCTTCAATGACCAGAAACGGCTTAGGTTGAGCTGAGAAGAGGACGAATGTATGCCCCTGATTGTGGGTGGCATCCGCGACGATGCAGGCGCAGGCGCGGCTCGGCATCGGGGAAGTCATTGGTGCCGACATGATGGTATCGATGCTGCAGGTAGGGCGGTGCTATTAAACCCACTTTGAAAGCGCCTGTATCTGAGTGCTTCAAACTAGAACATGAGCAGACGCTTTCAATCTTTGCTTTCAATTCAACTTGCGCCGCTACATCCAGGAGCTGGGTGACCGTGAGTGCTCCGGCATCCTCGACAGCCAGTCGCACAAACACGTGGCCGAGGTGTTGGAAACGATGTACCGCGGTAACAATCTGGGGGAGGCAGTGGACCTGCTCATGGGCGTGGTAGGGCCTCACAGATAACGCTCGCCACGTCATTTGACTCCGTCTCACTCGAGCAACGTCGGACGGCCATAAGCCTTGACAGACTGAGTTCTGTCTGCTTGAAATTGCGGAGAGGGTTGGTTAAGCTCACCATGTGAAGCGCCTTGGGGCTCGATGAACGTAGAAGAAAATCTAAATGTGGAGGACGACGTGGTTGGCATGGCATTATATGTGAGGCCCTAGGGCGTGGATCTGTACGCGCGCGCAGGGGCCATGGCAGGAGCTTACACTCGTCCACTTCTCAGCTCAACTTCAGCGCTTCCTGTGGGATAGGGGGTGCGTTTAGAAAATGTGTATCAGCTGTTGTAGGGGTGTTAGCGAGTATTAGGGGGTGTTTAGAATGTGTTTTGTGTCAGAAGCGGCTCAGGTTGAGCTGACAAGTGGACGAGTGTAAGCCCCTGGGCAATGGCCGCGATGGACGAATCAATCCGTGAGGTGTTCGTTAACGCCATGTCGTTATTGTCGGAGGACTCGGAGATCTCTGGCGAGATCTCGCCCTGCCCGCAGTGCGGCTGGCCTAATAAGGTGGAGGTGGAGGCAGGGGCTTACATTCCTCAACTTTTCGGCTCAACGTAAGCGCTTTCAGTGGAACAAGGGGTATTTAAGGGGTGTTGAGGGGATATTCTTGGCGACGGTGGAGGGGGTGTCTTGGCGTTTAGGGGATGTTTTGAATGTCAGAAACGGCTCAGGTTGAGCTGACAATTGGTCGAGTGTAAGCCCCTGGGGGGAGGCGGAGGTGGTGGCGGAGGCGGGAGCGGTGTTGAAAACAAAGCCGCCGTCGGCCTGGATCGAATACGTTGGCAAGGGGAGCAGTGGGTGGAGGAAGGCAGTAAAAAAACTGGCAGACGATAAGTTGATGCCGCCCATAAAGGTGCGATCTGTGGTGATCAATATCTATCAGGATAAGATGAATGCCGACAAGGTATGGCGGTGCAGGTTGACCCCAGGTTAACTCAAACTCATTGTAAGGGTGACCGGTCACCCTTATAGCTCGCAACGTGATTGGCTGAGAGGCTGACTACTCCCGTAGTGTACCGGGTACAATGCGTATTCTCGGTTGGGATTGGTGTGGTCTGATGGGTTGAACGGATTCGATTCGATACCAGACCCGTCACTGAGTTTAAATCCGGTCTGACCGCGCTTGGTTCCAGCGATTGATGCTAAAATGTGATGTATCGCTTTCAAAGTTTGCTTTCAAACTCGACTTGAGGCGCTACAACAAGGCGGCCATACGCGCGGGCAAGCACCGCATGCCCCTGGTAAGACGGTTCAAGATCAACAGGTCTAGGGCTTAGGGTTTAGGGTCCGACGCAACCCGAGCGTGTTGGAAGCGCCTGGAAATAGGCAGACCAAAAGAGAATGTTAAGCCCCATAAAGACTCAGTGCTTGGGAACGTAAGATATGATGAAGTGTTTTCACGTTTTGCTTTCAGTTTCAAGTTGCGCTGCTACCCCCTGGATCTGTATGTGGTGCAGTGGTTCGATAACCACTACGGCCTCAAGAAGCTGGCGCAAAAGAAGATGTTGTTTTTCTTTTGTGCGCTGAAGACGATGTTCGAGGAAGGCAAGGCCCGGCAGCGTCCTGACTGTTTGAGCATAGTACACCTGTGCACATTCGCCTCCTCCTCCTTTACTCATTTTCCTCCTTTACTGCTCCTCATCCTTTATTCCTCCTCCTCATCAATTTTTCTCCTGCGTTACTCATCCTCTACTCCTCCTCCTCCTCCTCCTCCTCTTCCTCCTCCTCCTCCTCCTCCTCCTCCTCCTCCTCCTACTCCTCCTCCTCCTCCTCCGTTACCCTTTCTCTCTCATTACTTCTGTTACCAAACTGAGAGTTTGAGCGCCGACGTAGTGTGTTAGGATGTGGTGTGTTTGGGCCTTGGATACAGGCAAGGACCAGCGCGTGACCCAGTTCGCGCGGCTGTGCGGCATCGCCCGCCCGCTGCCCGCCGTGGTAGGCTGCTACAGATTAGGTATAGGGTTTCGGGTTTAGGGTTTGAGGCCCTAAACCTTACATCCCTTGGAATTGATGATGAGACCCATGTTGAAAGCGCCTGGACTAAGCGCTTGAAACTATAATGTATGATGAACCGCCTTCAAACTTTGCTTTCAAATTCACCTTGCGCCGCTGCAGCGCGGCGTGCGATCTACTCATCGAGTGCACGGTGGGGACATGCACACACTGCCCGCCACCTTCGCATATTCACGAAGGTGATCCATTGACGTTTAGGGATTTGTCCCTTTTCTTGAGTCAACTCGTCGGCCGACTCTTGATTATCTAAACGGCATAGATCACATTCGTGAATATGCGAAGACGTCAT
>Ga0307489_10000886_pt1 | contig 19046 bp, 33 predicted proteins | sample SB12metaG_FD_202247 | JGI IMG/M metagenome (GOLD analysis project Ga0307489, IMG submission 202247) | Sea-ice brine microbial communities from Beaufort Sea near Barrow, Alaska, United States - SB 1.2 | ecosystem: Environmental > Aquatic > Marine > Coastal | place: USA: Alaska | collected...
CTAGTGCTGGCAATGGGGGGGGTTAAACTAAGCTAGTTTAAGCTAGTTTAGGGACTAGTGGTTAGTGGGTTAGTGGTTAGTATTGGGAATTACAGTGGGTGAGTAAAATTGGGGGGGTTAAACTAAGTTAGTTTAAGCTAGTTTTGGGGCTAGTGCTTAGTAGGCTAGTTTAGGGGCGACAAGTATGTTCATCGGCACAGCCTTCAGCGCCCAACCTTAGATGCGTTGGTGGTCCACGCTCCGAAGCCGTCGGTGTCGTGATATGCGATCTTCACCGACGTGATGTTATCCGCAGGCAGGGGCTCACACTCGTCCACTTCTCAGCTCCACCTGAGCCCTTTTTGACAATCACTCAAGATAACCACTCAAGACAATCACTCAAGACACCCCAGGTCATCCAGAGAAAGTGCTCAGGTCAAGCTAAAAAGTGGGCGAGTGTAAGCCCCTGCCTGCAAGCAGATTCGTGGTAGCGGAATGGGCAACGCATGCGAGCGAAGCCGAAGAGTGGGGACTCATGGATAGTGCTCACAAGGTCATCCAACGTACTTTGACCTTCAGTTCGTGAATCAAATCGCATCCCATGACGTGGCGAGCACTATCCATCAGTCCCATAGACATCGGATCGTATTTTGAACCTTCGTGTCTTGAGTAAATGGCATCCTATGACGTGGCGAGCTCTTTATTTCCACCAGTCCCTACCAGAGAGAGCAGCAGAATGGCCTTCATCATGGTGGGAGAGGAACTTTTCTGACAAGAGATGTTGGACCTGCACGAGTTTGACACAGGGCGGAAGCTGCGGTGAGCGGCTGTGTGGTGGCACTGCCCAGTGCTGTCATCGGACTGTTCAATCAACAATGCCGTTTTTGGTGGAGGGAAAATCCGAGAATGGACAATGGAGGCGTGGTCGGCTGACCATGTGACGATTGGCTGCTGGTGCCAGCGCGTCAACAGTGTCGAGGGTCACATATCTGCCAGTGTATGCGGGCGATCTCCACGCCGGCGACCGCGGTAAAGCGCAGCGTGCGGGTTTTCCCGCACACCACGGGCGCGGCCGGGACGCCGATGGTACGACACAAAATAACGACGCACCACTCACCAGTCGCGCCATGAAACGATGCGCGTCGTGCCGGGCGCTCGGGGGGGGGTAGCGCTGATGGCAACGTCGCGCACTCTGTGCCCGCGTACCATACTCTTTCGGACCGGGGCGCGCGTGTGCTTCGGAGGGTACATCTAAGTGAAGCACACGTTGGGTGACATCATCGAAGAGAGATGCAACCCTCGATGCTCGACCGGCAGCTTGATCAGTTGACAGGTGTCTCCAAAAAACGTCCTGGGTGTTTCCCAGGTGGTGTTGTCACGAGTAATCGGCCGCCAGGCGGTATCCCCGCCGCCGCCGCCCTCTCCCCCCCAACCCCGACGACAGCTCCGGATAACCAGAAAATAGAAATTGAAAACTGTCGGCGAAATGCGGCGCATCGCTGCAGGGAGAACGCACTCATACCGTTCAGCGGCGACGCGCTCGAGTACAGGTGGGAGGCGAGGCGGGTGGCGGGCGCACCTGGTGGCTGCTGCAGCTCGCTGCGAAGTGCACGTGGATGTGATTGAAGCTAGTGTTCGGTTGTGCGTGATCAAACCGCCAGCTGACAAGCTCGGCCCTTTCAGTCTGCTTAAAAAAGCAGGGGCCGTTTCAGATCGGCCGTTTATTTATACCCAACCCTAAACCCAGAAACCCTAAATGGGTTGGTGCACGCGCTCCGCGCCACTGCGCGGCCGGCCGCCTTTCTGGCCCTCATCCTGCTTGCGCTCCACAGTCCCCGTCGTGGCGGCGCTGCAGCCCCTCCCACCACCTCCCCAACCTCCCCAACTCCCGTCCATCTCTCGCTTGGGAGAGCGCTCCACGGTCCTGATTAACGAAGGAGGAACCGATAACTAGAAACCGCGCTGCGCGCGAGCGACACATTCGCGAGCACAATGGGGAAGAACTCGAAGACCCGAGAGAAGGCACTAGCCGACCCGGAGACGCGGGTGCTGGCGCTGCGTGACCAGGGGGGTCTCGCCGCGGTCGCGCGGCAGCTTCGGGAGGCCGCAGCGGCGGGGACAGCGGCGGCGGGGGGTGCTATCGCGTTGACACCGACGAGGGTACCAGTGCAGTACCTGGAGGAGAAACCGATCGCGATGGATGGTGATAGCGGCGGCGGCGGCGGCGGCGGCGGCGGTGGTTGGGCCTGACCGCTTGCGCACAGTGTACCATCCAGTGTACCAGTGTGCCAGTGTACCAGTGTACTAGTGCACCAGTGTACCAGTGTACCAGTGTATCAGGTACCAGTGTACCAGCGTACCAATACACACTTGCCATTCCTCCTCCCTGGGTATGACGGCACAGTGGCCGCGTCCTCCTGCCCTGGCCTGGCCACACTCGTTCCCTGACTGTTTGCTCATAGTGTACCAGGACCTTGGGTGGCGGCGGCGGCGGCGGCGGCGGCAAGGATAAGAAAGAGAAGAAGGCCAAGAAGGATAAGACAGAAAAGTCTGACCCGAAGGCACCGGAGTCGACGCCGGCGAAGGCATCGACGCCAGCCAAAGCATCGGCATCGACGCCAGCATCGGAGGCAAGGGAGGCAGGGAGGTTGAAGCGCGCGCGGGAGGAGGCGGAGGATGCGGCAGCCGAGGAGGCGGAGGTTGCGGAGGCGGAGGCGGAGGCGGAGCGGGTCGCGAAGGCGGCGCGTAAGGAAGAGCGGCGGCGGCGCAAGCAGGAGGAGGAGGAGGCGGCCGCGAAAGCGGCGGCAGCAGCAGCGGCAGGGGCTTACACCTGCCACTTGTCAGCTCAACCTGAGACGTTTCTGTCACTTAGCCGCCCATTGTCGTCTGTCTCAATGAACGAGTATTGGAACGTATCCGTGGCTAATGAAGTGCTTTCGTTGAGCCGAAAAGTGGACGAGTGTAAGCCCCTGAGCAGCGGCGGTGGAGAAGAAGAAGAAGGAGGCGGCGGCAGCGGCGGCGGCAGCGGCAGCAGCGGCGGAGAAGGAATCTTCCTCCTCGGACTCGTCTGACAGTGACTCGGATTCCGATTCGGACACCGACGATAAGGTGGAGAAAAAGGAGGAGGAGACGAAGCCTGCAGCGATGCAAACAAAGGAGCAACCGAAGCAAGCAAAGCCAGTACCCTCGGGCCCGCATCCCTTGATGGGCGACGACGACGAGGACGACGCCATCATCCGCGCGCACCGTGCCGCCGCTACAGCTACCGCCACCGCGACCGCCGCGGGAGGGGCCGGGGCGAAGGGGGCGGGCCGCACCGGTAGGGCCGGACATATATTGCTCGCCACGTCATAGATGCCTCTTCACTCAAGAACCGAGGGTTCGATGTGCCTTTGATGACGTGGCGGGCATCATTGGACAGGCTCTACGCACCGGGCTCCTCGCCGCCGCCGCCGCGCTTGACAACCAAATACTTCCAACGGCGATGGCGCAGCCCTTCCTGTCCACCGACCAAGTGTCCCGCGCTATGGCTGCCAAGGTAGGGTGGTGCAGGTTGACCCCGGGTTGACCGCCCTTGGTTGTAGCAGGGTAGGTCAACCCCATGTCGACCTCCGGTTGACTTCGCTTGCTGTGCAAGTTGACCTCATGTTGTCCCCGATCTTGCCGCACTTGAATTCAGCGTTTGTATCTGAAATACGATGAACCGCATGCAGACTTTGCTGTCAATTTCCACGTGGCCTCTACGCCGAGGCTGACGAGGCGCTGTTCCGCGGGTGCGGTGTGGTGGCCGCCAAGGCGGCCGAGCTGATCAAGCGGGCGCTGAAGAAGAGCAACGCGCTCATGGGCTCCAAGGCAGGGCCGCAGCCGTCCCATTTTGCGTCCCTCATCTGTCAGTGATGATGAGGGTGCGGGTGAGGGTGTGGGTTGAGGGCGAGGATGCGGGTAAGAGTGTAGTCGAGGGCACGATATGTATGGTTGGGATTGAGAAAGCGGATGAGGGTGAAAGTCCGTGCAGTATCGAATCGAGATCAACGCGTGTACTGGCCCACACGAGTGGCTGGGACAGGGAGAAGAATGCGGCGGGCGTGTATGGGCACACCAGTACACTACGAGCAAACTGTCTGAAGACGAGTGGCCAGGACAAGGAGGAGGATGCGGCGAGAGTGTACCAGTGCACCGGTACACTGTAAGCAAACAGCGCAAGATTTAGTGGCCTGACCCTGCTCTCCGGGCGACGCGGTCTTGGACGCCGGGCACCTGGCCGACAGCCTGCGCATGCGGGACGCGCCCGGGGGCGTGGGCGGCGCGTACGGCGCGTGCCGGCTGTGGGACTCCCTGGCCAAGCACAACGCCATGGTGTGGGGGCGCACACGGGGCGCTGTGGAGGAGGCCGACAACGACCACAAGGCAACTTCGGCCTCAGCGGTAGGGGAGGCACATATTTTTCGCCACCTGATCAGAAGCTGACTCATTCAGGACCAGGCAGATATTGCTCGCCAGGTCAAAGGATGCCATTCGACTCAAGAAGCGAGGATTCAAATTGTGTGTCGGAAGCGATGACGAGACGAGCAATATATGCCCGACCCTATTCGGTGGCGCTGGGAGGCAAGGGAGCGGAGGTGAAGGGGGCTGGGGGTGCGGGATCGGGTGTCAGTGACAAAACAAAGTCTTTCGAGGCATACTACCGCGCGGCGATGGTAGACGCGCACGGCGACGACCTCGATACGCTGCGGCGGCCGGCTGGAAAGGGGCCCGGCGCTGCTGCCGCCGCCGCCGACCGCACCGATGTGGGCATCATCATGCGCGCCATTCAGGCGGGGGGGTTGTTGATACCACACACTCGACGCCGTTGAAACGTCAAAGCGAGTCCCCGTGTCTGTTCGAGCACTCTCCCTAAAGGTAAGTAATGCTCCGATCTTGGTCGAGTACTTGTTCTCAATGACCCTCCTGCCCATTATCCCTGAAGGTAAGTAATGCTCCGATCACGGTCGATTGCTGGCTCTCAATGACCCTCCTGCCTCGTGTCTCGCTGGAGGGTCGTTGTGAACAACGGGAGTGTCATTGAGACCAAACACTCTTGCATAGTTGAATGGCCTCCTCCTCCTCCGCCTCCGCCTCCTCCTCCGCCTTTATGGTAAGTCATGCGGGCTCGTCCGATCTCAGAGCGAGTGAGTTTGCTTCCCTCCGACCCTGCCACCAGGCGGGCGTGGACGTGGTGCCCTCTCTGCAGAAGGAGCTGCTGCTCCAGTTCGCCTCGCTCGAGGCAGGGTCTTGCACTTACTCTCGTCCACTTCTCACCTCAACCTGAACCGTTTCCCATTATAGGGGGGACACGTGCCTATCATAGGGGGGTCAGGTGCCCATTACCAGGGGGACAAATGCCACATATGCGGGGTCAGGGCCCCATCGTAGGGGGGTCATATGCCCAGTAGACGGGGGTGCCCTCAGAAAGTGCTGACGTCAAGCCGAAAATTGGACGAGTGGAAGCCCCTCGCTGGAGGAGCTCAAGGAGTTGCACAGCGGCGGCAAGGGTGGCGGGCGCGTCGTGACGGGTGGTGGCGGGGGGGAGGAGGACGGGAGCGACGACGACACCGATGATGACGAGGATAACGCCGCCGCCCCCGCCGCTGCCGTCGCGAACGGTGGTGCACCTGTCTCGGATTCGGAATCTGATGACGAGGAGGACAGTGACGACGACGAGAAGAAGGAGGACGGGGATGAGGATGGGGATGGGGACGAGGATGAAGATGAAATGGATTCTGATTAGCTCTCATTAGCTCGGCTAGGGGTCACTTCAAGTGTGCTCCGAGCTACAAATTGGTTCTGCAGCTCTAATGAATGTGCAGTGTCGAGTCATCATTCAACGCTTCATGCTAATACGTTGAACGTCTGCCAGCGCTGGGGAAAGAAGTGTCGCTGTTTTGACCAAATCTAAGCCGTGGCTGCCCGGATCGAGACTGATGTCGAGCGGGAATCCAGTTTGCGATCCACAACCCTATCCACGATAGCTCCAAGCACTTACTTCTTCACTATCCACCGCCTCCGCCGGCGCCGCTCCCCCCGCCAAAGTGCTCCGCCCTTCGTGATCTGAGTCGAAGGATCATGCTGAGCAGCTCCATCGCCCCGGCGCTGTATAACGCGTGCTGGCACGGTGACGCCGCGGCGGTGAGCAGGCTGCTGCCCGTAGGAGGAACGGACCTCGACCTGAGCGGAGCTCCCTTTCAGCACCCCAACCCCAACGAGAAGGGTACGCCGCTCATGGTGGCGGCCCAATACGGGCACACGGGCATCGTGCGCATAATTCTGGAGCGCGCGCCCAACACCGCCGTGGACTACGCGAACGCCACCTTCGCCACGGCGCTGACGGCAGCGGCCGAGTTTCACCACTTCGGTATCCTCCCGCTGCTGGCAGCCGCGGGCGCGAACGTGAACTATGCGGTTGGCCTCCCCGGGGAGCCGCCACAGAACAACCCGCTACGCCTGGCCGTTGCCCCGTCCCCCCTCGACGCGCCGCCGCGCGAAGCCGACCCTAACGGCGCGCGGCAGGTCGCCACCGTAAAGGCGCTGCTCCGGCTCGGCGCGGGTACGTTGCCCCCCCCGCCCCCTCCCGCCTCCTGACCCGCCCCAATGCAACCCTAAATGACACCAGAAGTTTCCCCCCCAACCGATGAAAAACTGTGTGCCACTCACGGCATGGACTCCTGATCCTCTTCCTTATAAACTGTCCCATCCGACCTCCGTTTCCTTCGCAGCCCCTGACTTCGTCGACGACATGGGCATGACGCCGCTCTGCATCGCCTGCCAGTTCGGCAACGCCAAGGTAAGCCTTACACACTTGCCAACACCCTCCTCCCTGCCCGTGCCAATCGTCCCCTTTCCAGCTCAACCTGATATATTATGACGGTGCAGGTTGAGAGTATCAGAACCCGTTTTGAAAGCGCCTATGGTTCTAGCACCTGAAACTACAATACCATCAACTGCCTTCAACGTTTGCTTTCAATTTCCACTTGCAACGCTGTACCAAGGTCGCCACCGCCCTCCTGGACGGCGGCGCGATCATCGACTTCGTCACGCCGCCCCGGCGCCTCATCAATTTGCTCGGCTTCACACCACTCATGTACGCCGCGATTAAGAGCCGCGCCGGCGTCGTGAAGATGCTCCTCGAGCGAGGCGCCGACGGGACCAAGATACCGGCATCTCAGACGATATCCGGTGTCGTTGTCGCCCCGCCAGGCACCGCACTAGACATCGTGCGCAGCCTCGCCCACTGCGGCATTGACTTTGCGGAGACATTCGCGGTGTTGCGCATGTTGTGCTGCAGTGGGTGCGGGGTAACATCCACCAGCCTATCCGCGGCGGCGGCGGCGGCGGGCGCTGAGAGGTACCTCAAGTCATGCGCCGGCTGCCCCCCCAACGGCTCCCGCGCGCACTACTGTGGAAAGGAGTGCCAACGCGCGGACTGGGTGTTGCGGCACCGCGGGGAGTGCGCCGAGGCACGGCGGGCTGCTGGAAACCAGGTTTGAGCCGCCGACGAGCGAGGGCACGCGAGGGTTGACACCCACTAGATGCGAATACATTATCTGATACATGGGTGGTTAATGCTCACCATGTGAAGCGCCTTGGGGCTCGATGACCGTTAGTAGAAAGATACTTCAAGCTACTCATTAGCATCCTTCCCGGGTTAACAAGCTCGTGTAGCAGGCACGTGGACTCGGCCTTGCGTCGTTAGTGGTGACGGAGCAGCTGAAGACGGGTCGACGCAACGCGTGGCCGACGCGGACGGGGACGCAGATGTTGATGAAATGGATTCTGATTAGCTCTCATTAGCCCGGCTAGGGGTTACAAGTGTGCTTCGAGCTTAAAATTGGTTCTACAGCTGGATCTACAGCTGAATATATATGCTCTCGGCGAGAGTCCTCATTCGACGCATCATGATATTACATCAACGTCGTGTGATAAGGGGGGTTATCAAGAACAAGCACTCGATCGACGTCGAAACCGTCAACCGATTCTACTCGTCTTTGAGCATTTATCCCGAAGTCATGCTCCGATGTCGGCCGAGTGCTGTTCTCAATAACCCTCAGCTATGAGTCATGATCAATTTAGATGAGGAGCTTCTCAATGGCGTCCTTAAGGTTGTTGATCTGAGTTTTCAGCTGCGACCCCTCGTTGGTGGTGACGGAGCAGCTGATGACGGGGCGGCTCACGCCGCACGCGCGGCCCAGAGCCTGCTTCCAGGGTCACGCACCAGTTCCCACGTCAGCTTAGCATGAGCGCCTTCGACGGTGAAGATGGGCTCCAGGTGGCCTTTGAACATTCTCTGCGCATTATCAATGATTTTGACAGCTTAAGACCACCCCCTTAGACCAACTCGGGCACAGATTCAGTTGTTTTAGTCCTATTTGAATCTGGCGGGGTTCGAACCCGCGAGTACATATTACAGTGGTTGACTTCTGACAATATCAGTTATAATACGAAGCAGGATGTGTTGAGCAGTTTCTGGCCGAGGCGGAGGAGAAGGAAGACGAGGGGGTAGGAGGACGAGGAGGAGAAGGAGGAGGAGGGGGAGGAAGAGGAGGAGGAGAATGCGGCAACCGTGTACGAATACACCAGTACACTATGGGCAAACAGTCACAACCCTGCCTGCTTGGAAGGCACGAAGACGTAGGGGACGTTCTTGTCCTCAGCAAGCAGGGGGAGGTGCAGGAGGATTTCCAGCGGCTCCGTGCAGCAGGGTCATTGAGAACAAGCATTCGAGCCGAGGTCGGAGCATGACCTACGCGGATTGTGAACAGAGGAGGAGGCGGGCGGATGACGGGGCACCAGGCTTCCGGCAAGGCATCCGCTCTCAACTCAAGAAACGACTCGGTTCTAACCTGTTGACTGGATCATAAAATTGACAGCTTAAGACCACCCCCTTAGACCAACTCGGGCACAGATTCGGTTCTTGTATTGCTCGTGGCAATGCTCTTGAATCCGGCGGGACTTGAACCCGCGAGTACATAGTACAGTGGTTGACTTCTGACAAGATCAATTATAACAAGAAGCAGGTGGGAGGAGGAGGAGAGGGAGGAATTTCATCGTCGGTCGAGTGTTCGTTCTGAATACCGTCCCTGCCGTGTCGGCGGCGAGGACGACGAACTCGGAGATGCCGCGGTTGAGCGTCTTGGTGGCCTCGTTCGCGCCCTTCTTCAGCTGCTTGTAGTTCTGTAAAACGAGAAAGACGCGAGGATAGTGGAGAGGCAGGGTTAGCGAACAAAACATTACGTGTGAAGCGTTTAGCTGGGCAAAATTGAGCCGAGCCGAGTTGTATGAGGGAATGGACTCCAGGCGTGCCAGGCACGTCTGTTCGCGCAGAACAGAACATAACTGTGAACTGAGATCAGAATATAACTGGACCTAACTGATTGAACCAAACGAGATGACTGATCTGATCTGTACTGAGCTTGTGTGTGTGTGCCTCGGGGGTTTGAGTGCTATAGTATAATCGTCACCGGGCCCTCAGGGGTTGACCAGACTAGGTTGTGTCGTCACTAGCAACACGCTCACGAAGCTCACGAACTGAATTGGGCTGTACTGAACTGAACGGAACCAAACTGGACTGAGATGCAAAGAACTGAACTGAGTTGAATGAGAGAAAGGACTCCAGGCGCGCAAGCCATAGCGAAGCGCAGAACGTTGCGAGCGGGGGTAATAGCGCGCCGACATCCCTTCCCATGCTTGTGTGTGCTCATCTACCACCGAACGGCTGGTCTTATACGGCGTAGAGTTTTACCGCCACGAATGGCTGCCGAATCAGACGGAAGAAAAGCCGGTGGCCCAAAACCAAACCAAAGCCAAACCGATCGATGTCCTCAGGCATATGCTTGTCATTATTGTATAATCGTCATGAGGATAATCTGTTCTCAAAGATTAATAATTTTGCATCATAGGACAACGAACGCGGGTGCGGGAGGCCGAGGCTCGAGACAGCGGCGCGGTGTTTGTGGTGGATGAGAGAGCGAGAGAGAAAAGAGACAAAAGAGACGCTTCCGAGCTGGGAAGGAGGTACCAGGCTTTCACCCTGCCCTCAGTGAGAGAGACAGTCGCTTTCGAGTGAACAAGACAAGGAGGCATCATGCTTTTGCCCAGGTCCCATGCAGTAGAGCTGCTGGTATCGTGTGATGGTTGATGGGTATGGGTTGCTCTGTGAGGGGTGGGGACGTACCGCGGCCTGCTGCACGATGTCAAGGATGGTGATGGTGAGCTGCGCGTCGGCGAGCGGGTACGCCTTGGGGTTGATCTCGGCCATGGTGACGGTGGGGGTAGGGGTTGGGGAACTGTGGGGGACAACGGGCGAGGGCGAGGAAGAAGGGAGGGAGGGAGGGCGGCGGGCGAGGTCAGTTGGATGTGGAGCGAAGGCCATCGGTTATCCAGGGTTTCGGTTCGTGGGTTCGATAGTTTCGGCGGCGGAAGGCGGCGGTGTTGGGGGCATGTGCTGGTACAGTAGGTACAGTCGCGGTGGGACCCTCGCCCCCCGCGAACTAAATCGCGAAGGTTCGGCGAGAGTTATCACCGCTGCCGCCGCCACCACCGCTTCCGCCCGCCGCCGCCGCCCGCCAGTGGAAGAGCGCGCGACCGGCGCCTTCCGACCCCCCGCGAAAATTGCAAAATGGGTTGGGTGCGCACCTGTGTTTGGTTTGGGGCTGGGACGTAGCTTCACTGCCTGCGATGTGCAAGGCTCCGCTGTGAGGGTACGGCGGGAGAGTAACGCAGTATGCGGAGGATATGCAGAGGTAGGGTTCTGATAAAGTGGCGAGCGGTGACGCCGCCGCCATTTATTTGCTGCGAGTTTGACGGCGGCGTCCACGTCCTGCGAGGATCCGATGGGGGGTCAAACGAGGAACCCCTATCGGATCTGCGCACATACGTACTGAGCACCAGCACCATCAGCAGCGCCAGCACGCACGACATCGACACCCCTCCGCGCGAGACTTCGCGCTTACACGCGGCCACTCGCTTGGCAGGACTACGCAGGTATGGGGAAGAACAAGGCGCGAACCCCTAAGGCCGCGGCTATGGACCCGTCCCCGCCCGCCGCCGCCGCCGCAAACGAGAACGCAGAGGACCCGGTGTGGATGTTTCATCGGTTCCCGTTGAGCGGGCTGAAGGAGATGCGCATGGACGCGGGCAAGGACGCGGGTGCCACCGTCGACTTGGTGCACGAACCCGCGGCGGGGCCAAGCCCAACACATCACTTCCCAAACCCCGCTTTGATTCACAGTTTGCCGTGTTGTCGTTGAAAGCCTGGAGGGTCGCCGTCGCCACACCACATGCTGGGATGTTATGTCGAACCCACCTTCACACTCCAAGACTTGAGCAACCACGGGTACGGTACTCAGGCCCGACCCGGCGCGACGCGGCAACCTGCAAGTTCAGCTCCACGCGTACCGTGCTCCCATATATGCGGTGTGTACTGCTGGAGCCTGGAAGGTTATTCCGCGACTAAAGCAAGTCGCTCCCATATTGTAATCTTCACACCTCGCAGCAGAAATTCGAAAGAAAGGGTGCTTACCTTTTACAGGCAGCACGGGGAGTCGTGCCGTGTCAGTTCGGCCCTCAGTGGCAGTGGCGGGGGGTAAACTGGTACACTATGCTCACACAGCCTGGATGACGCAACGCCGGCCCTGGCACATGGAGCTGCGGGTGAGCACCAGCGGCCGCGCCACCGCCGCCTCCATCTGCATCTGCGGAGGCACCGAGGTTGTTAAATGGGCGGTGGGCCCGCTCACGACGCAGGTCACACGAGCCAACGACGCGCTCATCGTCGTCGTAGGGGAGCTGCAGGCGCACACTCACTTGGGGTACGCCGAGGAGCAGAAGAAGCGCCGGAGCGCCAAGGCAATGCGCCACAACCCCTCGATGCGGCAGCGCGCGTTCGTCCTGGCAGGGGGGTAGCTTGAGAACAAACATTCGACCGACGTTGAATGTCCTCGTCCTCGTCCGTGTGTCTGCATGAGCATTCAATCTGAAGGTGTGTCATGCTTCAATCTCGGTAACGACCCTCCTGCCTGGCATTTCATGACCCCGCGGACGTTGACGCCGCGCAAGACGCCCTGCAGCTAGCAGCCACCACCTCCTCCGCGCCCAACACAACTGACAACACAGTCCAGTTCGGTGGGCCGTCCACCTCCGCCGCCACCCCCACCACCGCCGCCGCCGCTGCTGCCGCCGCCGCCAACCCTGCCGCTGCCGCTGCCGCCGCCGCCACCGCCGCCGACAACGTGTTTGACGCCAAGATTGACGGCAAAAGTGCGGAGGCATATTTCCGGTCCTATGCCATGCTTCCGCAGCAACAGAACATGCTTCAGGACCAGGTCCGCACTGGGACCTACTTTACTGCCATCTTCGAAAATACCGCTGACTTCAAGGACAAGGCAGGGGGGGTCTTGAGAACAAGCACTCGACTGACGTTGCGTATCCCCCTCCTCTTCCGCACGTCTGTATGAGCATACAGCCTGACGGTACGTCATGCTCGGCCTCCTCTGCCGTGCTTGTGTATATCCATTCACACTGATATTGTGATGATGCACTCGACCATGAACCGAGTCTGCTTGTCGGTATGAGCCTTCAACCTGAAGACATGCTCTGATTTCGGTCGAGTGCTTGCCCTCAATGACCCTTTTGTAAGGTAGTGTTGGACGTCGGCGCGGGTAGTGGCATCCTTTCATTCTTCGCCGCGATGGCTGGCGCTAAGAGAGTGTACGCCGTGGAAGCATCGGGCATGTCTGAGTACTGCAAACGGCTCATCACGGGGAACCCGCACTTGGCGGGGAGGGTGGTGGTGGTGCCGGGGAAGATAGAGGAGGTGGAAATCCCGGAGCCTGTTGACATCCTGGCAGGAGGGGTGTTGAGAACACGCACTCGTCCGGCGTTGAATCTCCTCCTCCGCGTCCGCCTCCTGCTCCTCGGCCTCCTCTTCTTCCTCCTCCTCCTCGTCCTCGTCCTCGTCCTCCTCCTCCTCCTCCTCCTCGTCCTCCTCCTCCTCCTCCTCCTCCTCATCCTCCTCCTCCTCTTCCTCCTCCTCCTCCTTCGCCCCCTCCTCCCCCTCCTCCTCCTCCTCTTCCTCTTCCGTGCGTCTGTACGAGTATTTACCCTGAAGTACGAATTTTCATCCTGCAGGTAAGACATACTCTATGACCCTCCTGCCTGATATCGGAGCCCATGGGCACGATGCTCTTCAACGAGCGAATGATTGAGACCTACCTCATCGCCCGGGACCGCTTCATGAGAAGAGCGCCGTCAAAGGGTGTGGGCGAGAGCGTAGCTGGGGATCAGAAGAGGCACAAACAAACACCTGCGGCCGCGGCTGCGAGCACTAGCGAGGATGGGGAGGCGGTGGGCCTGATGTTCCCGGGTAGGGGCCGACAGAGATATTGCCCGCCACGTCACCCAACGCACCATCCGTGCCCTACACAGCCAACGCAACTGACAACACAGCTGGCAAGACAACGTCTTCCAACGCACCCTCGTTTCTGCAATGATTAGGCATCCTATGACATGGCGAGCAATGTCTGTCAGGCCCTGTTGTCGGGGCTTGGTCGAATACACTGCAGCCCCTTCAGTGACGATACCCTGTGGCAAGAGATCAGCGATAAGGCTCACTTCTGGAGATCGAATGATTTCTACGGCGTAGACATGACGCCGTTACACGAGGATGCGTTGAAAGCGTACTTCAGGCAATGTACGGTGGACGCTTTTGACCCGGTAGGGGGTTATTGAAAACAAGCACTTCACCGACGTTGCATCTCCTTCTCCTCCTCCGCGCGACTGTATAAGCAATAACTATTCAGGCGAGTCGTGCTCCGATCTGTGTTCGAGTGCTTGCTCTCAATGACCCTCCTGCCAGGGCGTTCTGATGGCGCCTCCGGTTTCGTTATCGTGGGATTTCATGAAGATGACGGTAGAAGAGCTGGAGACCGTGGACATTCCCCTCGAATTCACGTGTGAGCGGTGGGGCTCAGGCTAATCTCTCATCTCCTTAACCCAACCACTAGACACACTGACCACGGGGGCCAGAGTGAAAGCCTGGTGCCTCCACATACATGCTGCAGCACATCTCTCTGGGGCCAGGGCGAAAGCCTGGTACTTCTTATATACGCGGAAGCGTCTCTCTCTCGCTATCTCTGACGCTGACCATGCCCACGTGCGTATACCAGGCCTTGCCCGCTGGCCTGGGGTGTTACACGGGATGGCCTCCTGGTTTGACGTGTTGTTCAAGGGGTCGACCACGCACGGGGCAGCGCCCCGCTGGTTATCCACTGCGCCAGGTCTGCCCACCACGCACTGGTTCCAGATGCGCTTCGTGTTTCCGGAACCGATCACGGTGGGGCCTGGCACATATGCCTGGGGCCTTGTCTGTAGAGGTTACTCCCCGTGTATTTGGTGCCACCAGTAGAGCTAATAAGTCAGAGTGTGGTGATTTGGCCGAAACTCAAATATGTATTGGCCAAACAAACCAGCTACCCAAATTCTAGCCAACAGACAAGGCACGTTATCCTCCACGATTTAGCACATTATATACCCTTGAGTACAATGGCATCACGTGATGTGGCGAGCACTGTCTGCTCGGCCCTAGATGATGGTGCATGCGGCTGGGCAGGTTGTGACAGGGAGGTTGAGGATGACAGCGGGGGACAACCAGAGCTACATGGTGTCGGTTGAGGTCTCCACCCCGGGAACTCCAAGGTCCAAGGTGAGGCGGTGCAATCTGGAACCCGTGTTGAAAGCGCCTGCTTTTAGCGCTAGAGCCTGGTCTAAAATGTTACGACAGGTAACATGTGGTCCACCTGTAGTACCTTGGACTTTGGTAGTTTGGCCAAAAGTCGGATATGAGTTTGGTAAACCAGGCACTACGAAGAGACTACGAACCGACTAGGCACTAGAAGCTAACATTATGACTTGCTCTGAAATTTTGCTGTCGAATTCAACGTGCGCCCCTACACCAAGGAGCAGAGGCAGAGCGCGAGCGGGGAGTGGGATCTGAAGGACCCATACTACCGGCAGATGGTGCACCCGCAGCCCGGGTACACGGCAGAGCAGCTAGAAAAGTGGTACGGCGTCGGTGGACAAGAGGAGCAGTGGGAGCAGGAGCCGCAGGGGGCGGAGCAGGGGCAGGGTTGGAGCCAAGACATGTTGGAACAGTGGAGGGCGCAGGGGCAATGAGGAATGCCCTTAATTGACGTTTAGAGCTAGAGAGAGGGAATGTAGGGTCGGGGGGAAGATGGCTGGGTGCGGGGAGTGGTACTTAGAACGACCCGTATAACCGTCAAACCGTGCACCCACAGCCGGGGTACACAGCCGAGCAGCTGCAGATGTGATACGGCGACCAACAGGGGCAGTGGCAGGTGGAGCAGCCGGGGGCGGGGTCGGACCAGGGGGCGGATCAGCAGGGGGCGAGGCTGGACCAAGTGCAGGGTTGGGACCCGACATGCTGCGAAGGTGGAAGGAGCAGGGGCAATGATACAATCCCTGGTATGAACGTTTATAGCTAGATAAGGGGAGTATGGAGGAACAGGGGTAGGTTGGCTGGGTGTCGGCAGACCGTGCCCCTTCAGCCCGGGTACACAGCAGAGCAGCTGCAGACGTGGTACGGCGATCAATATGGGCAGTGGCAGGGGAAGCAGCACGGGGCGGGGCAGGACCAGGGGACGGATCAGGGGCAGGGGCAGGGGTGGGACCCCGACATGCTGCGACGTTGGAAGGAACAGGGGCTTCAAAATTAAGGACAGCACGTGGAGTGGCTTTTGCTTCTACAGCTAGAGAGTGTGAGCACATACTACGGGGTAGGACAGCTTGGTGCGAGATGCAAACACACGGCCCCCGGTGATTTAGCCGTTTGCGTGTGTACCTTAGTATCGTCATTCATTCAAAGAAATGTATTTACAATATTGTATGGCTCCGGTGGAGGACTTTCTCATCGGCCATCGGTAATTTCTTTCTCACGTGGGCCAGGGCGACAGCCAGCGCAGTCCTATACATGCAGCGCGGGACGCGTGCCTCTCTAGCCCCCCTATACAATTCGTGCGGAAGCGTCTTACTCGCTACCTCTCTTACTCTTTCTCAGGCGTCACTCATTGCTCTCATATCAGGCATTGGTTGCTTCATCTCTCATTGTTGCTCCCCAGTGCTTTCAGTGGTGGGAATGGTGGCAGGTTAGCCATCGTTCATTCAGGGTTTGCAGCGCTGTGTATGGTGGCGTGTCAAGCCATGACATGTACACGTCGTCACCGTATGCGACTGCAGCCGCTGTTGCGCACGCTGGCGGTCCTGCCACCGCCGCTACCGCTTAGGGGTTGCGCGTGCTGGCGGTCTTGACGCGGGTGCCGCCGCCGTCGCTCGAGTCCGAGCGTCCTGTTGAGGCCTGGGAGCAGGGGCCTACACTCGTTTATATTTCCGGCTCTCCTTAGGCACTTTACGTGGGATTTGCTTGGTGGCTCCAAGGTGTCAGTCACAAGAACGGCTCAGGTTGACCAAGAAGGTGGACAAACGTAAGCGCGATGAATAGGGTATCAACATTATAAACATCGTAGACACCTCCCCGAATGCCGCCAATAGATATGAATTGGGTTCTGGTATGACATGTGATCTTAGCCAATTCACTTCAGTGAGCCCTGCCCGGGATTCACTCTTTCGGTGGGCGGCGACGGCGGCGGCGGCCTCGACCTTGGCACGCTCGGAGTGGGCCCGCTCGACGGACTCGCGCCCGAAAGCCGCCTGCTTCTTCGCCGCTTCGACCCTCGAATGAGGGTCATTGAGAACAATCACTCGAGCCGTGATCGGAAAATGCCTCATATTCAGCGCGAAAGCTCAGGGGCGGAAGAGAACATCCGACGTCGATTGAGTGCCACCTTTTTCTCAACAACCCCCCTGCCGGGCGCTGGCATCAGCCTTGGTTTTCTCCGCGCGGGTGGCGGCGGCGGCAGCCACACCGGGCGGCAGCTGCACAGAGGGCCAGGCATATATGGTCTGCGTCATATGATGCCATTGATCCTTAATACACGAGGTTTACGCATAGCACATAGATATATACTCTTGTGAGTGCATGTGAAGGCTCACACATGTCGCCCTAGCTCTCGTTCACATGTGTGTTGCTAGGGTTGCGGCAACGTGAACTCGCCCCTACTTTGCGGACATGACTGGTCGAACTTCCGGTGGACGAGGAGGCGGGTTCGTCGGGGCCGGCACGGCGCACCGTGGAGCCCGAGGGGGTCGCGGCGGCAGCGGCGGTGTCCCCGCCCAGCGGGACAACGGGGGGCGCGGCGGCGGCAGTCGGCACGGGTTCCTCGACGCCCTTTGCGGGGAGCGGATCGAGCTTGATGCCGGTGGAATCGCCGAGAGGCGTGGAATCAGTGGACTCGGTCGGAGGGGTGGGGCCGATTCTGACGACGGGTGTTACGGTGGAGTCGCCCCTGGCAGCGACGTCGACCCTCGCCGGGATCTCGTCGTCGCGTTCCACGGGGGCGTCGTTGCGCATGGTGGCGCCGCTGACCAGGGCCTTACACTCGTTTCTTCCCATTCGGCACGTGTGCGCCTTCGAGGGTTCATTTGGCTTGGGTCAGGCGCGGTTGACTTGACAGCACCTGGAGGGGATGAGGCGAGTGGAGTCAGGAGTGCATAGCTTGAGCACCTTCGAAGGATAATTGGAGTGGGCAAAGGAACAAAAGGGTTTAAGGGGACGATTGTATTTGAATGGTTGTAAGGGTTGCAAGGGTACGAGCGTTGTAAGGGAACGAGCTGTAAGGCCCTGCCACTCACGTCGACGCGTGCAGTGGCGGTAGCTCTCACGGTGGAACCAGAGGAACCCCGTGCAGCGGACTTCGGGTTCTCAGCGGAGGTAAGGGTAGACTGCAGGTCGGAGGTGTCGACCACTGCCGGCGGCGGCGACGGCGGTGGAGGGGGCTGAGGGGGGTTCCCTTCCGGAAGCGGCGGGGGGGGGAACGGCGACAGCGGCGACGGCGGCGGCGGCGGCGGCGGCGACCGCCGGTTCTCCACCGGCGGCGGCGGGGAGGGCTGGCGAGTCCCATCCATATGGACTGATGGACAGTACTCGACACGTCATATGACGCCATTCAACGAAATATTCGAGGGTTGAAAACGCGTTCCACGACAAACGCTATTCATTAGTACTGATGGATAATGCTCGCCATGTCATAGGATACCATCTAGCTCAAGAAACGAGGGTTCAAAATGGGTTTGCCGAATTCACGAGCACTATCCAACAGTCCCTGCCCATCCGGCGACGTCGACGTCGGATCGGATCCGGTGTTGACATTGACGGTGATGGTGGTGTCGCCGGTAATGACCTGAGGCTGGGGATTGCGGATAGCCCGTCTGTAGGGCATGGCAGATGATGCCTGCCACGTCATCAACCACAGTGATAGATACCGCCTGCCACGTCATCATCCACATTCAACATTGACAGATAAGCATGTCACGTCATCATTTACGTTGACAGATTATGCCTGCCACGTCATCACCCATTGCCAGACAATGCATGCCGCGTCAGCATCTGTATTGACAGATAATGCATGCCACGTCATCGTCCTCATTGACAGATACTGCCTTCCACGTCAGCACCCACATTGACAGATAATGCATGCCACGTCATCATCCACAACGATACATAGCGCATGTCACGTCATGATCGACATTGACAGATAATGCACGCCACGTCACGACATTCACACATAACGCATGCCACGCCATCGTGCACATTGCGTCATCATCCACATTGTAGACCCTCGTTTCTTGAGTAAATTGGAATCACATGACGTGGCGCGCAGTGTCTGTCAGGCCCCACCCCTGCGATAATTTCCTGTGCGATGATTTCCTCCGCGATAATTCCGCCGGCACCCGCCGCGTAGTGCCGCAAGTTGAAATAGGCCGAGTTCGGTATATCGCTTCCCGCGCCGAGCGCTGACGCTTTGCCCGCAACTCTGTATGGGCATTCAACCTGACGCCCGCTTTCCCGCGCGGAGCGCTGACGCTTTGCCCGCAACTCTGTATGGGCATTTCACCCAGGCGAT
>Ga0307489_10000887_pt1 | contig 19039 bp, 14 predicted proteins | sample SB12metaG_FD_202247 | JGI IMG/M metagenome (GOLD analysis project Ga0307489, IMG submission 202247) | Sea-ice brine microbial communities from Beaufort Sea near Barrow, Alaska, United States - SB 1.2 | ecosystem: Environmental > Aquatic > Marine > Coastal | place: USA: Alaska | collected...
AGGTGGCGGGGCGGCCAGTGGGGGCGTGACAGGTGGCGGGGCGGCAAGCGGGGGCGTGACAGGTGGCGGGGCGGCCAGTCGGGGCGTGAAAGGTTGCGGGTCACACAGTGGGGTTGCAACAGGTGGTGGGGTCAGCCAGTGGGGGTGAGACAGGTGGCGGAGCGGCCAGTGAGGGCGTGACAGGTGGAGGGTCAGCCAGTGGGAGTGTGAACTGTGGCGCCGGGGCCCCGGGGGGGCGCGGGGGCGGGGGGAGGTTGCGCGATGGAGCCTTGCAAGCGCACCAAGAGAACACAGAGACAGACGCCCCGGCGTGTACGAGGAGGCGCCAGGCTTTCGCCCTGATCCCCGTAAGGCAGCAGGACAGAGATGAAGAGAGATATGCGCCCGTGTATATAAGAGGGCACCAGGCCATCACCCTGGTCCGCGTGCGCATTCGATTGGGGAGTGTTGTTGTGGAAATGTTTTCGGGGCTCGTGGGGCGCTCACGTCCTTAGCTGTCTTTTCCAGCCAGAGCTCATTCTCCCTCGCCGCTTCGCCCTTGGCCGTCGCAGCCGCTGATGCCGCTGCCGCCGCTGCCGTCGGTGCCGCCGAGGCTGCCGCCGCTGCCGCCGCCGCCGCTACCGCCGCCTCCACAGTTGGTGATGCTGCCGCCGCCGCCGCCGCCCACGCCCCCGCCGGTGCTGCCACCACCCCCGCCCCCGCTGATGCCGCCGCCGCCGCTGCCGCCGTGACCTTTCGCTTCTTCACAGCCCCCGCCGCCGGTGCCGCCGCCGCCGCCGCCGTTGCCGCCGTCGCTGCCGCCGCCGCCACCGTCGTCCCCGCCGCTGCCGCAGCCGCCACCTCCGCCGCAGCCGCCGCCGTCGCCGCCGCCGCCGCCGCCGCCGCTGTGACCTTGAGCTTCTTCAGTCTGAGAGCCCCCTCCGCCGGGAGTTTCAGCTTCTTCAGAGCGTCGACGGCTTCGGCGTATCCCTGCGCGGCGCTCGCCTCGAACAGCTCCCTGGCGCGCCGCAAGTCCTTAACCGTGTCGTAGGTACCATGGTAACAAACTATCCCATATCAATATTGTTATCTTCCATATCGATACAGTCATCTTCCATATCGACGCTGTCATCTTATGGTCATCTTCCATAGCAATACTGCCATCTTCCATATCGATACTGTCATCTTAAGGTCATCTTCCACATCGATACTGTCAACTTGTCATATTGTGGACAAGATGACGACATCATATCTTGACACTCTGGTAGGCAGCACACGCTCACCGGTACACATGGGTATATCAATACCACGCCACAGCCGCCCTGGATGTACCGATACATCATAGGTATACACCGCGGCCGCCCTGGGTGTACCGGTACACTATGGGTATACCCCCACCACGCCGCAGCCACCCTGGATGTACCAGTTGCCAAGGACGTACTGCGCGTGCCGGTCGGACAGGTCCGCCGACCGTGTCATCCACTTCACCGTATCGTAGGGCCTTGTATCTTGAGTGCCAGGTTACCCTAAACCCTAAACCCTAAACCCTAAACCCCAAAACCTAAACCTGATCAGCATGGGAGGGGTGGAAATGGAATGGCGCATGGCGCGATAAGGTCACGATCATCGAGTAAATAGACATCGATCCATACATGCGGCCCAAGTTGTAGCCCGTCAATCACCTTTGCTATCAGGGATCACCGTTTGACCTGTCCACCCTATCTGCGTAGGGCATGCCAGTGGGATAAAGTGGCTTCCGTGACAAATGCAGTTATGTGCGGGCCTACCGCCAAGGCGTTGTCCTGCGCGGTGCCCTCGCCCTCGCAGCAACACATGGCAAAGCGCAGCTGCGCGCCCCCGTGCTAGGGTCTGGCAGATGTTGCCCGGCAAGTCATCAAATGCATCATCAAACCTCATTTACAGGATCAAATCGTATCTTATGATGTGCAGTCCTCGCGCAATGAATATCTGGCAGGCCCAACCGGGTGACCCTGCTCGGCTGCCAGGCAGTAGTGGCGCAAGTTGGATTTCAGAGCAGCAGTTGAAAGCACTTTATCAATAAGTAAATAAACGCGAACGCTAAATAAATAAATGCGTAGACGTACAGCGAGCCGCAGTTTGACATCTTATGGTTTCAAGCGCAGACACAATAGGCACTATCAACACGGGTTTGGAACTGTCAACATGCACAGCCCTACCAGGCGGTACAAGCCCGCAGCCGCGGCCGAATGGTGGCGGCGCGAGTTGAAACTGAAACCAAAGTTTGAAAACGGCTCATCATATGTGAAGCTTCAAGCGCTCAGTTCCAGGCGCTTTCAGATGGGCTTCATCTGTTCAAGTCGCACCGCCTGACCGAGTCTTGCTCCACGCCGCAACCCTCCAGGTGGCACCCGCCCAGCCTCGTCTTCGGGACTGATGGATAGTGCTCGCAACGTCATCAAACGCTTTCTGAACTCACGTTTATTGAATTAAACAACATCCTCACGGACTGATGGATACTGCTCGCCACGTCACCTGATGAATACTGCTCGCCGCGTCACCAAGCGCAACGTGCACCCGGTTTTATGGACTTAGATGACGTCCTATGACGTGGCGAGCAGTATCCATCAGTCCTCACCGTGTCTGCCCCTCCGCGTCGCCCGAGTCGGCCGCCGCCGCGGAGGGACCCGAACCATCGCGAAAATAGTACTGTATAGCGTCGAACACAGTACTACACAACGCTGCGGAGGGACCCGAACCTCAGAGGACACATACATAAGCGTGTTGGTCAAGTGACCCGGCGCTGACATGATCCCGTTTAACTGCTATCTGGCTGTAGAGCTATCAGCCTGGCAGCTTGCAGAGAGACAGAAAATATCGCCCCCGCGTGTATAAGGAGGCACCAGGCTGATGCGCTGTCCCCCGCAAGAGAGAGAAACACGCTGCTGCGTGTATGAGGTGGCGCCAGCCTTCGTCCCGCCCCCGTTACCTCTGTTAGTCTATCAAGCAACAAACAAGCCCAACCACAGAGGTATCAAGCTATCAAACACCGTATGCTCAGTGCCGAAACGTCTTCGGTCGCGTGTCGCTTTGGTACCGCACAACACTCCTCGCCTGGGACAAGTGACCGGTGTCTGGGGCAAGTGACGGACACGCTGCAATGCCTTGCGATACATCGCGGCGCTACCTTGCGGTGAGAGGAGTGTGGAGAGAAGAGAAAGCTAGGAGAGGAGGGGAGAGGAGAGAGGAGATAGGGTGAGGAGAGAGGGGAGAATAGAGAGGGCGGAGGTGGCGGCGGCGGCGGTGGTGGGGACGGGGGCGGCAAAGAGAGGGGGGAGGATAAGTGAGAGAGGATGCGAAGGGGGAGGACGCGAGGAGAGAGGGGAGAGGAGAGAGGAGCGAGGAGAGATGAGAGAGGAGAGAGGGTCGAGGTGGCGGCGCCGGTGGCGGCGGGGACGGCGGTGGGAACAGAGGGAAGAGGAGAGATAAGGAGGAAGAGGAGAGAGGAGTGCGGAGTCAGGAGAGGGGAGAGGCGAACCGTCGCGGCGATACCTTGCGGTACCACGCCGCCGCCGCGGCGCTGTCCTGCCTCGCGCCGCCGCAGCCGCCGCCGCCCGTCTCGAATAACGAGCCAAGAAAAATCTGACACTGGGTGTTCCCTCGCTCGGCGTACAACTTGAGCTCCCCGAACTCGCGGTCCGACGCAGACGCCATCGCTCGCCGCGCGCGCCGATCCACTAGAAGCTGAGATGACGGTTGAGAGATGTGAGCTCTGCGTCGCTGTGTGAAGCTGAAGCGGCCGACCTCGGTGCTGTGAAAGTGTGCGCCGCCACCGCTGTGAAGGTGCGCCACCACCGCTGGGTGTTCGAGGGCAAATCATTCCATCTTCCGCCGCCACTTGTTCGATCCGCCGCCACTCGTTACAGCATCCAAATAGTTCAACTAAAAACCCTAAACCCTAACCTCGTTGCAGCATCCGATGGTTCAAATAACTGTGTCTGCGCCGGAGGTCTACACAATCCCTTCCTAACCCGAAGACTCCCGAGTTGGCTCCGATCCGGAGTTCCTTATGCTTTCAACTATCTCGCCGATGATATGGTGAGCACCCGCACACAACCATGCTTCGTAAGCCGCTCGGGCACCTGATGTTGAAGTGACCGCCGCAGCCTCCGCCGCCGCGGCTGGCACCGAGGAACGTAAACGTATCACGGCCACTGCCGTCGCCGCTGCCGCCGCCACCGCCGCGGCCGCCGCCACCGGGGTCCTTCAACAGATCACCGCCACGGCCGCTGCCGCCGCTGCTACTGCCACCGACGACGCCGCCGCTGCGGCCACTGCCGCCGCCAAAGCCTACCGCCACTGGCGCGGGAGCGCACCAGCCCACTGATCCAGCTCAGCAGTCGGTTCGTCGAGGACGGCGGGCACCTGGCACTGTTGCAACGGCAGTGAGCCAGCGTCACACAGAGTTCCTGAAGACGCGCATACACCGCCCGCTGTGCTTATGACGCGGTTAGCGTTGCGCCATGCTTCGCTGGATCTTTTCTTCGGGACTTCCATCGGGCTTGAAATGCAAGCTTCATGAATATACAGTAGCCACTAAACACAACCACTTGCATATACTGTAGTCACTCACATCGCTCACGTCACTCGCTGCTATCACTTGTTCCTCTCGTCTGCGCCGAGAAACGTGGCCCCCAGCACCACCTGCGGCCACCCCACGCTGAACCCGACCTGTCACAACGCGCCCAAATCAGCTTTTAGCAGTTCACTGTCTTTTGGGAGGCTGATGGCATCGCGCGCCGCAAGTTCATTAACCAGACGAGGCGGCGGTGGGCGAAACAGCGTAAACACCGCGTTTCTCGGTTTGGCTCCCACCACGCCGCTGCCTGGTGACAACCGTAGTCGCGTCGCCGTCGCGCGTCCCGTGCGAATTAGCGAATCTTCGTTCTGGTCATTTTGGTCAGCAAGTGTCGTCGACGAGAGGTGGTTCGGCGGGCGCGCGATCGAAAAATCGCGCCCCGAGAACCGCCGCGGTCTGCGGCGCCTCTAACGCGCCGTGCGAGAGTCTCGTCGGCGGCGGCGACGCTTGCGGCGGCGATGTCCGCAGCTCGCCCGAATCAAGGCGTTTTTGGCCGTTTTAAAGTGCGACACGTGGAATGTTGCTGACGAACTCTTATCTTGACGGCGACTTGTGGCATTTTGGTGGGCCTACAACACAACATCGCGCGCCTCCCGCCATCAGCCCGGGGAACTGGCGTCGTCGACACCCGCGCCCGGCCTCGAACCCCGGGTCGCCGCAGGTGCGTTCACTGACACACGCGAAACGCGCCCCGCAACCCGCCCGCGTCGCGCATCCTTCGAGCGAAAAAAACCGTTACTCGTCAATTGAGCCGTTCAACATCGCGTGTGCCTCACAACACCGCTCCCCCTCTCCGCCGCAGCCCGGGGAATGGCGTCTTCGACCCCCGCGTTCGACCTCGCACCCTCGGTCGCCGCGGTCACACGCGGCGACGGCGGCGGCGGCGGCGGCGGCGACGACACTGACCATGCAGGGGGAATTAAAAAGAAGAGCATTCCGTCGACCGACTTTACTCGGCAACCAGGGTCCGCGCGCATTCACCTTGAGTGTCATTCATACGACATGCTCCTATCGCCCTGCGACGGATCGTTTTCACTGACCCTCCTACGAGGTCGAGGAGGAGGTGGGGGAGGTCGACGACGACGCGTGCCCGCTGCTCGACCTGCTCCAGACCGACCTCTTCCCAAAGGAGGCCGGGGCTTACACTCGTCCACTTTATTTCGGCCAAAATTAAGCGCCTTCTGTGGGATAGGGGTGCAAGGAGCTGTTTAGGGGGTATTTAGGAGGTGTCGGGGGGTATTAAGGAGTATCAGGGGTTGTTGAAAGTATATTTTGAGTCAGAAACGGCTCAGGTTGAGCTGGATAGTGGACGAGTGTAAGCCCCTGGAAGGAGGTGCTCGAGCGCCTGGACCCCATGGCGCGCACCATGCTCGCGCAGGTGGGGCGGCCGTGGCTGGCGGCGGTGCTAGCCTCGGGCCTCCCGCGCTTACCCACAGGTGTGCCCTAACACACCCATGATGCATCACTGATGCACCCCTGACGCACTCCCAATGCACCCCTTATACACCCCTTATACACCCCTTATACACCCCTGATACAACCCTGATGCACGCCTAATACACCCCTAATACACCCCTAATAGACCCTTTATACACCCCTCATACACCCCTAATACACCCCTAATAGGAACCTAATACACCCCTGATACACCCCTAATACACCCCTACCACACCCCTCATACAGGTGTGACGGTGCCACTGCAGCTCGGAGAGTATTGCACGTCCCCCGAGCGGCTGGCCTGGGCGAAGGCGAACGGGTGCCCGTGGGGCGGAAAGCACTTGTACGGGACGTTCTTCCGGGATGGTAGGGCGGTGCAGGTTAAAACCTGCTACGCGGTCGGCGCCCCTCAACTTTAAGAAACTGGGGAGTAGATCACACTGATTTACAGTTGGGGGGTGAATAACTCAAGAAGGCACTGAAACCAGTCGGCCGGGTGTCGGTCGTGAGTCACCGAATCACGCATCCCACCACTGAACCCTCCAGTTTCTTAGAACAGAGGGGCGCCGATCGCGCACTGTGTTCGGAAGCATAAAATAAGACGTCGTTGGCGTGTATGCCTCATGACTCGTGTGTGATGTTCTTCTGTGATCTTCTGTGATCTTACCACGTGATGTTCTATTGAATGCGCCTGGTTTCTGCGCTTGAAACTGTCATACGACAAGACCGCTTTCAAACCTTGCTTTCAATGTCAGCTAACTTGCGCCGCTACAGGATGGGTTGAAAGACTCATTCGTCGACACGACCAACACCGACAACGAGGCCTGGCAGGGTGATTATTGAGAATAACATCTCGGACACATACCGGAGCACGACTGACCGTTAGAGTGGATGCTCATACAGACGCGCGGACTCGGTCAGTGGTGGAGTACTCAAGACCGTCCTACGAGCATATGTACCATTGGCCTGATTTCGGGTCTTCGTCCGTTCAACGTTGGTCGAGTCGGTGTTCTCAACAACCCTGCTGCCAGGTCCGCCTCCGACCTCGAGGCCTTCATGGTAAGGCGGTGCTTCGTGGAACTTGTGTGTGCAAGCTCGGAACACGACGTCGCTGGCGTGTATGACTCATAGCCCGCGTGTGATGCTTTGTGAGTGACGATATTACCACTTGCTACTCTGTCGAAAGCGCCTGGTTTCAGCGCTTGAAACTGAAATACGGCAAAACGCTTTCAAACCTGGCTTTCAATCCCAACTTGCGCCGCTACGTCATGGCAGAGCTCTTCACAGAGTGCCCCAACCCTAGCATTGACAACTGCTGTGCGGTCGCCGCTGGGGGCGGGCACCTGGTGGCAATGCAGTGGTAGGCCGGTGCAGGTTGACCCCGGTTGAAGGCCGTGCTGGAAGCACCTGGTTTCCAGCTCTTGAAACTATAATATGACTACGAGTAACTGGTTTCAGCTTTTGCTCTCAATTTCAACTTGCGCTGCTACATAGTGGGCGCGGGCGCGCGGCTCCCAGTGGCATGCGTCCACATGTGTGCGCGCGGCCATGGGCGGGCACCTAGAGGTGCTGAAGTGGGCACGGGCGCACGGCAGGTGCCTCCATCCGTCCACTTCTCACCTCAACCTGAGCCGTTACTTTGTTCATGAAACACACTAGGACCACCTAGCGAATCCCACAAAAGGTGTTTACGTTGAGCCGAGAAGTGAACGAGTGTAAGCCCCTCTCTCCCAGTTTTAGTGAGAGAATGGCACCAGAGCCCTTAATTTAATTTACGATTTACCGATAGCTCCAATCATCAGACCCCTATACCACCTTTTAATAGATATCCCCCCCTTAATGTAAGCCCCTAGCGCTGGGCTGCCCGTGTCACACCTCCACTTGTATACGCGCCGCGACAGCCGGGCGCCTGGAGGTGTGGACTGATGAATATGGCTCGCCACGTTATCAAACGAGCTGTGAACCATCGTTTCATGAGTTACTGATGGATAGTGCTAGTGCTCGCCACGTCAGCAAACAGGTAATGTTTCAAACCCTCGTTTCGTGACTTAAATGTCATCCTATGACGTGGCGAGCACTATCCATCAGTCCCTACCTGAAGGTACTGAGGTGGGCGCGGGCTCACGGCAGGGGCTTATACTCGTTCACTTTTCAGCTCAACGTAAGCGCGTTTTCTGGCATAGGGGGTGCATTCTGGGGGTACGTAGGGGGCGTTTACGAGGTGCCAGGGGGTGGTAGGGTGTGTGTTCGAGTCATAAACGGCTCAAGTTGAGCTGAGAAGTGGACGAGTGTAAGCCCCTGGCGCACGGCTGCCCGTGGGATGGGGCCACGTGTCGGTCTGCCGCTGAGGGTGGGCACTTGGAGGCAGGAGCTTCCTTCGCATATTCACGGAGGTGATCTATTGCCGTTTAGGGATTTGTCCCTTTTCTTGAGTCAACTCGTCTTGGACTCTTGATTTTCAAGAGTCGGCCGACGAGCTGACTCAAGAAAAGGGATACATCCCTAAACGCCGATAGATCACCTCCGTGAATATGCGAAGTCCACTCGTCCACTTCTCAGCTCCACCTGAGCCGGGTTGGTGAGTCAATGTGCCGTTTTGTGTCCAGTTTGTGAAGTACTCGAGTTATTACCCATCGATATTGTTACACGCTTCTGGGACGACCCGACGTAATCCACAGACACGTTCTTACGTTTAGCTGGAAACTCGACGAGTGTAAGCCTGTGCTTGGAGGTGCTGCGGTGGGCGCGGGAGGGCGGCTGTCCGTGGGATGCGGCGACCTGTTCCGCGGCCGCGAGCGGCGGGCACTTGGAGGTGTTGCAGTGGTAGGGGGGCGGTGCAGGTCGACCCCTGGTTGTCCCCGGCTTAGAGTACCCTGCGCCTGATTTCAGCGCTTGAACCTGGCGCTTGATGAAGCGCTTTCAAACTTTGCTTTCGATTTCAACTTGCGTTGCTACACTGTGGGCTCGGGAGCACGGCTGCCCATGGGATGCGGATACGCGTAACGCGGCCGCTGCAGGCGGGCACTTGCAGATGTTGAAGTGGGCGCGGGAGCAGGGGTGCCCGTCCGATGCGGACATGTCATGAGGCCTTAGCGGGCAGGGACGAGGAGACGCTGAAGTGGATTGGGGAGGAAAGAGGGGTGTTGGGGTGTCTATGGGGTGTATCAGGGGTGTGTAAGGGGTGTATCAGGGGTGTGTGAGGGGTGTATACGGAGTGTGTAAGGAGTGTGTAAGAGGTGTGTGCGGGGTGTATAAGGGGTGAATACAAGTTGTGTACGGGGTATCTAAGGGGTATGCAGAGGGTGTATAAGGAGTGTACCTGTTTCTCAAAGTCAGTGTCGAATCTGGTATCGAAAGTATGGTGTCGAGTCGCGTTCGACCAATCAGAACTGTCCATTACGAGAATCCCACCGACCGCCTCGCCAAAAGTCCGACCAGATCGCCATCGTTGAGTTAATAGACCCTCGATCTCGAGGAGATAAGAGTGACCGGTCACTCCTACACTGACTTCAATGTGTGCAATATTTAAGTTGATGAAGCGTGCCTGCCTGGTCACCTGAACGTCGACACGAAGGCGGGTGGCTTGTGTACACCAACCCTCACATTTCTAGCGGTGCGTGGAGCAGTGTGGCACCTGACCCTCTTGTGGCGCGGGGGTGGCCGGCAACGGATATATAGCGTAAAAGGTGAATGCTCGTATGGGCAAACAGTCAGGCTCGTAACACTTTGACGCACTTTGTCATACTAAGTGACAGTACGAGTGGGCGCTTTAATCTAACTTCGAAATAAATCGCACATGACTTGGAAGATGGAATAGACCCCTGTTTGAGGAACCCTACATAGCGGAATAGCCTGAAATCGCCAAGAGTCGACTCCGCTAGCGACGTATCGTTGAGGGCCCCCGTCGCCTTCTCCTCTCACTATACGTCTAACCTGCACCCGCCCTGGCCCCTGACCCGGCCCTGGACCCGCTCCCGGCATCGAGACTTGGGTGTATTTCCACGTGCTCCCTCACGCACGACGCCACCTCGGCGTCGTATTCCTCCATGGTGATGCCCACGTGTTCGCAGAACGTCGCCGGCGTGAACTTGGCAATGCTCGAGGCGGCGAACCGCCCCGCCTGGCCGTGCTTCTGCAGCAGCCGCACCCGCGGCACCTGTCTGCCGGCAAGGTTGTAGTGAGCGAGGCTCACCAGTTTAACCGCGTTGGTGTCCGGGAAGTGCTCCGACAGAAAGCGCAGCGTGGGCCGCAGCTTGCGCTCGATGCTGAAACCCAGCAGCGAGGGGTACGCCAGAATGATATCCGCCGCGCCCTCGCGCCCGGCCCCAGCCTCCTCCGCCAGATACCTCACCTTGGGCGCGATGTTATCTTCGACGCTCATACCCAACACGCTTGGGCACCCAGTGATGACCTTCGCCGCCCCATCCCGCCCCAACGCCAACTCCTCCGCCAGGTACCTCACCTTGGGCGCGATATTATCCTCCACGCTGTAGCCCAACACCTGGGGAAACTTGGTGATAACCTTCACCGCCCCTGCCAACCCCAGCCCCAAGTTCTCCGCCAGGTACCTCACCTGGGGCGCGATATTTTCGTCCACACTGTAGCCCAACACCGAAGGGTACGTGGTGATAAGCTTTGCCGCACCCTCCCGCCCCAACCCCAAATCCTCCGCCAGGTACCTTGCCACGGGCGCGAGATTCTGCTCCACGCTTATGCCCAGCACCTTGGGGCGCCGGGTGATAGCCTTCGCCGCCCCCGCCTGCCCAAGCCCCGCCTCCTGAACTAGGAAAAGGAGAGTGGGCGCGAGCCTTTCCTCCACGCTGTAGTTACGCAGCGGAGGATACCTGTCTATGGCCCTCAGCGCCCCCTCCCGCCCCAGCCCCGCCTCTTCCGCCAGGAACATGAGGACGGGGTCTCCATCTCCACCTCCAGCCCCGCCGCCCGCCTCCCCTCCCTCGCCGCCGCCGTCCTGGCCTCCGGCGCGAGCGACGAGCAGCCCCCCCGGCGGTGGCCGCGCCCACCGGGCCGACGGTCGCGCCACAACCCTCGTCCTCGCCCCCGGCCGCGCCCCAGGGCCTGGTGGATATTGCTCGCCACGTCATCCGTGAACGCAATGTGAAGCATCGCGTCTCTTTTGAGATAAGTGCCACCCTACTGCGACGTGGCGAGAAATATCCGCCGGGCCCTACCCAACCCCTGGCCCCGCCCCCGACCCCGCCCCCGCCCCCGCCCGAGACGCGATCCGCTGCGACGGTGGTTTCGCGACACAGCAGCTTCGCCCCGCCCACGCGGCGCCGACTGCCATCGCGCGAGCGGTGTCCGGCGATACGCTCCCTACCTCGATCACCCACCAGCCACCACCAGATCCCCGACACCCCTGTCTCCGTACCCGCCCCCGTCCCCCGTCACCACGCCGCCCCTGACCGACTCGTCACGCGCCGCCGCGCCGCGACGCGAGGTCGGCAGCGCGCCGCCGGAGAGTGAGACGAGGTTCTCTCGTGTGCAGCTTTGGGCAATGTGCTCGCGCTACATACGGTACTCGTACTCTCGCCGTAGTATGAGTACCGATGTGGATAGTGCTGGTGCCGACTGTTTGACTGTACTCGTAGAGTGAGATGGGTGGCATCAAATATCTTTCCTCACCATTCGGTTGTCGCGCGGCGCGCTGCGCTGCCAACCTCGAGGCGTGGCGATCGGCGGTTGACGGTTCTGGTGCGGTCTGGTGCGTGGGCACAGAGGGCGGGAACGGGGGCGGAGGCGGGGGGTGGTGGGCGCGTGACGCGGGGACGGGCGCGTAATCGCCGGATACCGCTCGCGCGATGGGCGGTGCAAATTGCGCCGCGTGGGCGGTGCAACGCTGCTGTGTCGCGAACCAATCGTCACGGCTGCACGTTTCAAGGGCGCGGCCGGGGATGGGGGCGGGGGCGGAGGCGAGGTAAGGCCTGGCGGATACTGCTCGCCACATCTTCAGGTGCCATTTTAATACATCCAGAGACAGGATTCAAGGAAAGTGCGTTGGATGACGTGACGGGCGATACACGTCAGGCTTTAGGGCGAGGGCGGGGACGAGGGTTGGGGCGCGACCGTCGGCCCGGTGGGCGCGGCCACCGCCGGGGGGGATGGTCGTCGCTCGCGGCGGCGGCGGCCAGGACGGCGGCAGCGGCGAGCTCGCGGCGGACGGCGGGGCGGGAGTTGGAGACGACGTGTTCGATGGAGACGATGTGTTCCGGTTCCTGGCGGAGGAGGCGGGCCTGGGGCGGGCGGGGGCGCTGAAGGTCATCACCAAGTTCCCCAGCGTGCTGAACTACAGTGAGGTGTATCTCAGGCGCAAGGTGGGATACCTGGCGGAGGATATGGGGCTGATGAGGGCTGGGGCGGTGAAGGTCATCACCGGGTGTCCCTCGGTGCTGGGCTACAGCGTGGAGAACAATATCGAGCCCACGGTTAGGTACCTCGAGCAGGGGGTGGGGCTGGGGAGGGATGGGGCGGTGAAGGTCATCGCCAAGTTTCCCCCGGTGCTAGATTACAGCGTGGAGAACAATCTCAGGCCCACGGTGAGGTACCTGGAGGTGGATGTGGGGCTCGGGAGGGATGGGGCGGTGAAGGTCATCGCCAAGTTTCCCCAGGTGCTAGGTTATAGCGTGGATAATAATCTCAGGCCCACGGTGACGTACCTGGTGGATGATGTGGGCCTGGGGATGGATGGGGCGGTGAAGCTTATCACGAAGTACCCCCAGACGCTGGGCATGAGCGTGGTGAGTAATATCGCGCCTAAGGTGAGGTACCTTGAGGAGGAGGTGGGGCTGGGGAGGGCAGGGGCGGTGAAAGTTTTGGCAAGGTGCCCCTCGGTTTTGGGCTGCAGCGTTGAAGATAACATCGCGCCCACGGTGAGGTTCCTGGCGGAGGAGGCTGGGGCCGGGCGCGAGGGCGCCGCCACCCTCATCCTGCAGCGCCCCAACCTATTGGGTTACAGCATCAAGCACAAGCTGCGGCCCACACTGCGCTTCCTGTCGGAGCACTTCCCGGACACCAACGCGGCAAAACTGGTGAGCCTCGCTAACTACAGCCTCGCCGGCAGATTGGTGCCGCGGGTGCGGCTGCTGCGGAAGCACGGCCAGGCGGGGCGATTTGCCGCCCGGAGCATGGCAACATTCATCTCGGCGACGTTCTGCGAAAAGGTGGGCATCACGATGGAGGAATACGATGACGAGGTGGTGGCGTGCGTGAGGGAGAACGCGGAGAAACACCTGGGCCTCGAGACCGGGGGCGGGGTGCGGCGGCGGGGTGGGTGACAGCGCCGTTGGCGGTAAGGGCGGGAGTGGGGGCGGGGGCAGGGACGCGAGCGGGGATGGGAGCGGGAGCAGGGCCGGGAGTGCGGCGGTTGGTGGCGGGAAACACCCGCCCCCCCAGGCCTGGGGTGGGCGTGGGGACGTGGGTGGGAAGACGGGTGCAGGTGAGATAGATGGATAGAGGGGCAGATGGAGGGGACGGTGAGGCGCCAGCGGAGGCGAGACCCACGGCAGATGGAAATGAATACCGATGGCATAGCATGTCATAAGTAATGGGTAGGATGCTGCTCCGTGAAGAGGTTGCGCCTCGCACAGCCGCCGACCCGCAGGCGGACTGTGCTGTCAACCCTGAAACCAGCGGGGCGGCAACCATCCGGTACGAGTATGCCGATTTCGGCATACTGGGTGAAGTGCCCATACACAATTGCAGACAAACCGTCAGCGCTCCGCGCGGGAAAGCGGGCGCCAGGTTGAATGCCCATACAGAGTTGCGGGCAAAGCGTCAGCGCTCAGCGCCTGGACCGAAATACCGAAATCGGCCTATTCGGAATCACAGGGCAGGTGAGGGGTTCTCTGGCTGCAAGGCATAGTATGACCAGGTGCTGCAAACCTCTCAGCGGCTCAGCAACTTTGACTGCTAAGACGCCCAAATAGACAGTTCTGAATGGTCAACGGGACGGCTTAGCACTCATAGTCGCTACGACGCCAAAAGTGGTTTGAAGAACTTTGTCATTGTAGAGAAACTTCCCGTGGGCCCCATTCCACCCACCCGCACGGTGGATGCTCACGGAGGTGTGGGTACTCGTCAGGGGGCTACTTTCATTCACTTTTCGGCTCAATTTGAGCCGCTTTTGTCAATGATAGAGTGACGCCAATCAGCGTGTCTCACAGAAACTGCTTGCTTTGAGCTTGAAGAGTGGACGAGTGTGAGCCCCTATTATTCGTACTGTACGCCAAACACACTGCCCGAGCACACTGCCGCTATAGTCGCCCCACTATCGCTCTCGCACACGGCACGGGTATGCGAGCCTTACTACGCTGAGTAGAGCTGTCCGAAGCGGAAGAAGAAATGTAAAAGATCCATAAAATTAAACCGAATAAATGAGAATAACTGACGACTAAAGATAACTTATCTTGGCTACTAGAGGCGGCGGCGGTCGCGGGGACCCACAAGCACCCGAAACCCAAACCGAGACGGGGGCTATGGCGAAAGCCTGGTGCCTCCGTGTACACGCAGAAGCGGCTCTCCCTACACCCAAACCGAGGTAGCAGCAACGGCACCCTCTGAGCGTTTGTCCACGCGCTACGCCCCCGCGCCCTCGCCCTCACCCAGCCCCAGTTCCCCCTCTGGCTCCAGCTCGACATCCTCCTCGTCGAGTTCAACCCCATCCTCGATGAGGCGGCGCCGGACGCTGAATTCGTTGCACTTGACCGACCGCGGGTCGTGCGCCGTCTCCGCCATGCTGACCAGCCGCGGCAGCGCCGCGTCCCGAGCCAGCTTCTTCATGTAGGGGCACGAATTGAAACCGGATGCAAGATTTGAAAGCAGTTCATCGTATTTTCGCTTCAAGGGCTGAAACAAGGCAGTTTCGGCACAGGGCTGAAACCAGGCGCTTTCAACACGGGTTTCTACATGCACCACCCTACCTTGAAAGCCGCCGTGGTCTTGACCGGCGAGTCGCACGTCTTGCCATCGTACCCGACCTGCTTCGTGCACCGGTAGCGGATCTGTTTGCACACCGAGTACGCCCGCGGAGCCTCCATCGCCTTCCTGCTCGGCATCGCCGACTTTCGCACCGCAGTGCCCGCCTCTTTGCCCTCGCTGTAGTGGCACGAGTTGAAATTGCAAGCAAAACTGGTAAGTGGTTCATTTTGTTCTCACCAACGTCCAGCGAGCCCCAAGGCGCTTCGCATGGTGAGCATCAACCACCCCCTTCCGCCATTTCAAGCGGATAGACCCTTAAGACTGTATGGGTTTAGGCTGTATCGAGGAACACTAATCTTAAGGTACTTTAAAGCGACGCTTGCACGCGGTTCATCATATTTCAATTCAAGCGCTGCAACCAGGCACTTTCAACCCAGGTTTCAACTTGCACCACCCCAGACCCCACCATGCAGCTCTGGCTGCCGTACACAAAGCTCGTGCCCTTGTTCACGGGAGCCTTGCGGCATATCTCGATGTGCTTGCCGAAATGTTTCGCCGAGTTGCAGGGGCGCAAGTTGAAATTCAAAGCAAAGTCTGAAAGCGGCTCATCACAGTTTAGCTTCCATATGTGCCTGTCTTATATTTCAAATCTAACGACAAAAAAACCCTACAGTCAACCCCTCAGTTAGCTTCAATCGCTGATACCAAGCCCGGCCAAACCGGGGTCAACGTGCGGTCAACCTTCACCGCCCTACCAGGTACGTCTCCTCCCCCTTGGTCATGGCAGTCACGCCCAGGGTCTTCTCGCCGTTCTGATTGTACAGGGAGGTGGCCTCGAGTCAGGGCCGGGTGAATGAGGCTTGCCGCATCATAGGACGCCTCAGAAATGTCGACCTCGACCGACGTTGGATCAGCGATGAACCGAAATCGGGACATGGGTAAGTGTTCATAGGTCGGTCGGTCACCACGAACCGTGTCCGCGTGTCTGTATGTGCAATCACCCTGAAGGCCAGCTATACTCTCAATACACCCCCCTGCCTGGATCCAGCTGTTTTTGGGGTCGAGCTTGAACGAGGTGGTGCGGCGGCAGGTAGTGCACGTCTTGCACTTCTCCTTCTCGATACCAGTCAACACCGCGCCGCGGCGGTTGCACCCCGCAAAGATCTGCTCGGAGCAGGTGAATGCCACGTCCTCGCCATAGGGCCGTACACTATGTATTTTATCCAGCTCAATTTACGTATCTTTGAGGTTCAAGGTGAGACACCTTGAGTGATTCCGGGATCAAAGCGGCTCAACTCGCTTGAGCTGAGATGAAAAGGGGAATAGGGAACTGGTGAACTGCTGGTAGCCGTGGAAAACACCCCCCGTGATTTTAGAAAGTGCCTGATACAGTATGGGGGCTGTCAGGAGAAGATGGAGATGAAAGATTGTCACACGATAGACAGCAAAGCAAAAGGAGGCAGAGACCTTAGTCACGAGCAAAGGGTGACTGTCAGGAGGGTGACGGAAGCAGAGTAGATTCAGTAAGACCCTGCCTCGGTGTGGCAGAACTTTTCCCATGCGCAGCAGTCGCCGATGCCCTTGGGGGGCGGGGAGGGAGGCGGAGGGGGTGGCGGGGCGGGGGGTGGGTGCGGGGAGAACGGGGGAGGGGAGGACGGGGCGGGAGGTGGAGAGGGTGGGGGCGAGGGTGACGCAGGCGGGGGCGGGGATGGGGGTGGGGGCGAGGGAGGTGGGGAGGGGGGAGGAGGAGAGGGGGGTGGGGAGGGTGGCGGCAAGGGAGGAGGAGGCGAGGGCAGCGGTGGGGGGCTTGGGGGCGGCGGCGGCGACGGCGGCGGCGGCGGCGGCGCATTCAGAGTGGGCGCCACCACCAGAATCGCGGTGGTGAGGTCAGAGAGCCCGGCAGTTGTCAGCGCATCGGCCAGGTCAGCGCCCTCCGCCGCTGATTGCAGCGTCGTCGCCAAGGAAGTCGCGCGTGCCTCCGTGAGCACCTCGAAGTAGGGCCTCGCCGATGCCGCTCGCAACGTCACATACTGGCAGACATTGGCCGCCACGTCATCGAGTCACCCCTCATCTCCTGGGTTAAATAAGATCCTGTGACGTGGCGAGCGAGCTATATCTACCAGGCTTGTTGCCCGCCACATCATTCAACGCAACTTGTACGCTCTTAGCTGGAATCAAATGGGATCCTGGCAGGCCCAACCTCGACGGCGAACTCCACGTCCACGCGCGGCACCGCCAGCAGCCGCCGCCGCGCCGAGATGGTCTCCACCACGCTGTAGGGACTCACATATGCTGCTCGCCACGTCACGTGATGCCATGTGACTCAAGGACTGAGGAACTAAGTGTGATGCCATCTGACTCGATGAGCGAGGGTCTAAGTTGTAGAGGATGATGTGGCAGGCATTATCTGTCAGGCCCTACCACGCTGAGGATGCTGATGCGGCTCTCCTGGATGCCACCGGCGGAGGCGACGCCCGTTATGAACAGAGCTTGCACGGAGGTGTTGAAAGTGGATTCAGAGTAGCCGTCAAGCAGGGTCTCGCAGTAGTTCACGTGGTCGCTTTACATTGAGCCTCTTCGAGAGTGTTCACTGCCAGCAGTGTTTGGGACACCGTGACTTCAAGTTGAGCTGAAAATGTAAGTCATGTGAGCCCCACAAGGGGCTTACACTTGTCCACTCTTTGGCTCACCTCAGGCAAGTTTTAAAGGATACACTTGGGGTTTGTTGGGTAACAGTGGTAAGAACGACTCAAGTTGGGCTGAGGAGTGGACGAGTGGAAGTCCCTGGTGAGGCCCTACCGATCAGACCCACGGTCATGTCGAAGGACCACTGCGCGGGCGGCGGGGAGGGGGAGGGTGGCGGGCTCGGGGGCGGCGGGGACGGGGGAGGGGAGGGGGGCGGCGGGGGAGGGCTGGGAGGCGGCGGCGGCAGTGGAGGAGGGCTCGGAGTAGGGACTGTTGGACAGTGCTTGCCATGTCATAGGATGTCAGTTGACTTGGGAACGAGGAGCACGCCACGTCATAGGATACTGGTTGACTTGAGAACGAGGTGCTCGCCACGTCATAGAATGCCAGTTAACTTGGGAACGAGGTGCTCGCCACGTCATAGGATGCTAGTTAACACAAGACACGAGGGTCCCAAATGCGTTCGCTGACGTGGCGAGCAGTATCCATCAGTCCTCACCTCGGAGGCGGCGGCGGGGACGGCGGCGCCGGCGGCGGGGAGGGCGGCGGGGACGGCGGTGGGGACGGAGGCGGCGGCGAAAGGGGAGGCAGCGGAGGAGGCGGCGGGGTAGGCGACGTCGGGGGATTCGGAGGTGGGGGAGGCGACGGGTCCACCTGTGCCGCGCATTGTGCCGTAAACGCCACGAGCACGAGCACGCAAGTGGCTAACCCCCTGTTCCGGTCCATCGCCACCATCTCTCAAGAGCGCGACCCCTGCAACGAAACAGAGCAGTAGGAACACGCGTTCGTGTCAGTCCAAGTCACAACCAGCCATTCTCTTATTTTCAGCCCAACTTGAGCCCCTCGGCAATTATCCCCCAAGTGTGCTCAACAACTTTCAAAACACATGTTGCTGGCCAGAGCCTTACAATCTTTCCAGTTTCAGCTCAACGAGCTGTTATGTCAGTGGAGCCAGTGGAGTTATCCCCCAGGGAGGGGGGATGCGGGAAGGTGCTTAAAGTTAACCTGAAAGGGAACAAGTGGCAACTCAATACCTTGCGGGCTAGGACCTTACAATCGCCTTAAGCAGCCATGCACGATAAACCACTGCCAATCATCCCTCCCGAAGAAGGTTGAGTTGAGCTGAAAAGGGAACGAGTGGAAGCCCTGGCCCTGAGCCTGTTGCCTGCACGTCAGTGGCAGTGTTCCTGAAGGCACGTCAAGCCCTTCTCTTCAAAGCTCAAACGATTCACACGGACGCATGTCCACCGGCCGTGAGTGCCGAAGCGGTATTCCATCGCGGCGGGAGAGCGCGGGCCAGGCGCGCACCTTCGGCGGATCACGGGTAGGTACCGCGACTCTCGACTGCCGCGCTGGTCGATCGGGGGCTCAGCTCGAATGCCCCCC
>Ga0307489_10000888_pt1 | contig 19034 bp, 20 predicted proteins | sample SB12metaG_FD_202247 | JGI IMG/M metagenome (GOLD analysis project Ga0307489, IMG submission 202247) | Sea-ice brine microbial communities from Beaufort Sea near Barrow, Alaska, United States - SB 1.2 | ecosystem: Environmental > Aquatic > Marine > Coastal | place: USA: Alaska | collected...
TTATTCGTATGGCGATAGTTAGTCGACCCTCTCCCCAAACCAGGGAGGGCGCAAGCGGCGGCGTGGTTACTCTAGTCCGACTCGGTGTCCTTTAACTCGGGCATTCCGGCGAGAGCTACCTGGCATGATAGTTCTGTATATCTCCTTCGCTTTGATCCAACAGAGAAAAACGAGGCAGGGTCAGCCTACAAGTTACAATAGCGCTCAGCGCGGGGGAATTCTTTCAATATTTCGGAGGTCTAGGGTCTCGTGATTTTGGCTTTATGAAGTGACTGGCGCGCGAAGTGCCCATCACGGAACTTCATCTACAGCCACCTGCCGCGGCGGCGACCGGCAAACGCGCGCAGATCACGAACACTGCCGCATCTCAGGCTAATCCCGCGGGAAATCTGTCTCGTTCGGTACGGTAGCAACGCAATGACTGTTTTGAGCTATTGTTTTACAGAATTAGTCACGACACTAACACCGAGCTACGATACGTTGGCTTGCCGCCGCATGATCAGGCATTCAGGATGAATGAATGCGCCTGATCCAAAGTGCAGCGATGCGCCTTAGACCGCTTTGCAAGCAATTCTATCCCAAGGTAAGAGCCCGCTAGCTCGGGCTCCTTTTAATCGTTTCTATAAGCCCGTGCGCGCCGCGCGAGCCTGCGCACGCGCTCGATGGTCAAAACTTCCGAGGTTTCCATACACTCAACCACTCTCTTCTTGAAAGTTGTATTGTCCATGGTATTGTGCCGACGGAAATACTGTTTCGCTTTGCCCCAACCGTATTCCACGCCCTGCCCCGCCATCTCCGGGGTGTCCCTGTCTGGTCCCTTCCGAGACAACAACCCGAAGTGGCCGCATGAGTTGAGCAAATCCTCAATCGCGGAGGTCTCGGGGAGGAAGCCCGGCAGCAGTTTGAGGGCCACTGCCATTCGCGCATCGTCCTGTGGTGGAGCCCGGCGTGATTCGCGTCCTCGTCGTGTGGGGGCGGCTTGTGTTGGCGCAGATCGATTCGAAGCTCCCACTCGCCCTCGGCTTGAGGTCGCGGATCTTGTCGATCGTCGGCATGAGCTCCCGCGTCGGGGTGTCGTGGAGGCTGATGACCGCGTACACCTGCGCCGTCAGCTGTCCGCGTTGTGGCTCCGACGCCTCCTTCTTGTTAGAGATCGCCTTGCCGGTCACCCTGGTATCATCACACGTTAAGTAGACCATGAGTTTTTCGACTCGAGGACGACCGTGCCTCGGCGGGCTGTGAGCTTGGCGATCAGCTACTGCTGCTCACGTGCCTCCACGGCGAGAAGCGTCTACCGATTCCGTATCGCAGCTGCTCTCATCTCCCGCCCCTCAGCTGACGTGAGGGCTTCGTCGCTGGCTGCCGCCTTTCACCCGTGCGATTGTGCCGATGGGGCCCTCGTGCCACCGGAGTCGGCACCGCCACGGTTTTTGCGCTGGCCACAGCTGCGAGCGGAGGACCGGTGAAGCGCTGACCGAGCCGGACCTTCGCCTTCGCCCCCTCCCCCACTCCGCCGCCACCGGTGCCGCAGTCGTGCCTCTTTGTGACCTCGTCATCTTCGCCAGGGGGGAGGCGCTCGGGCTCACGCCGCCTTGGGAGGGCGCGACGTCGCCGGAACACGTCGACGCCGCTGCGCATGAGGCAAGGCGCGCGGCAGCGTCGGGGGCGCTGAGCCGGGGCTCGCGACCCCGCTTCGCCGCCGTCGACCCCGCCCTGCCCGTCGCCATCTGCCGTCTGCGGGGCTCGGCGTTGGCTGCAGCCTCTCGCCCGCGAGCCCAATTCGAGGGCCCTCGAGCCGCCGGAGTCGGCACCGCTGCCGCAGTCGGCGCCGCTACGGTAGCTGCGCTGGACACGGCGGCGAGCGCGGGGAAGGCGCGGAGCAGGTCGAACTGTATGTTCGCCTTCGTGGGCGCCCTGCCGCTGCCCCGCCGCTGCCGCATCCGTTGCGCCGTTTCGCCGGGGGGAGGGGAGGCGCTCAAGGTGTCGGAGGGGACCACGTCGTCGGAGGGCGCACCGGCGTCGTGGTCGTCGGAGAGGCGCTCCGATATGGCGGCTACGACAGCGGCCTCGCGAGCCGCCGCCGCTGCCGTCGCCGCCGTCGCCGCCTTGCCCGACGGCATGCCGTTCTGCACCCACACGTGGAACTCCGCCGCCGTGGCCGCCGCCTCGGTCCTCCTCAGTTTTGTTATCCTCGACCGCTTACCACTGCCGTCGACCTGTTCGCCTGGTAGTATGACTGACAGGGGCGAAGATGGTCCCCGATCGTCTGGGCTGTCGGTGGCTTTCGGAATCGCCGCAGCCCCTGCTTCACGGGCTCCGCCTCCATCACGCCAGCACCTGAGAGCACGGATGGCGGTGTGGGTTGCACGCAGGGACAGTGCCAGTGTGTTTCGAGGTGTCATCTCGTCACAGCCGAGGGCCGCGCACACCGCCGCCACCATGCCGTGTAGCGGCGGACGCATAAAGGGTTAATCGGGGTAGTGAACAAGCCTGCCCCGGTCCAGGCGTGCAGCAAATCCAGGCGTGGCGACGTCCAGCGCCGGGGTGGGGTGCAGAATACAAACACAAGTCTCCCCCAGACTCGTTGATTCAGAGGGTTCACATCTCCATTTGTAAGGCGAATTGCCCGCGCCGTCGCGCGCGCACACGACGTGACGAGCGCGCGGGGGGGTGTTTTAAAGGGCGTACCTCAAGGGGGTAAATGGCTGTCAGTCGCGAGTCATGATGATCTTGAGGATGTCGGGTGGAATTGCCGCGATTTGTGGCCGATGCGCGGAACTGACAGGCGCGTACAGTCAGACAGTGACCGCGCGGATTGTCTGAAACCGAACATCGTATTTTCATAGCGAGACTCCTATCAACGGCGCGCGCATTTGACCGTATGTGAAATTGCATCCTATAGGCTGACCCTGCCTCGGAATAAGGATTTAAACGCCAACTACGGCTGTGACGGCCGCCGTGATCGAGCACGCGCTTGCTGGCACTCGGAACAGGGCGCGTATCAAGGGTTTATCCACGGGATATCCGTTGTTTTGCGGGAAAAAGGCGCTGACGTATGCAAACAAAAACTTCACTGCAATAAACGCGGAAAGAAGGGCCATCTTGAAGCTACCTGCACGGCAAACCCGTGTAGTACGTCCAACAAATACTATTACCCGTCAGCGAATCACAGGTATCACAACTGCGATGGTTCAGCTGCGCAAACTAAAGGCGCGATCAACAACATCTGCTAGCAGATCGAGCTCGGTGACACAGAGATGCAAACAGAGCAAGATAGAAAATTCGTCGGCTGGAAACCAAACACGCGACGCCAGCGATGCCCGTGGAAGAAACGACCATTTCTTTGACAGCAACGGTCTTCACATCGACAAGTCGGATGACCACTACCTTCCTCAAACAAGCACAAACGAGGGAGACGACGAAGATTACCATTATGGAAGTCACGACAGAATTCTAGGGTCATCACTCAACCAAGACATGCAGAGATGCTACGTTGAAACAGACAACGACAACACCTCGCCTGATGCATTCAATGCGCGTTCCAAACAGATCGAGCTGACCACCCGTTCTTTCGCCAACGCGCAGGTACAGATCGAAGAGATGATTGATATGGTTTGTGCAGAAGATCAAGGAGCAACAAAAAAACAAAAGTCGTACTGGTCTAAACAAAGACCAACGCATAGCAAGGGACAACGCTGAGTCTGATGATGAACATGCTGTGAACTTCATAGAGAAAACATCTCCCACAGAAGATTGCATACAGCATGTCACAGCAGTGCATGCAGAAGTGCCAACAACCGCGCCTTGGCACAATATGCGATATGAAGCTCTCGGGCCTGATCACTGGAGAGAGATCGGATACCCATCAATAAAAGCGTGTATCGAAATGTACTCGGAAATGACTGGTATCGACACCTCAACTGGAAAAGCAAAATACTCAGCAACGCAAATCTACCTGGACTTATACCCTGCCGGCTATATTTCTTATGCCAATCACAATGTTGACAAGTTTGACATCTCTGCAATCCCTAATGAATACGTTGAGAGTGTAGACGACAAAACTTCATCCAAGAAGGCAAAACGTGAGCAGTTTCCAACCAAATAGGGAATTGGTGCCATACTCGCAACAAAGTCTACAAATGCAAATGAGAAGTCTATGAATACAGCTAATAGCACTATAAAAGGTGTAAATAGCGTAATGTTTGCTTAGACTATGGTGCAACAGACCACGTATGTAGCACCAAAGAGGTATACAGTACATTTGAAGCGAAACAACAAACGTTTATTGTCCCAGGTGGAACAACAACCATAGAGGGTATTTGCACGATAATTTTACATCTACACAACTTCCACACAGGAAACGTAGACCAACTAGTACTCAATAAGGTGGCATACATGCCATTGAGTGAAACTTAATTTCCACTGGAAAATTAAACAAAATGAATCGTCACATAAACACAGAACATAACACACTCTACTCCACACACCAACAAAAAGGGTATGTAATTGAACCAGCATACAATCTACTAACGTTTCCTTGCACCAAAAATATTGCAACGGTACATCTAAATATCAACTACGCAAGCAACACAAGAAAAGCCTTCGACTCTGCTCTGCTCAGTGCACAAATCCTCACAAGGAACAACACATTCCTGCAGGAACCAGAATATCAGGAGGACATCAAATTGGATACCGGAAGGTTCCAGGAGTTAAACAACAAATTTGGTCCTTTCGAGGTTGAATTATTTGCTTATCAACAACAAACAACAAATAATCTGATGCCTTCGCATTTCACAAAGGAAAACGATTGATATTCCACAGAATGGATGCGCCTAGCTGTTTACGGTAATCCAAAATATGCAAATGATGATATTTCCAGAGCACTGGACAAGACTGTCTCAAAGTTCCAAAAGGCACCTGAAACACAAACTTCATGTTCGTTCTTCCAAAATGGGAAACAGCAAATTGGTACCAGAATTTCATCCACTACTTCGAAACCGTGGAAGAATTTCCCAAAGGAACACCACGTGTGTTTACGATATCACACAGAAGTCATTTTGTCAGAGGGCAAACACATTTTTCACCTGACAACATGGTGTATCTGGGTCCACTAAAATGGCCAGTGACTGCTATATTCAAATATACACAGATACACTGGTGTGAGCAATGTCATGCGCTTACACATGATACTAGGGCACTTTAACGTTCAAAAGCTCAAAGTAGCTTGCGAACTATACAGAACCGACTACAAAGACCAAATCGAGTCGACAGACAAGCTGTACTGGTGCCCATGCAGCATATCCAAAGCTAGAAGAAATGCCCTAAGTAGAAACCCACATCGTATTATTGAAAGTACTGCTGACTCGAAGCAAGGGGGTGACACATCGGTAACAACGAGCAAAAACTCACCTACTGAAGGAAAACTCGCATCTACAATAACCACTTTCGGTTACTTGGTCTTCACGGATGTTTTATATCTGAATGAAACTTCGTTCAAGGATGAGCACAAATATGTGCCGAGTGTCATCGACTGTGCTTCAAGGCATTGTACTCTCTACCATATCAAGAAACGTAGAGATATCTACAACAAGCTCAAAGAATATATTGTTTGGGTAAAAACCCTGAGCAATGTATCGGATGTCACAATTGCTTACAGTGTTAAAGTACTACATGCAGACACAGCTGCTGAATACGAAAGCAACCAATGGCATTCAATCTGTGAGAATGGCATACAAACAAAGTACGCCAATCCAACTCAGCACGAAGATGCAGCAGTACCAGAGAGAGTTAGGGGAACAATTCAAGACGCAGGACGAGTGTTAATGTACACCGCAAAAATATCGTGAAACACGAATGGCCTCTGGCGTTCAGTCATGCGAACTACATATAGAACAGGATGCCACATCCCCACCTGAACAGCGCAATGTGTCCGTTCGAGTTTGAAACAGGGATCAAACCAGATAGCAAGCTGAAGATATTTGGATGTGTAGCTTATGCATTCATCGATCCGTCAAGAAGGGCTGGAAAGTTCGCAGACAGACCCAAACATTACATGTATGTTGGGAATGACGATAAGGCAAACGGCTATCTACTGTACAACAGAACAAAATACGAGACAACCACTCAAGGCATCGTACAATTTGTGGACAATGTGGACGTATATTGCAAAGTGCTCAGCACTTATGACCAAACATTCGTCTACAACTATGTGTACAAAACAAGCGTTCCTGCAAACTACATAGACGTGGTAGACTACAATTATAAATGTGGCACGATCCACGATATCGACGTATACTACGACAATAAAGACCAGCAAACGTATGGCCTCGTACAGATCAAAGAATGACACAAAATTGGTTTGGGTTGAAGCCGAAGCATTATTTCAAAGCAAATTCTACAGAAGCGACAACATGAAACAACTCCTTCGTTACTTGAAAAACCAAGCAAACAAACAAAGAGAGTTAATTTCGAACCCATATACAAGACCGTTAGATACGACTACAAATACCAAAGAAAATCCGAGTGAGTATCACGAAGGGATCATTTCATCAGGTGACAGAAACCACAACAGACCTTAGGGTTTGGCTCACATAACTGACGGTTTCTTCGAGAATGCAACAAATGCCAATATACAATGGCAACAAACAGTAAACTATCTAAGTGAAGAACAGCTGAGGGACGCTTCAGAAAATGTCGAACACTACACAACAACAGTTTACACAGATATGATATTTGATTGTGATGAATACAGAGGCTTGGTACAATCCATTGGATGTACTAACGCACCAAACTATGTGGCGCCCCAAAGGATATCAATACCATCACTACGAGGTCTGCAAACATACACGACAAACTCAATTCAAATAATCGAAGGCAACACACAAAACAACATAAACACTGTTGACCAAATCCAAGAGCCTACATACACCACTCGAACCAATTCTAAAACAAACTATAACAGTGCAAACGCATGTTAACAACAAATATATCCAATACACAGAACCTCTGACATACAAACAATCCTAAACCTATTCCGATGGGAATGAATGGGAAGAGGCAACACAGAGAGAACTCCAACAGTTCGATGATTTAGAAGCAATGTTATCCATCAAACTCGAAGAAGTCCCTGTGGATGCAAACATAACAAAATCGAAAATAGTTTACAAACTAAAGTTGCTTCCAAACGGAGGTATCGAGAAATAGAAAGCACGTATAGTCGCCACAGGCTACACGCAAGACTGCGGAGTCGATTACACCGAAACCTGTTCTCCAACACCACAAATCTCTGGAATACGTTTTGAGCTAATATTCATCTTACACCATCATCTGAAAAGAATCAGTGGCGATGTGAGTGGAGCCTTCCTAAACGCGAAACTGAAAGAAAAGGTGTATCTGGCACTACCAGAAGGAATTTCGTTTCAAGGATCAAACACAGTATGATACCATTGCTAAAAAGTCTATATGGACTCAAACAAGCTGGACGTGATTGGAACGACCTTAAGGACAAATTAATCAGGAGTTATGACCCCAAACCCAAAACGAGTCAAACAGAACCTTGCATCTACATGAAAATATCAAAAGAATGCATATTCATCATATCAGTTCATGTTGACGACTACATCGTTGGTCCCAACAATGACAGTTATATGAAAGGGTTCTATGAACACTACAAGAGGCACGAGGAGATCACAATATCGAACAAATGTGATTTCACACTCCAAATGTCACTGGAATGGCCATTTCCTATTTCTTTCAATTTCTCCAGTCCTGAAGCTCGAAATGGTGTTTGACTGCGTATGGATCGATTCCTCCAGTTTCCATGTATTGTGCAAAGGTGGGATATGCATCGATCATGCCATGTTTTTGGAAGATTTGATAATGTTCTTTGGTCAGGCTGTAACTGCTTTTCAGTTTGTTCATACGCCACTCATGATCTTCACTTTGTTTTTGGTAGATTTTTGAGTGTTTGTTGGCTTCATCAGATAGGTGCATTTTTGATGCTGCAGTGTTTGTACTGTCTATCTGTGCCTGGAGTTCTGGTTCACGTTGTTTTTTGTGCAACTTGCGGCTGAGTGCTCCTGCTGCAGAGTCATGCTCCAAGTATTGTGATTTTCTGGGGGATGTCGCCAGATATACTTTCTTCTCTGTATATTCCTGCGTTTTGAGTGATGAAAGACAGGCAGATAAAGGTTGGTTAAGATCAACTCAGTGCCACCCCGCGTCGCAGTTACTGTCCAGTGTCACACCGCATTGCTCAGCGATCCGTGCTTGCTTCTTTTCCCACCGGTCTGTGTTACATTCTTCAATAATGTTGTTGGCAAGTGTTGCCTGATTGTAGAGCTATTCCCATTGGTTGAGGGATGCCTCAAGTTTCCATGCTGTGGAGGGAATTTCTTGGACAAAATTTGCTGCAGGTTCAGTGTCGCTGTCCGTGTCACTGCCAATGCCACTGTCTGCATATCTCTGTTCTTTTGACCGTCCCTGTTTTCCAGCGATTTGGATGGCGTTGACACTGGGATCAACTCGCATGTTGTCGTTGTCGACATATTGGTCATATGAATGGACGGATTGGTCGTCCACATTCATGGTAGTGTCAGCAGAGTTGCTGATCTCCCTGCAGATGTTGCCGAGGAATGCGCCGCTACCTGCGTTGCCGGAACAAGACTCATAATCGTGGTTTGCCGATCTTGGATAATGTTTTCCACAATGCGGACAGGGTTTGCTCATGCAAACTGCGGCAGTATGGCCGCCCTTTCCACAGGTTGTGCAGTTTGCCCCTGATCTGCAGCCGTCAACTTTATGTCCAATTTTCCCGCAGTTCCTGCACTTGTCTTGTGATTTGGCGTTGAATTTGCCTTCATAGTCGGGTTTCTTCCCGTCGAAAGATTTAAATTTGGGATTGTTGAAACACTTATCTGCAGTATGGTAAGGCTTGTTGCAGAATTTGCATGTGATTGTTTGTTTTCCAACACCAGCATTGTTTAAGCTCTTGTTGTGAGCTGTCTGCGATCTTTATAGCTACAGCTGTGTTGGTTGGTACAACAGCTAGAATTGTCTTCATTACTTCCTCACCCAACGTTTGTGAGCTGCATTTGGCAATCTCAGATGTTTGCGCAGGTATGTCGACTGTAGGGTTTGCTGGGTCAACACGAACATTAGTCAATCTACCGTACTCGATGGCACTCGCCAATCTTCCAGCTCGATTCTTTTCGACACGATGTTATTCTTCAGCAAGTTTGATCTCTGCTGGAGAGAAGATTGTGATACCTGTACCGGCCCGGATTGAGGCCTGGTTTCTTATGTAGGTAGCATGGTCGTACCCAGGCATTTGCATCTTAGCCCTGCATTCTTTTGAGAAAGTCAGGAGCTCTCTCTCGTGAGGGAATATTGCAATTTGAGGAGATTTCCACGTTAGGGTGGAGAATGGATGGTTTCTGGCGTTGACGAATACTTCCAGCAGGAAAGGAGTTGCATGGATTCTCTTGTAGTATTGCTGGATGTTGTAGAAGGTGTCGCCGCCACTGCCGGAGAAGGTCAGTCCTTTGAGAGACTTTCCAGCTTCCATACAAAGACGTCAGTTGGCGTTTTTGGCACCTGTCCTCCGCCCGTATCACCTGTTGCCGTGATGTAGGTCATGATGTCGGATCCTGGATTGTTGACAAGGTCCAGATACGATCCGTTTGTGAGCACACCCAGCTTGAGCTGGTGCTCAGTAGCTACAATGCCCTCAACCCCGCAGATCTTATATGATTCTCCGAGGGCTGTATTTGGAACAGTGTATCTGGGCACATATGTCGTTTGTTTCGAAGGCCCTGTGACAACAGCTGTTCCATCAAGAGTCGTGCGATTGGCAACACTGGCGATGTCATCGTTATCAAAGTCCATGGCAATGCTTGCCATCTACCCTAGAAGAGTCTCTTGGAAATCTTCTCAACTGTCGTTGACTGAATGAAAGACGTCTGTCCTTTCAAATCTGCTTTTCTGTGCGCGGTTGGTTGCACCGGCACTCAGGGATTTTCCTGGGAGTATGCGAGTTTGCGCACCTGATGTATGTCGAGTGCTCCGTAAGACCGTGTTCGGTTTGTTTACGTATTCGTTGCGTGAGTTTGATCTCTTGCGAAACGGTGCCTTTTTGGAAAGACACCGGTTCGTTCCGTCGTTTGAGGAAAACCGTTCTGGCGGTAATCTTCTTGACGCGTGTGCGTCGTGAAAGTGTGATGAGCGTTTTGCTACGCACCCAGAAACCGTCGCTATCGCCGACCGAACGAGGATATGTTGTTTATGCTCGCTTCGCCCAAGACGTGATGTGGTTTGAAGTGATGTGTTCTGACAAGCTTCTCTTGATATGTAGCTGTTCGCGTCTGGCGGTTTCTTAGAAGTGCCGTATCGGCTCCCTCGCCGTCTATTCGGTAACTGTTGGTTGGTCGGATTGCCCGTACTACCTTTATATCTAAACTCAATTGAAACATATGAAAATGGATAATGACACCTAACTCAGTCTCGGTTGTCCACCTGTTGAATCCTGTCCAAAGGGAAGAGCCCATTTTCTCAACAGTCAATGGGGGAAGAGACCTCAACGCGACGGGTCGCGGGCACGCTTGGCTAATTGATAACGCCCAAACGAGGCACGCGTTTGGGTCCAGAGGCAGGTGATTTGGTATGTCGAGAGTGATGGCTTGAATTCTCCGAAACGGCAGGGCCCCGTTCGACGTCGGTGGGGCACGGGGGGCGCCGATGTGCACTGATTTGGCGTGCGATGGCTGGAGCATCCATACATTCAAAGCAAAGGTACAGCATTGCCAGCGGGGTGAGCGACAGTATACGCCGAAACACGACGCGCCCTTTTGGATGTCCCTATGGGTCCCGCTAACGAGTGCACACACCAAAGCCCAACGCCTGGGATTGAAAATACGCGGAGATTTGTGTAATCCAACCCCGTCGGGTGGGATGGGCGGGGAAGCAGTTCGTGTCGGTCCCCTGAGCCAGTGAGTCGCGCGCGGTGTCGTATTTGGGCGTTCCCGCGCCCGTCTGGTCTGACTGCCCGTAGGCGTGTACCGGTACCTGAACACCTGTTTGCCCCCCTGATGCCCCCTTCGCGCCAGAAGGAAGTTCGTCATCTTTTCCTCCCTAAGCTTTGCGGGGCTGATCCTGTGCCCCAGCTTGCAGCTAGAAAGGCGCGAAAGAGTCCCGCCTTTTTTTCTCGTTTTTTCAGGATCAACTCGTGTGATCACGTGTTTGATCACTGGGAAACCTCGGGAATTTCAAACGTTTGCAATTCCGGAAATCATCATAAATTACGTGCTAATCGCTTCCCTAGGAGGGGTAATATCGCACGTGTGCGTCGTAAGCTGGGGCACAGGGCTGATCTGTGTAGTCATCCGTGGATATCTGGGAATCTCAACTTTTGCGCACTGGTGCTTTGTTTGGGCAGTCAGAAAAGTAAATAATCTTAGAAACCGGGCCGACGGCGGGGCGGCGAAACGGGCCGGGATGGCTAGAGTGGCGCTGTACTGCGGCATGACGCACGGCGTATCGGACGCGCAACCCCCCAATTAGTGGTATACCTCGCGGCGCGCTCTTCCCGCTCGGATACGGGCATGCGGCGCGGCGCAAGTGGGCACAGGGCCCTGGAATAAAACAAACAGCGCGAAAAGCGATGTTAGCTGTTGTTTGTACAGATCAGGTTGTCAAGGCATACGCGAGTAAATGGGCCAGGCAATCCGACGTGCGCCGATCTGCGGCGCGGAGCACGGTGTATCGGCTGCGCCGCCCTATAATACGTCACTGTACACTGCGCGGCGCGCTCAACCGTTCGGTGATGGGCTTGGGGCGCGGCGCTAGCACTGCCGCTCCCTGCCATTCCCCCTGTTGTGTCGATACCACCATAACGCTCTACACGCTGCAAAAGCGAGGCAACATGGAGTGCAACGCTTGTCGCGCGCCACTCGACCGCCGCGGAAACGGATTTAAGCCTCTTCCGCCAACTAATCGCCGGCATTGGCGGCCGGCGACGCGTTCACGTGCGGGGCAGGTGTGTCGAGTCGTACGCGCCGGATTGCAACAGTCTGGGGCCTCTGGAGTCACCCTCTACGAGGGGCGTGATCCACCCCGACATGATTAGTGTTATCATTATTACCCCTGATGATATGATGTCATGGTTATGAACGTGACCGGTTCTGCGAGTCGAGAATGATGATGCTAATTCTTTGGCCCGTCCAAGATAAAAAATGGCGGAGTGCCTCAAACACACTTTTAAACTGTTTGCCCATAGAGACTGCGAGCACGCCTCAACTTCCTGGCAAAACTTCAGCCCTTCTCCGCACTGTGCGGAAAGCCGTCGCCGAAAGTTCTGCGACAATCTGCGGCGCGGCGGCGCATAAACGAAGTTTCCTATGGCGACGGCAGTGAGGAATTTGAGGGGCTGATTTGATCATTTTGGAATTGGTTCTGGGTTGATAGGCTGATGTAACAGAATTCAAACCCACTGACAGTGAAACCATCAACGACTCCAATACGGTCACGTGACCGGATCCGCGAGTCGATAATGATTTTAGTCACAATGGGTTTGAATTCTGACTGTTTTTTAGATCAGCCTTTCAAAACCCAGAATCATTTCCAAAATGATCAAATCAGCCTTTCAAATTCCTGACCAGGTCGCGCCATACGAATTTTCGTTTGCGCGCTGCCGCGCCGCAAATTGTCGCTAAACTTCGGCGCCGGCGGCGACGGCTTTCCGGCCAGGCCGGAAAAAGTGTGAAACAGGCGTTGAAGTTTAGCGACAATTTACGTGGAAGTTGAGGCGTGTTCGCGGTTTGTGTGGGCAAACAGTCTAACAGAGTGTTCGGCCATTGTGCTTTGGCCCGTCCAAGATCATTATTGACTCGCGGATCTGGTCACGTATGAACTTATACGTGCGCTACGAGGCGAGGCAAGGTCGGCCAAGAACCTCCCGAGAGGTGGTTATAGCGCGAATACACGTTCAGGGGCACCGACAGAGGGTATTCGGACAAACTTCGGACGCAGTTCACCAGAAACCCACGCGAGGAGGGTTTCCGACCGTCCTGCGTGTGCCGTTCGCGCCGCGTGCGTAATCTTGCAGCCCCATGACTCATCTCATGACATCGCATCGTCATATTCTTTTCGCTCGCGCCCCGATATCGCGCCATGCCTTTGTCCATGTAACGCGCTGATTCCGAAACTGTGCTCGCGTGGGTTTTTGTGGTTGGGGTGCAATTCGGAGTTGGCCGGACACTTTTGTAAGTTTTTTTTTTTTTTTTTTAACTCAAAGAAACAAAATAAACGGGAACCCAGCGTCTGCCATCGATACAGCAATGAATGTACGCCTTTGAGTGCAAAGCGGCGCCGCCGCAACGAACGCGCCGTCGCCGCCGACTCTCTCGCACGGCGCATTTGAGGCACCGTAGACCACACCGGTTCCCCAGGCGCGACTTTCCGAGCGCGAGTCCGCCGAACCACCTCTCGTGCAATTCTTGACCGACCCTTATGCAGGCACGTGACCAGATCCGCGAGTCGATAATGATTTTACTAACAATGGGCTTGAATTCCGATCATGTTTCAGATCAGCCTTTCAAAACCCAGAATGAATTCCAAAATGATCAAATCAGCCTTTCAAATTCCTGACCACGTAGCCATGCAGATTTTCGTTTGCGCACCGCCGCGCTGCAAATTTGCGCTAAACTTCGGCGCCGGCGGCGATGGCTTTTCGGCCAGTCCCGAAAAAATGTGAGATAAGCGTAGAAGTTTAGCGCAAATTTGCGTGGAAGTTAACGCGTGTTCGTGGTTTGTATTGGCAAACAGTGTGACAGTGTGTTCGGCCATTGTAATTTGGCCCGTCCAAGATCATTATTGACTCGCGGATCTTGTCGCGGTAGCTCTACTTTATACGTTTCATTGAATCCACTCAACGTCTGTTTCGATATCACCAAAACTGATATCCGGATATTGACTCTATCTGCTGAGCGGGTTTCGAAAGTCAGACTTTCTCGACCCTGGCCCGTCGCTCGATCTGTAGCAAGCGCGCGGAACATGCGTGCCGGCGCGTCAACAGTGGGAAACTCTTCCTTTCGAGGTTTCGTTTGACACCGCCGTTTTCAACAGCGTTTGACGCCGCCTCTCTTGCGCGCGGCGCAGATCTGTCGCTCATTGGCATAGCGAAAAGAGACGGTCGTATAAGACGGATATCCGTGTCCGCTCACAGAATCCGCGTCCGCTCAGAGACAAAAATCCGGATATCAGTTTTGCAAATGGTGACATAATACACACGCGCGCGTATTCCCCGCTCTCTGCTCTACTGCACTGTGTTTCCTCTGAGGATCGGCGAAATGCACAGTTGGTAGCCTCCACGCTGCGAATGGCTATCAGATAATTCAAAATTGACTGCCTTGCAGTCAGGGAACCCTTGTGCTCTATATATCTGCCACTCGACGGGGGGCGAGGTGAAGACCTGATGCCGCGTGTTACACGCGAAATAGTCTCTCTCCGATCTGCCGCCCTCTCACAGGAACATTGTGCAGAGCAGTTATCCCGTGCATGGGCCCGCCAACGGCCGGTGGCCTCTTACAAGAACTTGATGAAGCTCGGGAGGCTCTCGTTGATCCGTCGCAGTGCGTTGACCGCCTCCGCCAACGCCACTTCCCGCTGCGCCCCCTTGAGCGTGATGACCCTGATCCCCTTCTCGGTCAACTTCAGGTCCTTGCTTTAGGGGCGCAAGGTGAGTCGAGAGCAAACGTCGAAGGTAGTTCCAGGGTAGGGGCGAAAGCCTAGCGCCCCCATGTACACGCGGAAGCGTCTCTCACTCTTGTAGGTGGTTCTTCATACTGGGATTCAGAGCTACAATCGTGCACTTTCAACACGGGTTTCAAGCACCGCACCTTGCGATGCAGGTCGTCCAGGTTATCCAACAACATCTCATTCACCTCCATATCAGCATCCACCTCGAAGTCCACAAACCCAGCCTCCTCGTCCAATGTCACCTTGGTCACGCCAATCTCCGCGCCCAGCACGCGCATGCGGTGGAAGCTGATAGTGCCCATCGTGCGGGCGTCCATCTCGCCGAAGCACGCCTCAAGCCAGGGCCCACTAAGAACACACTCGCAACATCACAGGTCGGTACACAGCTCAGAAACGAAGGAGGGCCCTGCACTTCATGCTGGTCATGCTGGCCACGTCACACGACGGCACTCCTCTCAATACATATGGGGCTATGCACATGTCTTGAATACTGAGGTAGGTAGGCAAACGTGTATGCTTGCCACGTCACAGGGTGGCACTCCACTCAAACAGGGTGATGATGCCGGGCCTATTACGCAAAGCCCTGCTGTGAGTGACGCCACCACCTTGTCCACCTCCGCATTGGAGCGCGCACCCGCGAGCGAATCGTCCGCCACCTCCCGCGCCGCGGGCGTCGCCATATACTCAATACTCATCGAGGGGATCCGGGCGAAGTCCGGAGTCACCACGTCCACGGGCCTCACCGGGGAGTAAAGCTCTAGCAGATGCTGATCACCATGTCATCCATCGCATTGTAAACCTTCGCGTCACGGGGGGCGGGGCAAACCCCTAGTGCCTCCTTATACACTCAGAAACGTTTCACCCTCGCACTCTCCGAATCCTCCTTTCTTGAGCTAAATGGCATCCTGCGACGTGGCGAGCAATGTCTGCCCAGCCCTGCCGGATTCAGCCGCAGCTTCTCTATCCTCTCCAGCTGGTTGTACAACAGCTCCAGGTACAGGTCCGCGCCGATGAGATCCACCTCCCCACTCTGCTTGTCTCCAAAGATGGTGCCCACCCCGCGGATCGCCACGCAGGAGAGTCTTTGAGAACAACGGCTGGACTGACGTCAAATGGATGCAAAACCACCATCTGACACTGTGCGAGGGCGAAGGTAAGTGCTCACACGATGGTCCGGGGGTCGGTCAGAGTACTCTACCATGAACAGGTCTGCGTGTCTGGATGAGCGCTCACCCTGGAGTTAATTCATGCTCCGATCTTGATTCGAGTTGTTGATCTCAATAACTCCCCTGCCATGTCGCGCTCCGCCAGCTTGAACCCCTCGCCCAGGCCGCAGCACTCCTCCAGGGCCAACAACCGCTCCTGCGCCTCGGGTCGCATCTCGCCCACCAAGGCGCAAGGCCCGGTAAATTATGATTAGGGCGCTGCGTCGTGTGACGCCATGTAACTCCTGAACCGGGGTTTAAAATTGCCTGATGTCACCATGCGTCGGGCTCTGACGCTAGTCGCCCTTAATTGATATAGAATATCGAAAGAAAGACAAACTTGCGACCACTGTGTCAGCAGCCCCAAAGGTTGTAAGACTACTCAGCTAAGGGCCGGTTTATCGAAGGACAACGTGATATTCGATGATGACATCGCGAGCTGAAACACGAGGGGGGCATACCCTCCTACCTCGGCATGGAACATGTAGGCGTACGCCTGGCGCCCCGCACGCCCCACACGCCCCCGCAGCTGGTACAGGCTGGCCAGTCCGAACTGCTGCACCTCCTCAATGATGATGGTATTGACGTTGGGGATGTCTAGCCCGGACTCCACGATGGTCGTGCAAAGCAGCACCTGTGCCTTGCCGGTAGCGAAGTCGTCCATCGCCCGGTCCAGGACGTCGCCCTTCATCAAGGGCCTGGCGAATATTGCTCGCCACCTCAAAGGATCCATTAAGGTCATGCACCTGTAATTACTGGATGTTACGAGTATCTGCCTACACTATTCGCGAGAATTGTTTTCACTCCGGAACCTTGAGTCAAATTTTCGTAAATTCGGCCAATAATATATAATGAGTTGTGGCCACACGCGCGCTGCACCGCCGCCGCTGCGCCCACGGCCCTGTGACTTTGTTCAACTAGTCTTCTGCCCGATGCCTGCCGATTTCCCGAATATGGAAAATTGTCCGCAAGTACTCGCGATTCTGCATAAAGCGCACGCGTGCCGCCTGCTACACAGATCGGTCCCCGTACCCAGCTTACCACGAGAAATGCACGAAAAATTCGCGTTTTTTTCTTTCGATTTTGCAGGATTACCACGTGTGATCACGTGTTTGCTCATGGGAAAACCATTCCCTCGGGAGTTTCGAACGTGCTGAAGTTTCGAAATCTTCATAAATCACATGCGAATCGCTTCGCTAGGAGGGTAAATTTCACAGGTGTTAGTGGTAACCTGGGTAGGAGGAGACTAACAATTATCAATATTCGTCGAGATGGCAGGCAGCGGCGGCGGCACAGCACGCGCGCGGCTGTTGTTACAGCGCGTTTAATTTTGGCTGAATTTACGAAGTTTAAACTCAAGAATCCATAGTTGAACAACGTGCAATCTGGGGGTCGAACCGGACACCACTGTAATCTGGACAGATGATTGGTCGTTTTACCTAATAGGTGTATCCGGAAACGGCGGATCACCAAAATCAAAGCAAGAACATCAGAAGGACCAAAAAGACACAGAAGGACCAAAAAGACACCCACTTCAAACCCAGTCTCCGCGTGACGCGTCTCGCTGAAGGCCCTCATGTGATTGGTCGAGAGAGAAAGATCTACTGAGATTTGATGAACTGGATTATCTTGCACGTTTCCCGCCAATTCTGAATGTAAACGTGTATGGTCCCTGATTGGTCAATATACAGTCCATCATTTGCCCACGTTCCTGATTGGTCGAGAGGCTGGATTCGGGGGGATCAGGGGGTAGTCTAACCGGAGACTGGATTTGAGCCCTTGCCCTTCGTTTTGTCCTATGGTCAGACGACCCAATGGATTCTCGTGTTTCTGAACTTGTGAAACAGGCGGAAGCCGTCACAACTCTCTGCGTGAGATGTCACTGTAAAGGCCGCCTAGCGGCGGCGCGACGACGTGTATCGCGCGCTTCCGTCGACGATGTATGACTCGATACTTGCGGCCGCCGCTTCCGCTGCCGCCGCCGTCTGTGCCGGCGCTTCCATCGCGCGCAAGGTTCGTTTGGTCCAGTGTAGTCGGCAAACACGTCCTCGAAGCCGGTGTGGCCGTCGTAGTTGATCGGCCAGACAGCCGCTGATTGAAAGCCAAGTTCTGCCTTTCAAGACACGATGTTCAAACGCGGGAAAAATGCGGCGCGCTCCAATTGAAGGGGATCTTCGGGTGAATTCGGTAACTTCGATGTGTTATGTTACCATCGAGCGCAATACGAAGTCGCTCGCGGCCACATATCCTCGCAAAGCCGCGAAACTCGGTGGAGTTCTCGCGCTCAGTCCACGGCAGTGCGCATTTACCCAGAAAAGCCCCGAGCTGGGCAAAAAGTGAGTAGCATTTTTTTCGTCTGGCTCACTTTTTGACTCGATTTCTGAGGTATGGCAGGCGGACCAAAGCGGCACGCTGTGAAATATTTTCTGCAGGAACTACTGTTTCCAGTAATCACAGGTGCCTGACCTTGATTGAACTCAAGAAACAAGGGTTCAAAACACGTGTCGATGATACGGCGGGGAATATCTGCCATGCCCTACCTTCATCTGCCCGTGCGCCTGCATCACGTTCAGGTTCGGAAATATCTCCGAAAGCCGCTCATGCGCCTTCTGCATCATCTGGATCTTCGGCACCACGTAGGAGGGTCATTAGAACAATAACTCGAATTGAGAACGGAGCATGCTTTAAACCTTCATGACTTCAGGATGAATGCTCATACGGACGGGCAGAGAATGAGGACGAGATTCGACGTCTGTCGAGTGCTTGTTCTCAATAACCCCCTGTTCTGCGCAGTTTTGCCCTCGGTACTTAGTTCGGTTGGAGTCTCCCCATTTCAGTGTGAAAGACTGAAATTGCACTCGCTACTAACTCGCCATCACGGAAAGACATTTGCGCGAACCCGGGCGATTGTCACGTATGGAGTGGAAAATCACGTGATTACACGTGATTGTAACAAGATCGGGATATAAACACGTGCCTTCCAGGGGTGATAACATTCATCACGTGGCATCCGAACTAAGTCCGGGTCTCAAAACTGCGTAGTTAAGTCACGAGGGTCATTGAGAGCAAGCACTCGAA
>Ga0307489_10000889_pt1 | contig 19029 bp, 21 predicted proteins | sample SB12metaG_FD_202247 | JGI IMG/M metagenome (GOLD analysis project Ga0307489, IMG submission 202247) | Sea-ice brine microbial communities from Beaufort Sea near Barrow, Alaska, United States - SB 1.2 | ecosystem: Environmental > Aquatic > Marine > Coastal | place: USA: Alaska | collected...
TCGCCGCCGCCGCGCCGTTCGGGCGCTTCCCCGTGTCTTGAGTCATTTGATCGGGAAGTGACGGTCTAAATGTGAGCATCGCCCCGCGGCGCGGCGGCGGCGATACTCGCCATTCGACCCCCACGGAGTCCACGGAATGACTACTACGAAGAAATTCCGCGCCTCGGCGCGGCCGCCGTCGGCACTTTGTACGCCATTGTTCGCGCGTCATTCTCGCCAAATCACCACTCAAAAGTGCGTTTTCTCGGAGTCAGGCGACCGAAGTCATCGGCGCTGGCGCGTCAGTGATATAGCGGAATAGGTCTATTGCGTGACAACTCCGTTTGCTAACTCGTCGATCTTGGTCTATCTCAATATAAACTCATAACCTGTTGGGTCAATCAAACAGCCAAAAAAATACCAAAGAAATCCCAAATTTATTCTGAACCGAGCTGTACAGACCACTGAAAGCCTGATCCGGCCTGGTGTGTTCATGTTGTATGGGCCGAAGTGCCCCCACCATATCTACTCTGAAATTTCAACATGATCTCATCGGACCGGGGAATTCTCAACTTGAACGACTGTACAATGCTTTCGGTGCGTTGAAAATCGGTCGGAAAGGTCGATTTCCATCCACAAGCGCCCTGTAGAGGCTGGAGTCCCCCAATCGGATACGCTTCAAAATTTCAACGTGATCTCATCGGAGCCGGGCCGCCTCAACTGGCACGACCGCACTTTCTATACGTTGATAATCGAACGGGAAAGGTCGATTTCCATCCACAAGTGCCCTTGTAGAGGCTTGGAACCGGAGTCCTCCCCACGAATCTGCTCTGAAATTTCACCATGGTCTCATCGGATCCGGGTGGCCTCGACCAGAACAGATGCTCTTTCGGTGCGCCAAAAACCGAACGGGAAAGGTCGATTTCCACCCACAAGTGCCTTTGTAGAGGCTGAAGTCCACTCACCGGATATGCTTCGAAATTTCAACATGATCTGATACGCCGCGCCGCGCCGTTCAGCACCAGTTCTTACCTGCAATTTGTCCGCCCGACCGGACCGGAAATATTGAGTGTCCATGTGGTATCGACACCAGTCTGATTTGTATTTGTCACTTCGGGAGGCCGGTCGAGCCGAATCATGATTTTGACTGTGTCCGGCGTAGTCGCAATAGGCCGATTTCGGTATATCGCCTGAATGAAATGCCCATACAGAGTTGCGGACAAAGCGTCAGCGCTCCGCACGGGAAAGCGGGCGTCAGGTTGAATGCCCATACAGAGTTGCGGGCAAAGCGTCAGCGCTCGGCGCTGGAAGCGGTATACCGAAATCGGCCTATTAAACTCAGTGTCGGGTCTGGTGTCGAAGATGTGGTATCGAATCCCGCTCGACCAATCAGAACAGTCCATGTAGAAAATTCCACCGACTGGCTCGCCGACTGTCCGACCTGGTCGCGATCCTGGAGTAAATAGACTCTCGGTTTCGAGGAGATAAGCGTTCCAAGGAACGCCGACACTGAGTTTAAACCCAGTCTCTGGCATGACTTCCCCTTGATCCTCCCAAATACAACCTCTCGACGAATCAGTTCAAATCAGGGATGTCGGGAAATAATGGACTGTCCATTGACCAATCAGGGACCACACACATTTTCGAACAGGATTGGCACGAACGAGCACGAAAATCCAGCCAATCAAATCACAGTACATCTCTCTCTCGACCAATCATATAAGGGCCTTCAGCCTTAGCACTAACGCGGAGTCTTGGTTTAAACTCAGTGTCGGGTCTGGTATCGATGATAGGGTACCGAATCCCGTTCGACCAATCAGAACTGTCCATTTCAAGAATTCCACCGACCGACTCGCCGACAGTCCGACCGGGTCGCCATCCTTGAGTAAACAGATCTCGATGTCGAGGAGATAAGGGTGACATGTCACCCCTACACTGAGTTTAAGTCCGGGCAGGGGGGTAAGAGAAAGGACTCCGAGCGTCGTTTTTACGATCGGTCTTGAGTTTAGGGCCGTATGAGCAAACAGTCACGGGGCATTTGTCCAGCAACGGTCGTCCTACGAGGCCGGGCTAGCCAATATAAACCACCAAGTGTGCCGACCGCCGCAGCCTACGCGGCCCACGGACCCGCTGTTTGCGTCTGGACCACAAAGCACAAATAAGATGCCATTATATTTCACAAAAGCGTGAGCATATGCAAGGGTAGGTGTCAAGTATAGAAACGTCAATCGATGGATACTCGATACCATGCGCATGCGATCGATTGATACCTGATATTTATATAAAATTTCGGTCGATTGATACTTGACGGTAAGAAAAAGATCTCGATCATCGAACGTCGATGATCGATACTCCGGCCCATACCGACTACGTGACTGGATCCGCGAGCCGATAATAATTTGGCCCGTCCAAAATCACAACGGGGGAACACACTCTGACATTGTTTGCCCATACAAGTCGCGAACACGCCTCAACTTCCTCGCAAATTGTCACAAAACATCAACCCGTGTGTCACCCATTTTCCGGCCTGGCCGGAAAGCCGTCGCCGCCGGCGCCGATATTTTGCGACAATTTGCGGCGCGGCGGCGCGTAAACGAACATACGTATGGCGACGTGGTGAGAAATCTGAAAGGCTGATTTGGTCGTTTTGGAATTGATTCTGGGTTTTGACCAGGCTGATGTAGAAAATAATAGAATTCAAACTCATTGTCAGTAAAATCATTATCGACTCGCGGATTCGGTCACATACTGTAGGAAATGATATGCATACGAGCCAGGGTCAGCCTATAGGATTTAACCTTACTTACGGTCGAATGCCCGCGCTGTTGATAGGAGTCTCGCTTTGAATTTACGATATTCGGTTTCAGACGGCCCGCGCGGTCACTGTCAGCGGCTGTCAGTCGCGCGCGTCGGCCACATCTCGCGGCAATTCCACCGAACATTCTCAAGATCGTCAAAACACGCGACTGACAGCCGTTCACCGTGAGGTACGCCCTTCAAGACACCCCCCCGTGCGCTCGCCACGTCGTGTACGCGCGCGACGGCGCGGGCAATTCGCGTTCAAGATGCGCTTTCACATCGCGAAACTTTCGATAAATTGATATTGGGTCAACTGCGATCAAGTGTCATTTTGGTTTCAAATTTCAAAAGAAGCACATTTCATATTTCAAATCCATCATATCGCGCTGAGCGCTAATGTAACTTTCAGGCTTGACCCTGCCGCGCAGCCTCGTAGGGAAGGCAGGATCTGACAAAAACGGATACTTTGAACTCCCCTCAACCCCCCCTGTTCTCATCTTTGTGGTAGAATGCCCTTCTTGTGTGGTGGGGGACGGTGGTTCGGCAGCCATTAAAATACAATTCGAAAGGGGGCTCGATGCTTAATCGGCGGTGAACTTGCGGTTTGAATTTGCGTGAACATATGGCTCTGATGTACTCGTATCGTATCGAGTGCAATGTCCGCCATACCGTGCCCGGGAGCTTGGAAGTAGAGGGGGCCGCGTGCTGCGCGGGGGCGAGCGCGGGCGAGTGGGCGGCGGCGAGTACGACGTCGGCGACGGCGTCGTCACGCGTTGCGGGCGAGCGTTGAGGGCGATGGCGGCGCACTTGATTAGCGCAGGCGCGGCGCGCGTTCTTGACGGCGAGTGCGCGAGCGCGTCTTTTCCTCGTTGCCCGTATTTACTCACCGGGCGGCGGCGAGGGCGGTGACGGCGGCGACGACGGCACGCGCTGAGGGCGGGGGCAATGGCGGCCGCGCGCGGTGGAGGGCATGGGCGTCCGCGGAATGTCGGCGGCGGGTGTTGGAAGGAAGTGCGCAGCGGTTGAATTCGCCGGTTGTGTTGCGGGTATGATAGCTTTGGTTTCATCACTCGCACCCTCTGAATATGGGAGACAAGCCTCGAACAACTGAGACCGTCGAACGAAGCGAAGGTGGGAGGCGCCGATCGCGAGAGGGCGCCGGCGAGGGCGACGACGACGACGGCGACGGCGCGCGCTGGCCGTCAACATGCGTCGCGGTCGCCCGCTGGTGCTCATCAAAGTGCGCTCCCCGCGTCCTTGCCCTCAACGCGCGCGGCCCTTGACGCGCGCGCCGTCGCGGTCGCCGTCGTTGCCTGTTGATGGTCCAATGAAATGAAAGGGACCAACGCATGACTAGACTCTGTGGTGTACCGGTACACGAGTAGGTCCGGCGAGAACCGTAGTCTATGTTTTGGTTTGCGACCGACTTTTCGAAAGAGAAGATAGGGATCTATCCATGTTTGTGTGTTTACTTCTGGACTTAATCTTGAATTAACTCTGACCCCATAAACGAAAAAATGTCCCCGTAGGGTGGATTCCGGATTATCGAAAGAAAAGAAAAATGCTTTCACGGGTATACCGCGCCACGTGGCCCCTTGTACTTGTACTGGCAGCACAACAGGTACTCGCAGCAATCCAACTCAAAACCTCACGGTGGGAATCAATTCTGGTCCTGGGTTCAACCCGGGGTGGTGACGTTCGCGGGGACTTGTGGGTCCCAGCACTTTAATCCACGACAGCGGTCGTTACCTGCCACTCGCAAGAGCACCCGGCACGCATACTGCATTGTATGGTAACTGAGTGCCCACCCCTTTTTAGCCCTGGGCTTTACACACCGGTGTCGACGATGGAGCATCCAGCCCACGTGCTTTTCAGCATCACGCCCCAGCCGCTGCTCTGGCACAGCGACTTCGCTTCCAGTCAAACCATCAACCCAGCGCACGGCAACCACTACATCACCACAACGAACCAGCCGCCGCAGCGCCCCTCGGCGTTCATACAAGAGGCGCAATGGGCGGGGCCAGGATTGTCAACTATCGGCAAGCACTAGTGCACGCCCGCACCACATTTACCACCACCTTTACATCTCCCCCTCTGTACCGCAACGTGTGGCAGCACTATCTCTAGACCAGCCCATCACGGCATGTCCCAACACGACACACGGGGAGCGTGGTCATCAAAGAGTGCACCTCCAATTTGACACTCGGCCTTGCTCTCAGGTGCCGTGGGCGCCCGACCCGCTCGTGTTCACAGTCGGCGGCATCACGCACGTCAACGTCAACCCGGGCGTCGCGGTGAACGGCAACGCCGGCGCCTCGAGCAGCGCTGCGTGAATGGTACGTGGGGGATGGGGCCGGATAAGTGAGCACGGGAGGGGGCGGTGACGGTCGCGCGGGGGCGCTGTGGTGATGGGGGCGTTGTTATACATGCAAGTGCGAAAGCGTCATGTTTGTATTCAATTCTCTTAATAAACATAGCTCGGGAGACCCGCCCGCGCTTAGTTCCAGGAAAGGCAAAGCGCTTTTGGTCCAGGAAAGGCAAAGCCCCCGCCCACCCCACCTGTTTGATGAACCTGACCGGAGGGTCATTCACAACCAGCACTCACACCGAGCCGGTCCTCTGCCTCCGGTTGGTCGGGGCGCTGCGGCCGCAAGGTCAGACGTTGGTGGCGGGGGAGTGATCCGAGTTGAGCGGCATACCGTGCAAAGCGTGTGAGGAGTTCCATTACATGCATAAACACAAAGACCAAAAGAGGAGAGGTTCATTTCATACAATCATACATTACATAAACTACATAACACAGGGTGTTCTTCTCTCTGAGAGAGTCCTCGTGCGCGCGATATCATTCATGCAGGTCGTTCGCCCGCACGCCTCCGCCACCGCCACCACCACCGCACGCGCCTGACCCCTCGCGCCCATCACCGCCTACTCCCGTGCTCACTCCCCCGGCCTCCCCGCTGCCTCATTTAGACAATTCACCCCACCCCATTCCCACCCTATCACAAAACCACCCTCTTTACCCCCAAGGTGCCGTTCGCGCGGTTCTGGCGGTGCCCCCAATGGAGCTGATTCCCCAAAGAAAAAATCGCATTCGGGCGGATTCGCACAAAAAACTGGGTCCTCGCTCGAACACGCGTCCGGCCTATGGATTGCCTCAGCGAGGGTCGCTCAGGGGTCCATTTGCGCCCATCCGAGACGCGGGTGGGCGTTTTCAAGAGCTGAGGCGCGACAAACGTTTACAAAGTTCTGCCGAAGTGGACGAATTCCCCGTATAGAAAGGCAGCTTGAGGCTACGATCTGTACGTACCGAAACGTTCAGCGCAGTCGCGTGTCCTTCGCAATTTCTCAGGCAGTCAGGGGTATGGGTACCTCAAATGGCGGTCAAGTGATTCTCATATTTCTTGAATCATAATAGACGGGGACCTATTGAATTGGAAACACGAATCCCTGTTATGGAAACACGAAGATATGGTCTGACTAAAAGCCCATAGGAACAATATAAGCAAACAACAGGTTACAGGGCCCTTCCCGGCATCTTCGCCGAGATCGGCGCCGTGCGCGCGGTTTACCCCAACGACACGCAATGTTTGGGCTGCGAATGGCTCAGTAACGACGCGACGGGTACATAACTCAGCGGCACGCCATGCAAAGAGCGCCACACGAGGTCGCACGGCGCCGGCAAAGTATGTGTCAGCGTATTCGTTTTCTTGTTTTTTCAGCGTCGAAAGAAATATCAGGTTGGCACGGCCTCGCAGTTTGACGCGGCTCGCGAGCGCCGAAATGTCGCGCGCGTGACCGGCGAGCGCGCGCACGCGTTACAATCGCACATGTTAGTATGTTTGCGTGCCTATCACGCGTCGTACCGGCCGCCCCCCCCGCCACGCCGCGTTGAAGCACATGGTGTCCGTACAGTGTGTCGGGCTTCCATAAAAGGGATTCGTGTTTCCAGATAATAGTTTTCTCATAATAGACCAGTTGGCGTATATGGAGACGGCAACTTTGACGGTCTATGACTCAAGAATTTTGAGGCGGTCCTGACGCGCGTTGGCGCCAAAATTTACGCCCTTCAAAACGCCCGAAAGCTCCGTTTTGAGTGATGAATTTGCGAGAATGACGCGCGAACACTGGCCTACGAAGTTGCGGCGGCGGCCGCGCCGAGGCGCGGAATCCTTTCGTAGTAGTCACGCCGTGGGCTCCGTGGGGGTCGAACGGCAAGTATCGCCGCCGCCGCGCCGTTGGGGCGCTTGCCAGTTTCTTCAGTCATTTGAGTGGGCAACGACTGGTCTATTTGTGCGCATCGCCCCGAGGCGCGCCGGCGGCGATACTCGCCGTGTCCACCCCGCCCATCGACGCGCGTGCCAATTTAAAGGGGGGTTGTCTGCAACGGTTTTGCCGCCGCCGCAACTTGCACGCCATTGTTCGCGCGTCATTGTCGCCGATTCCCCACTCAAAACAGAGCTTCCGGACGTTTTGAAGGGCGTAAATTTTGGCGCGTCGCGCGGAAAGGCCGTTTTGATACACGCCAACTGGTCTATTGAATAACGGAAATTCATTTCTGCCCAAATCGTCCAAAATCGCTTTGCAGATTGCAGCGACACACTATCGATTATACAGCGTAAGTATCGATTGATACCGACGTCATAGCGACTTTGATCGATTCATACATGATGCATGCAGTTCTATGTATTTTTTCGAATCGATTAATACTTGATACAATCAAAAATTCTGATTATCGATATTTGCCCCGATAATCAAGTTTGATACCTACCCTTGGGAGCATATGCCTCAAAACTCTCTCTCACGGGGGCCAAGGCGAAAGCCTGGTGCCTGCCTTAAACAGCGGAAGTGTCTCCCTCTCTCTCTCTTTCTCTCTCTCTCTTCGTCACGGGGGGTAGGAGAACGCCTGGTGCATCCTTGTTCGTGGTACCCTTCTCTCTCCCTCAATGTCCCTCGCTCTGCCTCTCTCTCCCTCTCTCTCTCCCTGTCTCACACGCTCGGAAAGACGGAGGAGGGGGTGATGAGTGCACACGACCCCACGAGCAGGGTCTTACCATCGTGCACAGACTGTTCGATCGCAGTGGACCAGTACACACTCGCCGCATTCGCCGGGCCACCGTTCCCTATCTGGGTTAGCTGCCACCTGCCGGTACCTTTAGGTGGTTTCGGTTGAGGTTGCAGCGACAAAAGAGCTGGCAGTGCCAGTTGATACGGGAATGAGCGGCCCGGCCAGGCAGGAGGACGCAGCGAGTGTATACGGGTACACGGCTACACTACGACGAGGGAGTCAGGTTGAGCGGAAAAGGGAACGAGCGGCCAGGCCCCGCCCACGATTATTTCTGCTTTTGATCCGAAAAAATTGGACGGCCTGACGCCAAGGCCTTGCACCCGTTCCCTTTTCAGCTCAACTCACGCCCCTTTGAGCGGTTGTGGGTGAGGTTTCAGGAAAAAAACATCGCCACAGGTGAGCTGGAAGGCAACGAGTGGCCAGGCCAGGGAGGAGGTAGGAGGCGGCGAATGTGTACAGGCCCTGCCGCACGTGCAGTTGGAGCAACCGCGCCCGGGTGCCGCCTCCGCCCGCGCCTGCACCCGGGCCGCCGCCGCCGCCGCCGCTGCCGCCGCCGCTGCCGCCTCCATTCCCATATCCTTGTCCATTCCCGGTTTCATGTTCGAATCCATCGTCTTCCACGTGTGGCAGCGCACCCGCAGGGGGCTTCTTGCACTGCGGCGCGTGGCGCTCGGCGTCCGCGTGTTTGCACCGCTCCGAGCACCAGCACTCGCTGCGGCACCGCCGCCCAGGGTCTCGCACCGCCAAGGGTATGGATCACTTTCCATGCCCCACACCGAGGGTTATGTTGTCTGCGCGGCATTGTTTTGATCGTTAGACTTGTAATGGGAAAGCAGGTCATTGCCTGACTCAGGCTGCTGTTCCGTTAGTCAGAGAACGGGGGTTCAAGGACTCCTCACTCCAGCTCCGTCAAAAATGTGACGGAGCTGGATAACCTGCGCAACACGAAATCCCCATGTTCTCACAGAACAGCAGCCTGTGTCGCGAAGTACCTTAGTATGGCTTATAAAGTACCGCGTATCGACCGAAAACCGTTTAAGGTCCGCAGTGGTAGCGGGGCGGGTCTCACCGCGGGCAGCTGAGCATGCGGAGCTCCGTCTCGGCCCCCGATACCCTTGCGGCAGGGCCTTGAACTCAGCAGAGATGGTTATGCCCTTCAAGCCACTGGCAGTGACCCCAACTTCACTGAGATGGTTCTGCCCCTCCTTCGTAGTCTTTTAGGGTACCTCAAATGGCGGTCAACGCGGGCCAAAATGGAAATCAGCGTACGGGCAATCATCGTGACAGAAACGGACAGTCTGACCAGCCGCACGTGTCAAATGGGTTGCCAAATTCGGCGGCAGCGCAGTGCGCTGGGCAGCAGCACGGACAGCGTCGAAGATGGCCCAGGCCGCGGCGTTCAGCTCCGTGTCGCGAGAAGCTTCTAACGATAACCTCTTCGGCGGCACGAGCATCTCCATCGCTGGCCCGGCACCATCCGGTGCCGCCATTGCCGCGCGCGGGCGCGGCGCGGTACGTCACGTGAGTGTGCCGTGCCCAGTTGAGATGCCCTCACGCCTACGCCCCGCCCCGTGGACATGCGTCCCCGCCCCCCCTTGTGTGTCGTGGGAGGACCCTCATAACGAGGCATCCGCAAAGCCTGCGACAGCGCGCGGGGGGTGGGATCGGCGGGCGTGGGCCGTCGACGCTGGCCACGGCACAGACAGGCGTGGCGATCGACCCACGGCCGCAAGGTTGTGGCATCGCACTGTGAGACAGCAGGTGTCAGGGCACCAAGAAACCAAACACGTGTGCGTCTTGGCTCCACACGTGTTCAACTCGGAACCCCGTTGCGACTGTGCCCGAATAGCCCTACGCTGTCCTGATTTGGAGAGCGTTGACCGCCATTCGAGGTACCCTGGAGAAATGCGAAGTCAAGCCACTGGCAGTGACCCCAACTTCACCTCGAAGTTAAGCTACTGCGGGGAACCTAGTGAAGGCCCTACGCCGCGCCTCCGGCCGCGCGCCCGCACTTGCTGCACACCCCCTCGCAGGGTCCGACACAACTTCCCCAGCTCAAATTGAGTCGTTTTGTCTCTCAATCATCCTTACAGAATACCTTAAAAGTGGATTTTAAGAGCTAAAAAGGGAACTAGTGGCAGACCCTGCCCCATTGTACCGGTTGAAAGCCAGCTCGTACATCTGGATCACCCGCGTCCAGGGCCTTAGCTCTACACTCGTCACCTCTTCATCTCAACTAGAGCCATTTCGTTTCCGTCCCTCTGAAAGCACTGGCAGTTATCCGGAGCGCAGTGACGACGTCGAGTTGCTCACGCTGAGCCACCACGAAAAGAGCGTTTGAAAGGCCCCGCTTGCGCCAGCATGCTCTCGAAGGCCACCTGCACCAGGGCCTGGCCAGCCGACCCCTTTCCAGCTTAAATTTACGCATCTTTGAGCGGCATCGGAAGAGGATAATTTCTTTTTCGGGGACAAAACAGCGCCGCAGTGCTAGCTTGAAAAGGGAACGTTCGGCCAGGCCTAACCTCCACCTCCTTCGTCCACGGACTCTTGCGCCAGGGCCTTGCACGTTGCCTTGTTTCCATTGCCAGCTCAACAGCCTGCGTTTTGGAGGTATCAAGCGGGATAATTGCCAGTCTGCAAGTGGTTTCAGGGGCGAGACGACTTAAAGCTGAGCTGAAAAGGGGATTAGGGCAAGGCCCAGCCTTCAGAACCATGTGCTCGTCGTGGTTCTCTGCTCTCCGGCCGATCGACCGCAAGGGCTCCAGTGGATGATGCTCGCCGCGTCACAGGGCGGCATTTAACTCAAGAAACGAGTGTCTAAAACGCATTGAATGACGTGGTCAGCCGGTGGATGATGCTCTGCGCATCACAGGGCAGCACTGTAACCCGAGAAACGAGGGTCTGAAATACAGTGACGTGACATGAGGCCCGACCCAGTGCTGCAAGGTGACGCACTCGCCCGACGGCAGGGCCTGGCACGGCGTCCCCTTCCCACCTCAACCTGACTGTCTTGCGCATAGTGTACCCGTGTACCCGTAGATACTCGCAATGTCCTGTTCTACCGCCTCCGTCTCACAGCGTACTCGCACACACTCGCCGCATCCTCCCCCTGCCTGGCCTCACCGCCCATTCCAGGTTCAGGTCAACTTAAGCCGATTGCCATCCCTGGAGCCACTTGAGGTATCCCACGTATTACTTACGTTGAGCTGAAAAGGGGACGATTGCAAAACCCTGCCCGACGTCAGTGGCACCAGGCAGCAGGGCCCGGCGAGGACAATGCACTTGCCGCGTCACAGGGTGGCGGGTAACTCAAGAAACGAGGGTTCAACACGATGCTTGTGACGTGGCGGGTGTACACTGCAGGACCCCGCCAAGTAGCTGCCGCCCAACAAGTGTGCTGACTTTGAAAGGACACTGTCCAGAGCACAAGGTCTAACGATCGTTCCCAGTACCACTCAAATTTATGCGTCTTTGAGTGGATTCGGATGAGAGTGCAGGGACTCAACGGCGTCGCAATTGCACCACGAGCGAACGGTCAGGGAGTGAGAGGGCAGGCCCAGCCAGAGCGGCGAGACGGTCGTCGTAGGTGGACGCCGCCAGGCCCCAGGGCCTCCCACTCGGACCCTTAGTCTTGATGCGGCGAGTGTCTACGGGTACACTGGTACAGTGCGAGCAAACAGCCACGTTTGAGCTGGGATGGGAACGAGTGGCCGGGCCAGGGAGGAGGATGCGGCGAGTGTGTACACTACGAGTAAACAGCCAGGTTGAGCTGACATGAGAAACAAGTGGGCGGGCCTGCCAGGGACCAGGCTGGGGCTTACACTCTTCCACCTTTCGGCTTGACGTGCGCGCTTTGTGTGGCATACGTTGCGTTGTTCCAGTTACAAAACCGGCTGAGGTTGCGGCTTCGAAGTGGAGTGGTGTCCCGCCGTACCAGGGAGGCGCCTTGGCCGCCGCCGGGGACGCAGCACACCCACTGGTGGATCCACACACTCCCCTCGCGCCAGGGTCCCCCTGCCCACTCGCGGGCCACCGCACCTCAACCTGCGCGTCTGCTCATTGTTTACCAGTGTAGAGTACCCGTACACACTCATTGTACACACTCATCGCATCCTCACCCCTAGCTCGCCTACTCGTTTCCTGTTTCGTCTCAAATGCGAGTTGTGTACCGGTGCATCGGTACGCTATGAGCGAACAGTCAGGTTGAGCCACCACGTGAAGGAGTGTGCGGCCCCGCCTGGAGCAGCTCCCAGGAGGTGCAGAGTCGGGCCGCCTGGGAGCCCGGCGCCGGCAGCGCCTGGCCGCTCCCCCGAGCAGGCTCTGCCGCTGCCGCCTTCAGCTCCAACACCCTTTTGTGCAGATCCGCCGTTTTCCTCGCAGTGTCCCTCAGCACCGTCGAGTAGGGCCAGGCACGGGATAAGCATGCCACGATGCAATGATGTTTGTCCTCCAAAGAAACGAGGGTTGAGACGCACAGACGTGTAAAAGAACGGGTGAGCAACTAGCTTGTGCATGACCCGATCTTATACACAGGATCAGTTTTTCCACGATAGGATGACACTGAACTCAAGAAACGAGGGTCTAAACTTATCCGGTGCATGACCCTACCTCCTCGTGTTCACCCGGGTCCTCGGGCAGCTCCCCGGCCTGCTCCACGTAGTAGGGACCGCAGTTCAATCACCGTGTATCACACCCATGCATTTCGTCAGACATGCCAACCATGTCTTATCCCGAGTATGCACACTTTCGTAGTAGCACGTGGTAAGGCCACCGCACATTGCCGACCATCACACACAGGCATGGAGTCAAACATGGCAACGATGTGTTATCCGGAGTGTGCAGTGTGGAGCCCCACCATCCGCAGGTACTCGTGACTGGCGCGCACGTACTGCACTTGGACCGCCTGGACCTGGTGCACCTCGGCGGCGTGCATCGACCAGTGCTCCTCGACTGCCCTCTCTGCCCGCCGCTTAGGCTCTTACTATCGCTCCCTGTTCAGCTTGGCTGCCAGCACCTTCGAGGTGTGCAGTTGAGATAACTTGAGTGGTTTCGAGGTGTTTAGGGCATACGGGGGACACAATTGCTTAAAGTGACAGTGACAGGGGAACAAATGTGAGGCCTTGCCGGCGCTGCAGCGCTGCGGGGTCTTTGGCCAGCGCGAGGTGCGGGTGGCTCGCCGCGTCCATGACCTGTATGGCGGCGTCGGCGTACGCCAGGGTGATGGCCGTCACCGGGGGCTTGGGGCGCACCGACGTGGCGCGGTCGCGGCGGAACAGGCTCACCCCGGAGCGGAACTCCGCGTCTTGGGCGGCGAGCTTCAGCATCATTCCGCACGGAACAAGCGGCGCCTGGGACTTGCCCCCCGGCGTCTGCAGCGTGGCGTACGTCAGGCAGGACCACAATCACATTGTGTACCGGTACTGTATGCAAATAGCGTGAGATCAGTTCATCACACACCGGCATTCAATCAGTCAGGTGCACAGACGATGGCTCAATCCGTCTGTGCTTCCACACCATGCGCTGGCGCTGCTCGTCCAGCCCGAGCCTCTCGCACAGCTGTCGCACGGCGTTGCGCCACATCATCGGGTTCTTCTCGCCCGGACACAAGGCCTTGCACTCATTCCCTTACTGTTTGCTTACAGCGTACCGGTATACCCGTACACACTTACCGAATCCTCCCCCTGGCCTGGCACTCGCTTCAGGGCAAACGGAAAACGCGTACAGAGCCCTGCCCGAAAACATTGGTAAGATCTTGAGCGCCTCGGTCGGTTTGGCCCAACGCTCAGGGTCTTGCATCCATTCCCCGACTGTTTGTTCGTAGTGCACCCGTACACTCTCCGCATCCTCCTCCCTGGACGTGTACGCCAGTCCCTCTTCAGCTCAAGCGAATGGTTTGCTCATATAGTACCGGTGTACCCGAGCACACTCGCCGCATCCTCCTCCCAAGCCGCACAGTCCTTTGCGGCGAGTGCGTACGGGTACACCGGTACACAACGAGCAAACAGTCAGGTTGATGTGAAGCGGGAACAAGCGCGTGGTCAGGCGCTGCCACTGCTCGGGGCGAGCGGCTTTGTGCGCGGGGAGCACCAGGCGCCGCCACATGGTCAGGTCCTGCTTCTCATCCGGCCCCACGCCTCAGGCCTCGTGGCACCAGGAATATATATATATATCAATTGTATAAATTTTACACGGGATAACGTTCATCGCGCTCAGAGGCAATCACATGGTGAGGATTAAGCCGACTGCATTCCCCAAGGAGGAAGCGGAGTGTGAGGAGGCGGAGGCGGAGGCGGAGGCGGAGGAGGAGGAGGTGGTATAGAGGTACACTATGAGCAAACAGTGAGGCGCAGTCCGTGGCCTTGCCCGCGTGGGTCTCACGCTGCATCTCCTGATCCAGCACCGCCGCCAGCGCATACATGGGCAGCTCCGTGAACAGCGAGCGCGGCGGCGCCGGCACCCGCGCCCATGGTCGAATAAGTTCCAGGTACGAGTCGGGATCACTACACTTCTCAGTTTCGGGGAGACGATGCGCTTGGCAGTTGAGATGAAACAGCAATCATGGATATCCCATACGTCCCTGGGGTCAGCTTCAGGTGAGCAACGCGGAGGTGTAAGCCGGGATAACTACCAAAGGTATGGTGGTTGTAGGGACATGAGAGCGACTCAATTAGGCTAAAACGGGAAACGGGGTGGGATAACCGCCAGTGGTATATTGGTTGCTGGGAGACAAAGCATCAGAAGTTGAGCTGAACGGGAAACGGGAAGCGGGAAACCATTATGGGGCCCTGACACCTGTGGATCTTGCCGTCTTACACAGCAGCGCGAGCGTCGAGCAGGGCCTCGCACTCGCTACACGTACATTTCCTCAGCTTGAACCGTTCGTGTCGCGATGTGCACCCACCCGACCGGCAGTCATCCCATCTGGACTCCTCGCAGCTGCTCAAGTTGAGCTGCCTAGGAACAACTGTAACGCTCCGCCGTGGAAAGGAGTTTAAGACAAGTTGCAACTTATTGGCTGTACGACCAGATTGTCATCAGTCGGCAGTATCAGAGGGATGAGACGAGCGGATTCTCTGCATCAAGCATGCATGCTAGTCAGTGGTGCCGTCCGTGTGGTTTGCTGCCGCGTAACAGAGTGTAAGGCCCGCCAAGGAGTTTGAGACGAGGACCAACTTCTCGGGCGGCGACAGGCGGTCGAAGTAGGGCAGGCCCGTGCACTCCCCGGCGCTGGCGGCACCAAGGCTCCCCTCCAAGATGCGGTCCCGCACGCGGGAGGCCAGCGCGGAGGGCCGGCGCACACGTTAATGTGAGGTGTCAAGCTCTAGCGCCAACGCTTGGTTTTGGGGAGTGTCTTTTCCTTTTCTCAAACTCTGTCTGGTGCAAGTGGCAAACCGTCGTGCGGTCAGGAGACCAGTATCGCCACGTCTCCTTTGGTGGAACGGCCACATTTTACGGGGCTGCCTTGCCAGCGCGGTCCATAGCGCCGCCTCGGCGCCCTCGAACCAGGGCCGGACACGTTGCGTCTCCTTTTCAGCTCAACTTGAGCGTCTTTGAGGTAGCTCTATCAGTCAGCCAACTTCGTCTTGGACCTTCAAGGTATGAAATACCATGCGAGTGGGGATAGCTGTTTCGCGTGGTTCAGTCAAGGAGATGAAAAGAAGGGAAGCAGGGGAGAAGCACAGCTACACCAGATGCGGCGGGCGGCAGAGCAGGTGAGACGGGGCGGGGAAGCCGCGGCGGGCCCTGCCTCGAACACGACGAGGCCCGCCGGGGTCTCCCACATCGTTGCTCTTTTGACTTTTTATTTGTATCTCACGCGACGGCACGCGAGTCGACGAGTTCGACGCCGTGGAGCGCGTGCGGGGAGGATATGGGGCGTGTCCGGGACCCGTTAATCGTGGGTGATGAGGGCGTCGAAGTAGGTTACGCGAGTACTCGGCGTCTTGTTCAAATCACCACCATTGTCCATTGACTACCAGGCATCCATGGGGCTGCCCCGCCCCCGAGTGGCCGTGGCCCGAGGTACAGTTTGACACTGGGAAAAACACTTCCAAAAAAACATCTTTGCTTTCTATGGAGCTCTTGGGGTGGCAGTCCGCTCAACTGCCTTAATTAAGGCGATTTCAAAATCTTCCCCGATCTTGGATCGCGTATGGGCATTTCACTTACGAGATTCCACCCCCCCAAACCTTTATCCATATCCCAGTTTGTTTCGTACTCGTAGCGCGCGCGGCGCGCGATCAAATCTCGCAGTCGAAATGCCCATACGCGAAAACGATAGTCCAAGATCGGGGAAGATTTTGAAATCGCCTTAAACCCAGTCTCCGGGTCTCTAGAGACCCTCAAGGCCCTCTTGTGATTGGTCCACGTGGAGGCACGGAGATCTGTGATTGACTGGATCTTCTACACCAAATCTCACCAAATCTGAACGTAATTGTGTATCGTCCCTGATTGGTCAATGGACAGTGCATGATTCTCCCGCGTCCCTGATTGGTTGAGAGACTGTATTCGGGGCGTTCAGGGGGTAGTCACAGCGGAGGCTGGGTTTAATTAAACCCAGTCTCCGACCCTAGCTAGGGTCTGAAGACCCTCATGTGATTGGTCCACGTGGCGGCTCGGAGAGCTGTGATTGACTGGAACTTCTTGACCAAATCTTTACGAAATCTAGCCAAACCTGATCGTATTCGTTTGTGGTCCCTGATTGGTCAATGGACATTGCATCATCTCTCTTCGTCCCTGATTGGTCGAGAGGCTAGATTCGGGGCAATCAGGGGGTAGTCATAGCGGAGACTGGGTTTAAGGCAGTTGCGCGGACTGGGTGGGGGTGGGGAGAAATGGAGATAAAAAGTTTTGTTGCCCACCAAATGTAGGCCACTCAGAGAAAAGTAGGTCACCAAAAGTAGGGCACCATTTTGGCAGGTCGGCGGCTCGGCACCACCCGACCGCCCGGCCGCGGGCGCGTTTGCTGGTGCTTGAGCGCAGGTCACCGTGCACCATCGCGAGAGTCGGGGGGCGTTTGACGCCAGTGGTCAATGGATCACGGCCAGAATTGTCGCGACGAGTCCGCCACAGACTTGCCGCGATCACCTGCCGTCCGGTTCCCCGCGCAGATCGTCCGCTGCGGCCACCTTGTCCCATTTCGTGGGCCGCGGCCACCTGGTCCGAAAAATGAGTGGGACCAGATGGCCGCGGCCGACGCTCTGCGCGGGGAAACGGACGGCAGGTGATCGCGGCAGGTCTGTGGCGGACTCGTCGCGACAATTCTGGCCGTGATCCATTAACCACGGGCGCTAAACGCCCCCCGACTCTCGCGATGGTGCGCGGTGACCTGCGCTGAAGGCACCGGCAAACGCGCCCGCGGCCGGGCGGTCGGGGTGGTGCCGAGCCGCCGACCTGCCAAAATGGTGCCCTACTTTTGGTGACTTTTCTCGGCAGGTGCCCTACTTCCCATCTCAAACTCCATTTCTCCCCACCCCCACCCTCTTGGCAGTTTTATCAAGACCCTCAACAACGGTTAGGACCTCCAAATTTGTTACCTGTAGTAAAATTAGCATTAGCATTAGATTAGAATGCCCCTCGATATGACCATAAACCTTGACAGACTGAGGTCTGTCCGCTTGAAATTGCGGAGAGGGTTGGTTAAGCTCACCATGTGTAGCGCCGTGGGGCTCGATGAACGTTATAAAAAATAAAACAAAAATGTCGTCTTTATATACTTATGCGAGGCCCTCAGAGGGCCCAGCTGGGGGTTTCGGCAGAGCGGTACAGGTTATACGGCCATCCGGCGCCCATGGTGGTGTGGCGCGCCTCTGCGCAGATCCGGTGGGGGGTGTGGCTGTGGCTTGTTGGGCACCTCGGCGCAGATCCGGTTGGGGTGGGCGCCTCGGCGCAGATCCGGTGGGGGGTGTGGGTACCGTACGAGTAGTGCGCTGATCGATGGGAACACGTCTGTATCTTCGGCACGGATATCGACGTTTTCGAAAATCGAACGATTTTGACGATTGTTGGAGTTTTTGGAGATCTGAGACGATGCACGGGGCTCCAACACGACGCGCGCACGCGATCGGCGCGCGAGATAACGGTTGGAGACGCTTCTCGCGGGGGTGTTGTGGCGAACTGCCTGTGAAGGTTTGGCCAAATCTCCTCGGTCGGCAACGCTGGACGCGTATCCGCGCGAGAGCAAATGGCTCGGGAAGTCCTTGGCCAGCCCTCTGCCTCGTATTTTGAGTGTGTTCCCATTCAGCCATTTCACGGATGGCCCACGATGTTCGCCCTGCACGCGACTTACGGAGTTTTGACGCTATACCCCATTTACTACGACGTGTGACAGGCGATGGCTCGCGTCAAACCACCGTAAGCCGCGTGCAGGGCGAACATCTCGAACGCGCAGAAACGAGGAAAGTGGCGGATTGTGAGATATCCGTCTTATTTGACTTCTCATACGGATATCGCCGTAAGATACAGACGTGTTATCGATGGGGGCGTTTTTCGACGATGCGCGGTCGTGAGTCGGGTTCGCGCGGAATCTTCCGCAGCGCCGCCCCGCACGTCTTCCCCCGAAGCGAAAGAAAGCCTCTGGCACGCTCGGAATATCGTCGCCGTCCGCGAGGCGCGCCGCCAACCTGGCATCGTGAGCGCCCCGGGGGCGTGTTTCGGGCGAGGCCTTTTTGTGCGAGCTACAAGCAAAAAAATGTGCGAGCAACGAAAAGAAACGAATTTGACTCCCCTGGTGATTTTGACACGTAGCGCAGTTGCGCGAGGCGCTCGCGGGCATTTTGGTGGTCTATCCTTGGATTGAATCGACGGTCTGTAACTGAAGAGAAATATTAGGGCGCACATGTAGCGTGGCAGTTTTTTTAAGTTGGTGGTCTATTAACTGGTAAAAGCGAGGGACGACACGACATAAATGAAGTTCAGCTTTGCGGTATTTGTCGGCATTCTGCCGAACACTCTGCCGAATATTTCAAGTCCACCGATCAAACCGACAACAGACCCCCCATTTAGACCCCCAGAGGGAACCCAATTGAAGCGTCCACGAAGAGACCCCTCTGAACCTCGGGGTGTTGTGTGGCCGCTGCTGCCGCTTTCGCCGCCGATGCCGATGCCCCGCACAGGCGCTCCGCGATGGTCCTGACGCGCGTGAGAGAGATGAGACGCAGCCAGCGTAGGCGCAGCTGACGGGCGTA
>Ga0307489_10000890_pt1 | contig 19025 bp, 32 predicted proteins | sample SB12metaG_FD_202247 | JGI IMG/M metagenome (GOLD analysis project Ga0307489, IMG submission 202247) | Sea-ice brine microbial communities from Beaufort Sea near Barrow, Alaska, United States - SB 1.2 | ecosystem: Environmental > Aquatic > Marine > Coastal | place: USA: Alaska | collected...
TGACCCCCTACTATTATTACAGGTGCCCAAGGTGACCTATTACAGGTGACCCCTATTACACGTGACCCCTATTACAGGTGACCCGTCTACGTCTCGCTTTATATGTGCTAGTCAATATTGGACTGCAACCCCCCCGTCCGGTCCGTACGGGTCCATTACGGCGCATTACTCTTGTTAGTTGTATTTGCGGAGCGTTTGGAAGTACTTAGTCTCGTACCCGTCGATGGCCCCGCCCAGCTCCTGGCGCCAACCCAGGCCGGACCCGTGCGCCGCCACCCCCATCGCCGGCAGCGCGGAGGGTGTCATCCGGCCGCCCACCTGCCGCCACCCAGGGGCTTACACTCGTCCACGTATCAGCTCAACTTGAGCAGTGTCTGTCACAAGAAAACACCCTACACACCCCTATCACCCCCTAGAAACGGGCTACACAACCCCTATGCACACCCCCTATTCCATACAAAGCGCTCAAGTTGAGCTGAGAAGTGGACGAGTGTAAGCCCCTGCCGCCACCCTCGGGACGGCGGCGATGTACACCGCGTCTTCATGACCCGCATGTTGTGCTTCGCGGCGCAGGGGCTTACACTCGTCCGCTTTTCGGCTCAACGTAAGCGCTTTCTGTGGGATAGGAGGTGCATTTAAGGGTTGTGCAGGGGGTGTTTAGGAGGTGCCAGGGTGTATTAGGGGGTATTCAGGTTGCGTTTTGTGCCAGAAACGGCTCAGGTGAGCTGCAGGGTGGACGAGTGTAAGGCCCTGCCGCGGTGCCGGCGGTGCACGGCGCTGGTGCCAGGTGCCGCGCCTTAAACCCCTTGCTGTAGCGGCGCAAGTTGAATTTGAAAGCAAACGTTGAAAGCATTATATGACATGTAAAGACGAGCCCACGTTCGAAAATAGATCTTAACTCAAGACGTCTGGAGTTAAACTGTTCCAAAATTACATTTTCGAGCTTGGGCTTGTCTTGAAATGTGATCTCACTCTTCACTTTCAAGATAAAAGCGCTTAGTTCCAGCTTCCAGGCGGTTTCAACTCAGGTTTCATAGGGTCAACCTACACCACCCCACCTCGCCCACGCTGCCATACTCCTTGAACCAATCGGCGAACGACGCAATCGCCGGGAGCTGGTCCAGAGGCAGCGGCTCCGGGGGCAGACTCATCCACCCCTTCGACGTCCGCTTCATCGAACCGGAGACTAGGGCCCCGGAAAATGGTGCTCGCCGGGTCATGTCATAGGACGTCACAACATTGTTAAGTTCTTTATATAACCTTCATCGAGCTCCAAGGCGCTTCACATTGTGAGCTAATTAGGATGTCTCGTTGGACGTGGCGAGTACCATCTAGTTGATGTACTGTCAGTAGAAGAGGGTTCACAGCGTGGCGGGTGACGAGGCGAGCACCGTTGACACCGCCCACCTTTTTATTCTGTTCTGTTCTTGAGTGAGGCTGGGTGTGCTGGCTGATCTTTTTGAATACACACACACACTCACGCAGACCGTTGACACCGCCCTGCCAGAGAGGGAGCCCGACATTGACGTGGAAGACATGGACGCCATGGAGTTGCCGGTGCCCGACAGGCGTCCGGTGGACGTCGCCACGGCGGGCGAGCGGCCCAGCCCCATCGTGCTGTTGAGGTCACGCACCGTCATGAGCGTTGGGGTGTGCGTCAGGCGCAGCCTCGAGGAGGAGGATTCCATCGAGGGTCTCTGCGACTGCGGGCGTGGGGCGAAGGAGGGTTGGGAGCAAACGTGGGTCAGTGTCAGCGCACAGTGTGTGTGAATCCAGAGTGAGCGCGAAGCGGAACCAAAGAAAGGACGAGGTGAAAGTCGGGCGGATGGGGGAAGTTGAATAGAAGCGCGAGACGCGATTTGGTTAGGGTAATGACAGAGCGTCCGTCGCGGCGATGGAAGGAGGTCGAGGGGGGGTCGAGGGGCAGGTGGGGGGCGGGGCGACGGCACTTGGTGGACCGCGGCGGGGTTGCAGAGCGGCAGAAGGGCTGCTTTGGCCGTGGAGGAAAATAATAAACCGGCGGCGGGTAAGAACTTCTCAAAATATGGTGCGAGTGGATGTGCGCTCGGAAATCAACGTCTGGGAACCGGCAACGCTGAACGCGTATTCACGTGCAAGCCATCTTCGGGGAGTGTAACGACCCAGAATGTAACTCACCCTCTTGGACGGCGTGGGCGTTCGCGAGCACGCTGCGGGGTCCCGCGAGAAGCGCATCTCAGCGCGGCGGCGCACGTCCGCGTTGCGAATACTGAAGTCATTGTCGTTGTACAGCCGAGCAGGAGGGTCAGTGAGAGCAAGCACTCGAACCGGGTTCGAGGTACGATTACCTTGAGCGTGAGTGCTCATGCAATGCAGACGCGCGGACAAGTCAAGTCAATCGGTCGAGTGCTTGTTCTCCATGCTTATACATACGCGCGGACTCGTCACTCGGTTCGTCGAAACGCAACGTCGGTCGAGTGCGTGTTCTCAATGCTCGTGACCCCCCTGCCTGGACTTGAACTCGCTCGCGCGCAAGCTGCTAGTGTAGGGGAGGGTGTTGGTGTGAGGAGACGTTGGAAAGTGCGAGGGACTTCCGAACCGGTCCTTCGTCACGGGGTCGCCCGAAAGTGACAGGGGCCGCATGCTCGCGAGGGGGCGGCCGCCTACGTGCGGGATCGGGTTGTGATGTCAGCTCCCTCCCGGTTGAGTCGCGGAAATGCCGGCGGCGTCGGGAGCCTCGTGGTCTGGGGAGGTACCGTTCCTGAAAGATTACCTTCGTGTTGAGCGTGCGCACGAATGAAAGTTCCACATTTTCTCGAACGTTTCGCATTGTTACTTGGCGCTTGCGGGCAAAATCCGCTCTCACTCTCATCACGTCGCACACCGCTCTATCGGGCGACAAATTTACCGAGTGTTCACCGCGGTTCGCCGACGACGACCCCTGCGAGCGCAGGAAAACCAGCGACTCCCTACCCGCCCGCGACCGCTACATAACTTTGCAGAGTAGCTAACAAGTGAAGCCAACAGACAAATGAGTAACACGAGCCGAGCCGCAGAGGAGGCCGGCTCCAGTGGCGGCGGCGAAATGCTGCAACCGCGGCGGTATGCCATCAAGTTCAACCCGCCGCGCTTCATGCTGGAGTACAGCGATGCGGGCAAGACTAGGATACGCTCGGTGCGCTCACACCTCGCGACAACTTTTCCGTGGGAGAATTCGCATTGCCTTTTGAAATCGTGGCGTGGGGTTGGTGGGGTTCGTGAGGTTCGCCGGTGGCGTTCGTGGGGTCAGCAGGGTCCCTTAGATTCACCGTGGAGTTTGCTGCGTGGGGTCCCTTGGGCTCATCGTGGGGTACACGGGGTTGGGTTGGAGCTTTCGCTCGCTGCGCTGGACTGATTTTGAATCGTTTATTCTGGAACCAACTCCACGCCGACGCTTTCTCCCCCCAACCGCCCGTCGCCTCTCCGCCGCCGCTCGCCGCAGGTGAGCCTGCGGTTACCCAAGGAGCCGGATGTGGCGGCGATGGCGCGCGGGATCATCAAGACCTTTCCGCGGTAGAGCCTGGCAGAGAATGCTCAAAATATGCGTAAAACACATTTTGAACCCTGGTCTCTGGAGTTGAACGGCATCCTATGAGGTGGCGAGCCATATCTGCCAGGCCCTATCCCACGGCGCCTCAACCTCGCGGCGGTGAAGTCCGAGCAGGTATGGCCTGGCAGATAACGTCAGCCAAGTCATCGCTATACATCGTGTGCCCTCATTTCTTGAGTTAAACGGCATCCTATGACGTGGCGTGCAACATCTGCTGGGCTCTGAGGGCAGGTAGAGAGGTTGGTGCAGCGGCTGATTGGTATCGAGCGAGAACGGAGGACGTCGCAGGGCAGCGGGATGGGCCTGGGTGGGTCACCTTCGCCGCACGCCAGCGGGCTGAGCGGAGACCTGGCGGCGGGATCAGCGGCAGGGGCTTTCACTCGTCCACTTCTCAGCTCAACTTGAGACGTGCCTGACACAAGAAAACACCCTACACACCCTAAACACCCCTCAACATCCCCTTTATACGGGCTCCACAACCCCTACGCGCACCCCCTATCCCATACAAAACGCTCGAGTTGAACTGATAAGTGGACGAGTGTAAGCCCCTGATATGCGGCGGCGGCGGCGGCGGAGGAGGGGTTCGCCGAGGAGGTGGAGGACCTCAACTTGGTGTCGCCCGGGAAACTCAAGGTGCGCAGAGCTCAAGAGCCGCGAGCTGCCACATGGGTTGTTAAATACGGTTTCGATTTATATCAGGGACACGAGGGGAGTTGTGAGGGGAGCTGACGCCAGGGCCCCGCCTCCGCGTGGTACTCTGCGCGGGCCTCCTTGGTGGGCGTGGAGACAGTGAAGGGGCCCTCCCGGGGTGCTTGCTTTTGATTCTGATTTGTCATTTGCTCTTTTTGCGGGGCGGGCGCCTTCACATTACACCGCATCTCAAAATATTAAGTGGCTCATGTTGGCTTTAGTGCTCTGCGGTTGGGCCTGCTGTGTGACACATCATGAACCGATCATACGACAAAGTGCGTCAAACCACTTAGCGACTTAGTCACTTTGAGTGCTAAGCCGTCCAAATGGACAGTTCTCATTGGTCGAACGGGACGACTTAGAACTCAAAGTTATAAAGTTGCTAAGTGAGTTGACGCACTTTGTCATAGCTAAGCCCCTAATTAATACCCTGACCCTTGAAACACTCCAACACTCCACATCCAACCCCGCAGGAGGCGAAGGACAAGATGGACCTGGACTTCCTACTGAACCGCAAGGTGCCCGGGCAGCCGGACTTCGTATACGACGTGCAGACGGAGTTCCACCCTAGCACCGCGCCCAACGAGTGGCAGGGCCACATGCAGTGTATCCTGTGTAGTTTATTTTTATTACGTACAGACTGGGTTAAACTCAGTGTCGCGACGACGGGCGCCCTGATCTCCTCGAAATCGTGGGTCTATTCACTCACGGATTGTAACCCGGCTGGAGTTTCTGCGATTCGGTCGGTGGGATCTTCGAAATGGACAGTTCTGATTGGTTGAACGGGATTCGATACCACAACTTTGGTACCAGACCCGAGACTGAGTTTAAGCATGTCAGCTGGTGAGCCCGATCGGTGCCTGGTAGTGAGCCAGAACACCTCACTGTCGACCCCAGCTGGCACTCGCGCATCTCAGATGTGGCATGTGGGATGATTCAATTGGTTGTTTCAGGGTCAGACCGCTTGAAGTCCCAGCTTCAAAAGGATGTTATGTTGATATGTTGGGCCCTAGCGAATGGGACAGCGAGGATGAGAGCGGAGAGGAGGACGATATTGGGGGTATCCTGCCGTGACATAGCCCTTCTTCGTTCACCAAATTGCCCCTTTATTTAAGGGAGGGGGGGCGACATAAATAGAGTTATCATTAGCCATCATAGTATTGTCGCTGGATTTGTATAGAAACGTGTGAATTTATTTGTTAGGCCTAGCTCTGCTTGTACTTCGTGCCATTCCAATGTAATAATGGAGCTTCGCCGTCGGACGATTTATTGCGACGTGGCGACGAGTGCGCGACGGGGCGGCTCCTCGCTTTGGGGGAAGAGAACGACACATAGAGGGGAGGAAGACATATGGTGGAGGAGAAGGTCATGTGGGGTGGAGGACGACATATAGGGGTGGAGGAGGACACGTAGGGGAGAAGGACGATATGTGAGGGGAGGACGAGACAGGGTGGAAGGAGGACGTTTAGGGGGGGAAGAGGACATGTAGGGGAGCATGACGGCACATAACAGCGGAGGAGGCATATAAGGAAGGAGGTCAACATATAGGGGAGAGGACAAACTATAGGGGATGAGGGCGACATGGGGTGGAAGAGAACGACATACAGGGTGGAGAACGACGACATATAGGGGGGGAGGAGGACATATAGGCGCGGGGTCGCAAGTTTCATCGTCAGCAGTCACCGTGCGGCCCAGATATCGTAAATTTGCATGTATCCACTTCACGTTTTCCACTATGCGTATATGCATCAACTTGTCGCCTCGCACAGGCGACATCGCCACTAAATAACATAAAGCCGCGCCCCTCGCCGTGCCGCGGCCCGTCCAATCCCAATCCCCATTCCCAGTGTCCCCCCCGCCCCACTTCCGAGTCCACAACTTCCGAGTCCACGACTACGGAGCCCACCCACCAGTTCCGAGTCCACGACTTCCGAATCCACGACTTCCGAGTCCATGACTTCCGAGTCCACGACTTCAAAGTCAGCCATCTCCGCATCCGGCGCCTCCAACTCCACCGCCCTCCAGTCTCAGCTTGCTATCACACCCCCAAGCCCCCATCACCCTCCTCGCACTCGCGTCCTGGGCCCGCTTCGCTCACTCTTACTCCGTTTGCATCAATGCCTATGAAGTCCCATATTATTTCGAGACGTTCACCATCATTGTGATGTTATCTCCCTTCAGCAAGATGCGACCTGCATACCAAGAGAGGGAATAGTCCTGTTCGTAACTACGCGAAAACAGTGCCCAATGCGGGTAGAAATGCGACCTCCTAAAGTACAAATCGAGAGCTTGGGAAGTACAGCAACATAACGGATTAAGAACAGTGAGTACAGTGAACAGGATGATACTGGCGGACTGTCACACCGGTACTCAAGTGCAGCCAGCCTTCACGCCCAGTCGCGCCGCAGAGTCTCAATCTGCCCGGGCACTCGCTACAATCAAAGCGGGAAAATAGTGGTGGTGCGATCGGTGACTCACCCACGCTCTTCCGCGTGCCCTTCTTGTTGGACACCTCCTCCGCGTCGTCCAGCACCAGGTTCATGTACTCGTCAAACCCCTGCGCACACACAAAGCACACGCAGACACGGTGAGTTTTCGTTTAGATTCAGAAAATGCATCGCAGATTTCATCAGATCGCCAGCCCGGCGATCTGTTCTGCTTGCAAGCATCGATCGCATAGCAGCAGAGAGTGAGATGTGGCGCACAAGCTGTCGCGATGCGACCACATCAAGTAGTAACAGGTTTCGCACAGCCGATTGTTTCCACTGCACAACGGCTCGTTTGCCTGAAGTATTGACTGCCTGGGGCATCGTGCAGCCCGGTCGCCAGTTACAGTTTACCCTAGAAACCTCGACCGGGGCCGCAACAAGCGAGCGGGGGAGCGCGGGGGTGGAGCGCAAGGGGACGTACGATGATGCGGCCCTCGATGACCTGGTCGGTGTTCTCGTACAGCCAGATCTGGATCCGCGCCTTCGTTTGAAGGAACCGGAAAATCAGGTTCTGCGGGCGCGATGGAGCGTGGGGCGGGAGAAGGGAGCGGGAGAGGAGGGAGGGAGAGGAGGTCAGTTCAGAATTTAGAGCCGCCAGGGTTGATGAGGAAACGTGCGTCGCGGACCAGACAGGGAAGCACACCGCCCTCGACATCGTCGAAACAAAAGGTCCCCGACCCGATCCGCGCTTCCCAGGCCACGACCCCGCCGGCGCGCGGCACGTCGGCGCAGTGAATGCACTGCTCCGCTCGGCGCGGGTACATCCCCCCCACCACTTTTCCACCAAAAAGTAGAAATCCTGTGCTGCCACGCGCAGATCGGTCTGACGTTGGCCCCAGGCAAGAGGCGGTATGGTGGAGAGGCGCTGCGGCGGGGTGGCGATGGGAGGTTCGGTGGGTACTTACGATGGGCTGGGTCATGATGCGCTGGACCTTGGTAGCCATGGCGCCTGATTTCCTTTTAGCGAACGGAGATGAGTTGAGAGAGTTGTGCAACGATTTATAATCAGTTGGCACTCAACTCAGAGCCTGCGATCGCGAGCCTGTGCTCTCGTCTCTCGCCGGTTCACAGCCTGGATCGAAGCGCGACGAGGAGACTGTGTCTGCCGTGTGTCACTTTCGAACGGTGGACGATAGTGCGCGGCATTCGCAGGATCCCCCCCTTTTCGCCGCGCCACTCCGTCGCGTGGAAACCGAAAAAAACTAGGGAATCGTTTCCGTTCAAATGTTGGACTGGCGATGATAGTGTACCCGGTACACGCATTTCCGGCTATGGGCAAATAGTCAGGAGGCTCCGTGCTCCAACCCGGCGCTCCACAGCGCCCTGCTTTTCTCTTCCGACACGCGAGAGGTGCCGGCACCATCCGCTACGCTCGAGTCTCGCCGCCATGGGAGGCAGCCGAGTTACCGGCCGCCAGGTCAAAGACACAGGTCTAGGCAAGGTAGGGGCCACGGTAACACGCCACTCCCTCGGACCTCCGGCGCGGCGCGGCGGGCACCCCCCCCAAAAAAACATCGTCTTACTCCGCGCCGCTCCGCGCTGCCCCAGCCGCCGCCGCCACCGCCACCAACCACGGCCACCACCGCCCTCTCTCCCTCTCCCCAGCCATTCTCCGCCCCATCCGAAGCGTCCGCCCCCTCGGACCTGTGGGCGCCCGCTGTCCCGCCCCCAAACTCCCCCTCGCGCCGCTCCGCCCCAGCCGCCGCCGCCGCCACCCCATCCTTCACGAACGCTCCGGCACCCCCGCCCGCCCTCCCTCCCCACCCATCCCACCCATCGGCCCGCCAGTCACCCCCACCGCGTCTCCCGCCTCCGAATTCAGTTTCCGTCGCCACCGTGACCCACCTTGCCGCTCATTCCAACCCGCGACCCACTCCACCCGCCACCCGCCACCCGCCACCCGCCAGCCATCGTCACCCATTGAGTATTGACTCCACGCATCACTTCCTCCCTCAGCTTCCCGTCGTGTGTGTGCGCCCCCACTGGCCGCCTGCCACCTGTCACGCCCCCACTGGCCGCCCCGCCACCTGACATGCCCCCACTGGCCGCCCCGCCATCTGTTACGCCCTCACTGGCCACCCCGCCACCTGTCACACCCCCGCGGGCCGCCCCGCCACCTGTCACGCCCGCACTGGCCGTGTGTGTGTGTGTACAAGTATCCACTTCCTCCTCTCAGCTTCCCGTCGTATGTGTGTGTACTGGCACACTACCAACGGAGCCTGACCAAGAGCGCGGCGAAGCACGGCGCGCACGTGGGCGGCAACAATGGGAAGTACATCCAGCAGGACCGGACGTTCAGCAGCCAGGACCTCAACCCCGCTGCGGCGGACGGCACGGGCAAGCGGCAGGGGCTTACACTCGCTCACTTCAAAGCCCAACGCGAGGACCTTCGGGACACATCGCTCACGTTACAACTCAACTTGAGCACCTTCGGGCCACGTCCACGGATTAATTTGGGTCACATGGGGGACAAACTGAGCTCAAGTTGAGCGGAAATGGGGACGAGTGTAAGCCCCTGGCAAGTGGGCGCCGCCCAACCTGGTGTCCGTGATGGAGCGCAACGACCTGGACGAGATGATGGCCATGGCTGAGCTGGAGGAGCGCGACTTCACGGCGGAGCGCCGCGCCGTGGTGGTTAGCATGGGCGACGGCACCGAGGCACGGCCGCGCCCGCACCGCCTCTTGTTTCGGCACCTCAGCACCTATGGGTTTGTGTCCAGCTCAACTTGCGTATAGTTGGGGTATGCCTGTGGGACCACTCAAGTGGTATCAGAGAGAGTCATCTGTAATGAGGTGGCGGCCCTGCAGCGAGGGCGAGCTGCAGAAGAATATCGTGACCAAGGAGGACTTGCAAGAGGCAGGAGCTTACACTCGTCCGCTTTTCAGCTGAACCTAAGCTGTGTCTGCCACAAAAACACACCCTAAACACCTCCCAACACCCCCCGACACCCCGTGATTATCCCGTAAACAACCCTTCAACGCGACCCCGATACCAGGAAAAGCGCTTACGTTGAGCTGAACAGTGGACGAGTGTAAGCCCCTGGCAAGAGGCGGTGGCCAAGCACGCGGACGAGCTGAAGGTCCCGCGGCGGCCGGCGTGGACGCGCGACATGAGCGCGGAGACGCTCGACGCCAACGAGCGCCGCCACTTCCTGGAGTGGCGCCGCGCGCTCGCCCTGGTAGAGGAGGACGAACGGCTGACCCTGACGCCGTTCGAAAAGAACCTCGAGATCTGGCGCCAGCTATGGCGCGTGTGTGAGCGGTCGGACATTGTGGTGCAGGTGGTTGACGCGCGCGATCCGCTCTTCTACCGCTGCCTGGACCTCGAGGCGTACGTGACAGAAATCAGCGCCAAAAAGCGGACCATGCTGCTGCTGAACAAGGTAGGGTGGTGCAGGTTGACCCCATGAAACATAAGCGGAAAGCGCATGGATCCAAGCGCTTGAAACCCAAATATGTGAACTGGTTTCAAATGTTGCTTTCACATTCAACTTGCGCCGCTACAACAAGGCGGATCTGCTGAGCCCCGAGCTGCGGCAGGCGTGGGCAGACTACTTTGACGAGCGCGGCATTGAGTATCTGTGGTGGTCCGCGAAGAGCGCGACGGAGGAGGTGGAGGAGGAGGCAGGGGCTTACACTCGTCCGCTTCTCAGCTCAACTTGAGCCGTGTCTGACACAAGAAAACACCCTGCACACCCCAAGCACCCCCTAACAACCCCTTTATACGGGCTACACAGCCCCTACGCGCACCCCCTGTCCCACAGGAAGCGCTCAAGTTGAGCCGAAAAGTGGACGAATGTAAGCCCCTGGGAGGAGGCGAGGATAATGAAGGAGGCGGAGCTGGCAGAGGAGGCGCTCCAGGCAGGAGCTTACACTCGTCCACTTTTCAGCTCAACCTGAGCCGTTTCTGACACATAATACACCCTGGAAACCCCCTGATACCCCCGAAGTCCCCTAAAACATCCCCTGAACAACCCCTAAATGCACCCTCTATCCCATACAAAGCGCTTACGTTGAGCAGAAAAGTGGAAAGGTGTAAGCCCCTGGCTCCAGGCGGCGCACGCCAGATATGGCGACATGCTCGGCTCGGAGGAGGAGGAAGACGAGGAGGAGGAGGAGGAGGCGGGTGCCGGGGAGGTGGGTGCCGGCGCCGGCGCGGCGGGGGAGGGGGGTGAAGGCGCGCAGCTAGCGAAGACGACGCAGCAGCGGTCGGTGTCGGACGTGCTGACGCGGCACGAGCTGCTCGACATCCTGGAGAAGTGTGCGGTGGAGGCGGCGGGGGAGGGGCGCGCGCAGCGCCGGGACGGCCGCGTCGTCGTGGGCATGGTGGGCTACCCCAACGTCGGCAAGTCATCCACAGTCAACTCCCTGGTGGGGCAGAGTGACAAGACATCCAATATCGATGTCCAGGATGACCATATCGATATCGTAGATGACCATATCGATGTCCCATATCCCACATTGATATACCACATCCCATATCGGTAACCCTATCGATATCGCATTAATGTCCGATCTCCCGTATCGATCTCCCTATCGATATCAGATCATATCTTGTCACTCTGTGGTGGGATGCTACAAGCTGCAACATGTGTTGTAATTGCCTGGTTACAGCGCTTGAAATTATCATATGACAAACTGCTTTCACGCTTTGCAGTTGAATTCAAGTTGCGGCCGTACACCTGGGTGGCCGCGAAGAAGACGGGCGTGTCCGCCACGCCTGGCAAGACCAAGCACTTCCAAACCCTGGAGCTGGGCGACGGCCTCATGCTGGCGGACTGCCCCGGCCTGGTCTTCCCCTCCTTCACGGCAGGGGCTTCCACTCCTCCACTTTTCGGCTCAACCTGAGCCGTTTCTGACACTAAACACACCCTAAACACCCCCCTAATGCCCCCTAACACCCCCTAATACCACGTCAGCACCCCTAACACCCCCCCTCGACAACCCCTAGTAAACCCCCTATCCCACAGAAAGCGCTCAAGTTGAGCGGAGAAGTGAACGAGAGTAAGCCCCTCGTCCACGGCGTCGCGCGCGGAGCTGGTGTGCAACGGGGTGCTGCCCATCGACCGCCTGACGGACGTGCGCGAGCCGGTGGCCATTGTGGCGCGACAGATCACGCGGCAGGCCTTCGAAGCCGCGTACAAGCTGCGCCTCCCGCTGCCCGCGCTTCACGAGGACCAAGACCGGCGCGCCACGGCCGGCGAGGTGCTACGCGCGTACGCCGCGGCGCGCGGGTTGACCGTGTCGGGCGGTCGGCCGGACGAGCAGCGCGCCGGCCGCTCCATCCTCAAGGACTTCATCACCGGAAAGCTGCTGTTCTGCGTGGGGCCCGCGGGGTACACCGGTGTCATGGGCGTGTACGGCTCCGCCATCGGCGATGATTCCACCAAGCTCAACCTGGAGTTGATCGACGAGCACGGGGTGTTCAACGGAGGCGGCGCGGGCGCGGCGCCGTCGAGATCAGCGGCGAGGGCCTACACTCGTCCACTTCTCAGCTCAACCTCAGCCGATTCTGACAAAAAGTACACCCTGAACACCCCCTGGTACTCCATAATACCACCTGACACCTCCTAAACACCCCCTAAACAACCCCGAAATGCATCCCTATCCCACAGAATGCGCTTAAGTTGAGCCGAAAAGTGGACGAGTGTAAGCCCCTGGTCAGCGGCCTCCGGCGCCGGGGGTGACGGCGGCGGAGGCGGCGGCGGCGGCGACGGCAAGGACAAGGACGGCGCCGTCGCGGAGGATCCGCTCGCCGCGCAGCTTCTCATCGAGATGATGAAGCAGGGCCCGCCTGACATTGCTCACCACGTCATAAGCTCAACATGTGAAGCGCCTTGGGGCTCGATGAACGTTATCAAAATGAAATTTAAAAGAAATCATAGGATGCCATTTGTCTCAATGAACGAGGGATCCAAACGCGTTGGATGACGCGGCGGTAAATATTTGCTCAGTCCCTATGATGAGGGAGCTGGGCAACGACGATAAGAACAAGTCAGATAAAGCGAAGCGAGCGGAGCACAAGTTCCACAAAAAGGGCGCCAAGCAGAAGGGGCGCATAAAGCACGCGGGCGTGGGGGAGGCAGGGGCTTACACTCGTTCGCATTTCAGCTCAGCTTGAGCTCTTCTGTCCACCGTATACCCCAACTGAACTCATCAGTGTGTTTTGGAGTTGCTCAAGTTGAGCTCTAAGGTGAACGAGTGTAAGCCCCTGGTGGGAGGACGACGCCGCGGGCGGCAACTCGTTCAAGATGGGGCGCAACGGGGGGCGCATGCCTGCCTCGGTGCAGGCCACCTTCCGCTCCTCCGTCACCTCGGAGATGTAAGTTCAAGTCTCCGATTCCTTCCTTCGCGGCTCGCGGCGCGTCCCTCGCCGGGCCTATAGCGAGACGAAACGCCCTCGGGTGTGTGTCTTCTGTATCAGTAGCATGAGGGCACTTTTTATGGACGCTTTAGTTGGGCTTCCTTTTGGGGGGGAAGTTGATTGGAGGGTCTATTTTGTGTGTCTTCGTTTATACTACATTGTGTTTGATGGTTAGACTTGCAATAAAGACGTCCGGTAGACATTGCTTGGATTTTTTGAAGCCGAGGCTATGAACCACACCTGACCAGTTTTGTGGATGCGGTTGGTCGAATGCGCACGATGTAGGCGCATTGGGTCCGACGCTGCTCCTTTCTGCGCCGTCAACACCTCAACAGCGGCAACTTCTGATGCTTAGCTATTCACGTGCATCGGGGCCCGAGCCGCTCACATGAAGAGCATCAAACGTACCCCATCCACCTGTCTTCCAACGGATTTATTTTTTTGAGTGAGATTGATCGTCAGTAACAACAAATGTAACTACTCGCTATGCTTATATAACCTCAGCTGCACCCGCCACCGCCCCCGCCCCTGCCGCTTTCACAGCCTCCAAATTAACAACCATAGTATCATCCCCCGGCCCCCGCCCCGCCAGCACGCCGCGCGCCGCGCCCGCCACGATGCCCCCCATAGTGCCGTAGCTGGTGTCCGTCACGCCCCCCACATGCGGCGTGAAGTACGCGTTTGGGTGGTTCACCACCGCGTCGCTCGGGTCAACCGGCTCCGCCCACGCCACGTCGGACGCCAAGTAACCCAAGTGCCCGCTCTCCAGCGCGGCGAGCAGCGCGTCTCGATCAAACAGCCCGCCCCGTGCCACGTTGACCAAGGCCGCGCCCTCCTTCATCGCCCCGAGGAACGCGGCGCTCACCATGCCGCGGTTCTCCGCCGTCTGATTGCACGCCAGGACGACAGCGTCCGCCTCGCCCAGCATAGCGTGCGTGTCGACCGAGGCGACCCCCTTCGATACCAGAAGCGCCGCCACTTCGTCGTCCCCGCCGCCGCTGCCCCACGGCGAGCGCCTGACCGCGCTGAGCTCCACTCCGAACGGCGCCAGCCGCACCGCCAGCTCGCGCGCGATGTTCCCCCACCCCACCACCAGCACCTTGAGCCCCTTGAGCTGCCGCCCCAGCGGAGCCCCCAACGTGCGCGACTGCACCGCCGCCCCCATGCCGTTGTGCTGCCGCAGCGCCGCTAACAACAGGTAGACGCCCATCTCCGCGGTGGACGCCGCGTTGCCCGTGCGCTCGCTCGGGATGCGCGCGAGCAGGATGCCGCGCGACGAGCACGCCGCCTCGTCCACGCCCTCTACCCAGGGGCTTACACTCGTCCACTTTTCGGCTCAACTCAAGCGCATCCTGTGGGATAGGGGTGCATGTAGGGGTTGTTTATGGGGTGTTCGGGAGTGGTCACGGGGTACTAAGCAGTATCAGGGGGTGTTCAGGGTGTATTTTGTGTCAGAAACGGCTCAAGTTGAGCTGAGAAGTGGACGATTGTAAGCCCCTGCCTCTATCCCCACACCGAACTGGAGCACCAGGCGCAGCTGCTTGGCCTCGGCGAGGGTGGCGGCGTCCAGGCGCGTCATCAGCGGCACCGCGATGCAGGGGCTTACACTCGTTCCTATTTCAGCTAAACTTGAGCTCTTCTGTCCACTGTATTACCCAACTTATCTCATGAATGTGTCCAGAATTTGCTAAAGTTGAGCTCTATCGTGAACGAGTGTAAGCCCCTGCCGCGATGTCGGCGTCCACTATCTGCGCGGCCACCTCGTCCCAGAGGCTTACACTCGTTCACGTTAGAGCTCAACTTGAGCACATTCGGGACACGTTCATGGGCCGAGTTGGGTACCGTGGGGCGCAGAGACAGCTCAAGTTGAGCTCATGTGTGAACGAGTGTAAGCCCGTGCCTCGTCCCGCGTACAGCTCACGCAGTCGATGTCGGGGCAGTCGGCCAGCGCCTCCGCCATTCGCCAGGGGCTTACACTCGTTCACTTTTCAGCTCAACTTGAGCCGTGTCTGACACACACAAAACACCCTACACAGGCTAAACACCCACCAACACCCCCTTAACACGGGCTGCACAACCCCTCACGTACATCCCCTATCCCATAAAAGGCGCTCAAGTTGAGCTGAGAAGTGAACGAGTGTAAGCCCCTGCCGTGCGCCGGAACCCTTCCGAGAACTCCTTGCCGCAGAAGAGCAGCTTCAGCTTGCGCCCGACGATGGGCGTCAAGGTCACGCTGGGGTCGGTAGCCATGGCGCTGGCGATGGCGTTGGGCGGCCGGCGGGCGGCGTGGGGGCAGCGAGATGGTGGCGGCGCGGGCAGGCGTCCGGGGCGTGCCGAGGGGGACGTATGCGCGGGTGAGAGCGCGGTGGTCACGCGCGGTACAAGTGATAAGAGAAGTGGTGTCGATGTCGGGCAGCCTACTCATACGCAGATCCGGTGGGGGGAACTCCACCGTTGCGCGGGTTGATGCATCACATCACACGCGCCCTTCTCTATGAGCAGTGCAATCACCGTTGGCCGGGAGCGGCCGTCCCGCGGCCAGGTCCGCGCCCGCGCCGATAACGACGTGCCGGAGCACCTGCGATGCTCGGTGTGCCTGGACGCCCCCTGCGGGCGCATCGAGCAGTGTGCAAACGGTGAGCATATCTCCCACGTGGGCACCCGTCCTTTAGTTCCACGAACGCGCTTCCTCCCCACCACCGCGCACCTCATGCGCTTCAGAAACGCTTGCATCTCCTTCGCGCGAGTGAGGTCTCCTCTCCCTCGATGCGTCGCCTCCGGCTCACGCCGGGTGCGACCGCTACACGTACTGCTTCCGAGGTATCTTCAAGCTTCGGAGTTCTCCAAAATCCAAGTCATCGGGTTCGCCTGACTGAGCCCTTCGTTTTTCCTCGCAGGCCACCTGATGTGCGCCGAGGTTGAAACCGAGGGCGAAGACGCGTGCTCGACGCAGGTGCGGGCGCGGGCAGCGAGGTGCCCCGTGTGCCGCCAGGCGCTGGCATCCCCCCCCATCCGCGCGCTCGCGGTTGAGCACAGCATCGCGGCACTGCCCGCGGCGTGCCGGCACTGTGAGGTGGTATCCACGCGCGGGGAGGTGTTGGGGCACGAGGCGCAGTGCCCGCGCGCGCCGGCGGAGTGCGCGGCTAGCGTCGACGGGTGTCGCTGGAAGCGGGCCGCAGGTGATCGCGAGGCGCACGAGGCGACGTGCGTGTGGGGTAGGGCAGCACCACCGACGCGTGAGCAGGGATCTAATCTAATTCAGTGCACCCTACTCGTCGAGTAAAACATTTCACGTGGCTCTTAAACCGTGCACCCCTGTGAACATGTGAACATTGCACCCCTAGGAATGTAGGCCTCGCCAACCCACCCTATTGTTGACGAAGGCCATTTGTTTGGAACGACCATGACTGACGCCGTTGTGAAGGTCCAGGTGGCGCCGCTTCGGGAGGAGGTGACGGCGCTGAAGGCGGCGGCGGCGGAGGCGGCGGTGGCGGCGGCGGCGGAGGCGGAGAAGAACCGAGTGCTCCACGAAGGCCTGTTGTTCGCCGCTGCGGAGTCAGGCGACAAGTGAGGGGTGCTCGCGCTGCTGCAGCACACGTCCTTGCCGGTGGACTTTGCACGTACTGATGGAGCCACACTACTGATCATTGCGTCAGAATCTGGCCACCGTGGTGTCGTGGAGGCGTTGTTGGAGAAGGGGGTGGAGGTCGACAAAGCATGCGAGTACGGATACACAGCGTTGTTCAATGCGTCGCAAAATGGCCACCTGGGTGTGGTGGAGACGTTGCTGGACGAGGAAGCGGTGGTCGACAAAGTGTGCGGTGACGGATTAACAGCGTTATACGCTGCGTCGCTTGCAGGCCACGTGGGTGTCGTTGAGGCGTTGTTGGGCGAAGGGGCGGAGGTGGACAAAGTGTGCACGGACGACGAGTGCACAGCGTTATACGCTGCGTCGCACGAAGGCCACGTGGGTGTGGTGGAGGCGTTGCTGGGCAACGGGGCGGAGGTGAACAAAGTGTGCTCGGACGACAGACACACAACGTTATACATTGCCTCGGATTATGGCCGTATGGGTGTTGTGAAGGCGCTGCTGCGCAAGGGGGCCGAGGTGGACACAGAGTGCGCGGAGCTCGACGAAACAGCGTTATACGTTGCGTCGTATTTTGGCCACCTGAACGTGGTGGAGGCGTTGTTGCGCGATGGGGCGGAGGTGGACAAAGCGCGCACTGACGGAAGCACGTCGTTATACGCTGCGTCGGAGCACGGCCACATGGGTGTGGTGGAGGCGTTGCTGGGCAAGGGTGCGGTGGTGGACAAAGCGCGGTATGACGGAGAAACAGCGTTGCACGCTGCATCGAGGAAAGGCCACGCGGGTGTGGTGGAGGTGTTATTGGGCAAGGGGGCGGACGTGGACAAGGCGTGCACGGACGGAGTAACAGTGTTACACCTTGCGGCGCTAAACGGCCACGTGGGTGTGGTTGAGGCGTTGTTGGGCGAAGGGGCGGAGGTGGACAAAGCGTCCACCTTTCGTGGCGGTGGCCGGGAGACGCCTTTACAAGCCGCGACGCGAAAAGGTCACGGCGCCGTCGAGGAGGTACTCACCCGCCACGCAACGGGGAGGTGACACAGTGCTCGTGTTGGCTGCATATTGTACATCAAGATCACGAGTGACGTCCACCATTGCTGTGTTAAATAGAACGGGGGGAAGGGCGCAAGCATGGTGCCTCCCTTCCGGTACAGTCATGTGGAAGCGTCTCTTTCTAGTCTATTTTCGTCTGTCTCGATGCATAGGTTTGAGTGTGTGTGGGTGTATCATAAATAGACTAGGCTGACCAATGTGTCATCCGCATCAAACAAACGAACCTCACAACACCGTGTGTAATATGACCAGTCTGAGTACACCGACCGCTCCCTCCCTCGCCCCCGCCCGCCACGTCACCCCGAGTCGTGTTCAAGCCGCACCCGCAGCCGCCGCCACTTTATCGACTACACGTAGCACACCCCAACCTGCTCATCATCTCCTGGCTACTATGAGCTGGTGCTGGTGCTCTGAAGTGATAAATTGTCGGTGCGAATCCGTAATATAGAGCTCGCGCGAGCTCTACGATCATCATGACCCCCCACCTGATCTGCGCAGACTGCACCTGATGAAACGGTTAATAGGCGCAACTCGCGACGGTGTCTCTCCCCGGCGTCACAAGCACCATGCCGTTGACGCTGCAGGCGCTTCCCGTGGCCCTCGGGCAGTACTTGCGCCGATTGAGGCCGCGGCCGCGACGGTCCGGGGGGGCGCCGGCAGCAGCGACACGCGGCCCCGCGCGCGTGTTTGCAACGTTTGTGGATGTTGATGACGACTCCAGTGCACCGCCACCGGCATCTCCACTTCCGAGGGCACGGCGCGTGACGATCATCGGCGGCGGCCTGGCAGGCCTGGGGTGCCTCCAAGATAGGGCCTGGCGGATACCGCTCGTCGCGTATGCGTCGTCGTCTTCATCATCGATCATTCGACACTATCTGAACCCTCGTCCCTTGCGTTGACTGGCATCAAAAGAATGCCTTTATACTCGTAATACCTCCACACACCCGCATCATGTGACGTGGCGAGCGATATCTGCCAGGCCCTTCTCCAAGAGCTGAGCACGAGCTGCCCCGACGCGCACGTGACGCTGATAGAGGCGGGGCGCGAGCTCGGCGGCCGCGTGTGTACCAAGACGGCGCTGCGCGGTTTGCAGTGGGACCACGGCACGCAGTACTTCAGCGTCAAGCAGTCGGAGCCCAGCTACTTCGCCGGGGCGCTGCGCGGCGCGATGGAGGCCGGCGTCGCGATGCCGTGGGGCGGGGCCGGGGCACAGGGCCTGACACTGCCCCGTCGTCCCCTTTTCTGTCACAGCTGCGGGAGGTGTGGTAGCTGTGG
>Ga0307489_10000891_pt1 | contig 19022 bp, 32 predicted proteins | sample SB12metaG_FD_202247 | JGI IMG/M metagenome (GOLD analysis project Ga0307489, IMG submission 202247) | Sea-ice brine microbial communities from Beaufort Sea near Barrow, Alaska, United States - SB 1.2 | ecosystem: Environmental > Aquatic > Marine > Coastal | place: USA: Alaska | collected...
CCCAGGTTGACCCCAGGTTGACCCCAGGTTGACCCCAGGTTGACCCCAGGTTGACCCCAGGTTGACCCCAGGTTGACCCCAGGTTGACCCCCGGTTGACTGCGCTTGGTTACAGCGCTTGAAGCTAAAATATGATGATCCACTTTCAAACTTTGCTTTCAAGTTCAACTTGCGCTGCTACGCTGTGGGAGGAGGCGAACATCGTGCCTTTCCTCAAGATTGACAAGGCAGGGGGGGTATTGAGAACACGCACTCGACCGACGTTGTGTTCCCACGAGCCGAGTCGGCGTGGGGTTGATGGGAAACGCACTCGTCGTCCGAATTTAAATCGACGAAACGAGTACTCGTACGCGCGTCTGTGTGAGCATTGTTTTCACCCTGAAGGTGATTCATGCTCCCATTTCGAATCGAGTGCTTGTTCTCAAGGATCCTCCTGCCAGGGCCTGCAGCCTGAGGCGCAGGGCGTGCAGCTCATGAAGGACATCCCGGGTGGGGAGTTGCCACTTGAAACCCGTGTTGGAAGCGCCTGGTTTCAGCGCTCGAAACGTGAAAATGTTTAAACTGCTTTCAGAGAGAGAGACGGTGCCGCGTGTATAAGGGGGCATCATGCTTACGCCCTGGCCCCCTTCACCCTGGGCCCCGTGATAACTGCTTACAAGTTTTGCTTCCAATTCCAACTTGCGCCCCTTGACCCGGACCTCGCCGAGCTCCTGAGCAAGTGCGGCGGCGACACCACCCGCGCGGTGCCGGCGGCGGAGGCCATCGCGGATGCGGCGCGGGCGGGCCTGTCGGCGGCGGGGGCGGCGGCGCCGGCGCTCACCACGGCGTCCGCGGCGGCGGAGGCGGAAGCCAAGGTGGCGGTGGACACCGGCGCGGTGTACACCGGCGGCGGGGCGGGCGACTGCATCTTCGGCAACAAGGCAGGGTGCTGCAGGTTCAAACCAGTTGAACCCCTTGTTGACGGCGCCTGGAACTAAGCACTTGCAACCATGATATGATGAACTGCTCAATAGGGCGGTGCAGGTTGACCCGATGAAACCCGTGTTGAAAGCGCCTGGTCGGAACTAAGAGCTTGAAGCTAAAACATGATCGACTAAGTTTTGCTTTCAACTTCATCATGCGGCGCTGCAGCGCGGCGCGGTCCCTGATCCGGCGCGCCAACAAGGCGGGCATCCGCGCCCTGGTGGCGCAGCAGTTCGCCGTGGCCGCCAAGGTAGGGCGGTGCAGGTTGACCCCTATCATACCCACGTTGACACCGCCTAAAACTGAGCGCTTGCAACTACAATACGATGTAACGCTTTCAAGTTTTGCTTTCAACTTCAACTTGCGGCGCTACGTCAAGGTGCTGGCCGCGGGGCTGGTGCCCATCGTGGAGCCCGAGGTGGACATCAACAGCGACACCAAGGCGGGGAAAGGGAGGGCGCGCTGCTGCTTGCCCCCAGATTGACCCCAGATCGACCGCGGGTTGACCCCGGGTTGACCGCCTGGTTTCGGCGCTTGAAGCTGGCTGGAACATGATGAACCGGGTTTAAAGTTTGTTTTCAATTGCAACGTGCGGCGTTGCAGGTGGGCGGAGGCGGAGCGCATGCTGAACGACGAGCTAGTGTTCTACCTGAACGCCCTGCCGCCGGGGCAGATGGCAGGGGCTTACACTCGTCCACTTCTCACCTCAACCTGAGCACTTTCTGTGTGGTAGATTTGTAGTTGTTTTCAGTGGCCAAAACGGCTCAGGTTGGGCTAAGAAGTGGACGAGTGTAAGTCCCTTGCAGATGGTGTGCCTGAAGCTGTCGCTGCCGGACGACCCCGCGCTGTACGACGGCTTCGTAAACCACCCGCACGTGATGCGGCTGCTGGCGCTGTCCGGGGGGTACTCCCGCGCCGAGGCCGTGCAGCGCCTCGCCCGCAGCGACGGCATGTCCGCCAGCTTCAGCCGCGCGCTGACCGAGGGGTAGGGGCTTACACTCGTTCATTTTTCGGCTGAACGTAAGCGCATTTTGTGGGATAGGGGGTGCAATTAGGGGGTATCTTGGGGGTGTTAGGGGGTGTTTGTGGTGTGTTTTCGTGTCAGAAACGGCTCAGGTTGAGCTGAGACGTGGACGAGTGTAAGCCCCTGCCGAGGGGCTGCGGGTGGACCAGACCCCCGCCGACTTCGACGCCCTGCTCGGCCGCAGCATCCGCGACATTTACGGCGCCTCGTGCACGGTAGGGCGCTGCAGGTTCACAGTGTCAAAACCCGTGTTGAAAGCGCCTATGGATTCAGCGCTTGAAACTATAATACGATAAACTGCTTTCAACTATTGCTTTCAGATACGAGCGGGAGGGTACGAGCAGCTATGTGGTGGCTGCGGTGGACCTCATCGGGTATACGCCCAATACGTTTAACGAGCAAGCGGCGACGGCATTTGAGAACACTACTGCGGAAGTTGTGGGGGGGCTACCGGTATCAAAACCCGTGTAGTTAAAAGCGCCTATGGTATTAGCGCTTGAAGCTACGAGCATAATGTGATGAACCGCTTTTAACCTTTGCTTTAAAGTTCAACTTGCGCCGCTACATGCTGGTAATGGAGGAGCGTGCAACAACGGAGGATCGGACGCCACCAACCCTACCACCTTCGCTCCCGGCTTCTGGGAAAGCTCGAACATGAATTACTTGGCGGGGAATACATTGTCCGACCCCCTCTATGTTTTGGATCTGAGGGTCAAATCGCCATAACCTCTCTTGTTCATGAATGACGATTTGAGAGGTTGTTGATTCAAACACGGCGAATAAACGGTCGGCCGGGTGTCCGGCATTTGTTACCAGATCAGGTAATTACAATTCCACTTTTGACTCCGTGTCAGGTCTGGAATCGAAGACATGGTATTGAATACAGCTCGACCAATCAGAACTGTCCGTCTTGAGAATTCCGCCGACCGACTCGCCGAACATCCGACCGGGTCGCGATCCTTGAGAAAATTTACCCTCGAATTCGAGGAGATGAAATGGACCGGTCCTTTTTACACAGACTTTAACCCCGTGGTCTTCGGTGAGATTATCACGTGCTGCTATTGAGTGTACGTACCCTACGGCGCGTACTACACCAGCGGTTCGGGGGTCTACACGTGCTCGGTGAGGCGGTGCAGCTTGACCATATCAAACCCGCGTTGAAAGCGCCTGGATCTAAGCGCTTGAAACTGGAATATGATGAGCCGCTGTCAAACTTTACTGTCAAATTCAACGTGCGCCGCTACAGCTCGGGCGCTCCCGCCGCCGCGACCACCCCATTCTGTCCATGCGTTGCGGCCGTCTGATGTATCGCCGAGTGTGCTGGACAGAAGACTGGTGTCGAAGCTATACACATATAAGAAAAACTAACCTGAACGCACATGAATAACTGTACATTAACTGGGGAGCACGAGCAGCGCACGACGGTCTCCAGATTCTCAAATGGTTTAACGCAACCAGAATGATATAGGGCGCCCGTGTGTCGTTTAGGCAGATATTGAGTCGCCACTGTGGGGCAATGTTTCAGACCTGTGGATGTGAATACGGGTACTATAGGTCCGGGAGGGCGCGCAGACAGATGACATTTTCTCCTGGGTTGTGCGCCATTGAATGTAAATAAGTAAATCCAACACGATTATTATATTATAAAGAACGCCTATTGGCGGATACGCCATGCGCAAGGAGTCGCCCTGACGATTTGAGCTCTTAATATATTGGTTCTGCCCAATTCCCCGCGTTCGTTGGTATTGAATGCCTCCTATCCCACGCCATCCCGCCGCCGCCGTCGCCGTCTCGGTGCCACAGGGTACCGGTGCTGGCCACGTATTCCACCACAAGGGGGACATAATGAAACCCTTGTGCCTCCCTATACTCGCGGAAGCGTCTCTCGGTCCCCCTCGTCATTCACCACATAGTGTTCCGGTGCGCATCACGTCAACCACCAACGTGGGTTGACTTCCCGACAGACTTAGACGGACTTCTTCCAGCCGTCGATCCACTGCTTAGGGCCCGGCAGATAATGCCTGTCATATCGTTCTCCACATGGTAGACGCTCGGTTATGTGCTACAAGGTCTCCTATGACGTGGCAAGCAATATCCGTCGAAGCCTACCACTGCTGCGCGTCCGCGGCGCGCGCCTCCTTGTTGTCGGCCACCGGCTGGCCCGCCTTCCACTCGTTCATCCACGTCTGAGCGCCCGCGGCGCCCGCGAGTTGGACCGGGACCGGGGCCGCAGCCTTGGGGCACCGTGTGCGGCCGCAACGGTTGTGAATCAAAACATATTATTATATTATAAAGAACGCCTATTGGCGGTTGCTCCATGCGCAAGGAGTCGCCCTGACTATTAAGCTCTTAATGATTTGATAATATTCGTTAGTAGTGATTCGCCACCTTTCCCCGGCTGCCCCGCCGCTGCCTTGAGTCGCATCATTCACCACATGGTGTACCGGTGCTCGCCGCGTCATCCACCGCACAGTGGAGTTGACCGGCGCTCGCTACGTCAACCACCAACGCCGGTTCACTTCCCAACGCACGTCAACAACGGTTTCCATCCTTTGAGTTATTAGACCTGGACTTAGACGGACTTCTTCCAGCCGTCGATCCACTGCTGCGCATCCGCGGCGCGCGCCTCCTTGTTGTCGGCCACCGGCTGGCCCGCCTTCCACTCGTTCATCCACGTCTGAGCGCCCGCGGCGCCCGCCGGTTGGACAGGGGCGGCGGCAGCCTTGGGGCAGAGCCTGGTATATCATGCTCACCACGTCATAGGATGTCATCTTCGCAATTCTCCAGGGGTGGTCCAATGATGGTCTCCAGGCTCTCCCGTGCTTACAGGCGTATGGGCATTGATCGTGGAAAGACCGGACGGTATGGCACAATATGGCGAATCGACCGTCTATGAATGGCAAGAGGCAATTCTGCATTTCCAGAATTGGCGACCGCCAATTGACCTGACCCAACCAGAAAAAGTACGAAGACTGATCTCAGCAAACGCATACTCAAAGTGCGGTGATTGACAGGGCAAGCAACATTGACTCAGCCCTACCTTGGCCTTGGACTTCTTGGGCTTTTTGTCTTTGTCATCCGAGCCGGTCAAGTTGGCGGCGGCCACGCCGATGAATAGTGCCATCCCCTCATCCCTTTTTGCAGCTCAACACCGGCACTGTTTGTGGGATGCGCTGGGTGTCGCCAGTCTGTAATTGTCGGAAACGGCTCAGGTTGAGTTGATGAGTGGACCAGCGTCAATTCCTGGTGTAATCCTCCCTGCCGAGAAGCGCGAGGGCGGCGGCAAGGCTGGCGCCCGACTTAGCGTCGGTCGGGTTCCTGCGTGACAGGTTCAAGTTGACACAATGTAAGCTTCGCCGCAATAGAATGTCACGTACAAGTGCGCAGGATGCAGTGTTCTGGTCAGGGGTGTGCCTTCCAGTCAGAGGCGGACATTTGTCCAATTTTCGGCACTTCTGGCAATTCTGGGGGATGTGTTGGGTGGTTTCGGCGACCAAAAGAGCTCAGGTTGAGATGCGAAGTAGACCAGTGGAAGCCTGTGGTTCAAGTAAGGACGAAGAGGAGGAGGATGAGATGGAGGATGAGGAGGAGGAGGTGGATGAGGAGGAGGAAAAGGAGGAGGAGGTGGATGAGGAGGAGGAGGAGGAGGAGGTGGCAGGGAACTCACTGCTTGGAAGGCTTGGCGGCCGGCGCCTTGGCAGCGGCCTCAGCAGCCTTGGCGGCCGCGTTCTTGTACTGCGGCTTGTACGTGCTCTTCGCGGCGGGTGCGGCCTTCGCGCAGAGGCAGGACACACATCCTCGCTACGTCATATGATGCGATATGCGTTACAAAGGAACATCTCGACATGATAGAAATTGAGTCAAATGAAGCAAGTTGCGTCACAAAGGAAGTGCTCGACATGGTAGAAGTTCAGTCATGCATGGAAATTCGCTCGCTCGTAATATGATGCAGTCATCAACGAAGGCTGATGAACAGTAAGGGCAGTAGGTGATGTGCCGAGCGTTATTTGTCAGTTCCAAGAGACAAGTGCACGTTCAGGGGGATGATGAGGTGAAACGAGGGTTTTCCATTGGTCCCAGATGTGGAGATACCAGGGTTTAGCGTATCGGGTGGCGTAGCGAGCATGATTCATTGGACCCCGCCTTGTTCATCGGCGTAGTCATGGGCGCGGCGCGGTCTGCGGCCATGGGGGCAACCTTCTTCACCGCGGCCATCGTGCAGCGCCGCAAGTTGAAACCGGAAGCAACATTTGAAAGCAGTTTATCATATTTCAGTCTCAAGCGCTTCTCCAGGTGGATTCCATGTGCATTTCATCTCATTAAACTCAGTGTCGGGTCTGGTATCGAATATGTGGTATCGAATCCGGTTTGACCAACCAGAACTGTCCGTTGCGAAAGTCGCACCGACGGACTCGCCGACAGTCCGGCTTCGTCGCAATCCTTGAGTCAACAGACCCTCGATTTCGAGGAGATCAGGTGGACATGTCCCTCCGACACTGAGTATAACCTGCACAGCCTTGCCTTCCCGGCAGGCGCGGGCTTGACGTCGGGCGAGATGGATGATGGAATGGCGGCCTTAGCCTGGACGCTGGGTGCCTTCATGTAGAGGCGCAAGTTTCAGTTGACAGCAAAGTTTGAAAGCGGATCATCAAATTACGGTTTCAAGCGCGAACACCAAGCGCCGTCAAACCAGGGTCAACCTGGGTTCAACCTGGGTTCAACCTGTGGTCGACCCGGGGTCAAGCTGGGGTCAAGCTGGGGTCAAGCTGGGGTCAAGCCGGTTCAAGCTGAGGTCAAGCTGGGGTCAAGCTGGGTCAAGCTGGGGTCAAGCTGGGGTCAAGCTTGGGTCAAGCTGGGGTCAAACTGGGGTCAACCTGCCTTGGCCGGGCCGCCCTTGATCACCTTCTTGGCCAATCGCTCGCGCTCCAGCTCCACGTCGGTGCCGGATATTAGGGCCTTACGACCGTTACATTGTCAGCTCAAAGTACATTGTCAGCTCAGCTTACATTGTCAGCATCGTCGAGGTATCGAGTTGGAATATTGAGGCGGCGTTCTACCTTAGTCTGCCACGTAAGAGTGAGGAGCAGAGCAGACTGAAGCTTCAGCTCCTAGTCTTTAAACAGGCTGTGCTAGTCGTACTGCCGATGTAACGTGAATGGTTTCATGGAAAGGCTCAAGTGGAAAGCTGGAAAGGGGACTCGTGGTGTGCCGCCCTGCCGGCCAAGCGGGACTTGACCTCCCGCTCGGGCTCCACATTTTTGTACAGGTCGGCAGCGGAGAGTGCCAGGGCCTGCCCGCCGTTCAGGAACAGACCGAGGGCTAGGGCCTGACACACGCATTCGTTTCTAGCTTGACGTGAGCGGCGTTGATATGCGTGGTAGGGCCTAAAGGTCGGAGAAGGTCTATCCGAGAGGTGGCTCGGGGGGCTGCACGTGGCTCTGGGGGCTGCACATTCAAAGTCCCGCCCGGGAGGCAGCACGGGCTACGGCGCCTCTACTCGCAACGAGTCAAACAAATCGAGTTGGACTACTGAAGTGATTTCAGGGAAATGTTGTCTTGAGGTAAGGCCCTGCCGAGGGAGACGGCGCCCGCGACGGCGAAGCGGGTGGTGGAGTTGTCGGAGGACGCGGTGGTCACCTGCCGGGCCGGGGAGGGAGGGAAGCAGGCGTCAAAACGTGGGTAACAATTGTCGTCCACTCGTACTTGAGTGGGGGAATGAATCGTGGCGTCAACGTCGGCGCGTCGGTGGTGAGTGCGCGCGGTTGATGGGACGAATGAAGCGGGGCGGTGGTGCCGGTGTCTGGCGGCTGAGGAGGTGTGCAGGGCCAGGCAAAATGGCTGTTGGATGTTTTTTTCGCCTAGGCGCGGCCGCCGGGCCCGGGCAACCGGGGCATTCGGGTGCACACGCAAACTCGATCAACGCACCTTGCACACGGCCGCGCGGCGCCGTGCGTAGGGTCGTTCACCACATTGCCAACATGCGCCGTTAAGTCGCTGCCATCGCTTCATTCGCAGGCGCCGCACATGCCGCGCTTACCTTCGACTTGGCGGGAGTCGACTGGGCAGTCCAGCTGGCAACCGTATCCGTTGTTCGGGAAAATTCGAGCGTCCATTGCATGCGGACAGTTGCTTCCCATTCCCAGGATAAGCGCCCGTTCGCGACCCAAGTCGCAGCAAGCAGCGTCAGCGGCATCACCGGCACATGCAGAGTAAGGCACTGTGGCGGCGGTACGTCACCTCGACGCACAACCCCGTGTTTCATTGTGTTGGGGATAGCGAATGGATATGAGCGCGTGGAAAACACGAGCCAGGTCAAATCCTAGTTTGATCGGGCAATTGCTGAGGAGGTCCACTCCCTACCGGCTGCGTCTTGGCGGCGGCGATGCGCTGTCCGGCGAGGGCGGATGTAGACATGGTCATCATGGCAGCCATTTTGATTTGTGGAGAGTGGGGAAAGGGTGCGGGAATGAGGCGCGAAGCGAGCGCCGCAGCCTGTGGTACAGATGGAAGAAAGTGGTTGGGTCACGAAGATTTTCATGACCAGTGGCAGCTGGTGAGTTAATAGACCCTTAAACGTGTCGATGACGTGTCGCCGCCGATACCAGCAGCCCGCGTGTTTCTGAGAACGTCACACTGCAGCCGAGCTGGTGTTGGTCAGACTTTTACAGCGCGCGCTTTCAGCGGCGCGGCTCGACAACCATGGCCCCCGGCCGGGAACGAGGCGGCGGCGGAGGAGGATCTCGGAGAGTCGGCCGCGGCGGAGGTGGCGGCTCCAGCGGCGGTGGTGCCGCGGCGGCGGCGGCGGCGGCCGCGAAGTTAGTGCAGGAAACGTGGGCGGCCCGCAGGGCTGCAGAGGTGAGCACTCTCCCAGAACTCTTTAGACGCCACAACAGTCCCTTGAGGGACGTTCGGGACTGTGCCCCGTACCTTTGATTCGGACACGAAGACCAACGAGACGTCCTGTGTGCTGGTACTTTACCCCGACCCTTGTCGGGGCCCCAGCGTAGCACAGCACAGAACCCTAGATTCGCCCTTTATAGGCACCCCACGGATGGGTGGAGGAAGGTTCTGTGCTCTGCTACACTGAGTGTCCACCGAGGGTCGGAGCAAAGCACACCCACTCAAGGGGCGTGCGCCACCCCTTGTGCTCGAACGAAAGTGAAGATATCCTGTCGCGAGCCTCGCTGGAGGACTGATGGTGACGTCCACGCTCCACCAACCAGAGAGCCCGGTGTCTTACTGCCTGCTTGCAATCCCTGTGAAACCATATCACCCCTTCTAAACACCAGTGGTCCCCGCGTGTCACAGGCCGAGGTCGAGAGGAAGGCGGCGGAGAAGCGCAAGGCGGAGGAGGAGCGCGTGCGGGCGGAGGCGGAGCGCGTGGCGCGTGAGGAGGCGGTGAGCAGCCCACCCGCACAACACGAATGCACACCCTCTCCAATCGTCACCTTCCAACATAGATACAGAGAAAACCACCCTCCATCGCGTGGGGTGCCTAAAAGGCGAATCTAGGGTTCTCTCTGTGCTACGCTGAGGGGGGTCCGCCAAAGCTCGGTGTAAGGTATTCGCACAAGGGCCGTCTCGGCCTCCTCTGTGCTTGAATTGGGACACTGTATCAAGGGACCGTTGGTAACGTCCCTGCTCCAGCCTCTGGAGGACCCCATATGACTGCTGACAGCTGACCCTCTCTCGCGCATCCCCGCCGGCGCAGGATGCCAAGGCGCGTGCGGAGGAGGCTAAGCGTGCCAAAGAGGCGCGCGTCTCCCTGGCAAGGCGGCGCAAATTGAGACGTGTTGAACCCGGTGTTGAAATCTCCTGGTTTCAGCGCTTGAAACATAATTCTGATGAACTGTCTTCAAGCTTTGCCTTCAATTTCAACTTGCGCCTCTACTCCCTGCGCGTGGTAAACCTCGCGCCCGCGCGCCCCGGCGAGTCCGCATTCAAGGCAAGGGTTTTCACTCGTCCACCTTTCGACTCGACGTAAGCAGCTTTTTGGGGACACGCCATGTAGTTTCACTGGTTCAGTGACCAGAGGCGTCTAACGTTGAGCTGATCAGTGGACGAGTGGAAGACCCTGCTTTCAGGCGATGGACTCAAGCATCAAGAAAAACACAGCGCTGACGAAGAAGCTGGGAAAGATCACGGAGGAGGGGCGGGTGGCGCTGTTGGAGGACCTGCGGAAAGTGAACATCAGCAAGTACGTCACGGTGCGGAGTGATGGATAGTGCGCGCCACGTCATGGGATGATGTTCGACTCATTACATGAGGGTCTCACATGCGTTTGGTGATGTGGCCATCACTATCCATCAGTCCCTATGTGACGGAGGCGGTGGCGGCGACGGTGGAGGGCAAGCTGAAGGCGGCGGACGTACCCGCCGCGGTGGAGGTGGTGTCGATGCTCCACCAGACGTACGCGGTAGGGCGGTGCAGGTTGACCCTGGGTAGACCGTGCTTCATTTCAGGGCCGAAACATGGTGTTGCTGAAACATGATGAGCCGGTTTCAAGCTTTGCTTTGAGTTTCAATTTGCGCCGCTACAACGCGGACTTCTCGGCGGCGCTCGCCGAAGCCTTGCCTCGCTTCATCTGCCCGGCGGCCAAGGCAGGGCGGTGCGAGTTGAAACCTTTTGAAACCGTGTCGACAGCACCTGATTTCCTTGCTTGAATTTTACTAAGGTTCCTCGAGCCCCATGGCGCTTCCCATGGTGAGCACTGACCAACCCCCTCCACTGTTTCATGGGCGCTGACCCTGAAATCTGTAAGGGTTTGATGCATTTGTTATGATGAACTGCTTTCAAGTTTTGCTTTCCAATTCACCTTGCGGCGCTACTCCAAGGCGTTCGCGCCCACCGCGGCCGCAGCGCTGGCCGCCGCCTCTGCCGCCGCCGCCGAGGACGGCGAGAAGGAGGTCCCAACTCCCATGCAGCGCCGGCTCAAGCTGCGCCTGCTTTGTGAGCTGCACCTTGCAGGGCGGTGTTGGTTGAACCGGGGTTAACCACGCTCGGTTTCATCACTGAAAGCTAAAATATGACGAATTGCTTTCAAACCTTGCTTTCGACGCAACTTGCGTCACTACTCGGTTGATCCTGGGTCAACGCATGGTGACTTACGCTTGATTTTTAAAGGGCTTGAAGCTAAATTGTGATGAACCGCTTTCAAACATTTCTATCAATTTCAACTTGCGCCCCTACAACCTGGTGGGTGTGGTGCCATCTGCCGGCGCCGTCCATAAGTGTGTGGTGGAGCTGGGCAAAGAGGAGTACGCCCGCGACCCGGAGGCATACCAACACAGCCTCAGCACACTCGTTTCATTCGCGAAGCTCTTCAGGGAGGAGTTCCTGGGTCTTGGCGCGACGGACACCGAGGTTGGCGAGGGTAGGGACTGATGGATACTACTCGCCACGTCATAAGATGATATATAACCAAGACGAGAGGGTCTTAAACGCCTTTCATGACGTGGCGAGCACTGTCCATCAGCCCCTAGTCGTGGGTGGCGAGGGTGTCGAGGGTGGCGAGGGGGATGAGGGTGGCGAGGATGGTGAAAATGGGAAGCCGCGGGAGAAGGCGTACCAGCTGGATCCCAAACAGCAGGGTGCGTTCCGGGCCTTGCTGAGCGCCTTCCACCGCACGGCGTCGGACAATCTGCTGGATGAGCACAAGGTAGGGGGGAATCGAAACCCAACACACGACCGACATTGGACCTCCTTCTCCAACTCCTCCGCGGCCGTTATAGAGAACAAGAACTCCACCGACGTTACAAAACGACAGGCCGAGTCTGCGTGTCCAGTTGAGCACTCACCCTGAGGGTAAGTCATGCTCCGACCTCTGTCGAGTGCTTGTTCTCAATGACCCTCCCTCCCATGCACTCTGAAGGTAAGTCATGTTCCGATCTCGGTCGAGTGCTTGTTCTCAATGACCCTCCTGTCGGGCTGTGCAAGTGATGGAGCGCGAAAACACGCGGATGTTGGAGCGGACCGGGGAGTTGAGCGAGGCGGCGTCAGCGGCGTACGCTAGCCTACGCCGATGGTATGACGGGCTGCTCAAGGTAAGGCGGTTATTGACAACAATCACTCGACCGAAGTTGACTCTCCTCCTCTTATTCCTCCTCCGCGCGTCTGTGTAAGGTGTTATTGAGAACAAGCACTCGACCAATGTTGAATATCCTCCTCCTCCTGCTCCTCCACAATCTGTATGAGGTTGTTTTTGAGAACAAGCACTCGACAGACGTCGAATCTCCTCCTCCTCCTCCGCGCGTCTGTATCAGCATTCACACTCAAGAATCGACGTGCTCCCATGTATGCCGAGTGCTTGATCTCAATGACCCGCCTGCAAGGGGGTGTCGTCGCTGTCTGAGGCGCTGGGAGAGGCCATGCCTGAGCTGCCGGCGGACAAGGTAAGGCAGTGCAAGTTGAACCGATGAAACCCGTCTTAAACCCCCTGGATCTATGCTCTTGGAAATAAGATATGGCGGACCGTTTTCAATCTCTGCTTTCCATTTCAACTTGCGGCGCTACTACACGGCGCCGCGGGAGGGTCCGAAGGGGGGCGAGGTGGAGATGGGCCTGAAGTGGAGCTCGGATCTGGGGGAAGGCTCCTCCATCTGGGACGACGAGGAAATGAAGATCTTCTATGAAGATCTGCCGGATCTGCGCGCCAAGGTTCCAGCTCAGCTGCTGCCCAGGGAGGAGGGTGCCGCTGTAGAGCCGGTGGTGGGGGCGGAGACGGCGGCGGCGGGGGCGGCGGTGGCGGCGGCCGCAGCGGCGGCTTTAGAGGGCGGTGTGGAGGGTGAGGCGGGGGAGGAAGACAACGAGGGAGAGTCGGCTGCGGAGGGGGAGGTCGTTGCGGAGGAGGCGAAGCCAAAGCCGACGGTGGCGGAGGCGGCGAACACTAAGGAATCGGAAAAGGAGAAAGCAGTTTCGGACGCCAAGGAGGATGCAGCGGCTGGCGCGCAACATGGGCAGAAGATTGAGGCAATTATGGCGCGACTTCCCGGGTGCATCCTGGCTGACGCCGCCGATTCGTTTTGTGTCGATTTCTGCTACATGAGCGCAACGCCCTCGGCTCGACGGCGGCTGGTCCGCGAGCTGCTGAGTGGCAGGGGGTCGCATTCGTCCACTTCTCAGCTCAACCTGAGCCGATGTTGTCCCTGAAACCCTCCAACCACCCCACGTATCCCACAAGAAGTGCTCACATCAAGCCAACAAGCGCTCACGTCAAGCCGGAAAGTGGACTAGTGTAAGTCTCTGCTGAGTGTGCCGCGGTCCGAGACGCAGCGCCTGCCGTGCTACGCCCGCATCGCCGCCACTCTCTCCACCGTTTTCCACAAGGCAGGGCCGTTCAGGTTGACCCCAGGTTGACCCCAGGACACCCAGGTTGACCACGGTTTGACCGCGATCTGGTTGCAGCGCTTGAGACTGAGAAGTGATATATATAACCCTAAGCCCTACACCCTAGACCCTCAATCCTAAACCCTAGACCCTGAACTGTAGACCGGTCAATCTCTTTCAATCTCAACTTGCGCTTCTACACTAAGGACGTGGGCTTGGCGCTGACTGCGGCACTCGAGGAGGAGTTTGGGTTCCTCACGGCACGGGGGTTATTGAGAACGAGCACTGGACTGACGTTGTTTCACCTCCTGACTTCTCCCCCTCCGCCTTTCTGTATGAGCAGCCACCCTCAGGGTAAGTCATGCTTCGAAATCGGTTGACTGCTTGTTCTCACTGACCCTCCTGCAAGGCTAAGAAGGACCCGACGCACATCGATAACCGACTGAAGAACATCCGCTTTCTAGGCGAGTGCGTCAAGTTCCGACTAGTCTCCACCACCATCGTGTTTACAGCCTTCAAGGCGCTGCTGGAGGTAGGAACTGATCGAAAGTGCTCGCCACGCCATGAAAGCAATTTGAACCCTTGTGTCTTGAGTTAAACGGCATACTATGACGTGGTGAGCACTATCCACGAGTCCCTAACTGGAGGACTTCACGTACCACAACGTGGACGTGGCGTGCGTGCTGCTGGAGACTTGCGGGCGGTTCCTGGTCCGCAACCCCGACACGGCGACCCGCATGAACACCCTGCTGGACATCTTCCTACGCCTCAAGGCAGGGGGTGTATTGATAATAAGCACCCGACCGAAAGTGAACCTCCTCCTCCTCCTCTGCGTGTCTGTAGAGTCTCGAACATTCAACCTGTCGTTAAGTTTCCTCCTCCTCCTCCGCGTTCTGCATGAGCATTCACACTGAAGGTAAGTTGTGCTCTGATCTCAGTCGAGTGCTTCTTCTCATTGACCCTCCCGCAAGTCTGCCAAGAACCTTGACGGGCGCCAAGCCGCTCTGGTGGAAGCGGCGCACTACGCGTGCCGTCCGCCCGACCACCCGGTGCTGCGCAAGGCGGGATGGATATTGACAACAAACACTCAACCGACGTTGAATCGACGGCTACTCCTCAGCATGTCCGTTTGAGTATTCACACGTCTGTATTAAATTTCACGATATAGGTAAGCCATGATCTGATCTCGGTCGAGCGCTTGTTCTCAGTGACCCTTCTGCGAGGTCCGACCGCCCATACAGGAGTACATCCGCCACCTCATATACGTGGTGCTGGCGGAGAAAACAGTGCCTCAGGTTTTGAAGCAGTTGCGCAAGCTGCCCTGGGCGGAGCACGAGCGGTACGTCATCAAGTGCCTGCTCAAGGCAAGGGGGATATTTGTTGGTACTGACACAAGTAGAGCTCTACCTCATAGACATGATGAGCTGATATCCAGGACGTCTGCTGCCAGCTGGATCTGCGCCGACACGTTGACACTGGTGCTTTATGTAATTCGACCGCATTTCTGAACCGACGTTGGAGCTCTACCTCCTCCACTGCGTGACTTTATTGGATGGTAGGTCATGTTCCGATATCAATTCAGTGTTTGTTCTCGATGAACCTCCTGCAAGGTGTACCGGGGGCGGTACGGGCACATACCCTTGGTGGCGTCTGTCATCGCAGCAGTGGGTAAGAGTCGCGAAACTCTCTCGGTAGGGCAGTGTAGGTTGACCCCAGGTTGTCCCCGGAACGACCGCTTGGCTTCAATCATGAAGCTAAAGTATGATAAACCGCTTTCAAACAAAGCTAAAGTTATGATGTTCTGCTTTCAAACTAATCTGAAATATGACGAACCGCTTTCAAACTTTGCTCTCAAGGTCGATTTGCGCCGCTACGTGTCGGTGCGGATGGTGGATGCGGTGCTGGAGGATATCCGGTTTGGCCTGGATACCAACCCAGCTTGGATGCACCAGCGGCGCGTGGCGACCATGCGGCTGCTGGGCGAGATGTACAACTACAAACTGGTCACCAGCACCACGGCAGGGGCTTACAGTCCTGCACTTCTTAAGGAATCAAGTCAACCTGAGCTGTTTCAGTCATTGAAACTACCCAATACAAGTCACTGAACCACCCAAGTGCGCCAATTGCGGTCACTGCACCGTCTACAAAGTGCGGCCCAGCACCACCCAAGTGCGGCCATTATACCACCCAGTGAATCCCACACAAAGTGCTCACGTTGACTGAAAAGTGGACGTGTGTAAGCCCCTACAGCATGGTATTCGCCACGCTGTACCAGCTCATCTCGTTTGGGCACGATGGCTCGGGCGGCGACGGCGCTATGGAAGGTGCCGATGCTGGGGGGACGGGTGACAACAACAGCGGCGGCGGCGGCGGCGGCAAGGATTCACCGCAGGACAGCATCCGGGTCCGCCTGGTGTGCTCGCTCCTCGAAACCTGCGGTCAGTACTTTGACCGCGGCCCGCCCAAGCGGACGCTGGACCGCTTCCTGGTAGGGCGAATTGAGAACGAGCACTCGACCGACATTGAATTGACGAATATATCGAACTGAGAAAACTGAGGCGTTCGTGAATGCTCATACGATGGCGAGTGTAAATGCTCATACGATGGCGATCTCAAATGCTCATACGATGGCTCGGTTGAGTTTAGGGGTCGGTCGGGCTCCATGAACCGAGTTCGCGCGTCTGTACGCACATTCACCCTGAGAGTAAGTCAAGTTCTCAATGACCCTCCCGCCTGGCGTTCTTCCAGCGGTACTGCCTCGCCAAGGACATGACTCTGGACATCTCGTACGACGTGTCGGACCTTCTTGCCGCTTTGCGGCCCAAGTTGTCTCCACACGAGACGTTCGAGGTATGACGGTGTCGGTTGACCCCGGTTGAAACTCGTGTTGAAGGCTCCTTGTTTCAGCATGTATTTGTTAACGTTCAACGATCCTCAAGGCGCTTTGCTCGGTCAGTATCAACCAGCCCCCTCCACCGTTTATGATATGATGAGCTGCTTTCAACTTTTGCTTGCAATTTTTACATTCAACTCTACATCAAGGAGGCGGCGGCGGAGTGCGTCAAGCTGGAGCAGGACGAGGCGCGGCGCGAGGTGGCTGTCAAGAGTCACTTCGGCGGTGGCCTAGAGGCAGGGGCTTCCACTCGTCCACCTTCCAGCATCACGAGAACACTGTTGTTGGGATATGTTGCGTGTTTGCGCGATGCAAGTTACATACATGGCTCAGGAGCTGAGAAGTGGACGAGTGTAAGCCCCTGTCTGGAGGAAATCACCGAAGACGGCATGGATGAGGGCGGTGCGGAGGGCGAAGAGGGGGAGGGGGAGGCGGGGGACAGCGGTGAGGCAAGCGGCAGCGAGGAGGGCGAGGGTGACGACGATGAAGATCCCGATGACATGCAGGTAGACGAGGAGGAGGGGGAAGATTACGCCGAAGGAGAATATGCTGGTGAGGAGGATGGTTCCGGCGCTTATGGATTTGCAGATCACGCGGTGCCGGAACCCGAGGAGGAGATCCGAGTAAAGCGCGACAAGCCCAAGGTGTCGCGCGACGATGAGCGGGACTTTGAGCGTGACATGATGTCATTCCTGGGTCCGGCGGCGCGGGCGCCTGATCCTGCTGCCGGTGGCGGCGGTGCTCCAATGGGAGGTGTTATGGGCGGCGGAGGTGGTAGTGCGAGCGGCGGCAGAGGCGGGTACGGCAGGGGTGGCGGCGGGGTCGGCAGCGGGGGCGGCAGCGGGGTAGAGACTGATAAATGATTTGCGACACGTCATCAGATGCATCCTGAACCCTCGTTGCATAAGCCCATGACGTGGCAATAAATCCATCAGTCCCTAGAGCGAGGGGAGAGGTGGCGGCGGTGGCGTCAACGGCGGGTACCAAACCAGCGGTGCGACAGTGGCTTTCAAAATGCTGGTGAAGAAAGACGGCAAACCAACATCCAAAGAACTGGCTGTGCCGGTGGAGAACGAGATGGTGGCGCGTGCCCGGGCACTGGCGGCGGTAGGGACTGCCAGATATTGCTTGCCATGTCATAGGATACTATTTGAATCGATATACGAGGGTCTATCCAAAGTGCGTCGGATGACGTGGCGATGAGCATTCTGCTGGGACGTTATAGGGTGCCATTTGACTGAAGCTACGAGGGTCTGACGTGCGTTGGATGAAGTGGCGAGCAACATCTGCCAGGCCCTAGGTGACGGCGGAGGAAGCAGAGCGCGCAGAGCTCAAGCGGTTGGTGCTAGCGTCGGCAGAGGCTGTGGACAGCGACTTGCCCGAACCCAAGATTCAGGTCATTAAGCAGCCGGTGCTAGTAAGCTCGGGGTATGGCGGCGGCGGGGGTGGCGGAGGTGGAAGCGGGGGCGGGGGTGGCGGCGGCGGGGGCGGTGGCGGGGGCGGCAACAGCGGCAACTGGAGCGGAGGCGGCGGCGGCGGCGGGGGCGGGAGCAAGAAGAAGGTCGACAAGACGGGCCTCAACGCGGGGCTGCATCAGCTCGGCGGGCCCCGCCAGTACAAGTAGACAGTGCCTTGTCTGTCGACTAGTAACTGGTAGTAAGCTGGAGTTTGGTGATTTGGCCAAAGATCAATCGACTTTTGGTCAAATCTACCAAACACCGACTGACTACTGGTATTATCAAATACTAAGGGTAGAAACCTTACAGACAATAGAGACCGGGACCAACGATTTATTGAGTGTATGTCAATGCAACTTCAATGAGCGTGCGTTGAGAGTCTTGTGTCGTTCACATGCCATCGAGCTCAATGACTTGGGCACTTGGCGCCCCACCGACGCGATTACAATTGAGAGTCGTTTTGTTCGATTCGTCCACACCCACATTACTCACACTTTTTATGAAATGCGCCCTCTATTATTTATTGAGAGCCGATTATGCATATATAGGGAGGCAGCGAGCGATATCAATTCCCGGGTGGCGCTTCGATGGGCGAGGCGCTGATCAGTGGCCAGGGGTTCATTTGTTTTCGTATCTTCGTATTATGATGTGTCGCCCAGTGGGCTCTATTATGATGTAACACCCAGTGGGCTCCTCGTATTATGGTGTGACGCCCGTTGGGCGGTAGTCTAGTTGTGCGATTCGTAACAGGCCCGGCGGGCGGCGGTCATGCAATGTTCGTATTATGCCCGGTGGGCAGTGATTTGTGCGTTTCGTATCAGGCCCTATGGGAGGTGATGGTGCAGGGCTCGTATTATGATCTGAATCCAGTGGTTGTGCGTTTCGTATCATATGTTCTCTTTCTCCTCCTCCACATTCACCTCCCCGTATATGGGATGTATCGTCGTGGTCCTACTGCTCCGGCTCCTCCTTCTTCATCGCTTTGAGGCGCTCCTCGATCTGAGTGATGCGGTTCAGATGAATAGGGGGTAAAGACGATGGGATGATGTTCAACGTGGAGGTTAGCTTCACGTTATTGGTAGGTCCGAATGCACAGGTTAACCATGAAGTTGGAGGTTACAACTGAGGTTCAAGTTAATAGGTGATTAGGACGATAGGTTAGACTCATTTTCGTGTGATGATGGGTTCACGTGAGCGGGATCACCTTGGCCATGCGCTCCTTCTGCTCGGGGTCCAGCTCGCCGTCGCCGCCGAACAAGGCCCCACCCCCAGCATCGTCAAACCCGTGTTTCTATGAACAGAAACTGATTCCAATCTAAACGAGAGAGAGACTGAGACGCTTCCGTGTGTATAAGCAGACT